>Ga0157371_10000296_pt1 | contig 66267 bp, 54 predicted proteins | sample C45metaG_FD_113462 | JGI IMG/M metagenome (GOLD analysis project Ga0157371, IMG submission 113462) | Corn rhizosphere microbial communities from Kellogg Biological Station, Michigan, USA - C4-5 metaG | ecosystem: Host-associated > Plants > Roots > Rhizosphere > Soil | place: USA: Michigan...
GTTAAACCGAGATGTAGATGCTAAAGGAAGACCTTCTTCCGGAGTTTACGGCGGTACCATCGATATTGAGATCGAATCAACCGAAGACACTTCAATTATCGAAGCGATGGTAAATAACCAGTATAAACCCATTACAGGAACACTGCTGATCAAAAAATCAGAGGAAGATGCCAAAATGAAAGAAGTTAATTTCGAGGATGGCTACATTGTTAAATATTCCGAAGGAATAAACATTGTTGGCGATCACCCGATGACGCTCAAGTTCCAGATTTCAGCCCGCAAGCTTAAATTAGGTAGCGCCGAGCACGTTAACGATTGGCCAAAAGCCTAAAGAGAGGTTGAGGGTAGGAAGGTTGAAGGTTTAAGGCAAATAAAACGCCTGACGCCATGCGCTTAACGCCAAACCATTTGCTAAAAAAACTATTTCATTTAAAAACATTAAAAATTTACTACAATGGCATTCAAAACCCGTTTAAACTTAGGATCAAAAGAATTTGATGTACTACAGTGCAGCTTTTCATTAAATAGAGATGTTGACGCGAAAGGCCGTCCATCCTCAGGTGTTTATGGTGGTACCATCCACATCGAAATTGAATCAACTGAAGATACTTCAGTAATCGAATCAATGGTTAATAACCAGTACAAACCACAGGCTGGTAGCATTACCTTCAAAAAAGGCGAAGAAGATGCAAAGATGAAGGAGCTTACTTTTGAAGATGCCTACATCATTCAATATAATGAGGGTATCGCAGTAAACGACAATACCCCGATGACTTTAAATTTTGTGGTATCTGCCCGTAAACTAAAACTGGGCAATGCAGAACACGAAAACGATTGGCCAAAAGCTTAATCCGATTTAAATCGTTATTAGTTTCCGGCTAAGCTGGCACTAATAACGATTTTTTTGTTTTTGGGCATGATAAAAGAGCTACCTATGGCTACCGATTTAGAATATATAAAGCTGTTTAATTCCTGTACAATTTCTCCGTTAAAATCTGCAGAGATCAACCGGATTATTGATGATAAAATCTTAAACAATAAATCAAGATATCAGTCGGTAAGAAATAAACTGCTTAATTTAACCGAATATACTTATCGCAGTACCTGCTTTGTAACCGAACCTGACGATCTTTTCCTCAAAAGAAATCCAAAAATTGGAAACAGTTTTTTTAGCAGAACATTTGTAGATAATAGTGTTTTCTCTGAAAGTACGGGCATACCATGGTATTTTATTGCCTGCGTACATTACAGGGAAAGCAATTCTGATTTTACCAAACACCTGCACAATGGCGATCCACTAAGTGGCTTTACCAGGCAGCACCCTGCAAACCGGCCAAAAATTAGTCATGGTCCACCATTTACGTTTGAGGAAAGTGCTGTTGACGCTTTAAAATTACGCGGTTTAGATAAGGAAACAGTATGGTCTTTGCCCAAGGTTTTGCTGCGTTTAGAGCAATATAATGGCATAGCAAAGGCTTATCAAAATAATAACATCAATTCGCCATATCTGTGGGGTGGCTCTAACCTATATACTAAAGGAGGCTTCCCCAGAGATCATGTTTTTAGCCTCGATTATATAAATAAACAAATTGGAACAGCCGTCATTTTAAAGGCTATGGAAAACAGGGGATTAATTAATATACCAAGGCAATAGTATGAAAATAGCAGGCATTTTATTTTTCTCTCTGGTATTTCTATTCTTTTCATGCGGTGCAAAACATGAAGATAAAAGGCAAAGTACAGCATATAATGCCGATTCTGTCATTCAAGGCAATAAAGGTGCTGGGTCTACCGAAACAGACTCGCTTGAAAAATTGGCGGCTAAAATGCTTGCTTCAAGAGAGCGTTACCTCAGTGATGGGAATACTGAAGCTGAAGAAACTTTTATTAAAGCACTCATCAGTGCGCTCGAGAAGCCAAATGCATTTGAAAATGATTTTGGCTCGTTAAAAGCGTACGAAATTAAAGTATTAATTGCTGATGACAAAAAGCTTAAGGTGTTTTACTGGCTTTCTCCCTATTCGGGCTCTATGTGGCATGTACAGAACATTGTTCAGTATAAAAACGAAAATAATGCACCTACCGCAATCTCATTTAACAACCTTTACAAAGATAAAGATGACGAAGGGAGTCCAACTCCATTTTTTGAACATATATACAGTTTAGAAACTGCTCCTCAAAAAACATATCTTTTTACAGGCTATGGCCAAATGAGCGGAACGGAACCCTATAGTGTAAGCCATGTACTAACCATCAATCATTCAGAATTTAGTATTGAAAAGCCTTTATTCAAACTCGAGAAGACAGTTAAAAACCAGTTGTTTGCTTCTGCCGACGTCAAAGAAGGTGAGGATAAAGAAAAACTTATGGCCCAATTGGCCATGAAATATAACCCTAAAGATAAAACCATCAGCTATCCCGAGGTTAACGAAACAAAAAACGGAGCTGTTTTTAATGGAAAAAGAAACGTTTTAACTTTTCGCGATGGAATGTTCAGGTAGTCATAAACTATTATTGAGTTGATATGGAAAAGAAATTAATCACCGAAATAAATATAGAAGATAAGGCAATTACCCATTTTGCCTCCTTCAGTTTAAAGCAGGCATTTAATGCCCATCATTATTTTGAGTTGCGGTTTAACCACGATCAGATGGGGTTGCCTGGAATGATCAGCTTAAATGATAGTCGCGATTTTGTAGGGAAAACCCTTACCGCTTCTTTCGGTTATGATGCTGGCGCTTTACAAGAGTTTACAGGTTTGGTAACCAAAGTAGAACTGGCGCAGAGCCATGGTTATCATGGTGTACTAATCGTGAGTGGATATAGCCCAACCATTTTGATTGATCGCGGGCCCGATTTAGGCTCTTATCTTGATAAAGATTTAAATAGCATTGTAAATCTTGCCACTTCAGATGTGCCTTCGAATGATATTAAAATCGTAGCCAACGCGGCCAGAAAAGAACCGATTGATTACCTGATTCAATATCGCGAAAGTGATTTTGATTTCCTGAACAGACTCTCTGGCGAATACCACGAATGGTTTTATTATGATGGCAAACAATTGAATTTCGGTAAGCCTGACGATCAGAAAGAAGTTGCCCTTGTTTATGGCCGCGATGTGCAAAACCTGCAGTATGCCATGGAAATTGCGCCGATTAAAAACAAACGTTTTGCCTATAACCCTAAACAGGATGAAATGTTGCAGAGCGAAAGTAGTGGCGTTAGTGATGGATCACCAGACCTGTCACATGCCATACAGGTATCAAACACCATGTACAGCAAAACATTTAATCAACCTGCACTTATCCGTGTTGATAATAGCAATGATATTAAAAGCCATGTACAAAACGAAGAAAAAGCACATATCAGCAACCTTTTAAAGGTAAATGCCAGTGGCGATAATGCTGCTTTGGGTATTGGCAGTATTGCTGAAATTACGATGAGCATCAGAAAGGAACTTTCATTTTCTACGGAGAGTCTGGGTAAATTCTTAATCACTACTATTAATCACGATATTGATGGTACTGGAAAATATTACAATACTTTCGAAGGAGTGGTAGCCACAACAGAACGGCTTTCGGTGAAAAATTACACTAAACCAAATCCCGATATGCAACTCGCAGATGTGATTGATAACGCCGACCCACAAGGGCAAGGCCGCATTAAGGTGAAATTTAAATGGGAATGTAAAACCAACGATGTAACCGAGTGGCTGCGGGTAATTACCCCTGATGCAGGAAGCAGCGATAAAGTAAGTAAAAACAGGGGTTTTGTGTTTATTCCTGAAATCGGCGATCAGGTAGCGCTAACTTTTGAGGAGGGAAATATTGCTCGTCCGATTGTTTTGGGTTCGGTATTTCATGGCAAAAGCGGAAGTGGTGGCAGTGCCAGCAATAACAGCAAAAGTTTAACTTCTAAAAGCGGCCATACGTTAACCATGGATGATGGGGCAGGTATGGTTATGAAAGATAAAGACAGCAATTTTATCGAGCTCGACGGAGCAGGTAAAGCCGTTTTCGAAACCAAAGAATCGATCCTGATTAAATGTGGCGAGAGCAGCATTTTTATGGATAAAACCGGCAAGATTATCATCAAAGGGAAAGACATTTTAACCCTTGGTGAGAACATCGGGAATTCTGCCAAAACCAGTATCGGCATTGGTGTAGGACCAGAAGATGGGACACCAACCTCTGGTATTGGTATAGAAGCACAAACCTTGGATATCGGCACCAAAACGCTTTCCATGAGCGGGGAAACTGAAGCGAACCTTGCATCGAAAAAAATCAATGTAGGCGGCGAAAGTGAAACGAATATCAGCAGTGGAACGATCAATCTAAACTAATTTTCGACATTAAGGCTCAATGAATCCGGTACAACTCGAATTATTTAAAATAGATAAACAATGGCAACAAGTAGTAAGGAAGTATCCATTAGAAACACTTTTCCTTTGCCTGGGTGAGCGGCATGAGGTAAATTTATTTGAGGCTTATTTTAAATACCAGTTAACCGAAGAAAGCAGAACAGATGATATGTTTCTGCTCCATTACCAGGTTTTTCAAAGTAAAAATGATTACGGAGAAAGTTTGGTTAAAGAATGGAAAGAGATCTTTGATTTATGGCAGAAAGATACCGGAAAAGGGATTGTTTGGGATGTTGATTCAGATGAAAATACACTAGAATATAGAACAGACGCTTATGTGCCTGTTATTGCATTGGAACGGCTCTGTAACCTTTATCCTGATTTAAAGTTGAAAAAAATATACGTTCAGCTTGCGCCTACAACAATTAATGATATAGCAGGCCTTTCTGAATGGATTAACGAATGGTGCAGTTGTGTAAAAGCCTTAAATAACGAAAACATTAAGCTGGTATATACCGAGCACCATACACACCGCACGTTAAAAAAATTAAAACAGGGAACCGAATTCAGGGTCAATATTGATGTAAGCCAGTTGATGCAAAATGCTGCCGCGCATACCAACCGCGAAAAGAACGATCCTGAAGCCGATTACCAGCAACAAATATTAACGGCCAGTAATTATTTAAGTAAAGGTAAACATGAACAGGCAAATGCAGTTTTGGAACGTGCAATTGTAATTGCTCAAAAACAAGGTTTACATGAGGCCGTGGTTGCCGCAAGGATCATGCTGGCGCAGAGCTTAGCCGTAAAAAGCAAAAAGCCAGAAGCACGGCAACAATACGAACTGGCTTTGGCCCGCGTTGGAGAAAGTTCGCTGTTAAGTGCACATATCCACATGAGTTATGGTAGTTTCCTTTTGGCACATTCGGGTAAGAAGGAAGCCAAAAGGTATTTTGAAAAGGCGATTAAAATTGCAGAATTTATTGAGAACGATTTTATTGCCATGGAATGTACCCGCTTGTTGGGCCAGCTTTCTGAAAGTAAAATAACTGGTTCTGCCAAAGCAATGGCTTATTATCTGAAATGCATTGAAATTGCAAAGAAAATGCCGATTGAAAAAAGGCGACAAAGTTCGATGGCTTATACCGCATCGATCATGTTAAAAAAATATGGTGAAGAAAGTCCCGAAGGGAAAAAATTAGATCTGGAGATGCAGCAGGATTATGGAGAAGATTGGAAATCAATGGCAGAAGTGCCTGCTAACCATGCCAATCCATTATCGTAAGGATGATTGGTGATGCATCACCCTAAATAAAATGCAGATGAAAAAGATTAAAGCGAGTAAACCGAATATGTCTACCGATAGGTCAGTAAGCCTATCTGCAAGCTTAACCAAAGCCGAACCCAAAGCGGTAGGCGGTGGCGGTGGTGTTGCACCAGGAAGTAATCCACCTGCATCCAAAAGCCCTTTAAAGCTTTTAAAAGCCAAAAAACCTGCAATGGCCAATACGGCGGTGCAGCATGTAAGCAAGCATTTCGATGTGGTGCTAGCTATCGATTTTCACTGGACAACCATTCCGATTCCACCTTCATTCGGTTTTATTCCACTGCCTTTACCACATCCTTTTATCGGGATGGTTTTCGATCCGATGGATTACCTGCATTTCAGCATTCCTATCCCGAAATTTGCACAGGGGTTAATTGGTACGGCCAGTATCCCAATGGGTGGGTCGATCTATGTGCATGGCAGGCATAAAGCAACCACAACTACCAGTGTAATGGGGATTTTGCTTCCTTTCAGGCACATTAGTTCTATACCGGTTTATTTTATTGTAAACATACCCGGTTCACCACACGAAGGTGAAGTATATTGGGGATCAACCACGGTAAAAGGGCAGGGATCAGAAATGAGCGGATCTAATCCGGGCCAGGTTCTTACCTGCTGGTGCCCACCCATGGGTTTAAAACCGCTACCAACTGTACCAGGTAAATTAAAGAAAAATCCATTGGCTTATTTTGCTTTTTACAGCGATTTATTAAGCATGTACGTGCAGATTAATACCGGCAAACCCGTATTGGTTGGAGGTACATTTGCACCACATAATTATACACTGAAAGAGTATTTAATGCGTTTTGCAGCCATTGGCATCATGAGGGGGCTAACCAAATTGGGGGGAGCTTTAGCTAAAGGGGCACTTAAAGGGGTTAATAAGGTATTACGTGGACTTTTTAAAAACAACCCGATATCTAAAAAGCTTTGTCATTGGGGCTTGGAACCTGTTAATTTTGTTACCGGAGCCATGTTCTTCGAGTGGACCGATTTCGAATTGCCCGGTGGCCAAACACTGGCCTGGAACAATGTATGGCGTAGTGATAAACCTTATGCGGGCATGCTGGGCAACCAGGTATACAGTAATTATGATCTTTATATTTATCCGGATTATGAAGCTGGCATTATAGGTTTTAGTCACCCTACCGAAAATATGGTGATGCCCTTGCCTTATATTGAGCCATATTCAGGCAAACAATATGATCGTGCACAAAAGGTCTGGATGGAAAGACCTGATGAAAATACCTGGGTACTTACCATTCATCAGGATATTTATACGTATACACTTTTTAGTGGCGGGCAAGATGGTGATATCTACCGCATCAATCATATCGAATACACCAATGGCAGTCAGCTTACCTTTTATTATCAACAACAGCTTTTAACCCGGATTGTCGAAAACTCAGGCCGTGTACTCGAAATGCAGCATAATGAAGCCGGTACGGCAATTACTGCTATTTATTATCATTATAAAAATACCAGCGATCTGTTGGTGAGTTACGATTACGATCAGCGTGGCAACATGGTCAAAGTATACGATCAGGCAGGCAAAGTCATCAGTTTTGAGTACGATGACCATAATAGAGTAGTTAAAAGAACCAACCGAAACGGCATGGCGTATTTCTGGACTTATGACGCAGAGGGCCGCGTAATCCACACTGAGGGCAGAGACGGTTTTATGAGCGGATCGATAAGCTATTTCCCTGAAGAAGGTTATAACGAAGTGTACTACCACGACGGTAAAATAGAACGTTATTATTATGATGAAAACGATCTGGTGTACAAAAAAGTAGATGCTTTGGGTGGCGAAACCTGGTATGAGCACGATCGCTATAATCAAGAAAAAATGGTTTCGAGCCCTGAAGGAAGGGTAATCGGTTACGAATATGATGATCGGGGCAATATTACCACTTACCACACCGCAGATGGCGAGCAATATCAATATGCCTACGATGAAAACAATAACCTCATTCTGCGCAGTGATCCGGCCGGTTCAAACGAAACCTGGTTGTATAATGAGCAGAACCAATTGCTTAAACATGTTCAAAAAGACAGTCGGATAGTCGATTTTTATTATAACGAAGAGCAAAAATTACCGGTATTTTGTCGCGATAATGACGGTCACGAAATCCATTGGACTTATAACAATTTAAACCAGCTGATCGAATCGGTTTCCAGCGAAGGCAACAGCCGCCGTTGGACTTATGATGATTATGGGCGGTTGATCCGTTTTAGTCCTGATGGTGATCAAACTACAATTTGGGAGCGGGATGAAATGGGCCGTGTTACCCTGATAAAAGATTTTGGAGAAGAAGCCTTACATTTCAAATACGATGCCTACGATCTTCCGGTTTACGCCACTGATGGGCGTGAAGAATGGTACATGGCTTATACGCCTATGGGTAGCCTAAAAACACAAAAAAGAAGCAGTCAATCCTCCAGCCAGAACATCCAGACCCTACATTTTACCTACGATCAATGGGAAAACTTAAAGGCCATTACCAACGAAAAAGGCGAAGAATATCTCTTTTTAAGAGATGCCAACGATGATGTGGTAAAAGAAATTGGCTTTGATGGACAGGAACAACAATATATCCGCAATCAGGATGGGCAGGTTATTAAAACCATACAGGCCGATGGTAAGGCCATTTACCACAATTACGATCTGAGCGGCCGGCTCGTGTACAGCAGCTATGAAGATGGTACCTACGAAGCTTTCCAATACAATAAACTCGGTTTGCTTATTGCTGCAGAGAACGACTTTTCTTTAGTTAATTTCAAGCGGAATCCACTGGGTATGGTTACCCAGGAAATACAGGATGGTTACCAGATCAATTACCAATATGATGTTTTTGGCAACCTAACCAGTTTAAAAAGCTCATTAGGCGCAGATATTCAATACGATTATGATGAAATAGGTTACCTGAATGGCATTGCCGCAAAAAGTGGTGGATCAGCAGAATGGACTGCAAGTATTGGCCGCAATAAAAACGGACAGGAAACCAGCCGCAGTTTAAGCGGCGGGATAAAAGCTACTTTCGATTATGATCACGAAGGCCATCCAATCAGTCAGAAGGTTGAAGCTAGTCGTTCCATTACCGCGTTTAAACAATATGCCTGGGGGCCAAATGATAAACTCAACAGCTGCTTAAATAGCATTACGGGCGGCAGCATCAATTACAGATATGATACTTTTGGCAGCCTGTCTTCCGCAAGTTATAGCTATGACGGCAAAGTCATATATAAAAATCCTGATGAAACCGGGAACTTATATAAAACTGCTGATCGCAGTGACCGGCGTTATGATAAAGGAGGTAAACTGTTGAAAGACGACCAATGGTACTACCGTTACGATGCCAAAGGCAACCTGGTGCAAAAAAGCAAGCGTAACATTAACGGTCTGGCCAAAGAAGAAGTTGCCCAACCAGAAGATAATGGCTTATTTGGCAAAAAATTAAACTGGGGAATGGCCAATCCCGATATCCCAAAAGCGGAAGCGCTGGATATCCTGGCAGATGCTGAACCGGATTTACCAGAATGGAAAGAAGGTGACTGGTCTTATGCCTGGGCCGCCAATGGCATGATGAAAGCGGTTAAAAATCCACATGGCGAGATCATTCATTTCGAATACGATGCTTTAGGCAGAAGAAAAGCCAAAATTGTTTATGGTTCCTCCCCAAGAGGGGAAGGCCGGGAGGGGGTGATCTACCGCTATTTATGGGATGGTAATTTACTGCTCCACGAATGGAATTACCCTTTAAAAGAGCGGCCTAACCTGGTGATTAATGAAGATGGATTGCTCAGCTACGATAAAACCGAACCGCTTGGCAACGATTTAATTACCTGGGTGTACGATCAGAACAAATTTACCCCAAGTGCCAAAATTGTTAATGGCCAGTACTATTCTATTATAAGCGATTATTTGGGAACACCTGTACAAGCTTATGATGATGCCGGTAAAAAAGTGTGGGATGCTGAACTTGATATTTATGGAAAAATACATAAACTTAGCGGTGAGAGAAACTTTGTGCCATTTAGGTACCAGGGGCAGTATGAGGATATAGAAACGGGCTTGTATTATAATAGGTTTAGGTATTATGATCCAGAGATTGGGGGATATGTAAGCAAAGATCCAATAGGGTTGGAAGGGGGAAATAGGCTATATGCTTATGTTGGAGATAGCAATTATTGGTTAGATGTCTTTGGATTGATGCCGTGGGGCGAGTTTATGAATGGAGCGAGCGCAACTATTACAGCAGGGAATAATACAGGAACTTATAGTAGTTCTACAGCAGGACACGCAGAGATAAATGGGCTCAATGACTTCACTAACAAGGGTTGGTTAAATGGACAAGATGTGGTTATTTCAGATGTTACGGGTAATTTTAATAATGGAGTCAAACCTGTAGGTGTATGTTCAAAATGTAGATCAAATGTTTTTGGAGTATTGGCAGAAGGTGGAGCAAAAAGTGTGACTATTCCTGTAACTAAAGGAAATGTAACAGTTGATAGTTATAAAATTAAGAGCGATGATTTTGGTAGGGTTCAAGCTGAAATTGATAAAATAAATAAAGGCTCAGGGAATCCTAGATCTAAATCAGATGCGGCATGGGACGTACTTAAAAAATATAAATATAATTAAATGAAGAAGATAGAAGCAAAAGACACGTTATTTTTTTATAGCCCAAATATGGAAGAGTTAACCCTATATGCAGGCGTAAAATTTAGTTACAATTTTAAAAAAAGACAATTTCAATTAGACATGAATCCAGATGGAGAATCCCGTTTAACAGATGTTGAAAATTTTAAAATAAATGAAGCATTCACGCAAATTGAATTCGATATTAATTATAAAAACAAAGCAATTGCTTATACCGTAAGTAGTAATTTTGATACATGTAAATATGCTTTCGAAATCATCAATAATTTAAATGAATCTATTATCCCAGATAATGATTTGGATAAAGTAGATCTATACTTTGAACAGGATGTACTCACGCATTTATATGTAAGTAAGACAAAAGATTATCAATTGATCGATTCATTGAGACTTATATCCGAAAATAATACTTGCTATTTAATAAGAAATAAACCCGAATACAGTAAAAAAAAAGTTGATAATATATTAGTTCAGGATGGTAAGGTTTCGATAACTGCAGAAGGAAAAGATGTCTTTTTTGAATTTAATCTGAGTCCGGTGGTATATAAGATTATTGAAGATATGCTTAGGCTAAAAAAATAATCCTTATTAGAAAAAATAGCTGTAAAAAAGTAGTGATTACATTAAAATTAATAGAAAAAAGGAGTATTTTAAATTGGTTGAGATAGAATTGATATAGCTGTTAGTCGCTAGTTTAATCTTAATGAAAATTATTAAGCCAAAAGCCTCAGGTATAACGTATGAACCAAAGGTAAAAGAACTATGTTTAATCACTGACCTGAAATTTAGTTACAGTTTAGATTCGAAAAAATTTCTTTTGGATGAGAGTCCTCATGGAGAACCATCATTAAAAGATATTTTTTCGATGTTGTTGTAGATGATAAATTCACAACATTATCTGTTAGGTCTGTTTTTTTATAGAAACAAGAAATCATCTTCAAATTGGAACGCCAACATGTGATTGAAAGTTTAATTTTTGAAGCAATTTCTGGTTTTAATCTTGGGACTATTGAATTGGATAAGTTTCAACTCCTCTTTGAATCCTTCAACAACATTTTAATCACATTTTTTAATGCCGGGTTCCGGTTAGATTCTTTCCAGATCATATAAAGCTCTGTTCTTTGCGGAATGTGCGTGAGTTCTACAAACTTCACGTTTTCCTGATAGCCATATTGCAGTCCCGTGGGCACAATGGCTATGCCCAAACCTTCTTCTACCAGTTTGTAAATAGTGAGCGCATTAACTGATTTGTGGTAGGTTTTGGGTTTAAAGCCATGGTCTTCGCATATACTCATCATCAGGTCGTAATAGAATGGACTGTCATCGCTTGAGAAAAAAATGAAAGGCTCATCTCCGAGTTTTTTTACCGCTTCAAAACTTGCCATTTTCATCGGATGACTTTTAGGCAACACCAGCGAGAAAGTATCCTGATGGATCATGTGTTTAGAAATGCCCGGTTTAAACTGCTGCATCCGCACAAAACCCATATCAAGCATGTCTTTTTCCAGTAATTCGATCTGTAGTTTATTAGGCATTTCATCCAGATTGGTTCTGATCTCTGGAAAATCTTTGTTTAGCTTAAAAATAACTTCCGGTACAATTTTTTGTGCTGCAGAGCCTAAAAAACCGATACGGAGCTCACCCTGTTTACCTTCTGTAATATTGGTTAACTGTTTTTTGATGTTCTCGATATGGCTGAATAGAAAATCTACTTCATCTTTAAGGTAAAGGCCAGCTTCGGTAAGTGTTACTTTTTTCTTATCCCGATCAAAGAGTAGAGCGTTAAAAATTTCTTCCATTTGTTTAATCTGCCGGCTTAATCCCGGTTGGGAAATAAACAGGCGGTCGGCAGCTTTTCTAAATTTCAGTTCCTCCGCCAAAACCTGAAAATATTTTAAGTGCCTTAGTTCTATCTGATAACTCATGGTTATTACATGATGATGTAATTGGTATTTATAGGTATCAAATATAGCGCTTATTTTTGTTTAAAACCTTTACAATATGAGTGGGCAACAGATTTTTAATTACGGTACAGATCATTTAACGGCTAACCTGGCTTTGGCCATCAGCAATGGTGAAGTGAAAGGCACATTAAGCAAAAGCACCCGGGCAAAAGTGCTCGAAAGCAGTAGGGTGGTGGAGCGGATTGCGGTTTCAGGTAAAGCAGTTTATGGCATCAATACTGGTTTCGGTTCCTTATGTACTTCCATGATTTCGGCCGTTGATACCCGTAAATTACAGGAGAATATTTTAAAGAGTCATGCTGTTGGCGTAGGCGAACCGATAGATAGCGAAATATCAAAACTGATGCTCGTTTTAAAACTGCAGGCATTAGCACAGGGCTATTCAGGCATCAAAATCGAAACGCTAGACCGGATGATCTGGTTTTTAGAAACCGGCGCTACACCAGTAGTGCCAAAACAAGGTTCTGTTGGTGCTTCCGGCGACTTAGCTCCATTATCACATCTATTTTTGCCCTTAATCGGTTTAGGTAAGGTGCATTATAAAGGCGAAATTATTGCCACAGCTCAACTTTTAAAAGAACATGAGATACAGCCTTTACAATTAGGTCCCAAAGAAGGTCTGGCTTTAATTAACGGGACGCAGTTTATTGCAGCGCATGCCGTTAAAGTAGTACAGCGTTTGGAAAATGTGCTGAATTCTGCTGATATTATTGCTGCATTGATGATTGAAGGTTTGCAGGGATCGGAAAAACCTTTTCATCCAAAGCTTCATCAGTTAAGGCCTTACCCGGCAAATATTGCCGTGGCAGAACAGGTTCGAAAACTTTTGCAAGGTTCTGAAATCATGGAATCGCATGCCAATTGCGCTAAAGTACAGGATCCCTATTCATTAAGATGCATCCCTCAGGTGCATGGGGCTTCCAGAGCGGCATGGATGCATTTAAAAGAAACTTTAGAAATCGAACTCAACTCCGTAACCGACAATCCGGTCATATTTAATGATGATTTAACCATTAGTGGAGGTAATTTTCATGGTCAGCCATTAGCCTTGCTACTTGATTATGCCTGTTTGGCTGCTTCAGAAATCGGAAATATCAGCGATAGACGTATTTATCTCTCTTTAGAAGGAAATACACCTGGTGTACCAAAATTACTCATGAAAGAAACCGGATTAAATTCGGGTTTTATGATCGTTCAATATACCTCGGCGGCTCTGGCCAGCGAAAATAAAGGACTTTGTTTCCCAGCCAGTGCCGATAGTATTCCAACTTCATTGGGTCAGGAGGATCATGTAAGCATGGGTTCCATCAGTGGTCGTAAAGCCTTACAAGTAATCGAAAACGTAGAAAAAATCCTTGGTATTGAGTTGTTCTGTGCTGCACAGGCTGTTGATTACCACTATCCATTAAAACCAGGAAAAATATTGGCTGCAGTGCACGATTTTGTCCGCACCGAAATTGATCATTTTGAAGAAGACCAGATTATGTACGATCGTATGGAAAATGCCATCCAAATGCTACAACAAGGTAAAATTGTGGCCACCGCAATCAAGGCAGAGCAGGATTTATAAGAGTTAAAATTACAGGAAATGGATTTTAAAGCACAACTATTAGCAGGTATTCCCTCGGTTTTACCCGCAAAAAAAACAAGAAATGCACAATTAAGCCATGCGCCGGTAAGGAGAGCGGTGTTAAATGCTGCGGAAAAAAAACTGAGCATTAGAAATGCGCTGCGTTATTTCCCCGAAGCATGGCATCAGGAACTCGCGCAGGAGTTTTTAAGTGAACTGGAAAATTACGGACACATTTACATGTATCGTTTTATGCCTGATTATGCCATTTATGCAAGGCCAATAAGCGAGTATCCTTGCCGTACGTCACATGCTGCAGCCATTATGCTCATGATCCAGAATAATTTGGATCAGGCCATCGCGCAGCATCCCGAGGAACTGATTACGTATGGTGGCAATGGCAGCGTATTCCAAAATTGGGCGCAATATTTACTCACTATGCAATACCTCGTCACAATGACTGATCAGCAAACGCTGAATATTTACAGTGGACATCCTCAGGGATTATTTCCTTCCAGTACGGCTGCGCCAAGGGTTGTGGTTACCAATGGCATGATGGTGCCGAATTATTCTTCGCCTGAAGATCTTGAAAAATTTAATGCCTTAGGAGTAACCCAATATGGACAGATGACCGCTGGATCGTACATGTATATCGGCCCCCAGGGCATTGTTCATGGCACGGCGATTACCTTAATGAATGCTTTCCGTAAAAAAGGTTTTTATGGAAAAGATACTGCCGGTAAAATTTTCCTTACTGCCGGTTTGGGTGGTATGAGTGGCGCTCAAACCAAAGCTGGTAATATTGTGGGCTGTATTACGGTATGTGCAGAAGTGAATCCGAAAGCGGCCAGCAAAAGGCATCAGCAAGGTTGGGTAGATGAGCTGATTGATAATTTAGATGAACTGGTAAAAAGGGTTTTATTGGCTCAACGTGAAAAACAAACAGTCTCATTAGCCTACATTGGTAATGTGGTGGATGTTTGGGAACGTTTTGATCAGGTAAATATTGAGGTTGCGATTGGTTCTGACCAAACTTCGCTTCATAATCCTTATTCTGGGGGCTATTATCCCGCAGGTTTAAATTTTGAAGAAGCCAATGAAATGATAGCCAATGCGGCTGAACAATTTAAACTTGACGTACAGGCTTCATTAAAAAGACATGCCGCCAGCGTTAATCAACATACTGCTAAGGGCACCTACTTTTTCGATTATGGAAATGCCTTTTTACTGGAATGCAGTAGGGCAGGTGCCGATGTGATGTCGGAAAATGGTATCGATTTTAGGTATCCGTCTTATGTAGAAGATATTTTGGGCCCCTTGTGTTTCGATTATGGTTTTGGTCCCTTTAGGTGGGTTTGTGCCTCTGGCGATGAAAAGGATCTCGATTTAACAGATCGCGTGGCGAAAGAAGTAATGGAAGAAATTAAACTTACTGCGCCCTCAGAAATACAGCAGCAATTACAGGATAATATTAACTGGATTACAGCAGCTAAAGAAAACAGGTTGGTGGTGGGCTCAAAGGCCCGCATTTTATATGCTGATGCCGAAGGTCGTGCAAAAATTGCACTGCGATTTAATGACGCCATTAAAACCGGCGAATTATCAGCCCCCGTAATTTTAGGCAGGGATCATCACGATGTAAGTGGAACAGATTCGCCTTTCAGGGAAACGAGCAATATCTACGACGGAAGCAGGTTTACCGCCGATATGGCCATCCATAATGTGATTGGCGATAGTTTTAGGGGTGCAACCTGGGTTTCGATCCACAACGGAGGTGGCGTAGGTTGGGGCGAAGTGATAAACGGTGGTTTCGGAATGGTGCTTGATGGAACCGAACAAGCTGCTGAAAAACTGCAGAATATGCTTTTTTATGATGTAAACAATGGTATTGCCCGAAGAAGCTGGGCTCGTAATCAGGAAGCCCGTTTTGCCATTGAACGCGAAATGGAACGCACGGGTACTTTGAAAGTTACATTGCCTAACTTGGTTAATGAAGAGGTTTTGGATGGTTTGGGGATATGATAATTATAATCGTCACAATTACGCTTCGCTAATATCGTCATCTCGACTGGAGCAAAGCGAAATGGAGAGATCTATCTCGAGACAAATTTTGCTGCGCAGAGCCTTCGGGTTCTCGACTAAGTTGCAATTCGCTCGAATGACGTTACTAGGGAGCGGTTAAAATACCGCAGATACTTACCTTAAATTAGCGCTAACAAGAAAGATTCTTCGTTGCACTCAGAATGACAGATCTCTCTTTGTTTAGCCACGGCAATATATAAAACACGGAATACCCTCCACGTATTGTCACCCTGAGCGTAGTCGAAGGGTTGGCTCATTAGCCTCGAAATTAATCGCTTTTCTTGAAAAACCTCTGCGCCCCCTTGCGAAAACCTTAGTGATCTTTGCGGTAAAAAACCGTGATAAATTACCTTAAAGGCAAAGTAAAATGAAACACAGAGCCTTTACCTTCTTCACTTTCAGCCCATATCCTGCCACCATGCCGCTCAATGATTTCGGCACTTAAATAAAGTCCGATGCCAAAACCTGAGATCGTATGGTTACCCTTTACCCGGTAATAACGTTCAAAAAGTCTATCGATATCTTCAGGTTTTATGCCTATTCCCTCATCTTTAATCTGAATTTCAACCTCAGCATCACGTAGTTTACAGGTTATTTCGATGCGCGTTCCATTATCGGAGTATTTTATTCCGTTACTGATCAGGTTAGAAATCACATTCCCGATTTTATCCCGATCGGCATTAATGTTGACTTCGCAGGTCGGATTTAATATAATTTGATGCGAAGATTGTGAGATATAAGTTTCTTCGACGGTTTCTTTCAGCAACTCATCTAAGTTAAAGTTAATTTTTTCGATAAGCAGCTTACCCGATTCCAAACGTGATACATTTAAGAAACCATTGATCATGGTGGTCATCTTTCTGATCTGGCTATGTGTTTTTTCCAGAGCAATCATTGCATAATTGTCCTGATCTTTTTTAGCCTTACGCTGCAAAACCTGAACAAAGCCATTAATGGCTGTTAATGGCGTTTTTAATTCATGACTCACCATTCCGATAAAATCATTTTTTCGAAGCTCATCTAGTTTTTGCTCCGTGATATCAATAAAAAGACCTGAATATTCTGTCGCATTACCATGCTGGTCTGCAAATACCCTCCCGGTTGCTCTAACCCATTTTTCTTCGCCAGTAATTAAATTATTTATTGGATATTCATTATCACTTGATGCATGATTCTTTAGGGCGTTTGCTAAAACCGCATTCAATATATCATGATAATCGGGATTGACTGCGCTCATGATGACATCCATTTTAGCAGGCTCATCTGGTGGCAATCCGAGTAAATTTTTAACAAATCCCGACACGGTAATTTCCAGTGTTTTTGGGTCGATACTCCAGGTACCCATTCTGCCGGTATCAATGGCCTGAAGTAGCCTTTCTTCACTATCGGCTAATTTTTTGGTATATTGGATCAGGTCTTCATGTGTTTGAGCGAGTTCTTCGTTTGTAGTGGCCAGTTCCTCATTTGCGGCCGCCATTTCGATATTGATATCCTGAAGCTCTTCCTGATAAAGTTTTCGTTCCGTAATATCCGGACTTACCGTAGCAATCGCGGTTATTTTATCTGTTTCCTGATCTTTTATAGCGAATCCATTCCATTCGATCCAAAAGGGATTTCCTGTTTTTTCATTCCAGAAGCGGATTTCCTGTTTAAAATTGATGCCCTGCAAAACTCCGGGTAAAAGCTTTTGGGCGGCCGGTCTGTCTGCAGGGAAAACACATTCTACTATATTTCTGTTCGTAATGTTAACCCAGCCTAATTTTCTTAATGCTGCAGGGTTCAAATATTGGATAGACATATCTAAACCGACTAAAGCGATAAACTCTGAACTGGCTTCGATGAGCTTATTTAAATTTAACCGCTCCAATTCGATTAATTTTCTTTCGGTAATATCAATACATGAGCTGATATAGCCGGCAAAAGATCCATCGGCATGGAAACGCGGTGGACCATTGGCAAGCAACCATCGGTAATCACCTTTTTTGGTCTGGATTCTAAATTCGCCTGTAAATGGTTTTTTCTCTGCCAGGGCTGAAAGGTAAATATTTAAATACCTATCGCGGTCTTCAGGGTGGATCAGATCAGCCCAGCCAAAAGCAAGCAGATCCTTCATTGATCTGCCAGTTAAGGTAGCCCAGGGTTTATTAAAATAAATCGCATTTCCATGCTCATCACCAACGGCAATAAAAATGTCAGTTCCCTCGGCCATGGTTTTAAAGCGTTTTTCGCTTTCCGAAAGCTGGTTAAACCGTTCTACAACCCTTAATTCGAGTTCATTATTTAAAACATGTAAGGTTTCTTGCGTTTCCTGTAATTCTTCATTCGTGGCCACCAGTTCTTCATTGGTAGCCGCAAGTTCTTCTACTGTGGCCGCAAGCTCCTCGTTCAGTACCTGTTCGCGCTGTAATGCTTCATCCTTCTCTTGCTCCCTTTCTATCGCTTCTTTCCTCAGTACCCGCTCGCTTACATCAACGGCAGTATGTAGAATACAGATGGTCTTGCCTTCGTCGTTTTTTATGGCCCGATATTCAAAATCAAAATAAAAGGTCTTCAGCTCACCGTCAATAAGAATGTCGGCAGCAGTATCCCTTCCCGAAATCACAAGGCCTTCTAACCAAACTTTTCTGAACATCTCAATAAAAGGTTGGCCTTTTAATTCAGGCAGGGCATCTTCAAGTGATTTTCCGATCACACGCCTGTCTTTACCCCAAATACGGAGCATTGCATCATTTGCAGCCTGTATAATGGCCGTTTCTCCAACGTGAACAGCCGTTGCGGTATGGGTGCGATTAAAAACTTCTATTAGTTGATCATTACTTAAAAGCGGACTGGACTGACTCATTCTGGAATTTTAGGACGTGATCTAAAATAATTATTTTACTTAAGTTTCAAAATAGACCTAATCAGGATTATTTTCAATAAAAACTATATACTAACCATAACCTCTTTAAAAAGGTTTTTGATTATGTGAATTTCTGATGCATACTGCGTATTTTTTCTACAACCAAAGTATAAAGTATTGGTGAGCTTTGAGGTACCTTCCCAAATAACCTTTATTTTTCTCTCTTCAACTTCTTTTTTGCAAAGAAAATCGGGGATAATTGCCAGGCCTTTTCCACCAGATAAGCAACGGACAATTGAATTGAGATTAGGTACAATGTAGTTTGGGCGAAAATCGGCATGCTTGCCAAAGTTAAGCTGCCAGAAACGTAACAGGTGTTCCATATCGCCCGCCGTACCATACCATTTTTGCTTTTTTAACCAGGCTTCCATTCCTGCCAGATCTTTCTTTTTAACTAACGAATCAAAAGTGCTTCCGTCAGTTTCTATTCCACCTACTAAAACGATGTTTTCGGAAGAAAATGCTTCATGTTCCACATTTGGCGAGTTCCCTTTTTGTGGGGTAATAATGAGGTCTAAAATGCCTTTGTCCAGTTGATCGAGCATTTCGGGATATTCGCCAAAACGGATAATTACATTAAACGGAAGGGTAGAAATATATTGCTCGAGCGTAATCTGAAAAGTTTCGAAACACATGCCTACACTAATTGTTGGCGTATGTTTTTCCGTACTTTTCTGGAAATGTTTTTCTGCATCCTCCAGTTTAGTCAAAGGTTCTACGATAAAATTATACAATACTTTTCCTTTTTCGGTAGGGATCATTTTTCTGCCGGTTCGCTCGAACAGCTTGTAGCCAACATAACTTTCTAAAGAACTTAAATGCAAACTCACCCCAGGTTGCGATATAAACAGATTTTCTGCTGCACCAGTTAAAGTTCCTGTTTTATAAATCGCCTTAAAACTTCTATACCATTCTAAATTAACCATAACTGATGTATTATAATTCTGATACAAAGCTATGAATTAACTTGTTTTAATAATAGATAAAAGCGCTGTAATTTTGTGCTATCAAATAGAAAAAAAGGAAATGACAAAAATATTCATTATTAACGGAGGACAAAAATTTGGTCATTCTGGTGGCAGGTTTAACGAGACAATAGCTAATGCAACTGTCGATTTTTTTACTTCAATGAAAGAATATCAAGTAAAAACAACCAATATCAACCACGATTATAACCCCAGGGAAGAGGTGGAGAAATATGTTTGGGCGGATATTGTAATTTACCATACCCCAATCTGGTGGTTCCAGTTGCCACATGGATTTAAAAAATATATCGATGTGGTATTTACCGAAGGTCATAAAAAAGGAATTTACGTTAGTGACGGACGTAAGGCGGATCATCCAACCATAAATTATGGTACAGGCGGCATGCTGCACGGACGGAAATATATGGTCACATCATCATGGAATGCACCAAAAGAGGCTTTTACGCTGCCTGGAGAATTTTTTATGGAAACCAGTGTGGATGAAGGCGTCTTGTTCGGTTTCCACAGAATGAATGCCTTTACCGGAATGGAACGAATAGATGGTATCCATTTTCATGATGTGGAAAAGAATGCGGATATTAGGAGTGCACTTCAATTATACCAGGAACATTTAACCCAAATTTTTTTAAATACAGCAATATATGAGCATTTATTTAACAGCAATAGTTAAGAGTAAACCGGAAACGGTAAATCCGTTAAGAGAGGTTTTACTGGATATGGTAACCAATTCGAGAAAAGAAGAAGCCTGTATCCAATACGACCTGCACGAAGCTGCCGATGATTTAACCTTTGTTTTTCAGGAAGAATGGAAAGATCAGGCAGGTTTAGATCTGCACAATCAGCAGCTATATATTTTAGCCTTTGTAGCAAAAGCTGATCGGTTGACCGCTGATATCGTCATCTATAAAACAGAAAAACTGGCCTAATTACTTTTGGTGTGCCTTAGCTGTTAGCGAGGAGCCTACTGAAGCAATTACAACAAAAGCCACGGCAAAACACTCTTTTAATGTGAGGTATTCTTGTAAAAAAACGAGTGCGGCCAATGAGGCCATAGCGGGCTCTAAACTCATTAAAATACTGAAAGTCCGGGCAGGAAGCTGCTTAAGGACTCTCATTTCCAGGGTGAAGGGAATAGCGCTTGATAGCAGCGCAAGTGCTGCTCCTAAACCCAATAATTTCGGGTTCAGCGTGCTTAAACCGCCACCATAAATACCAAAGGGTAAAATGACTATTGCAGCAAATAACATCCCGATAGCAACGGCATCGCCACCCTTCATTATTTTTGAAATTCTACCTCCCAAAATAATATAGCCTGCCCAGAAAACGCCGGCCAATAGTGCCAGCAATACACCAGCTAAATTAAGTCCTGTGCCTGTCCATGGTGTAATCAATACAATACCGGTAGCAGCAAGTACCACCCACAGAAAATCAACAGGTTTCTTCGATCCGAAAATGGCTAGTCCTAAAGGTCCAACGAATTCTAACGTTACTCCTAAACCGATTGGAATTCTTGCGATGGCCATATAAAAAACCATATTCATTACTCCTAAACACACACCGTACAGGATCACGTATTTCCATTGTTTAGTATTAAATTTAAATAGGTTTGGTCTAAAGGCAATTAGTAAGATTACCGCAGATAAGCCGATCCGTAAAGATGCTGTTGCAGCAGCCCCAATTTGTGGAAAAAGCCCTTTTGCAATTGCCGCCCCACATTGCACACTAATAATGGATAGTAAAACAGCAGGTATTGGTGGAATATTGATTTTGCTTTTCATCTGGGGCTCGTAAATGAGGCGCAAAATTAGGGAATTATAATCCGCTAATATTTTAAAATAAAAAAAGGGAGAATCAGATTACGCTGCTTCTCCCTATATCATCTTAGGTTATTAACTGAATAATTCCTGCTCGTCTCTGTTTTCAGTTGGGATCTTTTTTAAAAAATCGTCAAAAGATGGCCCGTCGTTATCCGAATAGATGCCATAAGCATCTAGTATATATCCAATATTTTTATCCTGATCTTCTAGAAGATACAATACAGAGTTATCAGCAGGGTCTGAATCTCCTTCAAAGCGGTAGGTTTTAACAATAGTTAAATCCTCAGGTTTGTAAATTTTACCCAACGATTTACTTTGCATTTTACCGTGATCAGACATTTTTAGTTCGTTATCTTTTCCTTTCAGCCTCAATTTCTCTAAAATTTGACTCAAAGTGTTCATTGCAGTTGGCTGTTCCATAGTTATACGATTTTATACTGATTAAACAAGTGGCATTCGAAATGGTTTTGCTATCATTCTTTTTAAGACAAACTAAATGATTGTCAATGTGTTTAGTATGTAAACTAAATTTTAATAAAATGAAAAAATATTTTTTAAGCGCAGCCATTGCAGGCCTTGCATTTGTAAGTGCCTGTACCAAAACCGACAAAGAAATTGCCCAGGCAACATTAACCGAAACGGCTGATAATACCAAAACCATTGGAACAGCAAAATTTTACGAATTGAGCGATGGGGAAATTAAGATGGATATCGAGATGAATTTTGCTGCACGTGCTGATAGCAATGTTGCCGTCCACTTTCACGAGCATGGCGATTGCGGCAATATGGGCGAAAATACACATGGCCACTGGAATCCAACAAAAGAAGCACATGGAAAATGGGGATCTGCAGCTTACCACAGTGGCGATATTGGCAATATCATGTTAGATAGTAAAGGACATGCCACCCTTTCGGTTACTACCGATAGATGGAGCATAAAAGATGGCGATATTAAAAATATTATCGGTCGTGGAATTATTGTACATGGCGGTACAGATGATTATACCACACAACCTACCGGCAACTCCGGACCAAGAGTGGGTTGTGGTGTTATTGAAGCAGTAAAATAATTTGTATTAGAATAATCGTCATTGCTGAGAAGGCTTTTTTCAGCCAGGAGCCTGTCCCGACATTTCGGGGAAGCAATCTTAATGCGGTAGCTATAAACCCGTAGTTGTAAGATTGCTTCGTCGTTCCTCTTCGCAAAGACCTTTCTTAGGCGGTTAAATTTTTAGCCGCTTTTTTATGCAATTTGATCAAGGTTGTCATCATCATTAAAAAACCTCATCATTATGGCAACTCTAAACGAATCTCAAAGCCGCAAGGCTGTAAAGGGAAGATCCAAAAAAGCAACACCAAAGGTAGATCTTACTGCAATGGTAGACCTGATGTTCTTATTAACCACATTTTTTATGCTCACCACAACGTTGAGCCAATTAAATGCTGCAGATATTGCTAAGCCAGATAAAACGGATATTAATATAACAGCAAATTATCCCGAATCGCGCACCATGACCATTGTACTGGGTAAAGATAACAAGGCCGTTTCTTATATGGGGACTATTGAAAAAGCCAACATGAAAGTGATCCCTATGGCAAGTCTCCAAAAGGAAATTGCTTCGAATAAGCTATTGGTGGCAGCTACCCATCAGAACAATCCATCAAAGTATATGATCGTGATCATCAAACCGGGTAAAACAGCTAAATTCCAGAATTTTGTAGATGCAGTTGATGAAATGAAAATTGCAGATATTAAATCTTACAGCATAGACGATGATCATTTCGCCGGGAAAGAGTTGTCGTTTATGAAAAATAACAACCTTTAATGCTACTTATTTTAACCTTATAAGTTGTGGTTCCGTCGCCCTGATTAGATAGCTATCGGATTTATTTACAGGTAGAAATTAGTATTTTCAATTGTCTTGTAGCTATCGGAAGATAAGCGGGTAATTATTTGTATTGTTTTTGGAAAGCAGGTTCATTAGCTTTTTTTAATGTCAGTCCTGCTTTTTGTTTGTAGTCCCGATTAGAAAAAAATCGGGCGCTACCCGCGTCAATCAGGTTTAGATAGGTTAGGTTTTTGCAACTATGTTAGGTTGAGCAGGTGAGCCAGAAAAACTTACGGAAGTTGGGCCGGGCTTGAGCTAAACGAACTTCTTCAGTTTGGCCTGTCAGCACCGAACCCAGGTAAAATAAACCTGACAGGAGCGGACACCGAACGCAGAGAGGTAAAGCGGATGGCAGGGCTTTCGGTGCCGATGGATGCAGAACCCTGCTTTTCAAAAAAATATCAATGATTTTTCTACTGTTTGGTGAACCGCCAAACGTAGGATAGGGCACATGTAAACTTCGTAGGTTTAGCGAAATAAAAAAGGCGTTCTGCAATACTGCAAAACGCCTTTTCTAAAAATTTATTTGATTGATTAAATGCCGAAAGCAGCTTTAACCTGATCTACATAATCTAATTTCTCCCAGGTAAACAAATCAACGGTAACCGTTTTTTCTTCACCATTTGGTGTTCTGAAAGTTTTGGTAACCGTTTCAGGTGTACGGCCCATGTGTCCGTAAGCAGCAGTTTCGCTATAAATTGGGTTTCTTAATTTTAAACGTTGCTCAATAAAGTAAGGACGCATATCGAAAATCGATTCTACAATTTTAGCAATCTCGCCATCAGTTTTACCTACTTTACCCGTTCCGTAAGTATTGATGTAAATACCCATTGGCTTTGCAACACCGATAGCGTATGATACCTGAACCAAAATTTCGTCAGCAATACCGGCAGCCACTAAGTTTTTAGCGATGTGACGGGTAGCATACGCTGCACTTCTATCTACTTTACTTGGATCTTTACCAGAGAAAGCTCCACCACCATGGGCACCTTTACCACCGTAAGTATCAACAATGATTTTTCTGCCGGTCAAGCCCGTATCACCATGCGGACCGCCAATTACAAATTTACCGGTTGGATTAATGTGGTACTCAATTTTATCGTTAAATAAATGTGCGTAAGCCGGATTGTTTTTGATGATTCTTGGAATCAGGATGTTTACCAGATCAGTTTTGATTTTAGCCAACATTGCAGCTTCTTCATCAAAATCGTCGTGCTGTGTAGAAATCACAATGGCATCGATGCGAACCGGTTTGTTGTTATCATCATACTCTAAAGTTACCTGGCTTTTTGCATCCGGGCGTAAATAAGTAATTTCGTTATTTTCACGACGTAAAACAGCCAGTTCCTGTAATAATTTATGAGAAAGGTTTAATGCCAATGGCATGTAATCTTCAGTTTCGTTGGTTGCATAACCAAACATCATACCTTGATCGCCTGCACCTTGTTCTTCTTTACTACTTCTATCTACACCTTGATTAATATCCTGCGACTGCTCGTGTATGGCTGATAAAATACCGCAAGAGTTGGCCTCAAACATGTATTCGCTTTTGGTGTAACCAATTTTCTTGATTACATCACGTGCAATCTGTTGTACATCTAAATATGTTTTAGATTTTACCTCACCCGCTAAAATAACCTGACCCGTTGTAACCAAAGTTTCGCAAGCTACTTTTGATTCTGGATCGAAAGCCAAAAAATTATCAATTAACGCATCCGAAATTTGATCGGCGATTTTATCTGGGTGACCTTCAGAAACAGATTCTGATGTAAATAAATATGACATTTATTAAATAATTAATGATAAATAAACAAATTTACAATTGCCAAACCCCTTGGAAACAGGTGTTGAAATGATTGAAAGGAGGCATTAGCAATTTTTTTAAGTGGTTGCAATCCGGTCCCGTGGTATCGGGATAGCAAATCAATCCACTTTTTTACTGCCGCAAAATTAGCATATTTTCTTTATTTCAAAAATTATAGATTATTTTGTGCACTCAATCTTACACTTTGCACACAAAGATCAATATCCTCTTTATCATAAACCCTATCTCTGGTGGGAGGGGAAAACTGCGTATTCCAGATTTTATCGACAAATACCTGGATAAGGAAAAGTTTAGTCCCAATTTCGTTTTTAGCGAATATGTTGGTCATGCCGGCGAACTGGCTGATGAAGCCGCTACCAAAAACTTTGATGTAATTATAGCTGCAGGTGGCGATGGTACCATAAATGAAGTAGCTACAAAAGTGTTAAAGCACAATAAAATTTTAGGGATTTTGCCCTTGGGATCGGGCAATGGACTTGCCCGCTTTTTAAGTATTTCCAAAAACTTAAGATATGCGCTATCTATTATCAATAATTTTAAGATTGATGAAATTGATACGGCTGAGTTTAACAAAAAGTGTTTTTTCAATTTGGCTGGAATGGGATTTGATGCCCACCTGAGTTCTGTTTTTTCGAAAGACAAAAAACGCGGATTATCAGGTTATGTAAAACTGGGTTTTAAAGAGGTTTTTAACTATAAGGCGCAAACGTATAATTTGAATATCGACGGGACTGAATATACCAGAAAAGCCTTCGCCATCAGCATTGCCAATTCATCGCAGTATGGAAACGATGTTTACATCGCACCAAATGCTTCGGTAAAGGACGGATTGCTGGATGTTTGCATTATTAAACCCTTCCCGATAATAAAATTGCCTGTTTTAGGTTATGTGATGTTAAGGGGCAAAGCAGAAAGCTCTGATATGATTGAAATTATTAAAGGAAAAAATATTAAAATTATAAGGGAAACGGCAGGAGCGGTGCACGTAGATGGAGAGCCTTTGCAAATGGGCGTTGAGATTGAAGCAGTTATTAATCCACTCTCGTTAAAAGTGATTGTTCCATAGTTTAGTTTGGAGTTGAGGGTTTGGAGTTTGGAGCCGATCTGACTATTAACCATGAGCCATAAAACTATCAACCATTGACCAATTTAGAGTTGAGCGTTTGGTGTTTGGAGTCGGGCGTCAATTAAACAATTAACCCAACAAACTAACCCTCATCCATTTTACATCTCCCATATTACATTATAAGCATGAAACCAAAGAAAAACAGTTTAAGCGATCTTGGTGGAATTATGTATTCTACCAATCCTGAATTCGAATACGAAGAAGAAGTTGATGATACCGTTACCTCGCCGAACAACCAGCAGGATTTAAGGGTAATGCTTGACAAAAAGAACCGTGGCGGTAAAGCAGTAACGTTGATTACAGGTTTCAGGGGCCGCTCAGAAGATTTAGAAGTATTGGGTAAAATGCTGAAGACCAAATGTGGGGTTGGTGGTTCAGTTAAAGATGGCGAAATCATGATCCAGGGTGACGTTCGTGATAAAGTGATGGGCATTTTGCAAAAAGATGGTTATAAAGTGAAAAAAGCAGGGGGATAATTAAAAAGTTGTCATCCTAAGTGCAACGAAGGATCTTTTTTTTCGTGTGAAACTCGTCGCAATAGTCTTTGACTCCGCTCAGACTGACAAACGTTAGTTAACACCCATAAACTAAATCACTATTGTTTGGTTTTACTTATTCAGCTAATTAACTACTCCCAAATATAAATCCTGTCCCAATCCCATCTTTTACTAGTTTATCTAATCCATATCCTGTTTTAATGTTTCCTGAGCAGATTTTTTACGGGATGTTTATGGAAAATTAAACGCATGAAAAGAATAATTTACTTCCTTCTCCTTTGTTCATCGCTATACTCATTTGGACAGAAAAAAAAAGATGCTTTCTTAAGTGAAGCCAATGGTAATCCAACGTATTATGGAATTTCCAGACCGCATTCAAACTGTTCTGTATTGCTTCGGGTTGATGAAAGAACCAAATGGATTTCTTTTAGTAATCCTGAGTCGAGTGATTCACTAAAAAATAATGTTTTTCTTGGAGAGGCAAAAAAGATACATCTGGAAATGAGGATCCACAAAGACAGCCTAAGATATTATAGGTATTCTGTTATAGAGAACGATAGTGTTTACCTTGTGGATGATGCCATTCTAAGTAATATAAATTTTAAATGGCCCAAAGAGAGTGATTTTCCAAATTATTTTACAATGAGTTTGGGCGATTATAATGTTGTTGGTAAAAAGATTATTGTTAAAGTATACAAACTGCCTCAGAAATTTAAAGTAAACACAATTGTAATTTATAATCAGCCCCTTTTACCTCCTAAAGTATTGATTAAGAATCTGTTTTCAGAATCAATAAATACAAAGGGATTATCTGTTAGTGAAATGACCAGACTAATGATAAAAAGAGGGCGGAAATCATTTTTTCTCAAACGGCAGCCTTTTAATAATGGCGAAACTATTATTGTGAGTGATAGTATAAAGCTAATGTCAATTGGTATAGAGAATACAGGTGTTAATTTTATTTACAAAGTAAAAATAACCCGATATGGTAGTGATTACCCTGAAGAAACTGTTCTAACAACCAGCGATTGGGATAATTCGTATGTCTCGGTTGATGCTGAATATTTTAAGAAACCAGGAACATATAAGGTCTCAATTGCACCTGAAATATGTCGGTCGCTTGATTTGCCTCGCGGTATAAGCTGGACATTACCCCAAACATCTTTTGAGTTTACAGTGATTGAAAAGAAAGAAAAGCTTTTTACCTCTCGAGAGTTATTACTAGTTAGTGTTATCATAGGGGCCCTTTGTGGTATCATATCGGTTTTGATCCTCAATAACCGTAAAAAAAAAGCTGCAAAGGTAATTGCGCAAAAATCTCAGGAAAAAGAAATCGCTAAACTGAAGTTAGATTCCGTCCGTTCTCAATTAAACCCGCATTTTTTATTTAATGCGCTCGCAGGTATCCAAACGCTGATGAACAAAAATGAAATCGATAATGCCAATCGCTACCTTACCAAATTTGCTCGATTAACGCGTAATGTTTTAGACCATAAAGACCTTATCAGCTTAACATCAGAAAAAACGGTATTAGATGATTACCTGCAGATGGAGCAGTTACGTTTTGGTTTTCAGTACCAGATTACAGCTTCAGCTGATTTAGATGTAGAGAATATAGAAATACCAGCCATGCTTTTACAACCCTTTGTAGAAAATGCGGTGAAACATGGCATTGCTGGAAAAGGGAATGATGGAAAGATTGAAATCAGTTTTACAAAGCAGCAAACGGATTTGATATTAAGTGTAAAAGATAACGGCAATGGTTTCGATGTAGAAAAAGATTATGCTGGCTTGGGTTTGGCATTGACCAAAAACAGAATATCTTTACTGAATTCGATTTATAAAGAAACACCGTTTTTATTGGATATGAAAGCAGATGCAAATGGAACTTTAATCCGGATCACAATTAATCAATGGTTATAAAATGCGGGCAATTTTAGTAGATGATGAGGTAGCTAATTTAGAAAATCTAAAGATCTTATTGGATAAACACTGTCCTGATATTAAAGTGGTAGCTAGTGCATCCAATATTGACGAGGCTTTTGCACAGGTTATCCTGCATCATCCAGATCTGCTTTTCCTGGATATCCAGATGGGTAAAACAACAGGTTTTGATCTGTTGAACCTCCTTGCCGAAAAAACCTTTGAAGTGGTGTTTGTAACTGCTTATGATCATTATGGCATCCAGGCAGTAAAGTTTGCCGCATTAGATTATCTGCTCAAGCCGGTTGATCCCGAAGAGTTGAAAGTTGCAGTAGAAAAGGCTGAAATTAGGTTCAGGAATAAAATAAATGGTGAGCAGCTTAATTTTTTGTTGAGCCAGATTAAAAAGAGTGAGCCAAGCAGTCCGAAAATTGCCTTGCCCCAACAGCATGAAATCCGTTATGTTCCTGTTGACGATATTATCCGTTGTGTAGCCGATAATACCTATACTTTTTTCTTTTTGAGCAACGGTGATAAAATCCTGATTTCGAAACCGCTGAAAGAATATGCAGATCTGCTCAAACCTCAGGGTTTTGTGCGGGCGCACCAAAGTCACCTGGTAAATCCGAAATTTGTAAAAAGCTGGTTAAAAGAAGATGGCGGAACGCTGTTGATGAATAATGGTGATAAAATCCCGGTATCTAAACCAAACAGGGAAATGGTTAAAGAGGTGCTGGGGAAATAGTTTTTAAAATAATTACGTCATTACAAGTAACCATCAGATCTATGGTCTGAAAAAAATAGGAATGATGTCCTATATGCGCTTTCTAACGTATTAGATTTAAGATTTTGCAGCCTGTAAAACTCATTGAGCTAAGATGTCTAAGTTGGTCGTAAAAATTCAAAGACTACGCTGTTTAATTAACCACCTTAGACACCTAAGAACATCTAATTTCATTAAATAATTCTTTAGGCTTTCACGCCATATAAGAACATGTAAGCTTATATGGTCCTTAAATGTCTTATATGGTCAAAAAATAACACTAAATATCAGTTGTTTACATAAACTTTATTATAGCGCACGAAACAATCTTAATGCACACGCATGTAACTGTCGTTGTAAGATTGCTTCATCGTTCCTCCTCACAATGACGAATCTTTGTTTTTAAACCTTACATTTTTGTACTTTTGCCGCTATGTCAGTTATTAAACCCTCATTAGCAAAAGGTACCCGCGATTTTACTCCTGTTGAAATGGTAAAACGCAACTTTATTTACGATACCATTAAAACGGTTTTCAGGAAATATGGTTATGCTGAAATCCAGACGCCAAGTTTTGAAAATCTTTCTACCCTTACCGGAAAATATGGTGATGAAGGCGACAAACTGATTTTTAAAATTTTAAATAGCGGCGAGTTTCTTAAAGATTCAAAAAAGAAATCGTTCGATTTTGCTGAGGAGGATAATAGTAATAAACTAATCCCTTTAATTTCTGAAAAAGCTTTACGTTACGATTTAACAGTGCCATTTGCACGTTATGTAGTAATGCACCAGCACGAAATTACCTTGCCTTTTAAACGTTTCCAGGTTCAACCCGTTTGGCGTGCCGATCGTCCGCAAAAAGGCAGGTACCGCGAATTTTACCAGTGCGATGTCGATGTAGTCGGCTCTAAGAGTTTGCTGAACGAAGCTGAATTTATTTTGATCTACAATGAAGCCTTAAGCAAATTGGGATTAAAAGATTTCAGCATAAAAATTAATAACCGGAAAATTTTATCGGGTATTGCCGAGATTATTGGTAAACCTGATTTGATTATCGACATGACTGTGGCCATTGATAAACTGGATAAAATTGGTTTAGATGGCGTAAGTAAAGAATTGTTGGAACGAGGTTTTACCGAAACTGATTTGGAAAAACTGCGTCCGGTAATTTTATTGGAAGGTACCAACGAAGAAAAACTGGCCAGCCTGAAAGAAGTTTTAGCTGAATCCGAAACCGGTTTAAAAGGTGTTGCTGAAATTGAACAGGTTTTTGAATATGTAGAAAGTTTGATTTCCTATGGCTTACCGTTGGTTGCCAAATTAGAACTCGATATTACTTTGGCCCGTGGCTTAAATTACTATACTGGCTGCATTTTCGAGGTTAAAACCAATGAAGTGGCGATGGGCAGTATCGGTGGTGGTGGTCGTTATGATGATTTAACAGGTATGTTCGGTTTAAAAGATTTAACAGGTGTAGGTGTTTCTTTTGGTGCCGACCGTATTTATGATGTATTGGAAGAACTTAACCTTTTCCCTGCTTCAGCTGAGGTTGGAACAAAAGTGTTGATCAGTAATTTTGATGCGGAGGCTGAAAAATATGCTTTACCAATTGTTCAGCAGTTTAGAAATGCGGGTATTTCAGCTGAATTATACCCAGGTTCGGCAAAACTGAAAAAACAAATGGCCTATGCAGATGCCAAGAATATCCCTTATGTAATATTAATCGGTGGCGATGAAATTGCCAGCGGAGAACTTACATTAAAAGATATGCAAAGCGGTGAGCAGAAAAAGCTAACTGTTTTAGGTATACTGGAGTTGTTGAAATAACGCTAGTTTTTTACCGCAAAGCTCACAAAGGTTTTCGCAAAGAAACGCAGAGGATCGGTCATGTACCCCGCTTTGTGCACTTTGCGCTTGCCTTCTTTTCCTTTGCGGTTAAGTTAGTCTCCCAATCCGCAATAAAACCGGGAAATGAACATCCTTCTCTGCATCATCACCCCAGGCTTCTTTTAGTTCGGTAAACAGGTACTCTAAGGGATTGCGATCGTTAGCTTTTTTGTAATGCTGCAAGGAAGACCAGGTATTTAAATAGCCAATTAACTGGTTAAAATTCCAGGTGATTTTGATCTGAAAATGTGGTGCAATTATTTCTTCAAAAGGAAAAGGAATGGTCTTATAGCATTCTTCAATATAGCGGCGTTCACTGTCCCAGTATTTGCCTAATATATCTTCATAAAGTTTATGGATAACTTTGTCTATTTTTTTATCGATCGACATAATCCCATAACCAATTACAGCAAAAAGTCCATCTGGTTTTAGTGTTCTCTTTACTTCGGCGTAAAATGCTTCAAAATTAAACCAATGGATAGCCTGCGCTACCGTAATCAGATCGAAACTATCATTACCAACCGATGTTTGTTCTGCTGATTCCACTTTGTATGTGATATTTGGTAACTGTAAAGCATTTTTTAATTGATTCTCGCTAATGTCTGTTGCATAAACCGCACCGAAGTGCTGTGCCAACACACGGGCAACCTGGCCATTCCCCGTGGCACAATCCCATGCCGTTTCCTTATTTTTTACCAGGGCGAACAGATAATCATATAGTTCCTGTGGATATGTTGGCCGGTATATGGCGTAATCGGCAGATTGGGTAGAAAAGTTATCTTTCATTGTTGTAATGATTGAATGATGGAAGGGTGAATGGGTAAGGGTGAATATAACTGCGCGCTTTCTTTATAAAATTATTATATTTTTGATAAACAACTGGTATTAATTTAAGTTTCATATTCGGCATTCAATCACTCATTCAATAATTCTACACTATGGAAAAAACAGTACAAAAAGGCGAAGTTAAGGATGTAGAATACCGGTTGAAATCTATTTTTGGTGGTTCGGTTGGCAATCTTGTTGAGTGGTACGACTGGTATACCTATTCTGCCTTTGCGTTATACTTTTCTCCAGCTTTTTTTCCGAATAGCAATCCAACAGCACAGTTATTGGATACCGCTGGCATTTTTGCCGTAGGGTTTTTAATGCGCCCCATTGGTGGCTGGTTATTTGGGAGTATCGCCGATAAATTAGGGAGAAAACGTGCAATGACGCTCTCTGTATTGATTATGGCGATAGGTTCGTTGATTATCGGTTTAACCCCAGGTTACAAACGAATCGGTATAGCGGCGCCGTTATTGCTCATTTTTGCAAGGTTGATCCAGGGCTTAAGTACCGGTGGTGAATATGGAACCTCTGCTACTTACCTCAGCGAAATGGCCACCAAAAAACACCGTGGCTTTTATTCGAGTTTTCAATATGTAACCCTAATCGGTGGACAATTATTAGCTTTAGGGATCCAGTTGATTTTGCAGAACTGGTTGCTTACTCCTGCCCAGTTACACAATTGGGGCTGGCGTATTCCCTTTTTTATTGGTGCTGTCCTCTCTTTTATTGCTTTGTATCTGCGTAGACATATTGATGAAACCGCGGCCTTTAAAAGTAAAAATGTGAAAGACAAAAAAGGAGGCATTGCCGTACTATTGAAATATCCTAAAGAGGTTTTTACGGTTGTGGGTTTAACATTGGGCGGAACCATTGCCTTTTACACGTTTAGTACCTATATGCAAAAATTCCTGGTCAATACGGTTCACCTGAGTAAAGAAACCTCTACAACATTATCATTTATCTCGCTGTTGGTTTTTGCCATTATGCAGCCTTTATTTGGTCTGTTATCTGATAAAATTGGTAGAAAGCCTTTGTTAATCGGTTTTGGGGTACTGGGCACTTTATGTACCTATCCAATTTTAACAGGCTTGGCAGGCGAAACCAATACCACAATTATTTTTTTATTGATGATAGCTGCTTTGATTATTGTAAGTGGCTATACGAGTATTAATGCTGTGGTTAAAGCCGAGCTATTCCCTGCCGAAATCAGGGCTTTGGGTGTGGGTTTACCTTATGCTTTAACTGTTGCCATTTTCGGTGGCACGGCAGAATATTTTGCGCTTTGGTTTAAAAATATCGGTCACGAAAATTATTTCTACTGGTATGTAACGGGATGTATTTTGATTTCGCTGATTTTGTATACGACCATGAAAGATACGAAGCACCACTCGAAGATAGAGGATTAGATTTCTTGGGCTATCTGTCGTCGAGCGGGGTTGCAACGTAGCCGAGAACCTGAAGGCTCTGCGAAGCAAAATCTAGCTGGATAGATCTCTCCGTTTCGCTGCGCTTCAGTCGAGATGACGACTTTTTCTATAGTATATGATGAGTAAATAATTTCTCCGTTTCAACCAGTTCTTCCGTGCCAAAAAACGCTTTCAAATAGTCTACAAATAATTACTCACCTCAATTAAATTCATATCCGGATCGCGGAGATAAACCGAAATAATCTTACCATTTGCTCCCGTCCGTTCTACAGGGCCCTCTTCAATCTCTATACATTTTTCTTTCAGTTCCTGCATCACCTCACGAAGTGGAAGATCTGTGATAAAACATAAATCGGCTGTACCAGGCATCGGTTTAAATGCTTTTGGTTCAAATTCTGCCCCATATTGGTGAAGATTGATTTTTTGATTGCCAAACTTCAGTGCCTTTCGGTTTTCGCCAAACTCAATAACTTCCATTCCCAGGGCAAGACTGTAAAACCTGCAGGTACTTTCTAAGTTCGCAACCGTTAATACAAAGTGATCTAAATTTTTAATGTCCATAATAATAAATTAGAACTAAAGCATTCGTCCTTTTGTTTTAACTAAAGGATTTTGTAATCCTGACATTTGGTTAGCAGATTATCGGACAACAAAATAATCAATTTTTATATATTTACCATTATGCAAAACCTGCCTCCTTTAGCCGAACGTATGCGCCCTCAAAACCTTGATGAATATGTTGGTCAGCAGCATTTGGTAGGAGAGGGAGCGGTATTGCGCAAAGCGATTGAAAGCAGTCAGCTGCCATCTATGATTTTCTGGGGTCCTCCGGGAGTAGGAAAAACCACTTTGGCTTATATTATTTCGCAGGCATTAGACCGCCCGTTTTTTAACCTGAGTGCCATTAACAGCGGTGTGAAAGATATCCGGGAGGTAATTGACCGTGCTGCACAGCTAAAAGACAGCTTTCTGGGTTTGCCTATTTTGTTTATTGATGAGATCCACCGTTTTAGTAAATCGCAACAGGATAGTTTGTTAGGTGCTGTTGAACGTGGTTTGGTTACTTTAATAGGTGCCACAACCGAAAATCCATCGTTCGAGGTCATTTCCGCGTTGCTTTCCCGTTGTCAGGTTTATATTTTAAAATCACTCACAGAAGAAGAATTAGTCGGTTTGTTGCAAATAGCCATTAAAAAAGATGCTGTTCTAATTGAGAAAAAAATTACGATAAAAGAGCATGAGGCCTTAATCCGTTTATCTGGTGGCGATGCGCGGAAACTGTTAAACGTACTCGAAATTGCCATCAATGGCATTGGTGGCAGTAAAATTATACTGACGAATGAAAATGTACTGGCACATGCACAACAGAACCTTGCGCTTTATGATAAAGCCGGAGAACAACATTACGATATCATTTCTGCATTTATTAAATCAATCCGTGGTAGCGACCCCAACGCTGCGGTTTATTGGTTAGCCAGGATGATTGAAGGAGGAGAAGATCCCTTATTTATCGCCCGCAGGTTATTAATTTTATCTTCAGAAGACATCGGAAATGCCAATCCGAATGCACTGTTGCTGGCCAATAACTGTTTTACGGCAGTAAATGTTATCGGTTATCCGGAGGCACGGATTATATTGTCACAATGTGTAACCTATCTGGCCAGTTCGCCAAAAAGCAACGCCTCTTATGAGGCCATTAACAAAGCGCAGGCTTTGGTTAAACAGACCGGAAATCTGCCGGTGCCCTTACATATCCGCAATGCACCCACCAAACTGATGAAGAATATAGGTTATGGTAAAGATTATCAATATTCTCATGGATATGAAGGTAATTTCTCTCCACAGGAATATTTTCCAGAAGAATTAAGCGGTACGAAACTCTACGATCCAGGCAAAAATGCAGCAGAGGAGAAACTGCGCGAAAAGCTAAGGCAAAACTGGAAAGACAAATACAAATATTAGTGTAACATTTTCTTCGAAATGCATACTAATAGGTATATTGACTAAAAATCAAACACCTAAACTAAATATGCTGAGTACTTTTTTAAGCCATCAAAGAAAATCTTTCTGGCGTTCGCGGAACAGGGGCAGTAGTATTGCTGGCCAGATTGTTTTGGGTTTCTTTATGCTTTACTTTTTTGCCATTGCCGTTGGCGTAGGTTTTGGAATGTCGCATTTCCTGCCAAAAATTTTCCCAAACAAAGAAGTAATTTCCAGTTTTAACGGTATTATCCTTTATTATTTTGCATTCGATTTTATCATGCGTTTGCAGTTTCAGGAGTTGCCAACCTTAAGTATTATCCCTTATCTGCACTTAAGGATTTCGAGGAGTAAAATCATCAGGTTTTTAAATGTTAAAGCCCTTTTTTCAGCATTTAACCTTTGGCCATTTTTTATTTTTCTTCCTTTCTGTTTTATTAAGATTTTGCCTGAATATGGAGCACTGGTTATGCTGATGTATATCGTTTCGATATTCTCGGTGATGGTTTTCAATAATTATCTGGTGCTGTACATTAAGCGGAAATCGATCACCAATACCCTTTATACCTTTTTCGGGCTGGTTGTAATTGCTGCTTTTGCTGCTTTAGAATATTATAAGGTAATTTCTATAATGGCTGCCTCCGATTTTGTGTTTCGTGCCATTGCTGCGCATCCTTATTATGCCTTTGCATTTACCCTGGCAGCTGTAGCTATATTTTACCTTAACTCTACTTTCCTACGTAAAAACTTATATGTAGAAGAGTTGAGCAGCAAACAAGAGAAAAAGGGCAGTACCGACTATGCTTTCCTTAACCGATTTGGCAAGGTTGGCGAACTGGCCGCTTTAGAGTTGAAATTAATCTTGCGTCATAAACGCCCTCGCTCAGCGGTGATTCTGGGTTTCTTTTTCCTTTTTTATGGATTTATTTTTTACAAGGAAAAAGCAATCAATAGCGATGCTTTTGGTCAGATGATGTTCGGTGCCATTTTTATGACGGGTATTTCCATTATTATTTATGGTCAGTTTATGTTTGCCTGGCAAAGTGCCCATTTTGATGGCATATTGGCCAACAAAATCAATTTTAAAGATTACATTAAGGCCAAGTTTTTACTTTTTACCATTGGTTGTACCATTATTACGGTTTTGGCTAGCTTTTATGGTTTTTTAAGTCCGAAATTATTGCTTCTGCATTTGGCAGCTTATTTCTATAACATTGGTTTTGGAACTGTTGTAGTGCTTTACCTTGCTACCTTAAACTATAAACGCCTTGATATCACCAAAGCCGCAAGCTTTAATTACCAGGGAACTGGTGCTACCCAATGGCTTTTAATGTTCCCTTATGCACTTACACCCATTTTAATGTATGTGCCATTTGGCATATTAAATAAACCTTACTGGGGATTGGCCGTAGTGGGCATATTCGGTTTAGCCATGCTGCTGTTAAGGGGCTTCTGGGTAGACTATATTGCGAAACGACTTGAAAAACAACGATATAAAATAGCCGAAGGCTTTAGAGAATAATTATGATTTTAGAAGTTAAGAAATTACAAAAAGTTTATGGCGATAAAACCGTTGTAAACATCGAAGATCTACAGATTGCTGCCGGAGAAACCGTAGGTTTAGTAGGAAATAACGGTGCAGGTAAAACTACTTTCTTCAGGATGCTTTTAGACCTGATCCGCCCAACCACGGGCGAGGTTTTATCGAAAGGCCGGAATGTAATGCAGAACGATACCTGGAAAGATTATACCGCATCATTTTTAGATGAAGGTTTCCTGATCGATTATTTAACGCCTGAAGAGTATTTTATTTTTATTGGCGGTTTACATAACCTTAGTGTTGCCGATGTTTCTGCATACCTTAACCAATACGGCGAGTTTTTTAATAGCGAAATCCTCAATAGTGGTAAATACATCCGCGATTTTAGCAAGGGAAACCAGGTTAAAGTGGGCATTGCTGCCGCTTTGATGCAAAAGCCAGAGATCTTAATTTTGGATGAACCTTTTGCCAACCTCGATCCCACTACCCAGATCCGTTTAAAGAATTTGTTAAAAGCGCAGGCAGGCAATATGACTACTTTTATTTCCAGTCACGATTTAAACCACGTTACCGATGTTTGCAGCAGGATTGTGCTGGTAGAAAAAGGGCAAGTAATCAAAGATTTTAAAACAGATGAAAATACTTTGAAAGAGCTGGAGAGTTACTTCTCTGCTTAGTTTTTGTACTAAGAATGATACAATATATAAAAAGGGTCTTGATTTATCAGGACTCTTTTTTGTTAATAAGAATACTGTTTGTAGCATAAACTATGGAAATGGGCCGAAAATACGGTTATATCAGTTTTTGGCATTGTGTTTGAATATGTCGGGTAGAAATTATAAATCTAGCATATCATGAGTATTTCAAAAGTAAGAATAGCGACATTAAGTATAGGATTAGCCATAGGATCAATGGCATTCCAAAGTTGTGATAGTTTAACTAAAACACAAAAAGGTGCCGGTATTGGTGCAGCAGCAGGTGGTGTAATTGGGGCATTAATCGGTAAAAAAGCCGGTAATACAGCAGTCGGTGCTTTAATTGGTGGTGCTATAGGTGGTACAGCAGGAGCTTTTATCGGACGTAGAATGGACAGGCAGGCAGCTGAAATTCAAAAAGCTATTCCTAATGCAGAAGTTATTCGTGAAGGAGAAGGTATTATTGTCAAATTCGACAGTGGTATCTTATTTGATTTCGATAAAACTGCTTTAAAAGATGCAGCTAAAACCAATATTCAGAGCTTAGCGTCTTCACTAAACCAATATCCTGATACAGATATCAAAATTATCGGCCATACCGATAGCCGCGGTACTGAACAATATAACATGGGGCTTTCAGAAAGAAGAGCAGCAGCAGTTAAAGCTTATGCCGTTTCTCAAGGTGTTCCATCTTCAAGATTAGTTACCATTGGTAAAGGTTTTGCCGAACCAATTGCAGATAACGATACTGATGCTGGCCGTGCAGCTAACCGTCGTGTAGAAATTGTAATCGTTGCTAACGATGCATTAAAAGCTTCAGCGCAAAAACAAGGATAATATTGCAATTTCCCTCTACCTATGAGGTCATTATATATGCAACCCTGGTGTACATCCACCGGGGTTTTTTGTTTCTATGCGTTCAATTGTGGTGTCTGATGTTTCTATCTGACACTGCTGGTCCGTATTCTTTAGTTTTATGAAAGCAGGTTCCTGTGTTTATCGGTTCTGAAAGCCCCGCCATTCGCTTTACCTCACTACATTCGGTGCCCGCTACTGTCGGGTTTAGTTAACCTGGGTTTGGTGCTGACCAAGCCAAACTTACGAAGTTTCGATTAGCACAAGCCCGGACTACTTCGTAAGTTTTTGATGTGGAGTCTGATGTTTCCGTCTGACACTGCTGGTATATTCTTTAGTTTTAGGAAAAGCAGGTGCCTGTGTTTATCGGTTCCGAAAGCCCCGCCATTCGCTTTACCTCACTACGTTCGGTGCCCGCTACTGTCGGGTTTAGTTAACCTGGGTTTGGTGCTGACCAAGCCAAACTTACGAAGTTTCGATTAGCACAAGCCGGACTACTTCGTAAGTTTTTGATGTGGTGTCTGATGTTTCCGTCTGACACTGCTGGTATATTCTTTAGTTTTAGGAAAAGCAGGTTCCTGTGTTTATCGGTTCTGAGAGCCCTGCCATCCGCTTTACCTCACTACGTTCGGTGCACGCTACTGTCGGGTTTAGTTAACCTGGGTTTGGTGCTGACCAAGCCAAACTTACGAAGTTTCGATTAGCCCAAGCCGGGGCCACTTCGTAAGTTTTTCCAGCACACCTGCAACCCCAAATAGTTGCAGTGGCCGAATTTCTTAAACGGGATTGAAGCGGCATCCTCCCGATCCCGATTCTTCATCGGATTGGGAGATACAGCGAAAAGCCCGGCTAAACCTGAATAGTTGTAATTGCCTTGCTTTTCAAAAAAGAAAGAATATATATTTTATGAAGACCTGTCAGATGGTAACATCTGGTAGCACAATAAGATTAGTCTGCAGAATAAATATCTTCGAAATAACTCACCACAAGCGATTTCATCAGCATTTCCTGCTCCAGCATGGTATATGGCGGAATAGCTTTAATTAATTTCCAGTGCGGCCAACCATCCTGATCCAAACCCTCCAGTTCATAAAAACCCATTTCGCTCAATAAACGGCAGGTAGCAATGTGCATCAGTTCTTCTTTCTGACGTTTACTGTATTTCTTCGGACCTTTGCCCAGTTCCTGAACACCGATGAGAAAAAGCATCACCTTTAAATCAGGAAAATCGGAATCAAATTCAGTTGAAATCCTTTCCTGTAAAACTTTCCATTTGGCATTAATCTCCGACGGCTTCATATCTGCAAAGATAGTGTAAAAACGTGTAAGCCTTAAGTAAAACGTTTAGGCTTTTTAACACTTAAGCTTGAATGGTAATGGTATTTTTGGTTACATTTATAACCTATGGATACGAATATCAATAAAACAATTCATGCAGGTTTATTAGCTTACGGCATGTCTGGAAAGGTTTTTCACGCGCCATTCCTAAATGCACATGATGGTTTCAATCTAAAGGCCGTAGTAGAGCGAAGCCATAAAAATGCATTTAACGATTACCCCAGTATTATTAGTTACAACAGTGTTGAAGAGTTGCTGAATGATGAAGAAATTGATTTAGTAGTGATTAATACTCCAAATAATCTTCATTACGAACATTCGAAAGCCGCATTAAATGCGCATAAACATATTCTGGTTGAAAAACCTTTTACCGCTACCACTGCGCAGGCCAAAGAACTTTTCGAACTGGCCGATAGCGTTGGCAAACAGATTTTCTTTTACCAGAACCGCCGCTGGGACAGCGATTTTACTTCGGTAAAAAAAGTGCTTGAAAGTGGCAAGCTAGGTAAGCTGGTCGAAGTTCATTTACGTTACGATCGTTACCGCAATGTTATCGGGCCAAAGGCATTTAAAGAAAAGCCGGTAGAGGCAAGCGGACTACTTTACGATTTAGGTCCGCACCTTTTAGATCAGGTGATCGGTTTATTTGGCAAACCGTTGAGTTTTCATAAAATTTTGGGTAAAAACAGGGCTGGTACTTTGGTTGATGACTATTTTTCGATCCAATTGAGCTATCCTGATAGCGTAAATGTTTTTGTAACCTCGAGCATGTTGGTGGTAAACCCACAGCCAGGCTTTGTTTTACATGGCGTAAACGGTAGCTTTATTAAACAAAGAACCGATATCCAGGAAGAACAATTACTGGCGGGTATGAAATTAACTGATCCAGGTTATGGCGTTGAACCTGCAAATAAGGATGGTTTATTAACCACTATAGATGCTGATGGCAAGAAAACTGAACAGGTCATTAAGTCGGAAATAGGGAATTATCTGCCGCTTTTTGAAGCCGTTTACCAGTCAATTACCAATAATCAGCCATATCCGGTTACCAGAGAAGATGTTCTGGTTCAATTAGAAATCATCGAAAGCTAACCTTATTTGTGCAATCCTTTAAATCCACTTAATCTGTGTAATCTTTATTATGAACTCACTGCCATTTGCTTATTTAATCCCTATTTTTTTGATTGCTCTTTACCTCATCCTTAAAAAAAAGAAGGTTGCTATTGAGCCTTTAACGGATGTAGACAAAAAAATACTCGATGATTATGTAGGCTATTACCATAATCTCGATTCGACTGATAAGCTTAAGTTTGAGCAGAAAGTAGCTGCATTTTTTAGTTCGGTTAAAATTGAAGCGGTAGGCTTGGAAATAACTACTCTGGATGAACTGCTGATTGCCTCAAGTGCGGTTATTCCTATTTTTGGTTTTGACGATTGGCAATACAAAAACTTAACCAGCGTTTTATTGTATCCAGATACTTTTAACAAAGATTTTCAGTTTGATGGTGGAGAAAGGAATATTATGGGCATGGTTGGTACGGGGTATATGAACGGGCAGATGATTTTATCACGTTCAGCGCTGCGTCATGGTTTTTCTAAAAGTGCAGGTAAAGAAAATACGGCCATACACGAATTTGTTCACCTTTTAGATAAATCGGATGGAGCAACGGATGGCGTTCCGGAAAATTTGATGGCACATGAGTACACTTTACCATGGATTAAAATGATGCATGAAGAAATGGAAAAAATTGAGGATAATAAGTCGGATATTAACCCTTATGCCATCACCAATCAGGCCGAATTTTTTGCCGTGGTTTCTGAATATTTCTTTGAAAAACCTGAGCTGTTAAAAGATAAACACCCCGAATTGTATTTTCAGTTAAGCCGTATTTTTGCTCAACAGCCCGCGGGTTAAAAATGAATTATTGAATGAGAGTATTGGCAACCATTATCTGTAGTCTGATTTCGATCAGCAGTTTTGCACAGAAAACTTATGTGTTAAGGCAAAATTATCCAACAGGTTATCGTTATGATTTTACAATCAATTCTGATCAGATCATTAACCAGAAAATTGGCGGTCAGGATGTGCATTTAACGCAAAATATAGGAACGGATTATACTTTCGATATTACCGAAGGACATAATGGAGAAAAAGATGTGAAAGTAACCTACAACAGGATTTTTATGAAATCAGTTGCGATGGGTACTACAATGACCTATAATTCGGATGAGCAGGACATCACCAAAAAAAATCCATTCAGTGGTTTAAAGGGTGCTTCTTTTTTTATGACGGTAACGCCAAACGGAGGGATTAAAACCGTTGCGGGCATTGATAAAATGCTCGATAATATTGCGGCAAGGATGACTACCGATACCAGCCAGGTAAAACAGATCAAAAATGCCTTAAGCAAACAGTTCAGCGAAGAGGTGGTGAAACAGACCATGGAATCATCGTTTAAGATATACCCGGAAAGAGCAGTTAAAATTGGCGACAGCTGGACGGTTGATACAAAACTGCAGATGAGTATGCCTATCGAAACCATTACCGCATATACTTTGAAAGAAGTGAAAGATGGAATTGCTATCCTGAGCGTAAAAGGTTCATTGATATCAAAAGGAAGTTTTGAGACCATGGGCAATAAAATGGAAACCGATTTAAAAGGGACCAACTCAGGAGAAACATCAATTGATATTAAAACCGGGATCGTACTGAACAGTCACTTACGTATAGAGCTGTACGGGAAAATGAAGTCGATGGGACAAGACATTGATTTCGAAATGCAGGGCATTAACAAAATTGTAGGTAAAGAGGTTAACTAAATTATTTAGACCTTATAGGTTTTTTAAACCTATAAGGCCTTTTAAAAAACTACAAACTACCCGTTAACGCCACCAAAAACTCCGTTGGAATTTCGATATGGGGAATATGGCCACAGGCATCAAATTCGATAATTTTGGCCCCTATAATTTTAGCTGCTGTCTGTTTGCCTAGAAATTTGTACTGGCCGTGTAAAGCCTGCTGATCGGATGTAAGCAAGCCTTTTCCCACAATAGTTTTATCTTCTTTACCGATAAATAACACGGTAGGCACCTTTAAATTCTGAAATTCGTAAACCACTGGTTGTTCGTAAATCATGGTATAGGTGAGTGCAGCTACTTTTGCCCAGCGCGGATAATCGGCACTGTTTGTTACACCACCTGCAATATCAACAAAGTATTCGTATTCTGGTTTCCAATAGGTAAAATAAGAGCCCTGATAGTATTTCCTTACACTTTCTGCGGTAGTTTTTAGTTCTGTTTGGTATTGCTGTGCAGTAGTGATGTAAGGAACAAAAGTTTTATAGTCTTCTAAACCGATCGGATTTTCGAGCAGCAGTTTTTCAGTTGTTCCGGGGTACATTAAAGCAAATCGGGTGGCCAGCATACCGCCCATACTGTGGCCTAAAACCACGGTTTTTTGAATGCCTAAGGTATCGAGGAGTTTTTTGTTCCAGGCGGCCATCTGGTGAAAGCTGTAATGGATAAATGCTTTCGATGATTTGCCAAAACCGATCTGATCAGGAACAATAACCCGATAACCAATCTTGGTTAATGCTTTGATGACGTTGCCCCAGTAATAACCTCCAAAATTTTTTCCATGGAAAAGAATTGCTGTTTTGCCGTTTGCATTTGCAGTTGGGGCAACATCCATGTAGGCCATTTTGATATCCTTTCCCTCAGTATTAATCGGGAAATATTTAACCGGGTAGGGGTATTTAACGTTCTCTAAGTTAATAGAAAGGGTATCTGTTTTTGCCTGTACTTTGCTAAAAATAAACAGGCTAAGTGCTAATAACAGGAAGTATCTCTTCATTGATGGCTAATAATGTAAAAAACTAATTGGCTCAAGTTAAACTTTTGCCAATTAGTTAGCTTAAAAATCATGCCCTTTTTACATAGGCTGCTTAAAAGATGTATTGTGTATAAAGTAAAGTGTAAAAAGAACGGCTATATCATCAATACAATTATGTCTGCCTTAGTGATAATTTATTACAAAAGTCAATATGAATGACGGCAATTGATCTACGCGTAAAAATTCTCTCAAGTTACCGTCATTTCGAGCGGAGTGTAACGCAGTCGAGAACCCGAAGGCTCTGCGAAGCAAAATCTGTCTAGATAGATCTCTCCACTTCGCGTTGCTCCGGTCGATATGACGACCATTCTATTGGAGGTTGTCAATGGTAGAGATAATTTATTGTGTAAACCTATCATTCTCATCAAAATTATTATTTAAATAGCTGCTTAAGTAAAGGTGTTGGGATCTGTAATGTTGTAGCGTCTGAAAAATCGCCGACAAATGATTTTACATTAACATTTTGCAGTTGTACTCTAGACGTATCTGTTGTCTTAATATTCAGATTATCAAATGGGAATGGTTTTTTGTTATTTTCATCCATATTTCCGATTTCAATTTCTGAATTATTTGCAATAATGTACAGATCTTTAAAAGCATTGGTATAGCCACTAAACTTAGTCTTATTCAGGTTAAGATATAGTTTGCCGATTTTAGTTGGGTTAATTACACTGGTTTTTCCATTTGCATCGTTGTTCGTAATATCCCCGCTTAAAAATAGATCTTCAACATTATCCAGGTTTAATGTTACAGCATCTGAATGAGCACTAAATTCTAAAATGTTAGCATTCGCAACTGAAACCTTGCTGATCTTTGGACAATAAATCACAACAACAATTTTTTCAATGCCATTATCCTCACTAAAATTTTTAATTGATAATTGAAGTACACCGTTTGCATCTACTTCATATTTTAAATCGTTTTTAAACTTTTCTTGAATCTTAAGTCCATACTTGTTATCTTCTTTTACAAAAAGTTGTACACTAAAACCCTTTGCATTTTTAATCTGAACTGCATTGAAAGGCGATTGCAATGAAACGTTAATCCTTTCTTTCGATTTTTGTTCAAAAGTTTCATTATTGATTTCTTGTGTTCCAAGATAAGAGTCTTCAATTCCTCTTTCCTTGTAATTTACCTTTGCGTTTATGGCCACAACTATAATCGGTATAGCGATTAGTAGTATTGCGAGGCTGATTAATAATTTATTACTTGTTTTCATCTTCTTAAGCGTTAAAATTTTCTTTTACAAATGTTTTGTATTTGCTCTCTAATTCATCAAAGCCGATATTCAATAAATAAATATTCCGGAATACCACCGGAAGTTCATCTTCCATAAATAGTACTTTTCTATAACTTTTTACATGCTCTATCGCATCGTCGGTAATAAAAAAACCGATCCCTCTTTTATTGTTGATGATATTTTTATTCTGCAAGAGTTCGTAGGTACGCATTACAGTATTGGGATTTACCTCAAGCTCAACAGCTAATTCCCTAACCGAGGGTACTTTTTCTTCGGCTTTCCATTTTCCGAGCAAAATATGTTCACATACATATTCTGCAATCTGAAGATATATTGCCTTATTATCTCTAAATTCCATATCTATACCTTTTAAAATTAAACTTCTTTTTCTTTAAGGCGGATGTAGGTAATCGCCCAGATGATGATGGTGATGATGCTTGTTATCAGTAAAAGTGCCAGCAAAATCCAATCTTTATCATCTTTCCTATAATTGTGATAGTAGGGAACCTTGCCTTCCATTATCCACATCGAAAATTTAACTACCAGGTAAGATGCCAGTCCGATAAAAATCATTAGAGATAATGCTGTTTTAATATAATGGAAACGGTTAAAATAAATCGAACCTAAAAGGAATATACTGGTAACAAGAAATGGAAAAGCAAAAAAGTAACTGCAATATTTTCTGTAGCCCTCATCATTAAATACTTCTTTGGTGATGGATTCGGCTTGCCTGATACCCGGATGATTAAATGCATTAAGATTACTGTTGAGATATTTTACAAAAGCCAGATCTGTTAGATAAAAAATCAATAAATAGCTGAAGAGACTTATTATAGCAGTGTAGGTTACGCCTGCAACGAATTTTTCGAAAGTCGAAGCAGGCGTCATCAATTCTAAAATAGCTCTTGATTTCTGTCCAAGGATATTAAAATAGCTACTGGCTACGATACTGATAAAAACAAATCCTAAAATCAAGAAAAGAGGGTAGCGGAAACGCATATCAAGGTTGCCGTCGTAGTCAAAATTATTGTCTTTAAGAGGCGAGGGTATGCTGTAGCTGTAAAATCCCACCGCAATTCCCAATAAAACCACAAGGCTGATCAGGTAAATTTTTCCAAAATCAAGCCATTGTCTTTTAAGCAATAAGCCAAATCGATTAATATTAAATGTGTTGTTCATCGCTTAACTGAATAGAGGTTTAAATTTGATTTTTTCTGCGAGTATGGCATTAAAAAGTAGCTCCATATCTAATTTGCTTTCTTCCTGGTGATAGTTCGGCATTACAGCGTTATAACCAGAAAGGGATGGCTCAGCATAAATAATGCTGTCATCAATTTCCTTTACTTTTTTAAAGGTTAATTTTGCGGTAATTTCTTCTACTGTTGCTTTAAGGGCAATATCGTTCTCATCAAGCATAATCACCGTGTCGATCAGGTTATCCAGATCCCTAACCTGGTGGGTAGAAATGATAATGCAGCGCTCATCCGTCATGGCCGAAGCCATAATTTTCCTGAACTGTGCTTTTGATGGAATGTCTAAACCATTGGTAGGTTCATCCATAATCACCAGTTTCGCCTGGGTGGCCAGACCGAAAGCGATAATTACTTTTTTCTTCTGCCCGTAACTCATATTAATGAGTTTCTGTTCAACCGGAATATCAAATTCTTTGATCAGATTAGTGAAATAATTGTGGTCGAAGTTTTTATAGAAAGGGGCGTTTGCTTTTATATACGCATCAATTTTTACAGATGGCAAATAAAATTCTTCCGGGATAAAACAGATCTGCTCTAAAAGCGCGGGCTGTCTTTTTGCAGGGTCATAACCCATTACCTCCAATGTACCGCTTTGTGCATACACCAAACCGGCGAGATTTTTTAATAATGTCGATTTACCGGCACCGTTTTTACCCAGCAAACCATAAATATGGCCATTGCTTAACCGCATGCTCATATTTTTAAATAATGGCTTATGTTTACTATAGCCAAAATTAAGATTGTTAATGTTGATCATATCTACTGTATTAGTTAAATAATACACTAAAGTATTATCTTATTTTGTTATCTCCAAATTTTTGGAGAAAAAAGTTTGGCGCCAGACGAATAGCGTTGTGGGTTTCCAGTTATATGTCCAACACCTAACGCTCCACACTCGCTCTCCGCCATTGAAAGGTAAAATATCCGTCTAATCATTGTTGCATTAAAACATCCTTAATGTGGAGATTGTATGTTTGTAGTACATCGATATAATATGGATATTAAATGGGCATATCTACTAAGCCGCTTAGCAATTGGTTTAAGTTTTTTCGGACATGGTTTGGTTCGTTTACCAAAACTTGCAGGTTTTAGCCATTGGATGGTCGGGCAATTTTCGAAATCGTATTTGCCTGATGTATGGGTTATTCCCTTCAGTTATATTTTGCCATTTGCCGAATTTATTGTAGACTTAATGATTATCCTGTGGTTATTTACCAGGCAAGGCTTATTATTTGCAGGAGTGGTTTCGTTAGCGCTGATCTTCGGAACAACAATAATAGAGAATTGGGAGGCACTGCCTTCTCAACTCATCCATGTGGCATTTTTATCGGTGTTACTCGCATACTTACCGCATAACAGTTATGCGGTTGATAAAATCATTAAAAAATAATTTATGGAATACAGAAAAATTGGAAATTCAGATTTAGAGCTTTCAGTAATCACATTTGGCGCATGGGCTGCTGGTGGCTGGATGTGGGGAAGTACAGATAGAAACGATGCAATTAACGCCATTAAAGCCGGTTACGATTTAGGGGTTACTTCAATTGATACCGCACCAATTTACGGTCAGGGGGATAGTGAAGAAATTGTAGGCGATGCCATAAAAGGTATTTCACGCGATAAATTACAAGTGGTAACCAAATTCGGGATGCGCTGGGATCTTGCCAAAGGTGATTTCGGCTTTAAGAGTAAAAACAATGATGGAAAGGAGATCGATATTTATAAATACGCCGGAAAAGAAAGTGTGATTTACGAATGTGAGCAATCTTTAAAACGTCTGGGAACCGATTATATAGATCTTTACCAGATCCATTGGCCAGATGTAACCACACCGATCAGCGAAACTTTTGAAGCGGTGAGCAGGTTGATTGAACAGGGTAAAGTGCGTTATGCAGGCGTATGCAACTATGATGCAGCGCAATTAAAAGAAGCAGATCAAACTTTAGAAATTGTTTCTAACCAGATCCCATTTAGCATGGTAAACCGGGGTGTTGAAGCGGAAACTGTTCCTTATTGCATCGAAAAAAATAAATCTGTTCTAGCTTATAGTCCGATGGAGCGCGGTTTACTGACTGGAAAAATGACTGCTGATTATAAATTTGAAGAAGGCGATCACCGCCAGGGAAACAAATTTTTCTCACCTGAAAGTATCGAAAAAACAAATGCGTTTTTGGCTAAAATAAAACCGTTGGCCGATGAGAAAAATGCTACCTTATCTCAGTTGGTGTTACGCTGGACGATTGAACGCCCAGGCATAACCATTGCTTTGGTTGGCGCAAGGAATGAAAAGCAGGCTGTACAAAATGCAGAAGCTATTAACGTAAAATTAAACGCTGAAGAAATTCAGTTCATTAATACCGAACTGCAGCACGCAGGTTTTTAAACTTAAACCGCAAAGAAAAGAAGTAATACGCAAAGGTTAAGGTCTTCAATTTCTTTGCGAAAAAACTTTGCGTCCTTTGCGGTTAAACAAAACAAGATATGTCTAAATTATTTTCTCCTTTTACCATAAAGGATGTAACCTTAAAAAATAGAATTGTGATTTCACCGATGTGCCAATATTCTGCTGTTGATGGTTTTGCTAACGATTGGCACCTGGTGCATTTGGGAAGTCGTGCTGTTGGTGGTGCAGGCTTAATTATCCAGGAAGCTTCTGCAGTAACCGCCGATGGAAGAATCACTTATGCCGATCTGGGGATCTGGAAAGATGAACATGTAGAAAAACTGAAACAGATTGTTTCTTTTATTCATCATAATGGTGCTATCGCAGGTATACAACTGGCACATGCGGGCAGAAAAGCCAGTTGTGAGGTGCCATGGAATGGTGGCGAACAGATTGCCGACGGCGAAAACAGCTGGAAGCCTGTTGGTCCATCGCCAATTCCTTTTAAACAAGGACAGGTTGAACCACACGAATTAACGATATCAGAAATTCAGGATATTGTTTTTGCTTTCAGGGCAGCAGCAAAACGCGCTTTGGATGCAGGTTACAAAGTGGTAGAAATTCACGCGGCACACGGTTATTTATTGCATGAATTTTTTAGTCCGCTGAGTAATAAACGCAATGATGTTTATGGTGGAAGTTTCGAAAACCGGATCCGTTTAGTCATTGATGTGGTTGAGGCGGTACAATCGGTATGGCCTGAAAGCCTGCCGTTATTTGTCCGTATTTCGGCAACCGACTGGACAGAAGGTGGCTGGAACGAAAATGACTCTTTGCAGTTGGCTGCGGTATTAAAAGATCGGGGTGTAGATTTAATTGATACTTCTTCGGGTGGAAATGTGCCTGATGCCTTTATCCCAGCCGGACCAAATTATCAGGTTCCTTTTGCAGATAAAATCAGAAATGAAATCGGCATCTATACGGGGGCAGTAGGTGTAATTGTTGAGGCGCACCAGGCAGAAGAAATTTTGGAGCAGGAAAAAGCAGATTTGATTTTCATTGCCCGCGAATCGTTACGTGATGCTTATTTCCCAACACATGCAGCACAGGTATTAGGCGACAATACGGAATGGCCAAACCAGTACGTAAGGGCCAAAAGGGAAACGTTTAAGAAATAATTGAATGTGCCGTTACCCTGAATTCATTTCAGGGTATTCAACCAGACTTCAATAAAAGAGTCGTCATCTCGACTGAAGCGTGGCGGAACGGAGAGATCTATCTTGATAGATTTTGCTTCGCAGAGCCTTCGGGTTCTCGACTTCGTTTCACTCCGCTCGAAATGACGACGGTACTGTATTAACCAAAAAGCGGAGTGATCTCTTCGATCAGCTCCGCTTTTTGGTTGAAATGAAATTAATGAATTTATTTAACCACAGTGAAAGGGATATACAATCCGAAAGTGATGTTTCTGCCAGGGTTGTAAACGCCTAAATTCAGGTTTTCCTGATCAAAACGACCTGGTTTAAACCTGCTTAAAGCATCATAATATTTCTGGTTTAACAGGTTATTAGCCGAAACCGATAATTTAACTGGTTGTTTGCCCAAATTAAATGTAGCACCGATTCCAGCATTTAATAAGGTATAACCGCTGGTTGGCGTTTCAAAAACATCATCCACGCGGGTCTGTTTAAATGCCGAGTTGATCCCTACAGAAAGATAGGCGTCATTTGTGCCTTTAAGTTTAGGCTCGAAACGCAACTCATTTCTCAATGTTCCGGCAGGAATAAATGAAAGCGGTCTGTTTAGGGTATTGTTCTGTGCGTGAACGTATCCAAAAGTATTTTCGAAATGGATAAACGGCACCGGGTGAATGGTTAAACTGGCTTCAGCACCATAAAGATTGGCATTTACCTGTCCGTAGCGGTAAACGTCATAAAGTGTACCATCAGCTACTCTTTGTTCGCCATTGGTAGATGCGTAAATGTAATTGTGGATATAGTTGTTGTAGATACTTGCACTTGCGCTCACAATTTTTCCTTCATATTCTAAAGCAGCATCTACCTGGTAACTGCGTTCAGGGTTTAAGGCAGAGTTACCCACCTCGTATCTAAATGTACCCTCATGCACGCCATTCGAACCTAACTCTGCCGGGTTTGGCGCACGGAAAGCCGAACCTGCATTGGCTTTAAAGTTCAGTTCATCAGTAAATTGATGCGTAAAACCCAATGCACCGCTTACATTAGAAAACTTGTTTTTAAACGGTGCAAATTTTTCTTCGCCATCATCAAAAAGTTGCTTTCCGTTATTTTTTCTAAAATCGTAACGGGCACCAATACTAAATGTACTGTTTTCCCAGTTTTTCTTTGCGTAAGCAAAAGCGCCTAAACCAAAAGTATTGTAAGCAGGGATTAAAAACTCTGTTCCTTTATTTTGGCTATGGCCATCATCTACACTTATACCAAAAACGGGTTGCCATCCATTGGTTTCGTGGATATAATATTTCAGATCTGCATTGTACGTTTTAAGATCGAAGAATAAAGCTGGGTCTGGTCCGTCTAACTCTCGGCGTTGGTTCTGCTGATAGCCAAAATCAGCTTTTAAATTGCCATTACCCAAAATAAAATTGTTGTTCAACGCAATTTTATAATGCCTGATATCCTGACGTGGATATTCTAAAGTACGGTTTTTATAATCATCGTTGGTAAATGCACTACCATCTTCTTTAACAAAATTTCCGTTGTCATCTAAGGTTGGCTCGTAAAAACCAATGTTGTTGCGGAAACTTGAAACGTTCAAGTGGGTATACCCCCAGCTTTTATTTAACCCCACCATACCACTTAAATCGGTTTCGTTAAAGCCAGAATTTGGGAAATAACCTGTAGGCGTTTTAAAAGAATAAGCATTTTTATAGGTTCCACGGGCTCTCCAAACAAAACCGTTTTCGTTACCGTTTAACATTAAGGAGTTGGCGGTAAGTCCGTTGTTGGTAGAGTAGTTACTAATAAATTCACCTTTTATCTGTCCTTCTGGTGCTGAACTAGGCTCTAATAAGTTAATTACACCGCCTAATGCGTCCGAACCATACATTAATGATGCTGCGCCACGTAAAACTTCGATTCGGTCTGATTTAAACTGATCGATTTCGATGCCATGTTCGTCGCCCCATTGCTGGCCCTGTTGTTTAATTCCGTCATCTAAAGTTACAATCCTGTTGTAGCCTAAACCTCTTATTACCGGTTTGGAAATAGAAGGTCCGGTAGTGATCTGCGATACTCCGGGGATTTTAGTTAATGCGTCTATTAAATTGGTAGAAGGCTGCAATAACTGATCTTTGCCTACTATCGCCGACGAAGCACTATTTCGTTTGCTGGTACTACTGATTAAACTTCCTGTGATTACGATTTCCTTTGTTTCTATTGCAGTAGGTTGTAAAGAAAATTCTAAACCGGCTGCGCTGGCAAAGTTTACCACTTGCGTAGCGGTTTTGTAGCCTACGTAATGTACTTCTACCAGGTAACTCCCTTTTGAGGGAAGGTTGTTTAAAGTAAATTCTCCATCATTGTTAGTTACGGCCGAAACCTTTAAATCCGGAATAAAAATGGTTGCCCCTGGTAAAGTTTGTTTTGTGCTGGCATCAATAACCCTGCCTTTTATATCTTTTAAAACGGCAGCGAAAACAGTGCTGCTTAATAACGTAAATAGCATTACCAAGCCGATAAGCTGTAATTTTTTCATGTGTTGGGTATAAATAAAAATGATCAGAAAGCCCGATACATAGCCTGTTTGAAGCTAGGTTTAGGTTTCATGTAAATAAAAATTGGTTTAGCGCGCTTGCGCTTAGAAATGAAAAAATTAAGCTAAAGGAGGGCCGCGTAAGCAGGTACGCTTTATTTCGGTAAAAGCATTCTTTAACGTAGGTTCGGTACGGTTAAAGATTTTAGCTGATAAAAAAATCCTATAAATGTGGTGTGTTTGCACATAGTTTTTTTCAAAACTAGCATTACAGATTAAACAGGTATCGCCATGAGCCTGTACGTGGCTAACATGTTTACAGTTGACCTCTTTCTCCACAACAGGAAGAGGACTATGATGGTGAAATACACTCCATGGAGTTAAAGCAATAGCAAATACGATCAGCATAAATGCCGATAAATATTTCTGAATGTTTAGTCTATGCTTTTTCAACAGGTCAAAAGTAGTAATTCCTGAGCAATTATATATATTTGAAAAGTAACATTACTTTTATAAGTGCACTAACCAACAATTTTCGCAAAGGTTTGAGACTAAAACTAATCACCAATGAAATTTATCAGGAAAAATATATTCAATACTTTATTTGTCATTTTCCTATTGGTAATTGTTTTTGTACCCGATGCAAAAGCATTTTTGATTAAAGGCTTGATGGAGATTGGTTTTTATAAACCCAACGTTGAAACGCCAAAAGAAAATGTTGCAAGTCTCAATGGGATCCGGTTTAAAGATGTAAAAGGGAATCTCATTGATCTTGGCGATTTAAAAGGCAAAGTTATTTTCCTCAACTTTTGGGCAACCTGGTGCCCGCCGTGCAGGGCCGAAATGCCTTCGATTTACAAGCTTTACACACAATTTAAAGACGATAAAGATGTAGTATTCATTTTTGCTGATGCTGACGGAGATTTTGCTAAATCGGGCAAGTTTATGTCCGACCGCAAATACACAATGCCAATCTATAAAGAAGAAAGTGATATTCCGGAAAAAGTATTTGCCGGTGCCTTGCCTACAACTGTTGTTTTTGATAAGCAGGGCAGGCTATCATTCAGACATGAAGGTGTCGCAAATTATGCCGATCAAAAGATCATTGATTTCATCAATAAATTAAAAAGTAGCCGTTAGCTCCTGTTAAGCTTAAACTTTTCTAAATCATCCAGCATCAAATTTGATGAAGAAATAATATATGTATTTGCAATATATGTAGTTAACTACATATATTTGTTTTATAATAATTAGCCATGCAAAAAGAATTTAAAATTGAACGTTTAGATAATCAATTCTGTGAAGCGATTATCGGGTTGATCCTGCCCATACAACAAATAGAATTTAATGTAGCTATCGATCTGGCTGCACAACCCGATTTGTTGGATATCGAAAAAAATTACGATGGTACTGGAGGCGCATTCTGGGGTGCCAGGCTAAACGGCGAACTTATTGGTACCATTGCCTTAATTGCACAACCCGATCATCATGCCGGTGCCATCAGAAAGATGTTTGTTAAAAAAGAATTCCGTGGAAAAGCGCTTGGGGTAGCGCAGGCTTTATTAAAAACCCTTATCGGATATTGCGCAGATAATAACCTGGATAAGGTATATTTGGGTACCAAAAATATATTGCAGGCTGCCTGCCGCTTTTACGAACGTAATGGATTTAAACAAGTGGTTATGGAAGATCTTCCGGTTTATTTTCCCCGCATGGCTGTAGACAACGTGTTTTATGGTCTGGATTTAAAATCTGTTTAATGGAACAAAATGTAATTGATGCTTCTGGCTTACTCGCCATTTCTACACGTTTACAACGGCTCAGCGACCAGATCCGTAAGGACGGATTATTGATTTACAAAGCATTCGGAATCGATTTTCAACCTAAATGGTTCCCGGTGCTGTATACTTTATATAAAAAATCGACCATGAGCGTCGTTTCTCTTTCTGATGAAATCGGTTATGCCCATCCTTCTACCATCAGTTTGTTAAAGGAACTGGAGAAAGAGAAACTCATCCGTTCTAAAAAGGATAAGATTGATACCCGTAAACGCCTGGTAGAACTTACCGAAAAGGGCAAAACGCTACTGTCAACCATGGAACCGGTTTGGGAAGTGATTATTAAAGCCACAGCAGAGATTACAAATACAGAAAATAACCTGATGAAAGCCATAAATGAGGTAGAAGCCGCACTACAGGAGAAAAGCTTTTTGCATAGGGCAGAGGTTTATATTAAAAAATGATTGAGTGAGCCATTGATTGAATGATTGAATTTTGAAAGGGGTTAACCAATGATTTTACTATTTTTGCTGCCATGATTTCATTTTTCGAGGCTTCGCTTAAACAACTTTCCATCCACCACACCGGTAATAAACTGGTTGAAGAGTATTACAAATTATCTGATGCCCCGTTAAAAATCGAGGATAAATTATTAGGAAACCTGCTGATGCAGTATTTCTTAAAGCCTTTCGAAAAAGTTAATGAAGTTTACCGTTTTTATCACCCTAACGATAATTTACAACTGAACGAAGTATTCCATTTTGCACATGAGATTTTTGAAAACAATGTGCTTTTTCATGAAGACTCGCAGCAACTCGCCAAATATTTATACGATGTGGCCAACCACCCCAAAATTAAATCGGGTGAATTGTATGTGGCTTATTTCGAAAAAGTGCAGATAGAAGGCGAGCAGTTGGATGTTTTAGGGATTTTTAAATCGGAAACTAAAGATACCTACCTAAAGGTTTACCCCGAGCTGGATGGTTTTAACATGAGTTACGAGCAGGATGCCATCAGCATTAATAAATTGGATAAGGGCTGCTTGATTTTTAATGTAGAAAAGGAAGAAGGTTATAAGGTAGTGGTGCTGGATCAATCTAAAAGCAGCAACGATTCTGCTGTTTACTGGAAAGATGAATTTCTTAAATTAAAAATCAGGAACGATAGTTATAACCAGACCAATAACGTTTTGGGCGTTTACAAAAACTTCGTGACGCAGAAACTGGATGATGATTATGAAATCAGCAAAGCGGATAAAATCGATCTTTTAAACCGTTCGATGAAATACTTCAAAGAGAAGGAAACTTTTGATATCGAAGAATTCGGGAATGAGGTAATCGGTAATGCAGAAGGGATCGAATCGTTTAAGAACTATAAGAAGAACTACGAAGAGGAGTTTGAAAGTCCGATTGCCGATCATTTTGAGATCGCCGAATCTGCCGTTAAAAAACAGGCCCGGGCTTATAAAAGTGTGTTAAAATTGGATAAAAACTTCCACATCTATATCCATGGCAATAAAGACATGATCGAGAAAGGTTACGACGATGATAAATCGATGAACTTTTACAAGGTGTATTTTAGGGAAGAAGAGTAGCATTAGTCCTGAGTCTCTTGGCGATCGTCAATTTTGGACTAATGTTAAAAAAACCAATTCCTCGGTCTGTGTCTCCACCAATGCTATTAACTTAATGCTGCCACCTTTTTCTGAATAGATTCCAAAAAAGTCTTTTATCTGAGTAATTGTCGAAATATTATACTCAACAGATTTCTTAAAAAGGTTTAATAGTTTGATTTTCAAATATTTACATATATATACAATTGGATTGATTGGGAACAGATCAAGGGAGAGTTATAGTCGGATCTTCATTTCAACTGAAGTGCAGCGAAATGGAGAAATCTTTTAATATAGTCCAAATATTTCTCCACTGCGCCAGAAATGACCATAAAAATCACCCCTAATTCTTCATCCTTCCCTGTTCTGCTTCGGTACCTGTTGAGCGTCTACGGGCAGGTTTAATCTCATTTTTGCCAAAACGGTAAGTAAAGCTGATTCTGCCAATGCGTGTTTCATTTTTTTGATGTAACGAGTAGGTTAAACCAGGATAGGCGCTTGATAAATTATTTTCAGACATATTAAATACATCTGATAAGGCCAGCTTCAAACTTGCTTTTTTGTTAAACAGCGATTTGCTCAAACCTGCATCAATATAGTAACGGGCTTTTAAACTTAGCGTTCCATAATCCAGCGGCGATTCGTAGCTACCGTTTATTTCCGCTGTAAAACCGTCCATAATGGTAAAGGTTTGCTGCGATTTAAATTGGAAAGATGTTTTTCCGGTTTTTAAAGCACTCCCGGCCAGGTCTGGTGCTTCAAAACTGAGATAAAAAACATTTAAGTTATTATTGGTCTGCCACCATTTCGTAAGCTGAACGGGTATATTTAAATTGGCATTGTAGCTGATGTTTATGGCAATATTTGCATTGGTTTGATATAAAGATTGATTTGCTGCATCTGGCAAAATTACCTCAGCAATTACATCGTTAATCCTGCTATAGCCTATAGAGAGCATATACTTTTGCAACAGGGTATAACTGAGCTCAAAATTGTGTGTATACTGTGGGTTTAAAAATGGATTCCCTTTGCTATAGGTAAATTCATCTAAGTAATAAATAAATGGATTTAAAGCATCATAACTGGGGCGGTCTATCCTTCTGCTATAAGAAAACCCTAACTGATTGTTTTTTGAAAGCGTTTGCTGAACAAATAACGTTGGAAAGAAATCCCAGTAATTTCGCTCCACAACGGTATTTTTAGTAATTAAATTTCCTTTCGAATTGGTTTGCTCAACCCTTAAACCAATCTGTACACTGGTATTTTTAAACTGTTTGTTAATATTGGTATAAGCCGCATTTACATTTTCATCGTATACAAATTGATTGCTTCTTTTAACATCATTCTTCCACAAATCATTTACATACACTTCAGCCTGGAGATCGTTATCCGTTTTAACCCAGCTGCTTTTAACCCCGGCTTCAAGTTTAACCGTTTTGTTTAGCGAAACGTTATAATCGATTTTAAATGCCTTGATGTCAATAATCGAAGGGGTGCTGTTCCTGGTATATATGACCGGGCGGATTCTGTCTCCATTTTGAAACCGATAATCGTTTTCATAATTAGAACCATCGTTTCCTTTGTATCTGGAATAATCTACATCTGCCGAAATTTCTGAACCCGCAGTATCCAGAACAGATTTATAATTTAAGTTATAAGAAACGTTATTGTATTTGTTTGCCTGCAATGAGTTGGTTATCAGGCTGGAATCTGCTCTTTGAAAAGACGGACCAATTAAAGTATTGTTTGCAGAAGCTTCGGTGCCATGGTTGAAATATCCATTTACCAATATACCAATAGTGTTTTTCTTATCGATAAAATAGTCTAACCCCGCTTTAAGGTTATTATTATATTGTTTTCTTTTGCTCTCACCAACCTGCATAAAGTAAATATCGGGTGTACCATTCGAAATCCGGTCGATAGCGATCAGGTTATCACGCTCAAACTTGCCATAGTTGTAGTTGCCAAAAAGATTAAGTTTCTGTGTACGGTGGTTCAGGTTTAAACCTGCATTTCCCCTTAGGTTTTTACCATATCCTAAAGATCCGTTTATACTGCCATTTGTTCCGCCATTTTTGTTTTTCTTCGTTTTGATGTTTATAATTCCTGAGTTACCTGAAGCATCATATTTGGAAGATGGATTGGTAATCAACTCAATGCTTTCTATATCTGAACTCTGCATATTCCGTAGCAGGTTGGCTACATCGGCACTACTCATATAAGTTTGCTTGCCATCCAATTGAATTAAGACACCCTGTTTGCCCATCATCGAAATTTTATCGTTTTGATCTACCGTTACGCCTGGTGCTTTTTGTAAAACTTCCAGCGCGGTTGAACCTGTCATAATCGAACTATTGGAAACGTTCATCACGATTTTATCCATTTTTCTTTCGATTAATGGCTTGGTTATCGCTACATTCACTTCTTTTAAGTTTTGAGTGCTTGCAACAAGCTGTGCCGTTCCGAAATCTACTTTTTGATTATCTTCTGTTAAAACAATGGTTTTACTTCTAAGCGTTTTATAACCCATGTTACTGGCTTTATAATAATAGCTCCCCTTACCCGAAACATTGAAATTAAATTTTCCGCTTGGATCGGTAAATGCTGTTTTAACCACGCTGGAATCTGATGCTTTAAAGAGTACGACGGTAACATAATCTGCAGGTTTTTTGGTCTCATCTAAAATTACCCCACTAATATTCGGTTTAGCATTTGTTTGCGCAAAACCTATCGTGACATTTAAAAGAAGTGTAAGGGTTAATATTATTTTGTATAGTGTTTTCATATTTAGGTGTTTATTCTTAAAAAAATGGGCAAAAAGCTTTCTATACCGCATGTGCATGCGCTTTCAGTTTAATTGCCTTCTTATTTTAAAGTTTAGTCCGGAAACGAAAGGTTTCCATGATTGTGTTATAAGTAAGACGACCGTTTTTTAAAAAGGTTACAAGGAAAGTGAAAAAGTCCCGAGTCGGGTTATTCTCCATTGTGAATATTCAAATACTGCACAAAACAATACATCTACTATTTCAAACACTACCTTTCCTGTTTTATGGTTTTAGTTTTGCTATTATTGCTACAAGTTTGATGAAAATTAAACTTAACCTTATGAAAAAAACGACCCTCATATTGCTCAGCCTCTTTATTTCCTTATCTGCCGCATATGCGCAAAAAGGTATTAATTTTTCTAATAACATTGCTGCTGGAGGAAAATTGCTCATGCATGTAGATAGTGGTGCCAGAAACGTTTTTTATGCCATTGCATTTCCCAATCAACCCCGCACATCCTTTAATTACTTACCTGATGTAAACCATGTAAGTATCTCGATTAATTTTAGAAAGAATATTAATATACAGCACTATCGGTACACCATTTTGGCAGATAACAAACTCATTGCGCTCAATAAGCCGATTAATATGGCGCAGCTGAAAGATACACACGCAGAAGGAGATGAAGAACTGTTCAGTTCGACAACACTGGGCAATTTCCCTGTAAAAGATAAAACGGTTACCACACTTGTTTATAGTATAGATAAACCACAGGATATCGATAAAGCTGTTTTTTACGGGAAGTCTATACCAAGAGCAAAAATCCTATCTTTTTCAATGCTGAGCAAAAGCGATCAGGTCTATAGCACCAACTGGGTAAAAGACCCAAAAGGGAGCACAAACTTTACTTTCACTGAGAAAGATCTGCAGTTAACTATTGTTAAAGACAAATCGGATATTGATTATCTTTACTATACCTCAATAAAAGACAAAAAAAACAATAAAATCATTTTCGAATCAACTACCTGGCGATATGGTGGCATCATAAGTGAAGATCATGAGCAACTACCCTTTATAGAAATTGATAAAAACATTTTCAAAAAGTCGGGCGAGTATGAAATTACTATTCAGCCATCAATTAAATGGACCAGTTGCTTTGATTGCGATATTTCACCAAAAGAAACCGAAAAATACGTAACCCGCCATACGCTTTTTATCACTTTAGCTGAAGAAAACTATACTAAAAAAGAACTTTACAGTTATGCATTGATGGCAGCATTTGTTATTGGTTTAAATTTTTTACTGATACTTAACGCGATCAAAAGAAGAAACAAAAAAAGGTTGACTGTTGAAGAACAGCAAAAAAACACGGCAAAGCTTCAACTTAACTCCATCCGTGCGCAATTAAACCCTCATTTTCTGTTTAACGCACTCTCTGGCATTCAAAACTTGATGAATAAAAATGAAATAGACAATGCAAATAAATACCTGTCCAAGTTTGCCCGCTTAACCCGTAACGTACTTGATGATAAAGAACTGATTAGTTTATCACAAGAAAAAACTTTACTAGACGATTACCTGCAAATGGAGCAATTGCGGTTTGGCTTTAAGTACGAAATTAACCGTTCCGAAAACTTAGATCTGGATAACGTAGAAATACCCAGCATGCTGCTACAACCTTTTGTAGAAAATGCAGTGAAGCACGGCATATCGAAAAAAGCTACCGACGGCAAAATTGTAATCACATTTACCAAGCAATCAAATGATTTGGTGTTAACTGTTATCGATAATGGAAATGGATTTGACACAGAAAAAAAGAACAATGGTTTAGGTCTTCAATTAAGTAACAGTAGAATAGCACTTTTAAATAGTATTTATAAGGAAAATCGCTTTACTTTAGCTATACAACCAAGCACAAACGGCAGTAAAATAAGCTTAACATTAACCGATTGGCTATAATATTATAATGAAGGCAATTTTAATAGATGACGAAATTTCCAACTTAGAAAACCTGCGAACTTTGTTAGAAAAGCATTGTCCGCAAGTAAGTATAACGGCAACAACACAAAACATCAATGATGCGGTTAATATTGTTGAAAAATACTCACCTGATTTAGTATTCCTGGATATTCAAATTGGCGAGCAAACAGGTTTTGATGTACTAAAGTTGCTTCCAGCACGGAATTTTGAAGTTATTTTTGTAACCGCTTACGGTCAATATGGGATACAAGCAGTAAAATTTGCGGCCTTAGATTATCTTTTGAAACCCATTGATATTGAAGAATTGATAAGCGCAGTAAATAAAGCAGAACATAAACTGACAACACAAAAACAAAATCTACAACTCGATTTTTTGCTGCAACAGTTAAAAAAGCCTGAAACGAATGTCAGCAAAATTGCCCTACAGATGCAAAGCCAAATAAGGTATGTCGCTTTATCAGAAATTATACGTTGCGAGGCAGACAATACTTATACCTGTTTCTTCCTTTCAAGTAATGAAAAAATATTGGTTTCTAAATCACTTAAAGAATATGCAGATTTACTGCGACCTAACGGATTTTTAAGAACTCACCAAAGCCATTTAGTAAATCCAAAATACGTAAAAAGCTGGTTAAAGGAAGACGGCGGTATTCTGCTCTTAACCTCCGGAGAAAAGATACCCGTTTCTAAGCCTAACAAAGACACTGTAAAACAATCCTTGCAACAGCTATAGTAGTGTACAAGCCTTTATTTGGCTCTTCATTATTAACGGGTTTCAACAGTAAACCTACTTGATAAGAAAAAAAGCCATAGACAAACAAGTTCATACCTGCACATCTATGGCCTTAAATTCCTGAGTAAAAGTGAATCTTTTATTTTACCCCAAGTACATCAACGCCTTGTTCGAAAACAACATCAACAGGAATATTCTTTTTAGTCAACCGTTCCAAATCTGTTTGAAGTTCTGTATGGATAACCGCTTTTTCTTTTTGTGCTTTTTCTACTGCGGCTTTATCGCCATTACCTTGAAGCGTAAGAATAAATGCACTTAAATCATTCATAGCTGTAGCAAATTTTTCGAAGTTTACTTTGTAAGTGCCTTTAGCCGTACGCTCAAAAGCTCCTTTTTCCTGAAAATAATTAAAGCACTGCATGTTCGCTTTTCCGTGTGCTTCAGAAACACCAAAGCGAACTGAACGTAAAATACCAGCCATAAATGTGGTATAATAATCTTTTATATTGCCTTTTAACTCACCTTTTTTAAGTAAGCCGGTTACCATATATAAACCTAAAATGTCGGCTTTGCCTTCTTCCAGCCAGCTATATTGTTCTTTTAATACGGCACGTACAAAGCCTTTTCCGGTAATGGTTTTTTTAATCCCTAAGCCATGTGCTACTTCGTGGAACATTACGTTTGCAAAAAAAGCGTCAAATTTAATGTATTGCTGTTGATCTGTGTCGATTAGCTCTTTTGAAATCGGCACTAAAATTTTATCAAATTTCGCCTGCATTGCATTTTTCAGCTGCGAACGGCGCGTGCCTTTTTCCTGTTGAATTTTTTCGTCATTCGGGAGATTAACGGCGATGGTTTTCGATCCCGCGTTACAGTCTCCCGCATAATAAACCACGTCATAAGCATTTAATTCAGAGTCAGTTCCGGGCGTTTCTGCTTTGTATTTTGCTGCAACGGGCAGGTTTTTCTGTAATTCGGGAAGCATTTTTACATACTTCGCCAGGCGTTTGCTCCACTCTTTATCTTTGATTAAAACATAAGCTTCGTAACTGGTACGGGCATTAAACAGCTTATCCTCGTAATTTTCAATCGGGCCGATAATAATATCCAGACCGTTGTTTTTCATATCCAGCCAGGCATAATCACTTGCGGTAAAATTATCTGTTACCAAAGCATCGGCCCTTAAGTTTAAATATTTTTTTAAGCCGGCATCCTCAGCAATCAGAGCGGCCTGTTTTAACAAAGAACTTACTTTTTGTAACTCTGCAGCATACAATACATGATAGGGTACTGTTGACAATTTGCCAGTACTGTCTTTTTGAACGACAGAATATGCCCCGAACTTATCAGCAAGGTCCGATTTCTCTATGGCTTCTTTTGTAATTCCGTATGGATAAAAAGATGCTCCTTCCGGTTTGGGACCAACACCTGTGACAAAAGGTTTATCATTATTTAATCTATCCCACGGGCCATAATTGATATTAACAAAATCGCGTGTTTTTTCATCTTTAATGGTTGCGAGCAAGCTATCTCTTTGCGGGTAGGCTTGTTTCCAATATAATTGATCCATAATTTCTGCTGCCTGAATTAATAAAGGCAAAATTTTACGGTCGTTAACACTTAACTCATTAATATTGGTTGTTAATTTTACCTTTTCGTAAATAGGCAGGCGTTGAGCAACATAATTGATCAGACTATCTTTTTGTACTACTATAGCTTTTTCATCCTTAGATTTATTATTGCCGGTACAAGACGATAAAGCGCCTACAGAGATGGCTACTGCAGATAAAAATAGGCCTGATTTGTATAAATTCTTCATATTAAAGTATATGGCCGCTAAATTAGTAAATTTTGAAAGCTTTGTATAAAGTTTGATGCATTGGGCGAAGTTTAAGATAACTTTGTAACTTCAACTTGCTAACAATTCATACCATGTTATTTTCCAGGTCATCAAAATCATTATCTATTTTCGCCTTTTCCATTGTACTTATTCTATTTGCCTGCGGAAGCAGCAAATACGCCGCAACAGAAAAAATCTATAAGGAAAAGGCAAAGGGTTTTTCGAAAATAATCAACACCACGCCACCAATTGGTCAACTTTACGATTCATTAGGACCAACAAACCAGGAATGGATTGGTTCTGTAAATTTTGGGATACGTAAGCCAAATTTTGTGGTGATTCACCATACCGCTCAGGATAGTTTGGCACAAACTATAAAAACATTTTTCTCAACTAAAGCAGGTACCAGTGCGCATTATGTGATTGGTCGCGATGGAAAAGTAGTGCACATGGTTAATGATTATTTACGTGCAAACCATGCTGGTGTAAGTAAATGGGGAAAAGATACCGACCTGAATTCTTCATCAATTGGCATTGAACTGGATAATAACGGCTTAACAGATCCCTGGCCTGATGCTCAGATCAACAGCTTGTTAAAGTTGTTGGCTACTTTAAAGAAAAATTACGGGATCCCTACTGCAAATTTTATCGGCCATGCTGATATTGCACCTAAACGTAAAAACGATCCAAAAAACTTCCCCTGGAAAAAAATGGCCGATAAAGGTTTTGGTTATTGGTATGATGATGTGCTGAAAAACCCACCAGCAGATTTTAATACCGAAATGGCACTAAAGTATATCGGTTACGATACAAGCAATCTGCCAGCAGCAATTACCGCTTTCAAAATCCATTTTATCCAGAGTGATATTACGTCAACTTTAACGCCTGTAGATGTTTTGGTGCTTTATAATGTTTACACCAAGTATTAGGTGAGAGCAATAAATAAGTCCGAAAGTCTTTAGTCAGAGGTCCGAAGTTCATAGCGCAAACAACCAAGGGTAATCTTTGCTATACATGCTCTTATCTCCATGCCCTTTGCTGTCAAATACTTAGTATAAAAAAGCACAGACAATCACATTAATCTGTGTTCATCTGTGCCTATCTGTGTCAAAAAAGCAAAAAACTAGTTTGGCTTCTTAAATGTATCTTTAAGTGTTACTGTTCTATTGAAAACCAATTTATCGGCTGTAGAATCTTTATCTAAACAGAAATAACCTTTACGGATAAACTGATAACGGCCATCTAAATCTGCATCAGCTAATGCCGGCTCTATATAAGCATTAGGCAATACCGTTAAACTTTCAGGATTTAAATAATCTTTAAAGTCGCCTTCTTCTGCATCTGGTGTTTCTGAAGTAAATAAGCGATCATATAAACGGATTTCAGCAGTTTTGGCATGTGGAGCACTTACCCAATGGATGGTTCCTTTAACATTTACGCCGCTGGTGTCGTTTCCACTTTTCGATTCGGGAATGTAAGTACAACGGATTTCAGTAACATTTCCGTTTTCATCTTTCACAAAATCTTCGCATTTAACAATATAGGCGAACTTTAAGCGAACCATTGCACCAGGAGCCAGGCGGAACCATTTTTTTGCCGGCACTTCCATAAAATCTTCACGTTCTATCCATAGTTCATTGCTAAAAGGGATCACACGCGTGCCACCACCATCTTCAGCCTCAGGATTATTTTCGCCGATTAAATCTTCAGTTCCTTTTTCGTAATTCGTAATCACCAGTTTAATCGGATCTAAAACCGCCATTACCCGGTTAGCCGTTTTGTTTAAATCTTCGCGGATACAAAATTCCAATAAACTTAGCTCAATTAAGTTTTCGCGTTTGGCAATGCCAATACGTTCGCAAAACTCGCGGATGCTCTTTGGTGTAAAGCCTCTTCTGCGCAAACCACTAATGGTAGGCATGCGCGGATCGTCCCATCCATTTACTAAGTTTTCGTTAACCAGTTGAAGAAGCTTGCGTTTACTCATTACCGTGCTGGTAAGATTTAAGCGGGCAAATTCATATTGCTTAGAAGGGAAAATCTCTAATTTTTCGATAAACCAATCGTACAGTTCACGGTGTGAAACATATTCCAGTGTACAGATAGAGTGCGTAATGTTTTCGATACTGTCACTTTGTCCATGAGCAAAGTCGTACATTGGATAAATGCACCATTTGTTGCCTGTACGGTGATGTTCTGCGTGTTTGATACGATAGATAATCGGATCGCGCATTAACATATTCGGACTGGCCATATCTATTTTTGCTCTCAAAATATAAGCGCCATCGGGAAATTCGCCATTTTTCATTTTCGTAAAAATGTCTAAATTTTCTTCAATGCTGCGGTTACGATATGGGCTGTCCTGTCCTGGTTCAGTTGGTGTACCTTTTAAGGCCGCAATTTCATCTGCAGCGCTCTCATCAACATAAGCCAAACCTTTTTCGATCAGCTTAAGGGCAAAACCATATAACTCATCAAAATAATCTGAGGCATATAATTCATTTTTCCAGTTAAAACCCAACCACCTGATATCTTCCTGCTGACTGTTTACATATTCTGTTTTTTCTGTAACCGGATTGGTATCGTCAAAACGCAGATTGGTATAGCCGCCGTATTTTTGTGTTAGTCCGAAATTTAAGCATATTGCTTTCGCGTGGCCAATGTGTAAATAACCATTAGGTTCAGGCGGAAAACGCGTAACCAAAGTTTCATACTTACCACTATTTAAGTCGTTCTCAACAATTTCTTCAATAAAGTTCAATGACTTCTCTTCACTCATAAAAACCTGTAAATTAGGAATGCAAATGTAAAAA
>Ga0157371_10000297_pt1 | contig 65919 bp, 58 predicted proteins | sample C45metaG_FD_113462 | JGI IMG/M metagenome (GOLD analysis project Ga0157371, IMG submission 113462) | Corn rhizosphere microbial communities from Kellogg Biological Station, Michigan, USA - C4-5 metaG | ecosystem: Host-associated > Plants > Roots > Rhizosphere > Soil | place: USA: Michigan...
TAGCAGATAATGATAGAAATATAAGGGGTGTTGAACCGTGAATGCAATTTATTAATGCGGGCGGGCAGCAAACTATCTGCCGACATTACCTGCGGTATGCGCGATACCGATAACAGCACCGCCGCATAAATACCAAGTGTGCTGGCCATGCCACCCAACGCTAATAACGCGCCCAGCCAATGCCCGCCAACCAGCTGGCCCAACGCCGGGAAGCCCTCCTGGCTCAAAACCGCAGGATTGATCCCTGACAGCTGCGCTGCATAAATAACCAGGAAGTAAACCACAATTACCAGCACAAAGGCCGTTAAGGTTGATATTAAATAAGAACGCACCGGGTTTTCTACCTCTTCGGCATAAGTGGTGGTGTTGTCCCAGCCCAGGCAGTTCCACATCACGGCGAATAGCGACATCCCTAATGAGGAGAAACCGGCATGGTGAAAAGACGGCGCAGTAACAGATAAATTATCACTATGTTGAAAAAAAACCATCCCGCAAAGAATCAGGAAGGGTGTTAGCACGGCAGCGCCTAAAAACAGCGACACCCGACCCACCGGCACAATACCTAAAATGTTTAACCCGGCCGATGCCCAGATGGTGGCCAGGCATACCGGCACTTTATATTCCTGCAGATGCGGGAAGAAAAACGACGCATATTCTATAAACAGCACAGGGTAAATAGCCAGATCGACAAAGGTATAGAGCCAGGTCCACCAACCTTCATAAAAACCCCAGCGGGTGCCCAGTGCGTACTTTACCCATTTGTAATAGCCGCCGGTGACAGGCATCATGCTATTGAGCTCGAGCACCGTGAAAATAGCGGGCACATCCCAAAGCATCGGGGTAATTAACAATACCAACAGTGCACCATGCTGCCCGGCGTATTCCAGCAAAGGCTCCAACCCGTACGGACCGCCCGATACAGTAAAGAAAATGACAGCGATTAGCTGTACCGGCCGTATCTTTTTGAGGTATTGGGTAGTCGACATTTTAGCGTAAAAATATTGTTTTATAGCGAATTACCTCAAAAGCAGCCTGCGATAATTATGCAACTAAACAAACATGGTTTTAATTAAAAATTAAGTTTTGGGTCGGCCGCGGTCGTGGGGTGCTTGATGCGACGAAATCTCTGAAAAATGGATTATCCACAAATATTAATAAGTTTTATAGAAGCTATTTAAATGTTAATTTATTGATAAACAATGTATTGTGTTTTTGGTGTTTTAAACTGATGTTAAATTATCATGTAATGTGATTGTCATTTGGTAGAAATATAATTCACTTATAGGAAATATACGGCGCCCTGTTTTTAATTAATGTAACAATTTGCTGTGGTTTAGCGTAATACGCCTTGCTTGTTAATTGAAATGGTTGTTCGGCGCAAAGATGTTTCCCAAAAAAATTAATGTGTTGCTTGGTTTGGTCCTGTTAGGGGCCATCTGTTTGTCCTTCAGTGGATTGAAGGCGACGCGCATATTTGTTAGCGCCGTCCCGACCGATACTGTACAGGCTTGCGGAACCAGCGCTATACTAAACACATCAGCCGTAGCAGGTTACAGCAATCCTATCTGGAACAATGGCAGCACCGGTACGTCAATGACCGTCACCAGCTCAGGTGATTACTGGTGGCAGCTTACCGGCACTTCTGTTATGGCGAACGGCGACTTCTCGGCGTCAACCACCAGCTCAACTACCCGCGGATTTACCAGTGCATATACTTACAAAAGTACTTCAAGTACATGTATCGGATGCTGCTGCGGTGTTTTAAGTCAGGAAGGTACTTATGCTATCAATACCAATCCGCATAACCTGCACACCAATTTTGCTTCAATGGGCGACCACACCACCGGCACCGGCAATATGTTGATAGTAAATGGTGCGTCGGTGGCAAACACTACCGTGTGGGCAGAAAATATTAATGTACAAGCCAATACAGACTATGTGTTTTCGGTGTGGATTGCATCGGTTAATCCGGCGGCGCCGGCTCAACTTCAGTTTTCTATTGATGGCGCACCCTTGGGATCAACCATCACCGCATCAACAACAACCGGCTTATGGCAATATTTTACCACCACCTGGAACTCGGGCTCGCGCAGCGGCTCATTGCCCATAGCCCTTGTAAACCAAAATATCATAGCCAATGGCAATGACTTTGCCGTGGACGACATTGTTTTTGCACCGGTTTATCGTAAAAATATCCATGTGGTGCTTAACCCATTGCCGGTGCTGAGTTTAACCGGCCCAAACAGCGCCTGCGGTAGCTATGATCTGACAAAAACCATCGTCGGTTATGATCCGTCTACTTATACCTATGTGTTTAAAGACAGCAATGGCAATGTCATCAGTAATACAAACGCCGGAGCCATTACTCAAACAGGAACCTATACCATAACAGAACAAAATAAACAAACGGGCTGTACATCGGCACCGGTTCAAACTATAGTAACCATAACACCCAACCCGCCGAAGCCGGGTATAGCATCATCGTAAATAACCATAAATAATAAAGTGAAAAATTACACCATGAAACAACGTATCCTAACCATCACATCAATGCTGTTTTTCCTGATATTATGTATCGGTACCACAGCATCTGCGCAGACATCTGGTCCGAGCGACACAACCACGCCGCCGCCAACTAATGCTACCGATGTGGCTAAAGTATTATGTGCGGGCTCAACCATCTCTATGTCGGCTCCGCAAGATAATGGCGTCGATTTTACCAAATACCACTGGTATAAAATTGATGCCAGCGGCAACAAACAAGAAGTTACTGCCATGACCGGCCGTACCTACACGGAAACGTCAACCCAGCCCGGCTACTACAGTTATCAGGTAGTAACAGAGAATGCCAATGGTTGTACCTCGCCAATTTCTGACGTGTTTAAAGTGTATGTATTGCCGCCATTAAGTGTAAGTGTTACTACTCCAAACAGCTCGGTATGTGCTGAGGCGGGTAGCACCACGACATTAACGGCGACAGCCACACCGGGAAGCGGCTTCGTTTTAAATTATCAGTGGACCAAAAACGGCACGGCTATCGCAGGCGCAACGTCAAGCACCTACACGGCTACCGGTTTAACAACCGCAGGTACCACAACTTACGGCGTAACGGTGACTTATGCGTTGAATTCATCTTGCTCGGCAACAGGTACTAAGGATATTACCATTACACCGGTGCCAAGCAAGCCAACAATTGCCGCTAACTAATAAAAAAGAGGGAGCTAAGCGATATCAATGAAGCTGTTGTGCAGAATAATAGTACTGTGCGCATTGTTGATCAATACAAGTAATGGATATTCAAAACCCGGGGCAACCCAGGGTGGCGACGTTACTTATACGATCAACGAAGGGGCATCTATTGTTCTGCACGCAAGCTCCACCAACGCGGCGGCTTACCAATGGTATAAAGAGGGCGTTAGGATTGAAGGTGCGGTGAACAAGGATTATACGGCTACCGCTGCCGGCATGTATTCGGTAGTGGCTTTTAATGCGGGGGGATGCCCGTCTGAGATTTCAGATCCGGTAAAGATCGTTGTAAATCTGGCAACCCAGCCACCACCGCCGGCCAGCAACCCTGATACGGTGGTAGACCTTGCCGTAACCATAGCGTCATCAAATACACACGCTGCGCCGGGCGACAGCTATACCTACGTAATGATAGCGAATAACAAAAGCCCGATAACCGGTACCGACGTCAAAGTGAGCTATGTGCTCCCTGAAAACCTGGTTTATATGCCGCTACCAGGCATGGATGGCATAGTGAAATATGACAAAGCTACCCGCCTGATAACCTGGAGCATCAGCCGGATCAACCAAAATGATCCGAAGACGCTGGTGGTTGGTGTAAAAGTGGTAACGCCGGGTATGGTGCAAAGTATTGTAAACATAAAAGGTAAACAGATTGACCCGGTAATGGCCAATAATGTTGACCAAACGGTACAACAGGTTTATCCGCTGGTAATAACCAACGTGTTTACGCCAAACGGTGACGGCGTGAATGACACATTTGTGATACCGCATTTAGAAACATACTTAGAAAACGAGATAACTATCATTAACCGCTGGGGTAATGTAGTTTATCAAAAAACAAATTACAAGAATGACTGGGATGGCTCAGGGCTGGTGGAGGGTACTTACTTCTACGTGCTGCGTGCCAAAAACAAAACCGGCGTTTGGGATACTTACAAAGGTTATTTAACCCTTTTAAGAACAAGGATATGATGAAGATGATGAAGCGACTGACCTTACTTTTTGTTTTAACTACGGCTTTCTTTTCTGCGCAGGCCCAACAGGATGCACAGATTAGCCAATATCTTTTTAACGGATTGTATATTAACCCGGCTTATGCTGGTTATAAAAGCGATTTTTTTGTGAGCAGCTTTTTCCGCTCGCAATGGACCGGCCTGCCCGGCGCTCCGACCACTGGATCGGTAGCGGTAGATGGCGCTGTGGCTAACGACGCCGTGGGTCTTGGCCTGATGCTGCAGCGTGACCAGATTGGCGCGCAAAGCACCGTTGCCGCTTATGCCAACTACTCTTACCGTATACAAATTGGCGAGAATGAGGATTCACGACTGGCTTTTGGTATCGGCGCTGGCATTGTTCAATCTGGCATTGACGGCAACAAGCTGAACCCGGTACAGGCTGGCGATAATTATATCCCGACAGGTAATCGTAGCTTTTTATCGCCCGATGCGCGTTTGGGGGTATTATATACCAATGACGATTGGTTTATAGGCGCCTCGGTGGATAATTTACTGCCGCAGTATACGCATCCGGCATCAACGGCATCGTCGCTTGGTGTGCCCGTCCCAAAACCGCACGAGTATTTTACCGTGGGCGGAATATTTGATTTAAACGATGCCACCAAGTTAAAGCCCTCTATCCTGATTAAAGACACGCCAACAGCCCCAACCAGTATGGACATTAATACTTTTTTGTTGTTGAGTGACAAAATTTGGTTAGGCGGCACCTACAGGACGGCCGTGCCTTTGTACAACAAACCCAATTTGCAAAAAGGACTGCCAACTCAAAGTGCAATGGTGGCTACCGTAGAGTTTTTTGCTACAGAGAGCTTAAGAATAGGATACGCTTTCGACTATTCATTAAATAAGCTCAGCACATTTGGATATGGCTCGCATGAGCTATCGATATCATTTTCGCTTAAAAACCCCAACAGCTTGCGCTCTCGCCGTGAGGACCAGCTGAAAAAATGTTATTTCTAAACCCCACAATTGGTTGCCGGAGTGCCATTCCTGGTAACAAAAGAGCCGCTCTGTAAAACAGGCGGCTCTTTCTTATTTATGTGCTTGGACTTTCGTGAAGGCTTATTTCTCGCCTTGCTTTATTGCTTTTAAGTTTTTGGGGATGTTTTGCGCCGGCTCATTGATGTATGGCGTCCAGTAATTGTATGGGTCGCGTTTAAAGCCGTACTGGCGTTTATTTTGGCGATGCGGCGTCGGTAGCGGGTCCTGCATGCGCAGCTCCCAGGTCATCAGGTCGCGCAGCATCTCATCTTGTTTCTGCAAATACTTTGGATTGTTAAACAGGTTGTCCAGCTCTTCAGGGTCGGTAGTTAAATGATAAAGCTGCCCTGCGCCCTGCATATCATAAGCCAGTTTCCATTCGCCTTTGCGCAGCTCGCGCATACTTCCGCTTTGCGACCAGGTGTTCAGCTCATCGGCTTCTGTACGGCCCTTGGTTACGGTGCCGTCCTGTGTATATGGGTCGTATTCGTCAAAGTTTACAAAATGTCGGCCGCCAAAGCCCTGCTGTACCATCACGCTGGCAAACTCTTCTTTAGGATAAGGCTTGCCTGTAAGCATTGGCCAAAGGCTGCGGCCCTGCACCCCGTCAGGAATTGGTGCGCCCATCATGGTACAAAGCGTAGGCATAATATCCACGTTACTTACATGCGCATCATGTGGTAATTTATTTTTGACGATGCCCGGCCCGTGCCAAATCATTGGTATGCGGGTTAGGCATTCAGGTACTTCAACACCCTTTTTAATCAGGCCATACTGGCCGGTAAAATCGCCATGATCCGCAACAAAGATGATCAGCGTATTGTCGTACAGATTGTTTTGTTTCAGGTAATTTACCAGTCCGCGCATCTGATCGTCAATCAACCTCAACATCCCATAATAATTACTGCGGATACGCGATATCTGCTTCTCATAATCGCCATAGCCCATGTGCAGAATGTTGCGCTGCAGCAGCCATTTGTTGCCCTTCTTTTCTAAACTGCTGCCATTGGCCTTAAACTGTGGCAGGTCCTTCTCGGGAAACATAGAATAATATGGTTCTGAAACCTGGTATGGGTTGTGCGGCTCGGGGATTGATAGGTACAGGAAAAACGGCTTATTACCACCCGCTGCTTTTTGCTGACTCATCCACTCCTCGCCGGTTTTAACTATACGTGCCGGCTGCTGCATGCTGGCCGGGAACGGAGCCGGCTTCTGGCTCATGTAAAAGTTGGTGCTCACCAGGAATTTATTTACAGCCTGCTTTTCAGGGTCGGTTACCTGCGGCTCGCCCAGGTGGTCATATCCGTGCCAGTAGTCAAACTTTTTCGGAGTAAGGTAAGTGTGGTTTTTACCTACGAACGCTGTTGCATATCCTTTTGATTTCAGGACATCCACCAGGTCGGTCTGATAATTGGCATCAACAATATTCATGTTTGAGCGCGTATGCGTAGCGCTTGGGAAACGTCCGGTAAACATCGAGATACGGCTCGGTGCACAAATCGGCGCGGCGCAATAAGCTTTGTTGAACCAGGTGCCATCCTCGGCTAAGCTATCCAGAAAGGGTGTGGTATTTAGCTTAAACCCTTCGCGACGGCTGGCATCGGCACGAAACTGATCGGCGATAATCAGGATGACGTTGAGCGGTTTGTTTTGTTGCGGCTTTGGTCCGCGGTTATCAAAGCTTACTAAAGCGGTTAAACTAAGGCCCAGGCAAAGTAGCGTTACCAGGCTTCTGAATTTAAACATAGGCGTATAATTGGTGAAAACAAATATAGCCGCAAAAGGCAAGGAAACAACTATTTACGGGGCATCTGTTTTGAATATTATCCCGCCCAGCCCTCTCGGTCCAAACTACGAAACTGGATAGCTTCGGCCAGATGTTCAATCTCAATATTTTCGCTGCCTGCCAGATCGGCAATGGTGCGGGCCACTTTCAGGATACGGTCATAAGCCCGGGCTGACAGGCCGAGTTTTTCCATTGCGCGTTTAAGCAGAGTTTGTCCCGCTTCGCTGATCTTGCAAACGTCGCGTACCATTTTGGGCGACATCTGGGCGTTGGCATGCAGGTCTGGTTTGTCGCCGAAACGATCTTGTTGCACCTGCCGGGCCTTTATGACGCGGTTGCGAATGAGCTCACTTTGTTCCGCAGGGCGGTCGGACGCCAATTCGTTAAAATTAACCGGCGTAACTTCAACGTGCAGGTCTATCCTATCTAACAGCGGACCGGATATTTTACTCAGATATTTTTGTACCACACCAGGCGGGCAAACGCATTCTTTTTCGGGGTGATTATAATAGCCGCAAGGGCAAGGATTCATGGATGCCACAAGCATGAAGCTGCTCGGATAATCAACCGTAAACTTTGCGCGCGATATGCTAACGCGACGTTCTTCCAGCGGTTGCCGCATCACTTCCAGCGCGCTGCGTTTAAACTCGGGCAGCTCGTCCAGAAACAGAACACCGTTATGTGCCAGCGATATTTCACCCGGCTGCGGGTTGCCTCCGCCACCCACGAGCGCCACGTCGGATATCGTATGGTGGGGCGAGCGGAAGGGCCTTACCGTAATCAGGGCATCAGCAGTAGACAGCTTACCGGCAACAGAATGGATTTTAGTGGTCTCCAAAGCCTCATACAAACTCAGGGGTGGCAATATAGATGGCAGTCGTCGCGCCAGCATGGTTTTACCCGCTCCCGGCGGACCGATCAGAATCACATTATGCCCGCCGGCTGCGGCAATCTCTAAAGCACGTTTAATGTTTTCCTGCCCTTTTACCTCGCTAAAATCGCTGTCGTAATTGCTTAAGCTATTGTAAAACTCTTCGCGGGTATTTACTTGTTCAGGTTGCAATTCAAGATCGCCGTTAAAAAATCCGGCCACCTCTTTAATGCTTTCAACGCCGTAAACTTCGAGGTCATTCACAATAGCTGCCTCACGGGCGTTTTGTTTGGGGAGAATGAACCCTTTGAAGCCGTCTTTGCGTGCCTGTATGGCGATGGGTAAAGCGCCTTTAATGGGTTGTAAGCCGCCATCTAATGAAAGCTCGCCCATAATAAGATATTTGTCCATCTCCTCGGCCTCTATCTGGCCCGAGGCTGCTAATACAGCCGTGGCTATGGTTAGATCATAAGACGAGCCTTCTTTCTTGATATCGGCAGGAGCCATGTTCACCACCACCTGTTGGCGGGGCATCCTAAACCCACAGTTTTTTAGCGCCGACTCAATACGGAAATAGCTTTCTTTAACCGCAATATCTGGCAGGCCGACAATAAAATATTTGGTGCCGGCCGCTATATTAACTTCGACGGTAATAGTAATAGCTTCTATGCCATAAACGGCGCTTCCGAAAGTTTTAACAAGCACTGCTGATAAAGTTTGATAAGCCCGAAAGTTATGGAAATTTTTTGAGCGACGAAAAGATAGATTTTATAGCGATGTTAATTCCCGTTAACCGTATAACTCGCCAGCAAACTTACATTTGGGTCGATGGTTATTATCGGGGTCTTTCGGCCGGCGGCGATGTGGACAGAGGCTGATCTGCCGGTCATATCGATGGTATGCAGAAAGCCGTCAATCTCCACCTCGAGGGGGAAAGTATATAGCACAGCTTGCTTTTGATCTACAGATAGATTAACGATGCGGGTTTTAGCATCGTAGGTCCATTTTATGCTAAGGTCGGGATGGCCGGAAGTATTGAGCCACTGGTGGAAGAACGGCTTTAAATTTTGCCCGCTTATGCCTTCCATTACCTCACGGAAATCCGTTGTGTTTGCGTTGGCGCCCTGATATTTCAGGTAATAGGTGTTTATACCTTTCCAGAAAGCGCCATCGCCCAGCTTGCGGCGTAGCATGTGCAGTACCCAGCTGCCTTTTTGGTAGCTGTTGGCATTAAGCAATGGCATGTAATCGGTTTGTATGGTGGTATCAACAACCGGGGTAAAGCGCCTTTTTTCAAATTGTATAACTTTATTACGATCGTCAGCCATGCGTTTTTTCAGCGTATCCACACCATACTTGCTTTCCAGGTAATAGTTGGTCAGGTAGGTTGCAAAACCCTCACTCAGCCAAAGGTGATGAAAGTCTTTCTCGCTTACTGCATCGCCAAACCATTGGTGGGCAATCTCATGGGCCATTAATTCCTCAATACCCTTTGCACGGGGAGAATCTTCAAAATAAAAGATGCAGCTGGCATTTTCCATGCCCCCAAATATGGTTTTAGACTGTACGTTGGCCAGCTTCTTATAAGCGTACGGGCCAATCTTATTGATATAAAAAGGTAAGATCTCGCCGGCTACAGCATAGCTTTTAAACCCCACATTGGCACTCTCAGGGAAAACATAGGTATAAACCGGAATGCCGTTTACATCTTTTGGATGGTCCACCGCAAAATCAGCTACGCCAATAACCATTACTTTAGTGGGTAGTTGCGCAGTTTCAGACCAGTGCGTTTTTTTGAGCTGGCCCGGTAGTACGCTTTCATCTATTTTTAAGCCATTGGAAATGACCTGGTAATGATCAGGAGCGGTAACGGTAAAATCTACCGGAGCTTTGTCGGCAGGATCATCTACACAGGGTATCCAGTTGTGTGCACGGTTGGGCCAGTTGTCGCCAAAAAAGGTACGTCTGCCAAATTTATTGGTCGATATGATGAGACCGTCGGCTGGTATGCCTTCATAATAGATGCTGTAGGTTTTTTGAGTGCTTTCTTTAGCTGTGGTACTTATGTTGATGGCATCAGTATCTTGCTGAAACCGTACCGGCTTGCCATTTTCAAGTACGCGGCTTACGGTCATGCCGGTGCCGTTGGCCCTTTTCTTTACCAGATTTATTTGAAAGGTTCCTGGGGTTTTCAGAAACTTAACAGCGATTTCAGCCTTTCCTTTGATGTTATTGTTGGCATCATTAAGAATAATATGGAAGCCATAGTGTAATACATCGATCGATGCATCAGGCGCCTGAGCTTTGGCAGACAGTGTAAACAGAGCGCATCCGGCAAAAAAGTATAACCTCAGTTTCTTCATGGCGTTAACTATCTTAACGTAATGATAAGCTAATTTGTTCGGAAAAGGAAAAGCGTAGATATTAAAAGAATGACATAAAGGAATAGGGTATAAAAAAAGCGACCCTAAAGTCGCTTTTTATTTTATCTCGGCATTCTTTTCATCATGTTAGCCATGGCTGCCGGGTTACTCATTTGTTTCATCACCTTGCGCATATCTTCAAATTGCTTGATGAGGCGATTAACCTCCTGCAAATCGCGACCCGACCCTTTGGAGATACGGTTGCGGCGGCTTGGGTTGATCAGATCAGGATTTTCCTTTTCGGCCGGCGTCATGGAGTTGATGATGGCCTCTATCCCTTTAAAGGCATCATCAGGTACGTCAACATCCTTCATCATTTTGCCTACGCCCGGTATCATACCCATCAGATCTTTCATGTTACCCATTTTCTTGATCTGCTGTATCTGGTTGTAGAAATCGTTAAAGTCGAATTTGTTTTTGCGGATCTTCTTTTGCAGTTCGGCAGCTTCTTTCTCGTCAAACTGCATTTGCGCGCGCTCAACCAACGAAACCACGTCGCCCATGCCCAGGATACGTGATGCCATACGATCAGGGTGGAAAACGTCAATAGCTTCCATCTTCTCGCCGGTACCGATGAACTTGATAGGCTTGTTTACTACCGATTTGATAGACAGCGCCGCACCACCGCGGGTATCGCCGTCCAGTTTGGTTAATACCACACCGGTAAAATCCAGGCGCTCGTTAAATACTTTGGCCGTATTCACCGCATCCTGACCGGTCATGGAATCTACAACAAACAAAATTTCATGCGGGTTTACGGCAGCTTTAACCTGTTCAATCTCAACCATCATGGCCTCGTCAATAGCTAAACGGCCGGCGGTGTCAATAATGACGATGTTGTTGCCGTTTTGTTTTGCCTGCGCGATACCTTCTTTTGCAATAGCTACCGGGTCCTTCGATTCGCGGTTGGTATAAACCGGTACGCCGATTTGCTGGCCCAATACTTCTAGCTGGTCAATCGCCGCAGGGCGGTAAATATCGTCAGCTACCAGTAATGGCTTTTTGTTTTTCTGCGTTTTCAGGAAGTTGGCCAGCTTGCCGGTAAATGTGGTTTTACCCGCACCGTTCAAACCCGCAATTAAAATAATGGTTGGCGATGCAGTAAGTGTAAGCTCAGAGGTGGTGCCACCCATCAACGCAGCCAACTCGTCGTTCATGAGCTTGGTAAGCAACTGGCCCGGCGAAATGGCGGTTAGCACATTGGCGCCGATAGCTTTTTGCTTTACATCGTCAGTAAAAGTTTTGGCAGTTTTATAGTTAACGTCGGCGTCAAGAAGGGCTTTTCTGATCTCCTTCATGGTTTCGGCCACGTTTATTTCTGTAATAGATCCCTGACCCTTCAGGACCTTGAACGCCCTGTCGAGTTTATCCGAAAGATTTTCAAACATGATATCTTTTGTATTATATATTTTGCGGATACAAAGGTATGATTTTGTACCGATTATGCCTTAATGGCATTGAAGAGAAAATTAAGCAGTTTTGTTTAATACGGGAAGCGGTAAACCAAGCCTAAAGCCAAGCCCTCTGAAGCCTGCGGATCACGCTGGGCCGTCCGGTCATAAATAAACGTGGTGTTGAACGACACGTTTACCAGGCGGGTTACCTGCGCATACAAAGTAGCGTCTACACGGTGTGTGATAAACTTGATATTCTTTTCGTACGGGATAAACAGGGCATAGCGTTCAACTATCCGAAGGGTTTTTCTTTGGTCCAGATACTTATCAACGGTTTGCACCAACTGGAATGCAAGGTCGTTATGGAAGGTTTTACCTACCGGCACACCATAATTGCTTTTGCCAACCCGGTGATAAAGGGTAGTATCAAGCACAAAGGTTTGGCGCGCCGTTCCGGTACCTATACGCAAATCAAACCAACCATTGGGTTTGAACTCAAAACCCAGCGACTCTGTTAAATAGCCCGGCGCCATAAACTTCGATATCAAATTCAGAGAGCCATCGCGGTTATAGCTAAAGCCCTGGTCAAACTGCGACTGGAAGGTTAGCGACCCAAAGAAGTACCAGCTTTTTGACAGTTGGGTAGCCAGCTTGTTATCAAAAAACAACCAGTCGTCTGATTTTCTTGCCGCCTGACCCTTGTTCTTTGCTTTTGCGTAACGCATTTGCAAGTCGGTAACATAGTCAAGTGTTCCTTTGCGATACTCAGATTTATATTCGAAGTTGCCACCAATAGCTACTGCATTAGCGCCACCCGAAACATAATTATTACTAAATGACGATTGATTAAAGTTAAGACCAAAGGTTATCCATTTGCGCCAATAGTTAATATGGTAATCAAGCATGGTAACCGGTATATATTCCGGTTTGATTTGGATGGTGCGGTTGCGTACAGGCAATGCATTCTTAGGCCCGTCAATATGATACTTTTTTAAAAGAGCAGTATCAATTTTAACACTGTCTTTTTTTGACGCGTCATTATTTTGCGCTGATGCAGAGAACGACGCAACCAACAGTAAACTTAATAAAAGGTATCCAGGTATGTTTTTTAACATAGATAGACAAAGAAACACATTTTCCCCTTAAATCAGATAGCAATTAAGCCATAAGGTTTAACGGACAGCAAAAAATTATTTTTTTAATGAATCCAGAGGCATTAAAGCGTGTGCCGCCGGATTACGCATGTAGCGCCTGTAATTGGTGCGGATGGAGGTGATCAGATCATAATCGCTGGCGCTTTCTAAAAAATAATAGCCGGGGCGATATTTCTTCATAAAGTCCTTTAACCGCTCGCCCGTCAGTCCGGTAATCCGTCCAACCAGAGCACTGTTAAAACGCGAATCGACCACATCTTGTTTGTAATCATTTTCAATTGTTTCGCGCAGATGGGCTGCGTTGCGGCCCTCGCGGCTAAAAGCGTTCCAGAGCGCGTCAATACCTAATCCGGCGCCTATGCCGGGCACGGCGGTTAAATAATCTTTAGTGGCCAGGTGGCCGTATGCTTTGCTGTAATCCTTTTTCTTAGTCGCAAGAAGCGACTGCGGATCCAATTTTTTTTCGACGATGTTTACCGGTTTAAGGTGTATGGAGGTGCTTTTCAGATAAACGGCTATCGGCGTAAAATTGCGGACGATGATGGTGTCGGGGTGATGATCTGGAGCCGAAAAGATGATCTTTTCGCCAATTTTGGCATCTATTTCAAAAACTCCGTTAACATTGTCAAACACAAAAAAGCCTTTGCTGGCATTGGTGACATTAACCCGCGACAGGCGGTCTTTGCTGTCGGCGTCAAACACAATTCCTGAAAGCTTATCCTGGGCAAGCGTGCGCATGCACATCAAACAAAACAAAAGAATTAACGCCGATTTCATTAAAACATAAAACTACACTAAAGCCTGCGTTGCGGCGAAGTTTTTAACAATAATTAACGAGGCTTACTTTGCAACTACCAGCGTTTGGCCAATTTTAATGGTGTTGTCGGCCATATTATTTAAGGCCTTGAGCCCATCAACAGTTAAACCAAAACGTTTGGAAATGTTGTATAGTGTGTCGCCCGATTTTATGGTATACAATTTGGATGAGGGCGTGTTTTGTATTAACGAGTCTTTTACGGTCTTTCCAATGTTTTGATTTATTTGGGCAAGTACACGGTCTTCACGTTTAATCTTTTGCGCTTCGTTTTCAGGGCGGTCATACTGGTCAAGATGGTATCTTTCTATAATGCCAATAATCAAGTCGGGATATTTGGGGTTGGTGGCGTAGCCGGCCTGCTTTAAGCCATTGGCCCAGCCTTTGTAATCGTTCTTGTCCAGCTCAAATAATGATGCGTAGCGTTTTCGCTTCAAAAACTCGGAGTGATCGCGGTAGGAGTCCTCGGGTTTATCATAAACGCGAAAACAGTCGTTCACCAGGTCGTCATCTTTATAATAGCTGCGCCCCTTCCACTCGCTGTTGCATTTAATACCAAAGTGGTTGTTGGCAATTTTTGCCAAATCGCCATTGCCGTTACCAGATTCAAAGAGCCCCTGCGCCAGTGTGATACTGGCCGGTATGCCATAAAGGTTCATTTCTTGTATGGCGATGGTTTTAAAGCGATTAATATATGAAGCCACCGTGTACGGCACATATGCAGCGATGACATCTTTGCGCTCGCGCTTGATAGCATCGTTATTGCGGTTAGCCTCGAGGTTAGAAATGAGGTTTACACCCGGGGCATTGCTTATAGCCCTGCGATGAGCCGAGCATGACGACAAAAATAATGTAGCAGCAAATATGCAGCGCATAATTTGCCCAAAAGCGATAGTGCGGGGCCTGGCATTAGTCATGCTGCCAAAATAGGATTTATTTCTTTAAATCGGCCGGGTTTGTTGTGGTAACCTGGGCGGTTTGTGCTTGCTCTGCAGGTGTTTGATCCAGATCATTCAGCTGATATTTGCGGATGATGGCCAAAACCTGCGCCCCCCATTTTCTGCTGCTGGCATAACCACTTTTCTGGATACCTTTAACCCATTTAACGTAGTCGTACTGAGAAAGCTGGTCAGAGATGCGGCCCAGCTGCTGACGCTCGGTAATGATGCGGGCAAAATCTTCAAACGACTCTAAAATAGAATCGTACTTTTTATAAGCCGAGTGCACTTTCTTTTGATTTTTATAAAACACGGCGCCGCCGCCGCCTTTTACACCGAATTGGTTATTTAAATGCTGCGCAATGGTGCTGTTGCCGCAGCCCGATTCATGCATAGCAATGCCCAAAATGATGCTGGCGGGGATACCCGTCTCATGCATAATTTGTATGGCATTATCTTTGAATTGTTCGATATACGATTGTGAAGTGTTTTTTTGTGCAAACGCGCCAAGCGATGAAATAAGCAGCGTTAAAATCAGTAAGGCTCTCTTCATAATTTATTTTTTCCTGATAAGCAATATGCCGTCGCGCACCGGTAGTATGAGTTTTTCAACCCGGGTGTCGGCAGCAATGCTGTCATTTAGTTTGCGGAAGCTTTCAGTATCGGCGTCTTTTTCGGGTCCGTATACCTTCCCTTTCCATAAAACATTGTCAATTATTATAATCCCTCCGGATCTTACTTGATCTAAGATATTTTCAAAGTAAAGTAAATTATTCTTTTTATCAGCATCAATGAACACTAAATCAAACACTTCTGTGCTTAAATCGGCCATTACCTGCTCTGCAGGCCCAAAATGAGGGACAATTTTTTTTTCAACAACTGTTAGTGAGAAATGTTTTTTCAGCATTTCTTCCATTTCAGTGTTCACCTCAATTGTATGGATAATCCCGTCCTCGGTAAGCCCCTCGGCCAGGCAAATGGTGGCATAACCAGTAAAGGTGCCAATTTCCAGAATGCGTCGCGGCTGTACCATTTTGCTCAGCATACTCAGCAGCCTACCCTGGTAATGTCCCGAAAGCATGTTGGGCTTAAGCACCTTTAAATAAGTCTCGCGGTTAATAAACTGCAAGGCTTCGGGCTCTGGCTCACAATGGTTGTTCAGGTACGCTTGTAAGTCGTCCGGCAAAATTTCCATGCCGCAAAGGTAGGCATTTTGAAATAAATGGTTTTTGAGGCGGATATTTCAGCTATAAATTGGCTATTTTCGAGGCAATAGCATCAGCATAAATCATGAAAAAGACTTTGATCAAAATAGCCTTTGTCGGCTTGTTTATAACACCTTTTGCAACATCGGCACAAACCCTAAAAGTTACCGGCGAGGTTAGCACCCCGCTAGCCATCGATGCAAAAAGCCTGCACGAGTTTAAACAAGTTACGGTAACCCGCAAAGACAAAGAAGGCAAAACAGATCATACCTACGCCGGCGCGACCCTGTCTGACATCTTGAAAAAAGCCGGCGTAACCATGGAAGATGCGCTGAAAGGAAAAAACCTGACCAAATGTGTTTTGGTTGATGCTGCCGATAACTACGAGGTAGCCTTTGCCCTGGCCGAGCTTGACAAAAACTACACCGACCGCCTGATTATTTTAGCTGATACCGTCGACGGCAAACCCCTATCCCAAGGCGAAGGCCCGTTTAGAATTATTGTGCAGGATGAGAAAAAGCCGGCAAGGTGTGTGAGACAGGTGGTGAGCTTAAAGGTAATATACCTACGATAAAATGATTTCCAAGGCCCCCGATCAAGGCTTGGGCTGTTCTAACTTTCTATAAGCTTCTGTAAATGCTGCGCCATTCGGATACGAAAATCCAATGGTTAAAACCTTTTTGTCCGGGCTAAACTCGTAACTGATTTTAAAACCCTTATTAACTAGGTCAGCTGCTTTATCGGCTTCTCTGTAGACTTGGTCATCGTCGATGGTATAATATCCGCTTCCCTTTATTATCGATCCGGTATTTTGTACCCGCACAATAGTGAAGGTGCCATCGGCATTATATGTTTTTATGTATCCCGGAGGGTAATTCTGTAGTGGCAATCCGTTACTTGCTGTCTTAAACAGTTCCCAAATGCCCAGGAAGGCGGTGTTATTTTTAGGAGATTGCGTGGTCTGTGCAAAAGCAATAGCTGTAGCAAAATAAAAACATAGTAAAGGGGCTATAAATTTTAGGTTGATTTTCATGGCGTTTTTGGTTTAACAGGTTTATAACCAAATATATAAAAATCTCGCTAAACAAGGTTAAACTTTGCTCATCCACCCCTGCAACAATATCACCGCCGAAATATTATCTACCAGTTCCTTATTCTGTCGCGCCTTTTTACCCATGCCGCTTTGCGCAATAGTGGCCGACGCCATTTTTGAGGTGAAGCGCTCGTCCATCATCTCGATGGGGATGTCCGGGAAGGTCTTTTTAAGCAAATTCACAAAACCCTTAACATGTATGGCCGATTGTGATGGCGTATTGTCCATCTGCTTAGGTTCGCCCACCACAAAGCGCTCTACCTGCTCGGTTTGCATATAGCGTTTCAGGAAATCGACGATCTGGTTAGGATGTACGGTGTCGAGGCCTGTAGCAATGATCTGCAAAGGGTCGGTCACCGCCACGCCGATGCGCTTGGTACCGTAGTCGAAAGCCATTACGCGCATGTGTAGGACGGGTTTTGTGAGGCGATAATCATTGTGACAAAGATAGCGCTAATAAATAGCAACAAAAAAGCCGCCCCTGTTTAAAAACAGGAGACGGCTGCATTATTACAATTATAAACCAAGGCTTATTTAATTTCGATCTGCCTGCGAACTGCTTTCGCTTCTTCGCGTTTAGCGATATCTATGGTCAATATACCATTAGTATAGGCAGCTTCAATTTGCTCGGCATTTGCGCTTTCCGGTAATGTAAATGAGCGCACCCAAGAGCTATAGCTGTATTCACGTTTGCTATAATTTTTTTGCGTGTTATCTTGCTCGTTTTGTCTTTCGACACTAATGTTTAAAACATTGCGGTCAAGGTTAATCTTAAAATCTTCTTTTTTGAGTCCGGGAGCTGCAAGCTCTACGTGGAAGTGATCTTCGCTTTCGCTAATGTTAGCTGCGGGCACGCGGCTGGTCATGCGGTCGCTAAAGAAGGTGTCGTTAAAAATTGAATCAAAAACGTCATTAAAGCCCGGCAATAATGAACTGTTGTTACGGTTGTCAGGATTAAATTTAACCAATGTCATAGGTCTTCCTCCTTAATTGCTTAATGAATGTTACAAATGCTATTAATTAAATAAATTTAAGAACGCGCGTTCGATAAGATCTTATCAAGCAATATGCCAATGCCCCAAAACTGAAAAAATTTCAGCGTGTGCTGTCAAAATTTCTCTGTCGGGCTGTTAGCCGGCTGTGAAAATATCATTTAGAATCATCTGGTAGATGCCTAATCCTTAAGCACCTCCACCTCAGCCACCGGACTAAATAAATAAACCCGCTTGGTGGCCAACTCGGTACATTTATAACGCTTGCGCAACTTCTCCTCGCGGCGAAAAATGCGGCCGTCTTTGAGCTTGAACAGCGCGTGTATAGGCAGTTTTTCAACCGTGTGAATGTCTTCTTTAGGCAGGTCATATTTACGGAGTGAGCGGTGCAGCGTCAAATCAGAACAGCTGGATGCTGCCGGGTTATGCAAGTAGCTCACAATGGCATGCTTAACATCGGGCGGAAAAACATCTTTCTCGAAAAATGGCTGCATCATCTTCTTAAAATTGTTTTTCCACTCGGTGCCGTGTGGTTTTACCTTATGTTTGTGCTCGTTCCAGGTATGTAGGTGCGCAAACTCGTGCACGGTAGTCACCAGAAAAGCGTAGGGATTTAAATCGTAATTAACAGAGATGCGATGGCCCTTGCCCTGAAAGGGCGCGCGGTAGTCGCCAAACTTGGTGCCGCGATTGCGCGATATTTTGAACTCGCACTTAAAGTAATCTATCCAGCGGCCAATAAGCGGCGCCGCGTCAGGCGGAAGATACTTTTCTAATACTTTTACTTTATCCAATTCTTACCTCAAATCAAAGATAGCTGTTTGAGCTGAAAGCAGAAAGACTAAGGCTGAAAGCTTTTGGCGTGTTCAAGTAAAAGCTTTTAGCTTTCCGCTTTAAGCTTTCACCTCAAAAGGTGATATGCAATAAAACTCGCCGCATAGGCTAATACCGTCATATAAGCAAACTGAGTAGCCGGCCAGCGCCAGTTTTTTGTTTCGCGATATACTACGGCTACCGTGCTGGCACACTGCATGGCAAAGGCATAAAACATCATCAGCGAGAAAGCTACGGCCGCGGTAAATACCGGCTGGCCGGTTTGCGGGTTTTTAGCGTCATGCATTTTTTGCTGTACCGATTGGGTATTATCTGCGTCGCCATTTACGCTGTAGATGGTGGCCATGGTGCCCACAAATACCTCGCGGGCCGCAAATGAGGTAATGAGCGCGATGCCAATCTTCCAATCAAAACCCAGCGGGCGGATAACCGGCTCAATAGTATGACCCAGCACCCCGGCATATGAATTTTCTAATTTCTCGGTAGCAATGTTACGATCAATCTGGTCTTGCGGGATGCCTTGGGTATATTGAGGCTGTTTATATTTTGCTTCGATGCGCGCAAAGCGGTCGCCGGGCGCGTAGGATGCCAGCACCCACAAGATGATTGATACCGCAATAATCACCTTACCGGCCTGTAGCACGAATGATTTGGAACGCTCATACATCGAGAAGGCCACATTCTTCCAGCGTGGCATGCGGTAAACGGGCAGTTCCATGATAAAGTAACCGCGCTCGCGGGCCTTCAATATAAACTTAAATACCCAGGCCACCAATACGGCCGATATCAGGCTAAACACATACATGCCTGTAAGTGCCAGCCCCTGCAGGTTAAATACCCACCAAACATTTTTATTCGGAACAACCAGCGCAATTAATAAAGTATACACCGGCAGACGCGCCGAACAGGTAACCAGCGGCGTCACCATGATGGTGATCATACGGTCCTTCCAGTTCTCGATGGTGCGGGTGCTCATGATAGATGGCACCGCACAGGCAAAACCGCCGATAAGCGGAACTACCGATTTGCCATTCAATCCCACCTTACGCATCAGCTTATCCATCATAAACGTAACGCGCGACATGTAGCCGGTATCTTCCAAAATCGAGATAAAGGCAAACAGAATTGCAATTTGCGGGATGAATACCATCACGCCACTCAAACCTGCAATCACACCGTCCACCAGGAGGCTGGTTGCTGGTCCGGCTGGTAAAATGCGGTGTAGTCCGTTTTGTATCCAGACGAATGAATCAGCGATCAAACTCATCGGGTACGATGCCCAGGTAAATATGGCCTGGAACATGAATAACAGGATGGCAAAGAAAATGATAAAGCCGAATACCTTATGCGTTAATATCTTGTCAATCTTGTTGCTCAGGGTTTCGTCGTGTGCTGTTGCCGGTATTTTTACCGTATCGTACAACAGCTCATTGATATAGCTATAGCGGGCTATAGTCTCACTGCCTTGTGCTTTTTGCGAATGGAAAGCGTGTTCTTTTTCAAGCTCTTCTATCCTGTCTGACTGCTCTGTTGACAAAAACTTCAGTGTTTCATGCTGATGAGCCAGCTGCAAAGCATAGTAAGCGTTGTCGACATTCATCTCCCTACTAATGCTTTCTATGAGTTGCGGTGCGATTGACTTGACATCGATGCTGTCGCCTTGCATCGCCACTTTATTGGCATTGGCAATGGCTTGTTTCAAATCATCAATACCCAGCTGTTTTCGCGCCGCGATAGGTACCACGGGCACGCTGAGGTTTTTAGCCAGCAGGTCGACATTAATTTCAATGCCGGTCTTTTTGGCCAAATCCATCATATTCAGCGCCACAATTACGGGGATCTTCAGATCGGCAACCTGGCTGTAAAGCAGTAAATTTCTTTTAAGATTCGATGCGTCAAGAATGACGATAACCAGGTCTGGGTTAAGCCCGTTGGCCTTATCGGCTAATACAGAAAAAACAATGGATTCGTCCTGGCTTTTTGGATAGAGACTATAGGTTCCCGGCAGATCGACAATTTCGGCCATACGACCATCGGGAAGTTTGGAGTAGCCTACCTTTTTATCAACCGTAACTCCCGGAAAATTTCCTATTTTTTGGTTTAACCCGGTTAATACGTTAAAGAGCGTTGATTTACCGGTGTTTGGGTTCCCAACAAGTGCAACTCTTATATCGGCTTTCAATTATTTATGCAAAATGATAGTAGAGGCTTCACGTTTACGCAGGCTTAGCTGGTATCCTGAAACGTTTATAGCTATCGGATCGCCAAGTGGAGCAATACGGTCAACCCTTATCTCCTCGCCCGGCAAACAGCCCATTTCCATCAATTTTACCGACATCTCCAAATCAGTAAATTCTTTTACAATACCCTTTGCTCCTACTGGAAGTTGTGAAAGCTTCATCTTAAAATAGTTAACCCAACAAATGTATATCTTATTTAAATTAAATCCAAATAAGGCCATTTAATTTTACTGTCAGTTTTTTGCGGTAAAAACAACCCTCACGCAATATCCGCTCAACTTTAATTAAAAGAAATGATTTAAATCATATTAATGGAGCAAATTAAAACAGCCGTCTAATATCAGCTTATTGTAAGAACTACACCTTAATTAAAAAAAAATTACAGCTATATACATCTGTTTGCAAAAAAATAACGTTCTTTGTCTATTATCTGTAAGCTCACGCTTACAATGTGATAAGGTTTAGGTTGAAAGCCCCCAAGCAGCGAGTGTGCGGGGGCTTTTGTTTTTACCTTATTTTTTAACCGATAAAATCCAGTGAACCAGCTTAAACAACAACTGTATCAGCAATGTCTTGATTATGTACAGCAGCGTATGGATGCCGCACAACAGGGAATTGAGGCCGCTCAGCAAGCATCGCAGGACGATACCAAGAGCAGCGCCGGCGATAAGTATGAGACCGGCCGCGAAATGGCGCAGCAAGAAACAGACCGCAATATGGCCCAATTGAATGAGGCCAATAAATTAAAAGTTGCGCTGAATCAAATTAACCCTACTCTAATAAATGATCACGTCGAGACAGGCTGCGTCGTTATAACAGATACCGCTAAGTTTTATGTGTCCATAAGCGCCGGAGCAATATCTGCCGCAGGCGAAACTTATATGGCCATTTCGCCGGCATCGCCAATTGGACAAAAAATGAAAGGTTTGAAAGCAGGCGACAGATTTAATTTGAACGATAAAGTTTATAAAATAGAAAGAATTTTATAAGTTCACCTCATCAAATCAATCGAAACCTACAATGGATACTCCGCAAGCCCTGCCCATACTCGATGCTATTGAACTACGAGTACTGGGGTCATTAATAGAAAAAAGCCGCGCCACTCCTGATTATTATCCTATGACGGTTAACGCTATCGCCCTGGCCTGTAATCAAAAAACATCGCGCAAGCCGGTGGTAAGCTATGATGATGAAACGGTGATGGAGGCATTGAATACCCTGAAAAGGCGCGGGTTGGTATCAACCGCCACGGGCGGTTCAAGCAGGGCTATAAAATACAAACACAATTTGGCCATTGTATACCCGCTTATCCCGTCAGAGTTAGCTATTATGTGTCTGTTAATGCTGCGCGGGCCGCAAACTCCGGGCGAGATCAATACCAATGCCGGCAGATTGTATGAATTTGAATCGATTGAAGAAGTGCAGGAAATGCTGGAGAAACTGGCTGGCGGCGAAACACCTTTTGTGCTACAATTGCCAAAACGCCCGGGGCAAAAGGAGGCCCGCTATGCACATCTGTTAGCCGGTGAGCCGGAAGTAATAAGTGAAGAAGATGACGACGACCAATCGACAGGGCGCTCAAACAGCGGCCTTGAAGCCCGTTTGGCCAAAGTAGAGCAGGAACTAGCCGAACTTAAAGAAGCATTTGATAAACTCATGAAAGAGCTGAGCTAATCGGCAAAAGCCTCTTATAGAGATGTAAATCATATATTCGTAAACATTGTGCGATAGAGGAATGTTATTTTAAACGCGCATAATACAAACCCCGGTCATGCACTTTCCTGATAATTTATTTGCGATAACCCTCATACTAAGTGGCCTGGCTACGGTAGGGGTATCGCTAGCGCTTTTTAGGCGGACGGGCGCTGCAGTGAGGTGGCTTGGGGGTATGATGCTTAGCATTGGCTTTTGGGCCATTACCTACGGTTGCGAACTTTCTTCAGATACTTTGAGCCAGATGCTCTTCTGGACCGATTTAGAGTACCTGGGTATATCCTGTGCCCCATCGTTGTGGATTATCTTTGTGATTAATTTCGCCGGGCGCGAGCAATGGCTTACGCCGCGTATTCTTTTCCTGCTATTTGTCGAGCCCGTTTTTACGCTTTTACTGGTGTGCACCAATAACTGGCACCATTTGCAGTATGTTGCAGTATGGGTTGACAGATCGGGGCCTTTCCCGCTGCTGGCATTTACTGTAGGTATCTGGTACCGGATACATACGATTTATTTTTACTTTATGATGGCCTGGGGCATGTATATGATTATTGCCCGTTTCAGGAAGGCCGACGAGTTTATAAAAAGACAAAACAGCCTCATCCTTTTTGGCGCATTTATACCGTGGATGGTAAATCTGGCCTATTTGCTCGGTTTTCGGCCTTTCGGGCATTTAGATTTGACGCCCTTTGCATTCATCACGTCCTCTTTGTTTATAGCTATCGGTCTGTTAGGCTTTAAGCTATTTGATATAGTGCCCATAGCCCGGGGCAAAATTGTGGACGCTTTGCAAGAGGGCATTTTGGTGCTTGACACACAGAACCGGGTAATAGACATCAACCCCGAAATGCGAAAGATCCTGCCGGATACTGACCACATTATAGGCACAACGGTGGCTCAGCTGTTTCCGGATTTTACAGAGTTGAATAATACAGTAGATAACCAGGAAAACAGCCGGATAGAAATAAAACTGACTGATGGACGGATTTTTTCTGTCACACTCACTTCTTTGTTTGAACGTCAAACCATCTATAGCGGTAAGATCATGTTATTTCGCGACATTACTGAGCGCAAAAAAAGCGAGGAGAAACTGCATGAGTTGAATAAATTGAAAGACCGCTTGTTCTCCATCATTTCGCACGATTTACGCACCCCGCTGCTTAGCCTCATGGACATTTTAAGCATGGCCAACGATGGTATGGTGACCGACGAAGAGTTCAGGAGCTTTTTACCGACTTTAACTAAGAACATTGGCTACACCTCTGGCCTGGTAGAGAACCTGTTGCAATGGTCAAAGAGCCAGTTAGAGGGCACAGTGGTTAATGCCGTGCATTTTGATATCAAGGAGAATGTAACCTACCTTATTAATAGCTTTCATCAACTGGCCGACGACAAGGGCATCAGCGTAAATAGTAACATTCATGTGCCCACTATGGTTTATGCTGATATGGACATGGTACAAGCCGTGCTGCGTAACCTGATATCAAACGCTATTAAGTTTTGTAGTGCCGGCGATAAAATAACTATCGAAGCAGATATAAAAAAAAATATGGCTACGATATGCATAGCCGATACTGGCGTTGGTATAGCCGCTGAAAACGTGGACAAACTATTTGGCAATCAAAGTTTTACCACCCGCGGTACTACTAACGAACAAGGCACGGGACTGGGCCTGCTGCTTTGCAAAGATTTCATCGAAAAAAACGGTGGAAATATCCGGGTAGAAAGCACGTATGGTCAGGGCAGCAGCTTTTACTTTACCTTGCCGATTGATCAGGCATAAAATAAGACATCAGCATTTTGGCCTGCTATGAATGCTCCAAAGATTCATAGCCCTTATTAAGAGCCGTCGGCTCGCTGTTTTTTGTAGCAATGGATTTTAATCCATTGAAGTAGAAATGACGATTAACGAGTGCCGTAGGTACGATACATGATATTTTAACGAATTTGCGATCATTCGCCTATTAAAATGAGCCGAGCCGAGGGCTCTAATTTTTTTACGCGCAGTAGCAACGGATTAAAATCCATTGCTACAGAATAGGCCGAAGCTACGCTTCTTATTTTCATAAATCTTGCGAGCGTACTTAGTCCCATTTTTTTCCAAGTGATCCAAAAAAGACCTAAAAGTCAGGAAAGGGTGATCCAAAGTGATCCACCTTTTGAAATGAAAACTCTCAAATATTTGATAATCATTCATTTGAAAAATTCAGGCGATCCAACTGATCCAAACTGATACACATTCGCACGTGGATCACTCGCATCATTACGGCGTTTAGACACCGGCATAAAACAAAAAGGCGGTCTGTAAACCAACAGACCGCCTTTTTTATGGGCACGAATTAAAACAATGCTTAGTTGTAAATGAAGCTACCGTCGCCGCGGCGCATCATGTTGCGGCCGTTACGTTGTGGTGTTCCGCTCCATTTTTGCAGGTTAAGGCGCAAGCCCACCATGAAGTAACGGCTCAGTGTGTTTGATAAAGTGTTGGTTTCGCCTTGTGCGGTTACTACTTTTTGCAGGTAATTGTTTTGGTGCAGCAAGTCGTACACATTAAAGGTAAATACCAGGTTGCGTTTAGCCAAAAACTCTTTTTCAAAACCCGCATTGATCACCAATGGCGTGGTGTTACCGCCAGATATACCGGTGATATACCGTTTGGTAGCATCGTAATTGATCTGCCAGGTTTTAAAGAAGTACATGCGCCCCTGTAAGCCTAACGAGCTGGTTAACAATTGAGTGGCCACGTTATGCAAGCCGCTGTTTACTAAAACATTGGCAATTGTGGGATCATCTGGCAGCGACGTGAAATAGCGGGCAATATCGTATCCTATAAATGGATTGATCTCAAAGTTGTCTGATGGCGTAATACGCGGACCGAAACGGTTATCGACCCTCCAGGTGGTTTGGTGATATGGCTCGCTGTTGCGCATTTGTGGCGAATACTGGTAGGTGACATTACCGTTCAAAGCCAGATTCACTGCTCTGTTCTCTGATTGTTTAGAGATGGAATATCGGCCCACCACCGTTTGGGTACCGCTAACATTCAGGTACTGGGTTTCGGTTACCTTACGGCCGCCGATAGTTGGGTTGCTGTTATTTTGAATGATATCATCCTCTACCTGACTGGCAACCACGCCGAACGACAAGTTGAATTTTGAGTTAGCAAAATAGTTATTATACTGCGCGTTGAGCGTATTGGTAAATGACGGATCAAGATTAGGATTACCTACAATAATATGCCCCGGGTTAGAGATATCTGTAAAGGGCTGTATCTGGGTAAAGCTAGGTTCAGAATTTCGGCCGGTGTAGTTTAATGTAAATCGTTCAGTACGCGACCACGAATAAGCAAAGCGGAACGCCGGGATAAACCTGAAGTTGCTAATGGATGACGACGCGTTTGAACCAAGAGCGGCATTTAGCTTGGTCCCTTCTAATTTAAACGGTACAGCCGATGCGCCTATGGATATATTAACTTTTGTACCCACAAAACGGTAATCAATAGTAGCGCGCGAATCGGTCACGGTGTAATCATAAATGCTACTCAGATTTGGTGCGGCCCTTAGCACATTGGTGGTCGTATCGTAAACCGATACCAGCGAAGTTGCCGTATTATTTCTGCGGCTCCAGTTGGCGCTAAACTCCAGTAATGATTTGGTGCTCAACGGTTCCACATAGGTCATGATGGCCTGCAGGTTTTTAGTGGTATTTGAACGATTGCTCACATTGTGCGCTACAGAGTCTAATGCACGGAGCGGTGTATTCAGGCTTTCATCGCCAAAATAACTGTAGTTGGTGTTTTGCTCGCTGTTTGCCTTTGATTCTGAGTAATTGTAAGACAGTTGAGCAGAATAGTTGCGTTTTGGCTTTTTGAACAAGTGCAAATAAAAAGCCGTAATACCCGAGCTGCTGCTTGAATTTAGTGATGAATTGGTTCCATTGTCAACACGGTGCTCAAAACGGGCCGAATCTTTAGCTGTTGCCGGATAATAGTTTATCGCATCCTGGTACGATTTGTTCGTAGACGACGAGCTGCTATAGCTATAGCTCGGTGTAATTTGCAGATAGTTGGCACTATCTAGGTTTATGTCCATTTCAAATCGCACATTGTGCGATTTGCTGTCGTTCTCTGAATTGCCGTTTCTTGAGAACGTACCATTGGTGACGTAGTTTTTACCATAGCTTTCATTAAACGCATTGTTGTTTCTGAAAGAATAGGAATAACTGCCTACCACTTGTATCTTTTTGCTCCATTGGTCTCGATAGTTAAAAGAAGGCGAGCCTGAATGGGTTGTGCCACCACTCGGGCCGGCACTTTGCCCGTTATTACCAACGCCGGCGCCGCCGCTACCATCATTATTTGCCCCTCCTTGCACCCCGGTTGACGATATGCCCAAAACAGTATTACGCAGGTTGCCGATAATACCTAACTGCTCGTTAGCATTAAGGCGTTGTACAAATAGCTGGGCGTTATATCTGCCTGCGCTACCATACTGGCCAATTGCCCGACCGGTAGTACCAACAGATCTGTCGGCTTTGGTGGTTACGTTCAATATCTTTTGCGGGTCGCCGTCTTTAATGCCGGTGCGTGCCGCCTGGTCGCCGTAGTCGTCAACAATCTGTACCTTTTCAATAATATCCGCAGGTAGGTTCTGAATAGCCTGGGCTACGCCGCCGCCGGCATATTCTTTACCATTTAATTTAGCTCTGGTAACCTGTTGGCCCTGGTGGGTTAATGACCCATCACTACCGACTTCCATGCCCTCCATTTTCTTTAATAATTCGTCGAGGGTAGCGTTTTCGCGCACTTTATAGTCGCTGGCGCGATATTCGACGGTATCCTCTTTATAAACTACACTAGGCGTGCCGTTAATGGTTACCTCGTTCAGTTTATTGGTTGAGTTTTTAAGCGTGATGGGATCAAGCACCAGGTTCTTTTTGGTATCGCTGAAAGCATATTTTGACACAAAGGTTTTGTAGCCGATACTGGTAACCGTAAGGTTGAAGGTGTTTTGTTTAACGTTACGCATCACAAAAATGCCATCGTTATTGGTGATGACATTTATGGTGTCTGATTTTGATTTCAGCGTTACTGTAGCGCCAATAACGGTCTGGCCGGTTTCGTCTTTTACTATACCGCTGATGTCGCGCCGGGCCAAAGGTGGCGCCACCGCAGTTCTTTGCTGCTGGTCGCGGCCAAATTGGCGTTCGCCGCCGCCATTGCCGTATCCGCCACCGCCGCCGTAGCCGCCGCCACCACCTCCTCTTTGTGCCAACAACTCGCCGGCCGACAGCATAAATAATGATATGAGTATTAATTTTTTCATTGATATAATTGTGTATAGGTAGATTGCTTATTTTTTTGCTAAAGTGTATTTGCCCCAAAAGTCGCTGGGCGTTACCAGATCCATAAAATCGAGTGCGTTCCGGCCACCTGCGCCACCACCCCCACCGCCGCCACCACCACCGCCTACGCCTTCAACCTGAAAGCCGTTCAATACAATGTGGTAAGCCAACTCTTTTGTGTCTTCGGGATTAAGGTCGATCAGTTTCAGCGGGACGGCCATCTCAAAGGTCATGTCGCCGTTTTGATCAAAGTTGATACCCGTTTTAATACCACTGCTGTTATAAATAGACAGCAGCGTATCGGTAATGCTTTTAATATTTAAAACCTTGATCTCTTTAGCCGCTATAATAGTGCGCGCATGTACGCGGTTCATCAATTCGGTGTCGGCCCCGGCGTTGCGGCTCTCAAAGCGATTTCCAAGGCTGCCTGCTAATCTTTCCGGATGGTCTATAATAGGGTAAGTAATGCTTGGCGCGTCTTTGTCATTCTTTTTGCCACCGGCATTAATGATCAGATTAATACCGCCGGATATGATTTTGGCCGTCGTAGTAAAATCGGTCGATTTGGCCACCAGGTATATATATTTTTCGTCGTTCGATAATATATAAAGCAACCGGGTATTGCGGTTATAAGCTTTAAAGTTATTGTTCCACTCGTTAAGCTTCCCATCTATTTTAATAGGCGACGGCGCAAATACGCTCCCCTTTTGTATTGATTCCAGTTTCTTTGGTTCAATATCCTGCGCAAAGGCAGAGGCGCAGAACAGTACGAACAAAACCGTTAAAGGGATTAGCTTTTTCATTTAATGAATACAAAAAATTGAGTCTTATTTTTAATAAGACGTGAACAAGGTTAATAATCGACAATCAATGATAAAAATAAAGTATACCAGCTCAATGATTGTAGCGACAAATTTACTGATTAGTGCGACCAGAAAATGGAGTTTTTCCTGATTATAAACGCTATTTGCCCAGGTTGATGTATAGGTTGACGGTGAAGTTATTATCAGCATTGACAATATCCAATTCATGCTTGTTTGGATACAAAATAGCCAGGCGGCGGCGCACATTTAAGATGCCAATGCCTGAATTGCTGTCTTTCGAAACATCATGCGGGCTCACGATATTACCAACCCTGAAATTTAATTCGCCAGTGTTATTAACAGAAATGAAAATATTAATAGCGGGGTGTTCTATCATACCTATGCCATGTTTAAAAGCATTCTCCACAAACGGAATAAGAAGCATGGGTTCAATGGTAAACATATCCAGTTCGCCATGGGTTTCAAGATTAACTTTGACATTAGTGCCGTAGCGCAGCATCTGCAAGTTGATGTAGCTTTTCAGGTATTCAACCTCCTTGCTTAGAAACACACGATTATCGTCGCTTTCATACAACATATAGCGCATGAGCTGCGAAAGGCTGATGAGCGATGGCTCCAGTTTATCAGACTTTTTGCGGGCCAGCGATACCAGGTTATTCAGCACATTAAACATAAAATGCGGGCTGATTTGCGAGCGTAAAAAAGTCAGTTCAGATTGCAGATCGATGGTTTCGCGCTCTTTGACCATTTGCTGACGTGCACGGTTATCTAAAATCACCCGGTAACAAAAACTGCACAGTACAGCGATGAGCGATGATAGTATAGGCTGAATGCTAAACGGATTGCGGAAATAATGCCGAAAATGATGCTGTCGAAATTCTGGTCTGTAGCCCCAATTGGACAGTGTATCCCGGCTGCCGGGTAAGCGGCGCAAAAAATAGCCATGGCGTGGCCCGTCAATGTGCAGCAGGTGCCAGCAAAACCAATACCCGACTAACAGGGCCAGTAGTGTAACTATATAGACGGCGATATTTTTATCCCACAACGGATATACGGCGAAAGTGTGAATGTAAAACACGCAAAGCAACAGGCTGTAGCTGATCATTACGTTGATAATGATTCGCGTGCGCTCATCATTAGGCGGGTTGTTTGAGCTGTCTATCCCCAGTATAAAAGGGAGCACCAGTAACAGCACCCAAACCACAAAAGGCATTGCGATAATGAACCAGCGGCTATCAATGAGTTTTTTCACAATACAAATAAAATCAGAAAAGGGCATAGTGTAACATCTATGAGACAAAATCCCAAAATGTTGCGACGAATAACGCATTGTTTATGACAATTAATTAGTTATCATTGTATAAACCCAATCATGAATTGCATTATAATTGACGACGAACCTCTGGCGCTTGAGCTGCTGGAAGACAATATTCGCATGGTTGACGGATTGGAACTGGTGGGTAGTTATCAATCAGCCGCGCCGGCGATGCATATGCTACAGGAGCGCACGGTCGATCTGATATTTTGCGACATCCAGATGCCCGGCATCAACGGCCTGCAATTTGTAAAAAGCCTGACCAATAAACCGCTTATTATCTTTGTAACCGCATACGACCAATTTGCGCTGGACGGCTTTGAGCTGGATGTGGTAGATTATTTGTTGAAGCCTGTAGCGGTTGAGCGCTTTCTAAAAGCCTGTAACAAAGCCAAAGCCATTTATGAGCAAAACAAACGCAGCGTAAGCCCGGAAACCGAAAAGCGCCGCAAATATATTTTCCTGTATGCCGACTATAACCTGATCAAGGTTAATCATGACGATATCATGTATATAGAAGGCCTGAAGGATTATGTAAAAATATACCTGAGCAATGCACCCCGGCCCATCATATCACGCGTAACCATCAAATCGCTTGAAAGCCAATTGCCCGCTGATGATTTTTTCAGGATACATAAATCGTACATTGTGAACCTGGATCATGTGCACTCTATCCGCAAGGGCCGTGTAAAAGTGGCTGATGTCGAAGTGCCGTTTAGTGATAGTTATAAAGATGTGATTGATAGGATGACAGGGAAGTTGGACTAAAATAAAAAAGCGATGCAGCTTTTTAACCACATCGCTTCACAAACTAAACCTAATCAATATACAAAAATGGGGCTAACCCCGGGGAGATTAAATGTGTATAAACAGTTCCTCTAAAGGTCTGCGCACTTTGGCGGCTTTACTAAAATGATCGTCCTCTGCGCGGAAACCAATTGGCGCAATAACGGCTGTGGTTAAGCCTTTTTCTTTCAAACCTAAAATTTCGTCGAACTTAGCGGCATCAAAACCCTCCATTCCGCAGGCGTCAATACCCAGATCGGCAGCGGCACTTACCAGTACGCCCAGGGCAATGTAGCTTTGCTTTTTGTTCCAGGTGGTTTTGGTTTCATCGTCCATCGTGCTCACATTGTTATTGATGTTTGATTCGAAAACCTCAAGATTTGCACGGTCAACACCACGAATTTCGGCAATACGGTCGATGTAGGTTTTTACATATTCGCTGTCCAAGCCAGTTTCAGCAGCAAAAACCAATACATGCGATGAAGTAGTTAACTGTTGCTGGCCATAAGCAGCTTCGCGCAGTTGTTCTTTTACTTTTGGGTCGCTAACTACAATTACTCGGTAAGCCTGTAGCCCGGCCGATGATGGCGACAGTTGTATAGCGGTTAATAAAGTATTTAATTGTTCCTGACTTACCTTTTTGGTTTCGTCGAATTTCTTGGTGGCGTAGCGCCAGTTTAATTTATCTAGTAGTGACATAATGCTCTTACAATCTAATTTTAAAACAAAATTAGATGTTCAAACATTTAAAAGCGTCATCACAGGGTAATTATAACTTGCCCTGATCTTTTAATTGCTGGCGTTTGGCTTTAATGTCGTCTTTTATGGCGCGTTTTTCCTGACGGATCTGCTTTCGGGTTTTACCGGTTTGGTCAATGGCGTTAATGCGCTGCTCCTGCTCGTCTTTCAACATTTGATCTGTTTTTTGTTGTACTGTATCTTTTTTGCCGAACAGGCGCTGAAAGAAGGTGGGTTTCTTTTCAACCTTTGGTTCTTCAATAACCGGCAAAGCGGCATCGATATCATCATCAACGGGAGCGTTCAGAATGCGGTTGGCCGAAGTGGAGTCAACCGGTGCTATGCGGCGGCGCAAGCTTTCTTTTAAGCGAACAGTATAAAAACCATACGAGCTGCTATCGGCCTGTACAAAGCCCTTGCCCATCATCATGCGACCCAAAGAGTTGAAATAATTTTCGAGTCCGGGTCGTAGGGTGCCATCCGGCAGGAAAGCGTACAAGCCTGCTTTAGGGCGCGGCACAATGCTGGCCAGGAATATACTTTCGCCCAGATCAAGCTCAGCGGGTGTTTTGTCGAAATAATAACGTGCTGCTTCGGCGATGCCGTAAATGCCAGGGCCCCACTCTATGATGTTAAAGTACACTTCAAGAATACGGTCCTTGGTCATGATGTTGTTGTTCTCAATCAGCCAAACAATCAATATCTCTTCAATCTTGCGGCTAAGCGTCTTTTTGCGGGTAAGGAACGAGTTTTTAACCAACTGCATCGAAATAGTACTACCGCCGCGTTTAAACTCATGCTTCTTTATATCGGTGATGATGGATTGGCGGATGGCCTTTTCCACAAATCCCCGGTTTTTATAAAAGGTTGGGTCCTCTGCTGTCATAACTGCGTTGCGCAGATAAGGCGAGATATCTTCCAGCGGTGTATAATCCGGGTTTGAAGGGCCTATCATGTGCGACGGCATGGGCTTGTCCTTCTCATATGGAGTATACACAAAAGGCCTGTTCAGCTTGGTCAGGTCGGTTTTACCATAGGAGACGATCTTAAAATCGGCATCCTTTTCCATGCGCGAATCGACCTGCAAGCTATCCGGCTGGTTTTTATTGAGGTAAAAATTAGCCGAGTAATTCAGCTTGCCGGCAACCTTAATACCCGCCAGCGACTCAAACATTCCGTTAGGAAATGAATCAAAAAGATCTTGCGCATTTTGCCAGCCGGTGTTTACCTTAAGCTCATATATTTTAACCGGATTAAGCGTGTATTTAATAAACGGATGCGCACTTAATTTCTTCAGGTGAATAACCGACGAGCTATCCAGCGAGACATAATTTGGGCCGACATAAAAATTAGCTTCTATCGAGCCGTCAGGAATCACGATGTCGTTAGCTGCCAGTCCGGGTTGATTGATGAGCAGGTTGTGGGCGCTGCAATAAGTTTCAATCTGGGTTTCGCCGCTGCTGTGTTTAACATTATTAAGTTTGATGGTAATGTTGTCAAAATTCACTTTGGCGTTGAAGCGTTTGCCAATAAACGGAATCTCGACCTTGCCGTTATCCGCATAAAGTTTTACGTCGATCTGCTTTTCGCTGGGATGCATCGTGCCCGAAAAATGCCAGGTAGCCACGGTATCATTCAGTTTTATGGTCGATGTCAGCTCGCCGTCGTCAATCTTAGCGGTTGTGGTAAGCAGCTTTAGCAGGGTGCTGTCGTTAGTGAAGGATATCAGGAAATTATTTACCAGCAGGTTATCCGGTATCTTATACAAAACCTGTTTAATGAGGTTGTTCGATAGTTCACTCAGATCGACCTTGGTATGGGTTTGCGTTGAGTCGGCTTTCTTTTTGAAAAGGAAATCGAAGTTTTTAACGCCCTTAATGTCGGTCAGGTTAAGATGGCCGTTCAGCAAATCGACATTGGCCAGCTTAATATTGCCGAAAATTAACGGAAACAGCTTAATACTAACATCAAAGTGCTTAATGTTTAATAAGCTATCGCGATTTTCAGGGATGATGACAATATCTGTGCAGGTAACCGTAGTTAAACCGGTAAAATGCGCCGAGCCAATTTGCAGGTTGAGATGATATTTACTTTTAGCGGTTTCTTTGGCTTTTGCTATTTCATGTTGTAAGATGGCCTCGCGTTTAGAATAGGCAACAAAACCGCCGATAAGCAGTATTACGACTAATGAAACAGCAACTATTACCGCTATGCGGATATATTTAGGATTAAGGCGACGCATCAACGAATTTTTATCCAAAACTAAACTAATTTGTAAGGTTACAAACGTCAGGACTACTAAAATGTTTATTAAACGCCGGTGCGCCGCCTTTTATTTTGATGTTCAGGCCTTACATCTTCATCATGCCATTCATTTTTAACATTGAAGGGCTGATGCGTAAATAAATCTGCAAACTCAGCGGTACCGAGCCATAATAGCCCTTCAACGGCGATGGCGAAATGTCAACTGTTCCCTGCACACCTAAAGTCAAATTGGTGTTTTTAACGGTGCTTAACAGGTAGTTGGTGCCCAGGGTTAACGCATTGATGCTAAAGTTTGGATTGGTTGGGAATGCAGTGTGCATATCCAGCTCCTCGGCATCCTTTTGTACATATTCATACCGGCCGTAAATAGCTGAGCGATGATGCTGGAAGCTGCCTTCTAACAACACAGACGGTAAGGTTTTGCCATTGTCAAGGTAATGGTTTTGTCCATATACTAAGGTGGTGGCAATATAGCTATCGTTGCCTAGCATTTTGGTGTTCATGACCGATGCAGTGAAACGATTAACATTTTGCGTAGGCTCTGCTTCTTCCGGGCTGTGGATGTAACCGTCGGACAGTTGCAAGGCCCATTGTTTTGAGGGATTGTAAGAAAGGCGTGCCGAATAAGAATCAAACTTCATCTCGTCGAAGTTGTAACGGAACTCGTCCGGCTCGCGGCCGGTAAATACTGATCCTTCAAGCTTTATATCGCGGTAACGCAAACCTAAAGTAGCCACGCCGAATGTGATATGGGTTGCGTCCTGATAGTGGTGGCTTAGCGGAGCACCGGGATCATTCATGCCTGACAAACGATGCATAAACACCGGCGGACCTAAAGCCGGCTCTCCCGGAAAACCGAAAGAGCCTGTTATGTCCGTTTCTTTATTGATGCGCTGCGTGTAGGCTACGGCCAGTTCGGCAAACAGATCATGCGGGTGTTGCTTGTCCACCAGTTTGTGTCCCTGATAAGACTCGCCGGTTTGGTACAACAGCGGGTAACCTGCGGGGCCTACCAGAAAAGGATCGGCAGAAAACATGGTGTTGATAGAGAACAGGCCGTTGTTACCAACTTTGGTTTGCGTCATCGCCATGATCATGTTCGGCACATCAAACTTGGCGCCGCCGCGGTTGCCGGCTTTAAAAATGTCCTGATTATTGTAGCGCAAAAAGAAGCTGCCGTGTATCATGGTCATCCACTTTTTGCCGTGAATCATATAAGCATATATCGGCGATTCATCAGGCATCCATGAGGTGCCGGAGCCGTCCCGGTTCATAGGTACATCCAGCGAGAATTGGCTGTTCATTTTCATATCGCCCATATCCATCATCATCATGTCGTCGTCATTCATTTCGACGCCGTTCATCATGTGGGTATGTTTCTTGGGTTTGGTCGTGTCGGGTTTGGTGTGCTGCGCATGTACAGGAGTAACGGCAGCTAATAATATAGCGGTAGCTGTAACTAATAAAGCTTTCATGTGGGTTGATAAAAATTAATCGTAAAAAAATAACAGGCACGGGGCAATGTCTCATCCGTGCAAAAACATGTGACGATTAATTTTTAATCAAATACGCAGGCTGCAGTTTTTGATATACTGGGCCTCTTTGCCTGAGGGTGGCGAAGGAGGCGGTGGCGGAGGAGTAGCGTTTAGCTTGTCTAACAGCGCTTGCTGGGCAGAAAAAACAAAATCGCCGAATGGAATTTTAGAGATCTCGAAGCCAAACAGCTTCATCATCAACGATGGCGATTCGGCTTGATGCGAATCTTTGATCTTTACGTCAACCTGTTTTTCTTTACAGCATTTTCTGGGGGTGACAGACGCCGTGCAGGTCTTTGCGGGATGGTCGATAGTAACACCAGCCAAAACCTTACCGCAGAAATGCAAATTCAGCGCAAAGCCCAGAGCTGTAATTAAATACACCTTGGCCATAAACATTGCTGAATAACGCTTGATCATGATACAAAACTAATTGTTAGTATTTTAAAATGCAAGCATATCCAATACACCATTGCTGTAATGAGGTAACACAATCCTGCTGACAACCGCACAGCCCTTGGGCGTCGCTTAAAATATTTTCAAAAAAATTTGCGCAACCGAAACGTTGCACATATATTTGCAATCAATCAGTTGCAAATAAAATGAGACGAGACATTTTTCAAGCCATAGCCGACCCAACCCGCAGAGCCATTTTAGCACTGCTGGCTATTCACGCCATGACACCAAATGCCCTGGCCGAACATTTCAATACCAGCAGACAGGCGGTATCAAAGCACATACAAATACTGGCCGAGTGCGAAGCGGTAACACAAAAGCAAAGCGGACGAGAAATATATTATCATGTAAACGCTCATAAAATGAAAGAAGTAGACAAATGGCTGGATACCTTCCGCAAGATATGGGAAGACCGGTTCGATCAATTAGACGATGTGCTAAAAGACCTTTAAAACAAATCACTCAAAAACAATCATCACCCTTAAAACAAAAGCATCATGACTAACAAAACAGAAATTCTGAAAGACCTAACTAACAGAAAATTAAACGTGACCCGCGCCTTTGGCGCCCCGGTTGAAAAAGTATGGCGCGCCTGGACCGAAGCCGAGCAGCTTGACAAATGGTGGGCCCCAAGACCGTGGAAGGCTATTACCAAAACCATGGATTTTACTCCGGGCGGCTTTTGGCTATACTGCATGGCCGGCCCTAACGGTGAAAAAGCCTGGTGCCGTGTTGATTTTCATACTATTGAAGCAGTGAAAAGCTTTACGGCCACCGCTACTTTTTGCGATGAGAACGGAAGCGTCGACAAATCTTTTCCGGCGATGCACTGGGATAACCGTTTCCAATCAACCGCTACCGGTGCTGAGGTTGTGATCGCAATATCGTTTGATAACGATGAGGATCTGGAAAAGATCGTTCAAATGGGTTTCGAACAAGGATTCAGCATGGGCCTGAGCAACCTGGACGAGTTATTGACAGAACAAGCTTAATACCTATAATCACTCTAAAATTAAAGCCGCCTTATGAGCGGCTTTTTTGTTGATGCTCAGTTAGTTGGTTTGTCATTTTTTAATGGTTAGGCAACCCGCCCAACCGTAGCCCGTAACTAATATATCACCAAACAATTACCCCAAATGAAAACAACTAAAAAACTATGCTATTACCTAACCTTATCACTGGCGGCGTTTTTTTTTGTAATATCATGCAAAAAAAACCACAACCCGGCCCCCCAAACTACAAATGAGCCGACAATAAAGATCACAGCCAATGCAACATTGGGCAGCACCATTACCGACAAGGATGGCCGCTCGATTTATTTTTTTGCTAAAGATGCCGGCTCTACCTCTGTATGTGCCGGCCAGTGTGCGGTAACATGGCCGCCGTTTTATCAAGAAAATCCAATGATAGGCCCGGGCCTGTCAGCAAGCGATTTCGCTGTCATTACGCGTGCCGACGGTACCCGGCAAACCACTTATAAAGGCTGGCCGATGTATTATTATTCGGGCGATACCATGGCAGGTGACACCAAGGGCGACGCCTATGCCAAACTCTGGATCATTGCAAAGCCCGATTACACCGTGATGTTTGCCAATGCGCAATTGGTTGGCTTGGATGGTGCGAATTATAATGACCAGGGAGTGGCAGCCACAGGTGCGTCAACCTATTTAACAGATGCAAGCGGTCATACACTGTATTTGTTTACTAAAGACACGCATAACACCAACACCTTTACTAAAGCCGACCTGAGCAACAATGCCACCTGGTCGATATTTGAGGTAGCTAGTGTTGGCAGCATCCCAACTGTGTTCGATAAAACCTTATTTGCCACCGTCACTATTTACGGCAAGGTGCAGTTGGTTTATAATGGGCACCCATTGTATCTGTTTGGGCAGGACAACATGACCCGGGGCAGTACCAAGGGCGTAAGTTTCCCGACGCCGGGCGCTGCCATCTGGAAAGTAGTAAATACAACAACGCTGGCTCTATAAATAATTATTTGCGAATTGTTGAGGTTGCGGGTGGCCGGCGAATGCCTGCTGCCCGTTTTGTTTAGGCTAGTTAAAGCGGCCTGAAATACGGTCTGCTTGTAAATGGCGAAAACGCCCAGGGGATAGATAAAAAGATGATGATAAAGGCTATGGTATACCAAATGGCCCAGGTCTTGAATTTTTGCTCGTCTGTTAGCTTGCGTTTTGTTTTGGCAGAGCCGATGGTAATGAGTACAATGGCAATGAGCATCATGGTAATGTGTTCCATCCCGAAAAAACGGATACTGCGCTCGTGCACTGCTGTCTTGAAATTATGCAGAAAGTAGTTAACAATCGGACTCACAAAATACAGCGTCAGCCCTAATATCAATTGCAGGTGTGCTACCGACGCAGATATGATGCGGACAATATTATCGGTCTTTGAAAAAGGCTTTTTAAGCAACCATCCGCGATAAGCGTAAAACAGGGCTAGCGCCAGGCTGCCCAAAACCAGCCAACGGGTTAGGGAATGTAAGGCTAATAAGGTATTATACATATCAGCATAGACGATTAGGCGCCCGAAATCTTTTAAACTATTTGATAGATCTTATAAAACTTACCAAAGTTGGCATCAGCTCGGGATGCAGCGGCAGGTCGCTTTTAAAATAGGTGGCGGCGTTTTGCTGTTTGTCTGCAGCACCTGCTTTCAGAATATGGCTCATCCCGTCAATAATCTGCACTTTGGCGTCTCTTTTAGCGGTGTTTAAACTAAATGCGTCCTGCAAGCCCACTTGTATATCAGTACTTCCCTGAACAATGAGTGTGGGCACGGTTAATTTAGCAATCTCAACCGCGGGCTTGTATTGAAACAACGAATGCATATAGGTTTGCAGCGATGTGCCGAATAGGTTCTCAAAACCCGGATCCAGCTTTTGCTGTATCTTCTGGCCCGCTTTAATGCTATCAATTATTGGTGCGGCTTTGTTGTACGACAACGGAGTATTTGCTTTTATCTGTCGTTTCAAAATATCATCCACCGGAAAACCGGCACCCGCCAGTGATATAAATCCGTCTACTCTTTCGCGCTGACAGGCGATCATGCCAATTAAAGAACCTTCGCTGTGCCCTGCTATAATGATCTTTGAAAAACGATCATCAGCCTTTAAAAACTTAATGCAGGCTACTGCGTCATTGATCATATCTTCAAAAGTAGTTTGCGATTGATCTTTGGTGGCAGTGCTTTGGCCAATCATGCGTTTATCATAGCGTAAGGTGGCTATGTGTGCCGTTTTAAAGGCATCGGCCATCATCAGGTAAGTGTTAGGCTTCATGTCAAGCGACATGGTATTGCCATTACGGTCTGTAGGGCCTGAACCGGCAATGATAAGCACCACCGGTACCTTGCCTGCTCCGTCCGGAACTGTTAAAGTCCCTTTCAGCTCCGCATCGGCAGTTTTTATAGTTACCGAGCCGGGGGCTTGGCGCTCATCTACATTGGTAAAAAAGCCGGTCAGCTTATTTTCTTTATTAAAACTCAGGTACAATACCGGTCCCGATTTTTCAAAGACGGCAATATAGCTGTCGCCACCATTGGAGATTGGTTTATAATACTCCTGACTTACCAGTTTACCCAGCGCGCCTTTTAATTGCACCAGGGCGCTGCTTACACCAGCCAGGGGGACTTTAGCCTTACCGGCTTCACTCAACAAAGTATAAATGCTGTCCGGCCTGCCGTCGTTATAGTATTTTACAAATTTTGCTGCCTGTGCATCATTTACCTTGTGGTTTTGGGCAATAGCCAAACCAGCTATTAATTGCAACAGCAATGCTATTGTTATCTTCTTCATCATTCTCGCGCATAAAAGCCGCCGACCAAGATAATAAATAGCGCGGTTAAAACCTGTAGCTATCGCGCCCCGTCGTCATTGTTAATGCTCCGCTTGGTTTTTGTCACTGCATTTTTCAGCTTGCCAAAATTATAGTTCAGGCTGATGGTAAAGTTTCTGAAATAGCTTTGATCGGTCTGTGTTTGGGCAAAGCCGACACTTGTAGTTTGGGTAGTGGTATACCGGTATTTAGTAAACGGGTTGCGCACCGCTGCCGAAAACACCAATTGATTTTTGATGATCTGTTTGTTGACGCTCAGCCCGGTATTCACCACGCCATTGGTATAGCCCTGTAGCCCGGTTGGGTTTCTTCCGTTAATGTCGACGTTAACATTAGCACGTAAGCCATCATTAAAGGTGTAACCTAATGAATTGTAAATACCCAGGGTATGAAAATGGATGGTTTTCATATCGCCATCCACCTGCCCCGTCAGGCGAAAAAACATCAGGTTGGCGCTGGTGCCAAAATTGAGTTGTTTGGTGATGGGGTAATTAATATTTACAAAGTTCCCGAGGCCTTTAGCATCGCCATTATTTTGGTAAGTAGTGTAGGTAATATGCGTGTTGGGGTCGTAAGTGGCTATCGGCAGGTCCAACCCCTTGCCAAAGTCATAAAATATACCAACGTTCAAATCGCCTTTGCCCGAAAGGCTGTAGCCTACGCGCACATCAGATATCACCACCTGTTTTAAATCGGGGTTGCCATAAGTTTCAAAGTTTGGATTAGAGCGATCAACAAATGGGTTAAGTTTGTTAATACCAGGCCGTTTTAATCGCTGCGAAAAACCGACGTTGAAACTACTTAGCTTGTTAAGCGGCACGTTAAAGGCAATTGACGGCAAGATGTCCAGATATCGCTGATGCGCAACGGTGGATGTCGATACAAAATCAGCGTCGGTATAAGTTTGCTCAGCCCGCAAACCCATTTTCAAACTAAACGCTTTGGTATTATATCCCCAGGTATTGTAAGCCGCCAGGATGTTTTGGGTGCTGTTATACCGATTAGACAATGCTGCATTGTTTTCAAAACGACCGGTAGAATCGCTGAACGAGTTATAATCAAAGTCGCTGGTATTATCTCTGAAGATGCCTTTAATGCCCGCTTCGACGGTCCACTTTTTAAAGCTCTGTACAAAATCAAGCTGTACCGTTTGTTCTGATGCCGATGTAGTGTTTTCCTGGTTATAATCCGGCACGAGGTAATTGACGCGGTCGGTAGTGGCAATATTGGCCAACGTGTTGTTATTGTATTTAAAATATCGGTATGAAAAAGTAAGCAGCTTGCTTTTGTTGTTTTTAAAACCCAGCTGGTAGTTCAAGGCTGCATCAAAGCCGTTACCATCGTTATTGTTGTTATTTTGCAGATGATAGCCGTTAATTACACCCGCCGGGCCGGCTAGTAAAATGCTTTGATTGCTCAATCCACTGGCATTGCTGCCGTTGATGTTAATATTGCCTGAGATCAGGTTTAGCGAATCAATCTCATAACTCAACTCGGTACCCACGTATCCATTTTTACCGTGCGATTTATTGGTGCCTTCCTGATTCAGAAAGCTGGGGGCGGCACCTGTTGTAGTGCGCATCATGCTGTTGGTAGTTTGCGGATTATCATTCCAATTGCCCCCGCCAAACGCCGAAATACCAAACTTGCCCATTTTGGCCGCAAACGATGTACCCACACCCGGTCCGCCGGGAAAACGGCCATTTAGGTTTGCCGTGCCATTATAGCCGTCGACGAGTTTTTTATTAGTGATGATATTGATCACACCACCCAGCCCTTCGGCATCATATTTAGCCGGCGGGGTGGTGTAAACCTGAATACGCACAATGGCTGACGCGGGGATACTGCGCAATATAGTCTTGGGGTCTCGTTCCATCATGCTTGAGGGTTTGCCGTTTATCAATATCTTAAAGCTGCTGTTACCTTTAAGCATGATGTTTTCGTTGGCGTCCACGGTAACATAGGGTACCTTGCGTAGCATTTCGAGCAGGTTGCTGGTTTTACTTTCAGGGTCGGCCTGCATTTCGTAGGTCACGCGGTCGGCCTCCTGTTTTATGGGCGATTTTTGCGCCTTTACCGTCACTTCCTTCAATGCTTTTTCCTGTGCGAAGGTGACCGAACTGCAAATCATCAGCAATAATATAAATAGTGTTTTTAGGTGAAGTTTGTTCATAAGTTTTTAGACAAAAGGGTTTCTTTAAGCGCAATGAGTGCGCTTTTAATCGGGTTAAATAAATTGATTGCTTTTGTTGACTGCCGATATGCAGCCCGGTTATGGGTTATTCTTTATCGAGGCCTTTGCTTTTAACAATGACATAATTCAGTATCAAACTTGATCCGCCAAAGATGCATATCATTGAGGTAATACTAACAGTGTCGCTCATTCCGCAATAATCATATAAAACCCAGGCCACCAGATAACCTATACCAACGCCTACCAACAGCATACCGTACTTAAGAGCGGCTAAGCTATTTTGTTGCGGCTTCCGAAATGGATTATCGGTCAACCCCCTGTCTAACATCGTCATACGCTCACGGTGGCGGGTCATTAAGAACACGTACACCATACCAAATATGGCGGCAAATGCGGCTAGGGATACTACACAGTCTCTGGTTACTTCTTCCATGATTTCTATTTTTTAAACCGCAGCCCATTTTTTGGCTGCTTGCTCATATGACTGTAAATCTGATCATCCGGATACAAAATATTTAAAATAAATTCATTGTAACCAAACGCTCAAAAAAACTGTCTCATAGGTAATGGAATTTGCAGACGACCGGCACTATATAGACAAAGTAAAAAATGGCGAACCGGCGTCGTACGCATTTCTTGTAAATAAATATAAGGATATGGTCTACAGCATCGGCCTCAAAATATTGCGCGATGCCGATGATGCGCAGGACCTGGCACAAGAAAGTTTTATAAAAGCTTATCAGCAGATACATTCGTTTCAGGGCAACTCTAAATTTTCGACCTGGCTGTACACCATTACTTACCGAACGGCAGTAAGCCGCTTAAAAGAAAACAAAGTAAATACCGTCGAACTCAACGGAGAGACGCACGAGGTAGTGGATAATCTGCCCGGTCAGTTCGAACAGTTGCATGCGCGGCAGGTAAAACAACAAGTGCAGGCAGCTATACAAAAACTGCCGGAGGTGGATGCTTTGCTCGTTACGTTATACTATATTAATGACTTGCCCATAAAAGAGATTGAGGAGATAACCGGCCTGTCAAAGGCCAATGTTAAAATAAAACTGCACCGGGCACGAAAAGTGCTAGAGAAAGATTTAAGTTATTTGCTGGAGGAGAAAATATGAGGGCCTATAAAGACGATAAATTGAAAGCGCTGCTTAAACAGGCCGGCACCGATAAACCAGCCGAAGGTTTTACCGACGCTGTAATGCAGCTAATTGAGGCGGATGCCGCGCGTGAGGCCGCTCTGAAATCGCTGTTAAAACAACATCCTGCCGAAGGCCCTTCGTTTGATTTTACCGCCGCGGTAATGCGACAGGTAGGCGTCCGTCGTCAACCGCTGGTCATTAAACCTATCATTACCAAAAAAGCATGGTTTGCTATTGCCGCTGTGTTTACCCTGTTCTTAATCATTGCCTTTTTGCCGGGCAAAGCCGACTCGCACGCCATCGCCGAAAACAGCCGATTAACACTCCTGATCAATAAAGTACAATTAATTCCCTCAACGCTTGTATTAGCAGTTGTTTTGGGGGCGATATTATTAATTGGCGATTATTTGTTTAGCGGGCGAGAGAAAGCGGTTGTAGATTGACCCTGTTACATTTCTCGCTACGCTTGAAATGACACATTATAATATATCTTTCTTTACTCCACCGATACCATCTTCAAACAAACCGCCGACGCCACTTCAATGGCTTCGCGATTTTGCATCAGACGGCCGGTAGCTTTATCGATGCTGAAAACATAAATGCGCCTGCTGGTGCCTACCAGTAAGAAATTGCCGGTTGGGTCGATGATAAAATTGCGCGGGTTATCACCAACGGTTGAATAGCCGCCTTTGTAAACTAATTTGCCCGTTACCTGGTCTATCGCAAAACAAGCAATTTCATTAGCAGTGCCGCGGTTTGAGGCATACAGGTAACGGCCGTCCGGCGAGATGTGGATATCGGCAGCGCCGTTTTTGCCGGTAAACGTTGGCGGCATCATATTAATCACCTGAAGCTCTTTGGCTTTACCATTATCGTAGGCGTAAACTGTAACAGTAGCGCTCATCTCCTGCAGGTTGTACATAAACTTACCATCGGCAGAGAAAGTGGTATGGCGCGGGCCGCTACCCGGAGCGGTGCTCACAAATGCCGGATCGGCCGGGGTTAATGATGGTACTTTTGATGATTTATAGCGATACATAAAAATTTTATCCAAACCTAAATCAGAAACGGCCAGATACTTTTCATCAGGCGAAAAAAATGCCGAATGCACATGCGGCTCGTTTTGACGAGCTGTATTAGGGCCTCTGCCTGCATCTTGTATGGTTTGGTTGGCCGCACCTAATGAGCCATCTTTATTTATCGGGAACACCTGCAGGTTGCCACCGCCGTAGTTAGATACAAAAACGTTTTTCTGATCTTTATCTACGCTAATATGCGCCGGCGATCCTTTGGTTATTTGCTGATTGATCAGATCTAGCTTGCCGCTTTTAGCGTCGAATTTAAAAGCGCTAACACCACCTTTGCCGTCGGGGTTGTTTTCATTTACGCAGTAAACAAACTTTTCGTCATTGGTAACAGCCAGGAATGACGGATTGCTGGTTTCAATCTCATTCAGATAAGCAGTTTGTCCGCGCTCAGCATAAAAACGATATACGTAAATGCCTTTGCTCGACTTATCGTCGGCGCCGGTATAAGTGCCAATCACCAAATCAAAAACCTTCGGACCGGTTTTAGCCTTTTTTTGCGCCGAACCAAACAACGGTGCAGCCAGCGCGATAATCAACAATAATTTTTTCATAATTAATGAGTGAATTAGTGAGTGAGTGAATTAGTGAATGTTGATTTGCGTATCGTACAAGATTTCTTTCTTCGTTTGAAATGACAATGTGGGTTTATGAATGACGGTAAGGCATTCCACCATTACTCACTCATTCACTCATATTCCCTCTGCAAGGTAGTAAAATCCATAAAAAAAGCCCCGCGTTTGCAGGGCCTATATTTATTTTATCAGGTGCTTTAGTTGGATGATCTCTTTTTCGTCAAGATAGCGCCAGCGTCCGCGAGGGAGGTCTTTTTTGGTGAGGTTGGCATAAACCACACGGTCAAGCTTTACTACCTCATAGCCCAGGTGCTCAAACATACGGCGCACAATGCGGTTCTTGCCGCTATGAATTTGTACACCAATCTCTTTTTTAGTACCGCCGGTTACGTATTGTACCGAGTCTGGTTTTATCACACCGTCTTCCAATTCAACGCCAAATTGCAGTTTGTTCAAATCGCCCTGGGTAAGGCTTTTACTCAGCTCAACCTGGTATATTTTAGTGATGTTGCTGCGCGGATGCGAAAGTTTGTCGGCCAGATCGCCGTCGTTGGTCATCAGCAGCAAACCGGTTGTGTTACGGTCCAAACGCCCGATAGGATAGATACGCTCGCGACTGGCTTTTTCAACCAGGTGCATTACTGTGCGACGCTCCTGCGGGTCGTCAGTAGTAGTAATATAATCTTTTGGCTTGTTCAGCAGTACGTAAACATTCTTTTCGCGCTTCAGCGTTTCGCCGTTATAACGTATTTCGTCTTTTGATGGGTCGACTTTCAGTCCAAGCTCATTAACAATCACACCATTTACAGATACCACGCCCGCTGTGATTAGCTCGTCGGCCTTACGGCGTGAGCAGATACCCGCATTAGCAATATAACGGTTCAAGCGAATAAGGTTATCGTCTTCAACTTTTTTGGGAGACGATCTTTTTGGGCGTAGGGTTGGTTTTTTAGGCCCATCCTCATCGCGGAACTGACGGGCAGGCTTATCGTATGTTTTGCGGAAAGGTTTATCACCTTCGCGCTTTTTGAAATCGCCGCCACCGGTTCTTTTGAAATCACTGCCGGTTTTTTTGAAATCGCCGTCAGGTTTTGAACCGGCAAACTTGCGACCCTTAGGCGCATCGCCTTCAAAACTTCTTTTCGGACGGACATCGCCTTCAAAACCTCTTTTTGCCGGGCGGTCACCACCAAAACTTTTCTTTGCCGGGCGGTCGCTGTCAAAGCTAGGCCGGCCAGAATAAGGTTTGCTTTTGCCGCCTCTGGCGCCGGCTTGTTCGCCATAGCTTCTTTTGGGTTTATCGTCGCCGTCTGCAGGGCGGCCGCTGTAAGGTTTGCGTGGTGCAAAATCTTTTTTATCGGCTGCGCCTGATGAAAAAGAACTGCGTTCAGTAGCGGGGCCGCTGCCGTATCTTTTTCCGGACGTTTTGTTGTAGGATTTATCCGCGTCTTTTGAATCTTTTCCGCGGTTTGAAGATGATCTTCTGTTGTCGCCGCTTTTTGACGCTCCTGCCGGTCTTTTCGGACGGTCGTCGCGGTTGTTTCCTGGTCTTTTAAATACCATAATTTTTGTGTTAGCGCTTTCGCAGCGTGAGGGGCAAATGTACGACTTTTAGGCATCCCGGCACTTAAAATCTCAACTTTTTTTGCCGGTTCAAAAACTGCGTTTAAACGTCTGTAAAGGCTGATTTTTCAACTATTTTAAAATTCTCAAAACACTAAGGGGGTAGTAAATGTTTGACAATCTGACTCATACATCTTACCTTTGTACAACATTTACCAAAAATGGATAGTTCTATGAATAGAGTAAAAATGATTAAAAAACACCGTTTTACGTGCTCCGTAATACTCGTGCTGGCAGTCATTTTAAAGCTAAACATCTACAGCGTCAACTTTGTAAAACCGGCTCCACCCCCGGCGCCAAAAACTACCAGTTTTATATGTTACATCAATAACAGTGCCGCTGATAAAACCGACTATAGCTTTGCCAACGAATCAATGCCTGTAAGCCGCAGGGTGCATAATAAAATGCAGTATACCCTGAACAGACATTGTTACAAAAAAGTTCAATCGCACATTTTACAAATTAAAGCACAAAAGATCTTCCCGATCATTGAGCCCATTTTAATTGCCTATGGTATCCCGCTTGATTTTAAGTATTTACCAATGGTTGAATCTGGTTTAAAAGAGGGGACTTCTATCAGAGGCGCCGCGGGCGTTTGGCAATTTATGCCGGGCACCGCACGTACCTATGGCTTAAAAGTTAATAAAAATGTCGACGAACGCCTTAACCTGCGCAAGTGTACCGTTGCTGCCTGTCGTTACATTCGCGACCTGCACAATGAGTTTAACAGCTGGACACTGGCTGCTGCCGCCTATAACAATGGTTCCATTAAGCTGGCTAAAGCCATCAGGACCCAAGGCGAAGACAATTATTACAGAATGAAGCTGAACCGCGAAACCGGCAGTTACGTGTATAACCTCATTGCCATGAAAGCGGTTATTGACCACCCAAAACAGTATGGTTATGGAAATTATTACGCTTATTTACAGCAACCTAAAAACTTTGCAATGTACAACTAACACGTACGAGTAAAATTTTATAACGGAGCACCTTAAGCCCGATCTGCACGTCTGTAGATCGGGCTTTTTTTCATTAACTTTGCGGGCTGATTTTAATGAGTGAATTAGTGAGTGAGTGAATTAGTGAATGCTGCCTACCTGCCGTTTAAGATTTCTCCCGTTGGTCGAAATGACAACATGATAAAATAAGCGGTAACGAATCATTCAACCCATTACTCGCTCATTCACTCACTCACTAATTCACTAATTGTAACACATGAGCGAAAAACATATAGATCTGGGCGAGCAAAGTGAAGTTGAGGTTTACGGCGCACGGGTACATAATCTAAAAAATATTGATGTTTCTTTTCCGCGCAACCAGCTGGTTGTGATTACGGGTTTGAGCGGCAGCGGCAAATCGTCGTTGGCGTTTGATACGATTTATGCCGAAGGGCAGCGCCGTTATATGGAGACATTTTCGGCCTACTCGCGGCAGTTTATGGGCGGTATGGAGCGGCCCGATGTAGATAAAGTTTCCGGCCTGAGCCCGGTTATCGCCATCGAGCAAAAAACGACCAGCAAAAACCCGCGGTCGACCGTGGGCACCATCACCGAGATATACGATTTCATGCGCCTGTTGTACGCCCGTACCGGCGACGCCTACTCGTACGTTACCGGTGAGAAGATGGAGCGCATGAGCGAGGATCAGATCCTGAAAACCATTATTGAGAAATTTAAAGATCAGCCGGTAAACATCCTGGCCCCGGTGGTAAAGGCGCGCAAGGGCCACTACCGCGAGCTTTTCGAGCAGATACGCAAGCAAGGCTACCTGAAAGTTTGGATTGATGGCGCTATTGCGGATGTAGAACCTAAAATGCAATTAGACCGCTACAAAATACACGATATTGATATTGTGGTAGACAGGCTACAGATCAGCGAGGAAAACAGCAAGCGTTTATATACCTCCATCCAGTCGGCACTAAAAATTGCCAAAGGCATTATCCGTATTGCTGATAAAGACAACAACGTATCGTACTTCAGTAAATATTTGATGGACCCTATTTCGGGAATATCGTACGACGAACCGCAGCCAAATACTTTTTCGTTCAACTCGCCTTACGGCGCCTGCGAGAAATGTAATGGCCTCGGATATATTTTTGAGGTAGACGAAGCATCAGTTATACCGAACCCAAAACTGAGCATCCTGAACGGCGGCCTGGCTCCGCTGGGCGAATACCGCGAAACCTGGATTTTTCAGGTGTTGAAAGCGCTGGCTAAGAAATATGATTTCTCCTTGTCTACCCCACTAGAGAAACTGGAGAAAGAAAAGCTGGACATCATCCTGAATGGTACTACCGAGATGGTAAACGTTGCCGTTGAGTACAATAAGTGGAACGTACAGAATTACCAGATTACTTTCGATGGTATAATCCGCATGCTAGAGGAGCAGCAGGAGCGTCGCGGCGATGAGGGCATGGACGATATGGAAAACTATCGCGTATTGAAAACCTGCCCGGTTTGCGATGGTGCGCGGTTGAAAAAGGAGTCGCTTAATTTTAAGGTCGACGGTAAAAACATATTCGAGCTGGCCTGTATGGACATCCGCACCCTGCAACAATGGTTCGATAACTTGGAGGACAGATTATCTGATCGCCAGAACGTCATCGCCAAAGAAATACTAAAAGAAATACGCGCCCGCATTGTGTTTTTGATGGATGTGGGGTTGAGCTACTTGACGCTTGACCGTACCGCAAAAACCTTATCGGGTGGTGAGGCTCAGCGTATCCGTCTGGCTACGCAAATAGGCTCGCAACTGATGAACGTGATGTACATCCTGGACGAGCCGAGCATCGGCCTGCACCAGCGCGACAACGAGCGCCTTATCAACGCCCTGAAAAACCTGCGCGACCTGGGCAATACCGTCCTGGTAGTTGAGCACGACAAGGACATGATCCTGGAAGCGGACCATGTGATAGATATGGGTCCGGCAGCGGGCGTGCATGGCGGTTCTGTAGTAGCGCAAGGTACGCCTAAGGAGCTGATGTCGCATACAACGCTAACTACATCGTACATCAACGGCAAAAAAGAGATCGAGATCCCTAAAAAACGCCGTGAGGGTAATGGCAAGGTGCTGTCTCTTAAAAAAGCTACCGGCCATAATTTGAAGAAAGTGAGTGTTGAGCTCCCGCTGGGTAAGTTGATTGGTATTACCGGGGTGTCCGGAAGTGGTAAGTCAAGTTTAATTACGGAGACTTTATACCCTATTCTGAACCATCACTTTTTCAGGGCAAAAAAACAGCCCCTGCCATACGAAAAGATAGAGGGACTGGAACATATTGACAAGGTGATTGAGATAGATCAGACGCCTATCGGCCGTACGCCAAGGTCAAATCCGGCTACTTATACGGGTGTATTCTCAGATATCCGTAACCTATATGTGGCGCTGCCTGAGTCGAAGATCCGCGGCTATAAACCGGGGCGCTTCTCGTTTAACGTAAAAGGCGGGCGCTGCGAAACCTGCCAGGGCGCCGGTATGAAAGTTATTGAGATGAACTTTTTGCCTGACGTACAGGTGCCTTGCGAAGAATGTGGCGGTCGCCGTTATAACCGCGAGACGCTGGAAGTTCGTTACAAAGGCAAATCTATCAGCGACGTGCTGGACATGAGTATAGAGGATGCCGTGCCGTTTTTTGAGCATATCCCATCCATCTACCGCAAGGTTAAAACTTTATTGGATGTAGGCTTGGGTTATATTACACTGGGGCAATCGTCAACTACACTATCAGGAGGTGAGGCGCAGCGAGTAAAACTGGCTACAGAGCTTTCTAAAAAAGACACCGGCAATACTTTCTATATCCTTGACGAACCAACAACCGGTTTGCACTTTGAGGATATCAACGTATTGTTAGGCGTTCTTTATCAACTTGTTGACAAAGGCAATACCGTGCTGGTTATCGAGCACAACCTGGACGTAGTTAAAGTTGTCGACCATGTGATTGATCTGGGGCCTGAAGGAGGCTCGGGCGGTGGCACTATTCTTTACAGCGGTACACCTGAGGGTTTGTGCAAGGTTAAGAATAGCTTTACTGGTCAGTTTTTGAAAAAGGAGATGGGGTTGTAAATGATGAACAGAGCGCGGTTTGGATTAATCCCTTGCTTGTTCTTTTGTACCTCGCTTTCCTATGGACAAAAAATTGTTATCAAAACGCCGATAGCCATTAACAAAGCTCTATTTGAAAGACATTTGTCCCCAATAAACTTAATAAAGAAATCAAAAGAAATTCATAAAAACGGGGGTATTATACGCATAAAAACCGTCGGAAAGACAATTGCTTTAAAAAACGACGGCGAATTTTTGGAATATACCTATGTCGGCAATCTTGCAGGAGGTAAGGTTGCCGTTATTAATATTTTGGAACCAAACGATGAATACTACTATTTGATCAATAAGACAACCGGAGTCATAGATACACTGTTATCCAAGCCCATTTTCTTCAGTGACAAAAAAAGTTTTGTTTGTTTAGAGGGTATTGGAACCGATTCTAAGCAGCGAATTCAAATAGGTTGCTTAGATAGCGATCGGGTTTCAATTACCGGATATATCAAACTCAGCAAACAACCTTATGTATCGCCCAGCTATATTTACTGGTATAACAAGCATACACTTTTTATAGCCACCAATAGCCTCTCGTTTAAAGACACTCGATTTTATAAGGTGCTATTAAGATAAGCTGACCAGATATTGTTCAAACAATACTTCATCAATATTGTATAGTTACACCAACCGGGCAAACGCGCTCCTTTTTTCGTAACATTGCACAAAAATCATCCTATTGTTAACATCTGTCGCTAAAAAGATCTTCTCTTATTTGCTAAAAATCACTATCGTGGTTTTGGCGTCAGTGTTTATTTATCACCAGTACCTTAGCAAAGGCGACAGCCTCAAACATTTTCAAAAAGCGATAGGGCGCCTGAGCCATACACAAGTTGTTGTTGTCATGTCTGTTGTATTGATACTGATGCTGGCCAACTGGCTTGTCGAATGTTTAAAGTGGCAGTATCTGACTCAAAGGCTGGTTAAAATTAGTCTCTGGCAAAGTATCGAGGGCGTTTTCTTCGGGTTAACCTGGGCTATATTCACCCCCAATCGCCTTGGCGAATATGGTGGCCGTGTTATGTTTTTGCCGCCGCGCAAGCGTATTCACGGTGTATTTGCCATGGCAGTAGGCTCATTTGGTCAAAATGTAATCACCAATGTGCTCGGGGCAGCCTCAACAATATGGTTTTGTTTCACCTTTTTGCACCTAAGCTGGTGGATTCTGGAGCTTATAACCATTCTTGGCCTGGCATTGATGTCGTTTTTCATTATTGCATTTTTCAATATCAAGTGGCTGGTAAGAATATTACACAGCATACCGTTTTTGCGCAAGTACCATCGCTTTTTCGATATTATGGGTACCTACCGGTTTAACGAGCTGGCAAGGGTTATGGGCTTCTGCCTAACACGGTTCTTTATCTTTTCATTTCAGTATTACCTGGTTATTCACCTGCTTATTCCTGAACTTCCGTTTTTTGAGGTGATATTGCTGGTATTTATTGTATTCTTCATACAATCGGCATTACCATCGCTTGATTTGCTGGATGTACCTGTTCGCGCTACCGCATCGGCAACTTTATTTGCCTATGTTACAATGCAACAGGTGGCCATAATAGCAGCTTTTACATCTATCTGGCTCATTAATTTAATTATTCCCGCTATTTTAGGGTCCATTTTTGTCTTTAACTTGAAACTCTTTGATCGTAGTATATAGTTTTATTTGTGCGTTGCTTACAGCTGGTTACTTGCTGCTGTTACTATATCTTATTAAAGGATGGTTTAGCTTAAAACGCCCTCTGCTTAAAACCGGTGGCTATACAACCAAAGTTACGGTAATGATAGCTGCCCGCAACGAAGCAGAGCGCATCCACTTGACTATTGAAGATATCCTTGCGCAGGATTATCCTAAAGACCTTACCGAAATTATTATTGTCGATGACCATTCTACCGATGATACCGCCAAAATCATAGCCGGCTATGCTGATCGCGGAGTTAAGCTCCTGCAGCTCAACGAAGCTGAGCCACTGAACTCTTACAAGAAAAAAGCCATCGCCAAAGCTATCGGGTTATCCAATGGCGAATTGATGGTGGCCACCGATGCCGACTGCCGCATGGGCCCGAAATGGCTATCTTCTATTGTGGGTTATTTTGAAGCCGAGCAGCCGGTTATGATCTCGTCGCCGGTAAGCTATTTTGAGGAGCAATCGCTGTTTGAGCGTTTGCAGACACTTGAGTTTTCATATCTGATAGGCGTGGGCGCGGCCTTTATCGGCAATAAACGCGCCTGGACGTGCAATGGCGCCAACCTGGCTTACCGTAAAGATATTTTTTATGAAGTAGGCGGATTTAGTGGCATTGACGAACTGGCCTCAGGCGATGATGAGCTATTGCTTCAGAAAGTGACGGAGTATTTTCCAGGTAAAATAGGCTTCCTGAAAACCCGCGACGCCATAGTTTATACACATGCTAAGCATACACTTAGTTCTTTCCTTAGTCAACGCCGTCGCTGGGCCTCAAAATCAACCAAGTATAAAGACAAAAAGGTGGTAGGCTTTGCCCTGCTCATCTGGTTCTTTAATATATCGATATTGTTGAATTTGCTGCTGGGGATCTTTAGCCGCGACTTTTTGAATATCTTTTTCATTCAGTTTGGGCTAAAATGTTTGATCGAAGTGATTTACCTGGTTCCGATATGTGCCTTCTTTAAGCGCACAGAACTGCTGCGTTTATTCATGGTGGTTGCGCCAATGCACATCATTTACATGGCTTATTTAGGATTAATGGGGCCAACCCGTAAATACGAATGGAAGGGAAGGATGGTTAAGTAGACACGATTCGATTTGAGGATTTGGCAGGGTTATATCTCCAACAAACCCTAAATCATGTCATATTAAATCCTCTGCATCCAACAAATCCCTTAATCGTGTTATATTTAAGCCAAACACTGTACACTTGGCCGATCTGACACCCACACAACGCACCTGGAAGCTTTTTAAGCGCAACAAATTTGCCATGGCCGGCATGTTTTTTATCGCGGCCTGCGTTATCATAGCCATACTGGGCTATTTGATCATGCCCGACTCAACTTCGCAAGCCAATAACCAGACTATTCAGCTCAGTATTAAAAAACCGGGCTCATCCTTTATGATGCTGCGCCTCAGAAAAACGGAGCATGTAGATACCGTAAGCTGTTTTGCAAAAATGCTGTATGGGCAGCCAACATTTTACCGGGATATCCCCATTACCGGCTATAAAATATCAGGCAATACCATTACTGTTGATGAATACATCGGCGATGAGGATAAGCCCGAAAGTAAAACGTACCAATTATCGCCGACGCAGCTTACCGAAGGACCGTCATCATACATTATTCACAAAACTTTTTGGCTGGGCACCGATGTTTATGGCCGCGATATGCTGAGCCGTTTGATTTTGGGTGCACGTATTTCGCTTTCTGTGGGATTGATGGCCGTAATCATCAGCCTGATCATTGGGGTCAGCATAGGTTCCATTGCAGGCTATTTTGGTGGATGGATAGACGGTGCTTTAAGCTGGTTGATGAATATCCTTTGGGCTTTGCCTGCTCTTTTGCTAGTTATCGCGATATCATTTGCTCTGGGCAAAGGCTTATGGCAAATTTATGTTGCTGTGGGATTGTCAATGTGGGTTGAGGTAGCGCGACTGGTGCGCGGGCAAGTCATCAGCATAAAACAAACCGAATATATTGAAGCCGCACGGTCTTTGGGCTACACCAATTTGCGCATCATCGGCAAACATATTTTACCCAATATTGCCGGTCCCATACTGGTAATGGCCGCCTCAAACTTTGCATCGGCCATTCTGCTGGAGGCCGGTTTAAGCTTTCTGGGGTTTGGCGCACAGCCGCCTATGCCTACCTGGGGCAGCATGATTAAAGAACATTACGGGTATATTATTATGGATTCGGCTTACTTGTCTATAACTCCCGGATTAGCTATCATGCTGATAGTCTACGCGTTTAACCTGGTAACCGTAGGCTTGCGCGATGCATTTGATATAAAATCTGCCGCTACTCGTCTTTAAATTATATTTTTTCTCTAATTTAGTCTCTCCGAGACCCAATAATGCAAAACAATATACCCTCGTCAGGCGAGGACGAATTGATCCGGCTACTGTTAAAAAGGCAGTCAGAATTAAACTCCTTGTTGGAGATTACACGTGCTATCAACAAGAACGCCGCTACGCCTGTATTGATCCAAATGCTGGAGGTAATTTTGCAAAATTACCTGCAAGTGGGTACGTTCAGGTTTTTGATCGAGAAGGATGGTACATACGCCCCTATTTCCAGATATGGCGGCGAGTTTGAACCCCGCGGCGCATTAAACAAAGCTTGTCTGTCGCTTCATAAAATAAAAGCGCCCGAGTCATTGGCCGGTAACCGGAATCCCATCCTAAAAAAATACGACTACTTTATTCCTATCTACCATAAAAGCAGGGCCTTGGCTTTTGCCCTCATCGGCGAGTTCAACACCTCGGGCGAGATGCTGAATAATGATCTGAATTTTATTCAGACCATGATTAACGTGGTAGTGGTAGCATTAGAAAATAAAAAACTGTTCCGTGAGCGACTACAGGCCGAGCGCCTTCAGCGCGAAATGGAGCTGGCAGCTGAGGTGCAAAACATGCTCATTCCGCTGCGCATGCACAAGGATGAAAGCGTGGAGATTGGCGCCAAGTATCTTCCCCATCAAAACATCGGTGGCGATTATTATGACTTTATCCGCCTTAACGACCATGAGTTTTTATGGTGCATTGCCGACGTTTCGGGCAAGGGTGTCTCGGCCGCATTGCTGATGGCCAACTTCCAGGCCAGTCTGCACGCCTGGGCCGCGGTGGAGGATGATCTCACTAACATTGTCGACCGGCTGAATCAAAAAGTAATCTCCAATACGCAAGGCGAGCGTTTTATCACGCTTTTCATCGCCAAATACAATGAAAAAACGCGTAAGCTTTGCTATATCAATGCCGGTCATAACGCCACAGTTCTATATTCAGAAGGCGAGTTAATCCGACTGAAACTTGGAACCACCATGATTGGCGCGTTTGAGCAATTGCCATTTTTAAATGAAGGGGAGATTGACATTGAGCCGGGAACCTTACTGGTAAATTATACCGACGGCCTGCTTGATTTTGAGCCTTACGGTGACAAAGAATGGGACGAAGAAGCCTTGATAGATTTCATAGCTGATAACGGCGACCTGCCGCCGGACGATTTCAACAAATCGCTGATGGACCACCTGAATATAGGTATAAAGGGTAAGCCGATTGATGACATTACAATTTTGACGCTGAGGATATTTTAAACCTCTCCCCAGCCCTCTCCAAAGGAGAGGGAGATGCCAAGCAACTTTATAAAGAACGATATTCAGAACCCTCTCCTTTGGAGAGGGCCGGGTGAGGTGTTGATAAATCCCTAAAAACCTCGCCTTGCAAAATAATAGCTTTGTATTTATCGTTTTCAGGACACCATGTTATTAGCAAGATATCAGCATGAATTATTAGAAGCAGGCTGCGACGAAGCCGGTCGCGGTTGCCTGGCCGGCCCTGTGTTTGCCGCTGCTGTTATTTTACCGCATGATTTTGAGCACGAGTTGCTGAATGATTCGAAATTGCTAACCGAGGAAATTCGCTACCGGTTAAGACCCGAGATTGAGGCGCGCGCCATTGCGCATGCGGTAGGCATAGTTGATAATATCGAGATCGATGAAATCAATATCCTGAATGCTTCTTTTTTGGCCATGCATCGTGCCATTGACCAACTGTACCTGAAACCGCAGTTCCTGATCATCGACGGAAACCGCTTTAATAAATATGCCAATACGCCGCACCAATGCATTGTAAAAGGCGATTCGAAATACCTCAGCATTGCGGCGGCATCTATCCTGGCCAAAACCTATCGGGACGATTACATGAAAAAAATTGCTGCGGAGCACCCGGAGTACGACTGGCACAACAATAAAGGTTATCCAACCATAAAACACCGCGAAACCGTATTAAGATTGGGCCATACGCCTTACCATCGTCTCACCTTTAAAGTCACTGCCGACATTAGTGAGATTGACGAGATCGAGCTTTAATCTCTCTTTTTACTTTTAACTGATAATAAACTATCGGGCCAAACCTTTGTTACTTTGCCCGATAATGTTATTTTTGGTAAATCCCATTAAAGAAGTCCATTGAAGATCCTTATACTAAGCCATCGCGTTCCGTTCCCCCAAAATGGCGGGTACGCTATTGTGGTGGCCAATACTATAAAGGCTCTGGTTAATGAGGGTCATGATGTATCGCTGGTAGCCTTAAACGCCAAACGCAACAACCACGACAGCAGCCTGCCTGACGAGGATTTGATGGGTAAGATCAATTACCGCGCCTACGACATTGACACCACCGTTACCGTGTTCGGCGTGATGATGAATTTATTCCAGAAAACTTCTTTCAATGTCGACCGGTATTACGACCCGGAGTTTGAGACTCTGCTGATTCGTGAGGTGCGTAATACCGAATATGACATCATCCAGTTTGAGGGCTTATTTACGTCGCTCTACATGCCTGCCGTGCGTAAAAGCTCAAAGGCCAAACTGATTTATCGCGCCCATAATATTGAGAACCAGATCTGGTGGCGATTATCCCAGCAAAAAATCGATCCGTTTAAAAAGTCATACCTGCGCATGCATGCCCGACGTATCAAAAGCTATGAGCGCCTGCGTTTGGATATGTTTGATGCCATTACCGTCTTTACCCGTCAGGACAAAGAAACGCTGATAGAGTATGGCATTAAAGTGCCTATTGAGATCTTGCCCGTCGGCCTGCGCCTGGAAAAATATAAACCGGATATCCGCAAGACTGAGTTCCAGAGCCTGTTCTTTTTAGGCTCGCTGGATTGGCTGCCTAACCGCGAAGGCGTGGAGTGGTTCCTGGAATCGTTTATCGGTGATATTGTAAATGGCGACCTGCCGGTTAAACTTTATATAGCCGGCAATGATATCCCTGAACGCTTTGATGATTATGAGGCGCTGGGCAAAATATTTATTCAGGGCGAGGTGGACGATGCGCTGGAGTTTGTAAACAGCAAGTCTATTATGATTGTGCCGTTGCTATCAAGCGGTGGTATGCGCGTAAAGATTGTCGAGGGAATGGCGATGCAGAAATGTATCATCTCGACATCCCTGGGGGCCGAAGGCATCAATTTTACCAACGGGCACGACATCCTGATAGCCAATAACCGCGAGGAGTTTTATAACGCTATACAGCAATGTATCCGCGATGAGGACTACTGCATTCAACTGGGTAAAAATGCCCGTTTGCTAGCCGAAAAAGAACACGATATTAAGGTAGTTATCAAAAATTTGGTGGCTTTTTATCAAAATTTCTGTAATTAATTATCCGCTATTTATAGCTGCGCGACTAAAAATACTTACCCAGAGTGCAATCCCCCACGCATTTTTGTTACCTTTAGGCCAAATAAAATTTTGTGCATGAAAAATACAGCCCTTACCCAAACTCATATTGATCTTGGTGCCAAGATGGTGCCATTTGCCGGTTATAACATGCCTGTGCAATACGCAGGGATAAATGCCGAACATGAAACCGTACGCAAAGGCGTAGGCGTGTTTGATGTGAGCCACATGGGTGAGTTTATTTTAAAAGGCGACAAGGCGCTCGACCTGATTCAGCGTGTTACCAGCAATGATGCCTCTAAGCTGTATGATGGCAAGGTGCAATACTCTTGCCTGCCCAACAAAGACGGCGGTATTGTTGACGATCTACTGGTTTACCGTATAGACGAGCAAACCTACATGCTGGTGGTAAACGCCTCAAACATTGAAAAAGACTGGAACTGGATACGCCAGTTCAATACCGAGGGCGTGCCCATGAAAGATATTTCAGACCGCACTGCGCTGTTGGCAGTACAAGGCCCAAAGGCTGCCGAAGCCCTGCAAAGCCTGACTGATATTGATTTGGGTTCGATGGAATATTATTCGTTTAAAAAAGGTGTATTTGCTGGTATTGATAATGTGTTGGTATCGGCAACGGGCTATACCGGTGCGGGTGGCTTTGAGTTATATGTTGATAACGAGCATGCGCAACAACTTTGGGACGCCGTATTTAAAGCAGGCGAAGCATTCGGTATAAAACCTATCGGCCTGGGCGCACGCGACACGCTGCGTTTAGAAATGGGTTTCTGCCTGTATGGTAATGACATTGACGATAAAACCTCACCATTAGAAGCCGGTTTAGGCTGGGTAACCAAATTCAATAAAGAGTTTACCAATTCTGCCGCCCTGGCAAATCAAAAAGCAGCCGGTGTAGGCCAGAAGCTGGTAGGCTTTGAAATGATAGACCGCGGTATCCCGCGTCATGATTATGAGATTGTGGACGCCGAGGGCAACAACATTGGTAAAGTAACTTCTGGTACACAATCGCCCTCATTACAAAAAGCCATTGGCCTGGGTTATGTAAAAACTGAATTTGCAAAAGAGGGTACTGAGATATTTGTAAAAATCCGCGATAATTCAATTAAAGCGAAGGTGGTTAAGCCGCCGTTTTATAAAGCATAGGCTGCTTTTCTAATATTAATTAAGCTGTCATTTCGAGCATAGCGAGAACTACTCTCTTGAGCGTAGCGAAAAAGTCTTATATGCGCGACTGTTAAAGCGTATAAGATTTCTCCTCGTTCCACGTCGAAATGACAATATAGTTTATTGAGGAGCAAAAATTAAATATGAAACAGAACACACCATCAACCCGCCCCCGCCTCGAAGTTTGCCTTACACCGGCACTGATACCGCTTTATGATGTAAAGGATTACATTGTGGTGGTGATCGATATCTTTCGCGCCACAACGTCTATTTGCTACGGCATTGACAATGGGGCAGAGGCCATCATCCCGGTGTCGCAGGTTGAAGAATGCAGCGCTTATCTTGAAAAAGGATTTGACTACCTGTTAGCTGCCGAGCGTAATGGCGAGGTGGTTCCTGGTTTTGATTTTGGCAACTCGCCCTTTTCTTATACCAAAGAAAAGGTTGAAGGTAAAACCGTAGTGTTAACTACTACCAATGGCACTCACGCCCTGCACCTGTCGCGCGCAGCGAAAAAGATCGTGATTGGAGCGTTTGTTAACCTTACTTCCATATGCAACTGGCTTAAACAACAAAACGAGAATATCTTACTGGTTTGCTCGGGCTGGAAAAACAATTTTAATCTGGAAGATACCCTGTTTGCCGGCGCCGTAGTTGAGCAATTAAAGGGTTCTGATTTTGCGCTGGATGACCCGGCCATTGCCGCAAATGACCTTTACCGTTTAGCCAAAGGCGATCTGGACCAATATCTCAAAAAAACATCGCACAGCGAACGACTTAAAAAATTAGGTATCGAGGCTGATATCGAGTTTTGTTTGAAGGTCGATCTGACTACAGCCATTCCGGTTTTGGAAGGTGAGCGGTTGGTGCGGTTAATTTAAAACTGTCATTGCGAGCGATAGCGTGGCAACCGCAAGCAGGACAAGAACGCGTGCGGTTGCTTCGTCGTTCCTCCTCGCAATGACAGGAGGGTTATTTCAACTTCTCATTATTTTTATGCCTCTCCGCATCGCGGATGCTTTTCTTTTCGAGGTTTTTCTCTAGGGCCTCGGTAAGATTAATACCGGTTTGATTAGCCAGGCAGATCAGCACAAAGAGTACGTCGGCCATTTCATCGGCCAGGCTAACGTCGTGGTCAGACTTTTTGAAGGATTGTTCGCCGTATTGGCGTGCCATGATGCGGGCCACCTCGCCTACCTCTTCCATTAAAATGGCAGTATTGGTCAATTCGTTAAAATAACGGATGCCGGTGGTTTTTATCCAGTTATCAACCAGTTGCTGTGCTTCTTCTATGGTCATGGCTTAGTGATTATCCTTGTCTTTAGTATCCATAATAATGGTAACTGGTCCGTCGTTTAACAAACTGATCTTCATATCAGCACCAAAAATACCCGCGGCGGTTGGTTTGCCGGTGAGCGAATCAAATGTGCGGATCATCTGCTCATAAAGCGGGATAGCCTTTTCGGGCCGCGCCGCGCGGATGAATGATGGACGATTGCCTTTCTTAGTCTGCGCAAACAGGGTGAATTGAGATATCAGCAGGATGCTACCGTCTATGTCGGCCAGGGCTTTATTCATCAGTTCGTTTTCATCGCCAAAAACACGCAGTCCGACAATCTTTTGCGCCAGCCATTGCAGGTCATCTTCTGTATCGGTATCTTCGATCCCTAATAAAACCAAAAAGCCGGGGCCAATTTCGCCGGTTATGTTGCCATCAACCTTACAGCTTGCCTGGGTTACGCGTTGTATTACGGCTCTCATTGCGGCAAGATAAGCAAATTAGGGTATCTTAACGGCTACTGCCGCGCTGCGATCGCTTTCATTTTTTACCCTGTCGATAGACGTAACCAGGTACAGGTAGGTTTTACCGCGCTGGGCCGTAGAATCTATGAATGACGACATCGGGTCATATTGAACATGCACAATATGGTCGGGCGTAGAAATGTCTGTTTTTTCTGTCCCTTCAAAACGATATACCACATAACCATAAACCGGCTCGTGGTCTTTAGCTTCGAGCGGAGCGTCCCATCGAACCAAAACCTTTGTAGTAGTAGGGATCATCGTCACTTTTACGTTCTGAGGCACATTAGGCGCTATTGAATCCAGCCACAACATGGGTGGCGGCAAAGCCGGATGTTTATAATAAGTTAATCGCAAAGAATCGGCAAAGCCCTCTTTATTATTAATAAGCGATTGTGAGCTGAAATAAACACTGCCCTGCACCCGCGGGTTAGTGCGCAACAATTTAATCTCGTTCGGCAGCTCCGCCGGATTCAAAAAGCCACTCGCGCGACGCTCATACATGCGGTACGGAGCCTGGCCTATATATAAATGTCTATTATAAGTATTGTTGCTCCACCATGGCAGCAGTTTATCAAAAGGCACCAGGCGGTCGCCTATAGGCCAATACATTTGCGGGTTGACATAATCCACCCAGCCCTCTTGCACCCACTTACGCGAATCGGCATACAATTCATAATACGAATTACCGCCACGGGTTTCAGAGCCTTCCGGGTTTTGCGACTTGTTTGCCCATATACCAAACGGACTAATGCCAAACTTAACCCTCGGTTTGTGCGCGTGGATGCTATCGCTCAGCATTTTTATCAGTTTGTTGACGTTGTCGCGGCGCCAATCACGTACGTCGCTAAAATCAGAGCCATATTCTTGGTAGGCATCGGCGTCATTGATTTTTTGCCCGGCTATCTGGTATGGATAAAAATAATCGTCCATATGTATACCGTCGATGTCATAATTCTCTACCACATCTAAAATAACCCTGGTGATATACTCGCGTACTTCAGGAAGGCCAGGGTTAAAGGTTTTCAATCCGCCATAAGTAAAAAACCATTCGGGGTGCTGGCGGGTGATATGGTCGGCACTTAGCGCACCATAGTTGGCATCTGTTGTTGCACGATAGGGATTAAACCAGGCATGCAGTTCCATACCGCGTTTATGCGCTTCTGCAATGGCAAACGCCAACGGGTCATAAAACGGTACCGGCGCCTGGCCCTGTTTACCCATGAGCCATTTTGACCATGGTTCGCGGCCTTTCGCGTAAAAAGCATCCGCCGCAGGGCGCACCTGGAATATCACGGCATTTAAGCCCATGCGTTGGTGCTGATCCAATATATTGATCAATTGTTGTTTCTGTTGATCGACGGTTGAACGCGGCTGGGGCCAGTCGATATTACCTACCGTTGCTATCCAAACACCACGAAATTCGCGCTTGGGGTCCTGCTGTAATTTTCTAAGAGCAACGCTGTCGGCAGAGTCAATCTTTGGGGTGTCGATAGCAGCTTTTGGGCCTTGTTGTAATTTTTTTAGTGCGATACCGGCTGTCGAGTCAATTTTAGGGGTGTCAATAATCGCCTTTGCGCTTGCATGGGTAACAATTAATAGTAGAGACAGATATATAAACAAGCGTAACTGATGCATTTAAACGGTTTTATATGAAAGTGTGCAAAGATATAAACTCCTTATGATGACCGTTTATTATGACACATAATTGTTGCTTATTGTTCATTTTGTACATACTTTTAAAACCACAACCGCATATTTATTGTATTTTATGCAAAACATTTTGGTTAAATTTTCATTATTACGTGTAATAAACAGTTAACATTAGTTAAATTCGGGCCACAACTACAAGCTATTTTCGGACAGGTGGCCGATTGCATTTAACGTTTTTAGCACCAAACGAATAATTTTTTATGGAGAACCAATCGACACAAGAGCCGAAAAAGAATTCGAACGTCATTTATTTTTTAGTGGTCGTTATAGTGGCTTTATTAGGCACTGACGTATATCTGTACATGAAGAAAAATAACTCTGACCAAAGAGTTATTATACAAAGCGATGAAAAAACCCGTTTACAAACCGAGCTTGACAGCTTAGAGGCTCAAATAGAACAAGTAAATGCAGGCAAAGCCAAAATGTCTAAAGACCTGCAAGCCAAAAACGATTCATTGCGGAATAAGATCCGGGTATTAAGAGCTGAACTGGCAAAAGGCACCTTAACCGCTGCCGAATTAAGCAAGGCGCAGGAAGACGTAAAACAACTACGCTACTTTGTTACCAAATACACGGCGGATATTGAAGAGCTGAAAAAGCAAAACGTTTCGCTTACTAGTGAAAGAGATACTTTAAAAACCAACTTAACCACTGTTACTGAAAAAGCTACTACACTTGAAAAACAAAATCAAGACTTAGATAATAAAGTAAAAGTAGGTTCTGCACTTAAAGTAGCCACAGCAAGCGTAGTGGGCTATAAAGTTAAAAGCAACGGCAAAGAGGTTGACGAAACTAAGGCCAAACGCGTTAATAAGCTAAAAATTAACTTTACGGTGGCCAGCAACGCTATAGCTAACAAAGGGTCGCATGATGTTTACATCCGTATCATTGACCCTATAGGTAACCTGATCACCGGTGCAGACAGCGGTACATTCTCTGCTGACGGCCAGGATCTGCAATCGACCTACAAAACATCGATCGATTACCAGGATACCGACGCTACCTATACGGTAGATTGGGTTTATAACCAACCCTTCCAAAAAGGAACTTATACCGTATTGTTATACTCAGACGGTTTCACCATGGGTAAAACAAGTGTGACCTTTAAATAAATGGTCATACAAACTGATAAAAGAAAAGCGGCTTTTAAAGCCGCTTTTTTTATGCCCCATAGGCCTCGATCATAGCAGTTTTGTGGTTCATCAGATTAGTTGTATTTTAACCACAATTACTGATTTAATGAAAAAACGACTCCTTGCCGCTGCTTTTACATTCGCTATGACGGGCGCTTATGCGCAAACATCTCAAAATCCTATCAACTATTCTATTGCTTTCCCTAACGCTCAGCATCATGAAGCCGAGATAACCATGACTATTCCAACTGCGCCAAACGGACCATTAGAATTGCACATGAGCCGCTCGTCTGCCGGCAGATATGCTACCCATGAGTTTGGTAAAAACATTTATAATGTAAAGGCTACCGATGCTAATGGAAAAGAACTGGTCATCAAACAAATTGCCGGCGATGTATACCAGATTGCCCATCATAGCAACACGGTAAAAGTTAGTTATACTCTTTACGCCAACTGGACCGATGGTACTTATGCTGGCATCGACCAAAGCCACGCGCACCTGAATATGCCCGCAGTATTTCTGTGGCTGGCCGATGCAGACCAGCGCCCTATCCGTTTTGAATTTCAGGATCTGAAAAAATATAGTTGGAAGGTAGCCACCCAGTTAAAACATGAAGGTGCCAATATCTACTCGGCACCAAACATGCAGTATATGATGGATAGCCCCACTGAACTGTCGGACTTCAGAGAGACGCATTGGGAGGTTAAAAACACCGATGGAAAGACCGAACGCATCAATCTGACTATTCACTCTGATGACGATCAGACTACTATTGACAATTTCGGCAAAATTGTGCAAAAGATGGTGTTGGAGGAAAAAGCTGTTTTTGGCGAGCTGCCTGTTTATGATTACGGCCAATATACTTTCCTTGACGATGTTTACCCCAACAACGCCGGCGACGGTATGGAACATCGCAACTCCACCTGTATTGTTGATGCTAACGAAAAGGTAGCCGGCAATGAAATTGACCTGTTGGGCACTTTCGCGCATGAGTATTTTCACAGCTGGAACGTTAAACGTATTCGCCCAAAATCATTGGAGCCTTTTAATTTTACCCATGCCGACATGAGCAATGAGCTTTGGTTTGCCGAAGGATTTACCCAATATTACGGCGAACTGCTGCTGGTGCGTTCGGGGTTTCATAATGTGGATGAATACGGTGGTACGTTATCAGGTTTGGTGAATGCGATATTAAATACACCGGGCGCGGCTAAATATCCGGCGACTGAAATGAGCCGCAAATCGGTATTTACGGATGCCGGCGTAGCCATCGACCCAACAAATTACCAGAACAATTTTACCACTTATTATTATTATGGCGGCGCTATTGCCCTTGCGCTTGACCTTCGTTTACGCAGCGAGTTTAATTTAACGCTGGATGATTTCATGCGTACCGTTTGGCTTACCCGCGGTAAAGTGATGAAACCCTACACAGTGGCCGACTTGCAAACCGACTTAGGCACCGTCACCAAAAACCCTAAATTCGCTGCCGAGTTTTTTGATAAATATATCACTGGGATCGAGAAAAACAATTATGAGGCGCTGCTGGCCAAAGCGGGACTAGTGCTGCGCAAACGGGCTCCCGGTCAGCCATGGATAGGATTGCCACCGGTTATCAGTGGCGGCCGTGCTGCTACACTGCATGGCGTGGGTGCCGGCTATCCGATTGTGATTTCGCCAGTGATGACTTCGCCGGTTTACAAGGCAGGCCTGGATGCGGGTGACGTAATTGTTAAAGCTGATGGAAAAGATATTACCGATGCGGCTTCTGTAAACGCAGTATTTGGCGTTAAAAAGCCCGGCGATAAAGTATCCTTAGTTTACAATAACCGCACCGGACAGCACACCTCTACTTTAGTGGTTGAAGAAAGTCCGGCCCTGGAGATCGTGACTTTTGAAAAGGCAGGATTGACGCTATCGGCAGATCAAAAGGCGTTTCGGGATTCGTGGTTGTCGTCAAAAGTGAAGTAAGAAACTTGTGATTGCGTAGCGCGGTCCCGAACATTCGGGACAAGGATGCAATGTTCGCGGTTGCCACGCTTCGCTCGCAATTGTAAGGGTTTAGTAATTCGAGGACAGAATAGCGAGTTTAAGATTTGTTGTTTAAGGTAATCATATCGATAGGTCTTTTGCCGCCAATACCCTGGTGAGGTCTTTCCCAGTTATAGTAGA
>Ga0157371_10000299_pt1 | contig 65500 bp, 93 predicted proteins | sample C45metaG_FD_113462 | JGI IMG/M metagenome (GOLD analysis project Ga0157371, IMG submission 113462) | Corn rhizosphere microbial communities from Kellogg Biological Station, Michigan, USA - C4-5 metaG | ecosystem: Host-associated > Plants > Roots > Rhizosphere > Soil | place: USA: Michigan...
GCGCCCATTCCTCGCCCGTCTTGCGTAGGATCAATATACGTTTGTACTGCGGTGATAATAGCGCTATCTGGCGCAGTCTTATTGTCATCCAGTAGTACGACTTTAACGGTGCCGGGCCCGTCCCATATCGGATATACTTTCGCGTCAGATACGCCGGGTATTTCTAGTGCCCATTGGCGGTACTGATTCGCGTTACCACTCGTAGCCGGCTTACGTGCGCGTTCGAGGTATCTCGCGAGTAATGATGCGTCTGTCTCCGCGTCAACTCCACCTTCGAACGCACTCGCGTTAGTCACCGTTACAATGCCGACTAGATCGCCCATTAACGTAGTTACCGTATTGGCTCCGACATTACCGCTTGCGCCCGCAACCTGCGCTGTAGCCGCGACCGTTACCGCTCCGACCGTTACTGTCGCGTCAGCATCCGTAATAAAATACACCGGAGTATTACCGCCTGTACTCGCGACTGTACCCGCGATTATCAGCGTTCCAACCGGACCCGTAAACGTGAGTGCGTCCGTTGACTTAACCGCTACCTTACGTATTAATCCGTATTCGCGCGCTCGCATATCGAGATACGGACCATACGTTGTTTCCGCAAATCCGTACGCGATTACGTTATCTAACTCCGTGTACGCGCGCATAAATTCGATAGCTGCAGGCGATAGTAAATCGTTAGTTACCGAGCCTTGGCGTCTATCTATATCCTGCGGAGATGCCGCGAGCATCCGTAGTAATACCGCTGTGCTTGTTTGATCTTCGTATGCCATCGTTAAATTACCACCTCCATCGGAATATTAGATTCCGCAGTCTCAACGTAAAAAGACACGTAAAGGCGGTCGCCCTCGCGTGTTAACGTAAAATCATATACGGATAATATGCGGTCATCGTAGATAATCGCCTCTTCAATAACGCGCGGTATCTCCGTTTCGAGTAACGCGACGGTTACGTCCTGACCGATTAAATCGTCGATCTCGCTACCGTAGTCCGTATCGTAAATACTAAAGCGGAACCGCGCCGTCTTAATCGCTTTTACAACGTACTGCTTAATCGCGTCTAATCCGGTTACCTCTCCGCCAATGTTGCCCGCGGTGAAGTCCATAGCGTATGTTTTCGTCGGCATATCTACGGTGATATCCGTTGTTTCGTCCATAACTGGATCAATTGTAGCTAACGGACTTAGCGCCATTAAATCACCGTCCCTAATCGGTCTAGTATTACGTACAATTGACCGTCGTTGATTGACGCGATGACTACGCGGTCGCCCGCCTTAAGCGCGTTATCCGTTTCGATACTAGCGGACGTTCCCGCAGCTATCGTTCCATCGCGTAGGATACCGTCGATATCTACCTCAATCGCTACATCCGCCATAAACGTAATATCGCGTGTAGTCTTCGTTAATGATTCACAGATAGCGAGGTCGTCTGCGTCTAACTCGATCTTCATACCGTCAACTACTACGCGGATTGACGGAGGCGGTGCGAGTATCGTAGCAAATTCGATGTCTGCGGATTTAATATACGTAATCTGTTTCATAACGGATTTAAACTGACTAACTCCGCTACCTTCAATTAGTTCCGCCACTTAACCACCTCCGCTAATTTGCGATAATAGTTTATCAACGGATGTCTCCGCCTTTTTCTTCGTAGCCGGTTTCTTCGTTGTCTTTTTCTTCGCTACCTTCTTCGCGGCTTTTGCCTTCTCGAATTGTTCCGTATCCTCATACGCAAGCTTCGGTAAGTCATCCGTTTTCGATAGCGTTACATTCATACGGTGATTACCGTTTTCGAACGTGTGTGTATCGGCGTTAACGTAGAATCCTCCGACTAATCGCGTCATTGATTCGAACGCGTAGACGGCTGATCCTGCGACTACTTCCGTTATACCGAGCGCTTCGACCGACACATCCTCCGTAATCTTACCGAGTTCCTTTAACCGTTCCTTCGCGAGTTGTTCAATCGCGGATTTCGTTAACCGCGAGTCCGCAGATTCTACGTGTTGCATAAGTCCGTATTGCTTCGCGAGTGCCACGTTCTTTGCGACGGATATAACAGGCTTGTCTTCGTTGTCTCCGCCGATTGCCTTAACGGACGTGCGCATCTCTTCGATAGATTGCGAACGACTCGCGGTAATTATATTAACGCCATCTTCGAGCATCCAACGGACGATATCATCTTTCTTTTCGCGGAGATATAGCGAACCACCACGCGAGTATGCGTAGAACTTACGTCCAGTTTGCGCGCGCGTCTCGGTCAATGCGGTGACTATCATATCCCATAGCGTCATATTTTTCAGTATGAGACGCGGTATAATGTAGCCCGTATTCGCGATAGTTCCCGTAGGTACCTCGTATGCCTTCGCGACTTCCTTTACGATAGCGCCCGCGGTCATCTTCACGAATTTCCGCGTATCTACATTCTTTGTCAGATACACGTTTTCGTCATGCGCGACCACCGTTGCGTCTCCGTTCTGCGCGATTGTATACGTAAATATGACTCCGCGAAATATCCCGACATTATCAACGTAGAACCGGATTTCCTTACCGAGTTCGAACGATACCGCGTCATCTTCGCCATTCAGCGTATTGGAGAGTGATAACGTTAATGTGCGATGCGGTTGCGCTACGTCACCGGACCACTCCGCAGATTTAACGAAGTCCTCCACCCAATACGCGCCATTGTAAAGTACCGTAAAATTAACGGACATTACGGAATCACCAACTTAACGCCGAGTTTCAGCGTATTGGGATTAGCGCCAATTACCGTCTTATTCGCGTTGTATATCTTCCGCCAATCATCGCCGCGTCCGTATACTTCCGCTTTCGCCGCTATCTTAAATAGCGAGTCACCGGATTTAACCGTGTATGACGCGATCTTATTAACCGTTGACGGACGCTGAGCCGACGTCTGTAGCTTCGGCATAGTTACCGATGCGCTTCCGGATACTGGCGCTGACTTCTTAGTGGCCGCGATAAACACGTGTTCCTTCATTTGTAACGTAAAGTAAACATCGCCCGGCTCACCGCCGCGTTCTTCGTATTCAAAACTACGAATAGTCACCGCAAGATTAACGGATGATCCCGTCATAATAAAGCGGATCGGCTTGCCCGACCGTTGCCAACCTTCGACGAGTGCCGCAGTCTCCCACGGATCTCGTAGATTAGCGTAATTACAATATGACGGATGATAATCGCGTGGGAAAAAAGAGGATATCGAAATCTCCTTTAACCGGTTATTACCGAGTAACGTATACTCTCCGATATTGGACACCTCGATATCCTCGTAACCGTGCGTAGAGGAGACGGATATGGAATCGGGATTAACCGGTAACCACAGCACCTCCGCGCCGTTATTAAACTTGAGCCAAAACTGCGTAGTGTTCGCCACTATTCCGCCTCCTTTACGTTGCCATTAATCGCGCCAATTGTCCGGCTACCTTCTGAATATCCGCTTCCTCGCGTATGTGGAACGTGTTACCGGTGAAAACGACCTGACCGCTGTTACCTCCGCCATTATTACGGTAATCCTTCGCTTCCTCACGGGGAAGTACCGCTTCACCGGAGTGTAACCGAGCAGGATAGTTATTGTATGGTACGTTGTCGATACCACCGGATTTACCGAGCGCTCTATACGAGAACGCTGAACTCGGAAGCTTATTTCCGGAGATTATATCGGTGGGAGATTTATATGGTGATCCGCCTTTAGCGGAAGGACCTGTAGAGGGTGCATTTGCTTCTTTATATTCCTTCGCAAAGGAAAGAGAGGCACCATCTTTACCGAGTACTGTTTGAAGGGTCTTTACAGAAAAGATACCTTCCAGTATTCCTTCGCCAATTGCCGCACCCATTTTAATCGCGGCAGCAATTAAAGGTTGTGACGCCTGCATACCGGTCGCGAGCATATCAATAGCGGACTTAGCTATCGCAGATATCTTCGCGCTTCCGCCACCCGAAAGCCACTCGTTAAACGTCTTCATAATATCCTCAAATACGAAGCTAATTTTACTCTTCATATCCGGAAGTTTCTGAAACGCCGGATTATTCGTAAAGTGCTTATCGAGGTAACCGGAAGCTTTCGTAACCATACGCTCCATCGCCGCGGTAATCTGCGGACTATAGTCTTGAATTAGTTTACCAATACTCTCAGCGAATCGCGTAATCAATGGCATCGTCGGAAGCAACGCAGATATTTGTAACGTCTCCAACGCACCTCTAAGTTGTTCCACCGCGCCGCCCGCGCCTTCCATTTTCTTCTTAGCGACAGCTAACGCAGTAGTATTCGCCATTTCCCGATTAAACTTCGTTATTCCCTCTTCGCCTTCTTCGTAAAGGATATTCGCGGCTCTAATTGCGTCCGTACCGAACATCATCTTCAAGGTTAACTGGCGTTGTGCATTCGTCATCTTGCTGAGTTTCGTGCGGAGGACTCCGGCAATACTAGACATGTCCTTAATGTTACCTGCGGAATCGTAGAATGCGTTGTTCATTCCATTAGTAGTAAATCCGAGTCCATCGAATAACGCTCTCTGCGTTTTAGTAATCGGCTGCAACGTTAGTAACATCTGCTTAAGTGACGTACCTGCGTCTGACGATTTGAGTCCGTTGTTAGCGAACACACCGAGCGCTAGGTTCGTATCTTTAAATGATAGCCCACTACCCGCCGCCACCGCAGATACTTGCGCCAAGCTTTCCGCTAATTCGCTAACTCCAGTTGCGGAGGCGTTCGCTGTTCCCGCGAGTATATCCGCTGCTTGTGATGCGCCCATGCCGTCCTTCTTAAACGCGTTAAGCGCCGTAGACATAATAACCGCGGATTCCTCTAAGCCAAGTCCGCCCGCTGTCGCAAGGTCAAGCGCTGCTCCGAGTGCGCCGGCTTCTACTTGCGCCGGTTTAAGTCCCGCCTTGAGAAGTTCCTCTATCGCTTTTCCAGCTTCTAATGCATTATCAGATTGTTACCGTAAAGGCTCTTTATCCTCTACTTCCGGGGCTTTCGCCGCATAATAGTATGTCAGTTCATACTCGGCTCAGACTATATCTTCACCCTCGACATTGCTCGGTCGGGTGCGATGCGCTCGTGGGAATTTTGACTGTTCTAGTCTACTTTTCCTAGTCGTTACACCTTCCATATATTCCTATATGGCTTGGCTCGGTATTAGCATGTTTTTGGCGTAAAAAAAAATAAGCGTTTGTCACGCGCTTATTTCTAAAAAGTATTCAGTTAGCTGTTCTTCATTATTTTTAGTATATCCGTATATATCATGAAATTCCTTATGGCATATAGCGCATAATGTAGTTCCATTATCTACGCATGTACGTAATTCTTCGTATTCTGAGTAATTATATATGTGGTGAGCAATCAAGTTTCCCCCTTGATTATTTCCACAACATTTACATTCGAAGTTATCGCGTGTAAATACTTGTACTCGCCAATCCCTATAAGCAGGATACGACCTCTCAGAAATTCGTTCCTCATCACTTTTATTTGGGTCCCACCTTGCATGATTAGAACCAACATATATTTCTGATCTTAACTGAGCCGCACACATTGATGAACAACATGGATTTGTCTTTACCTTCTGTTGGCTAGGCGTAGAGTGAAATAACTTTCCACAATATGTGCAGTCTATAAAATTACTCAACTTGACTTGTCCCATATCTGAACGACTCTGAATAAGATAACATGAGTGTGAACAAAAGACTCTGTCACTTTTTATTTCTGATTGTTTCCTCTTAAATTCGATTCCACAAGTAATGCACTTACATATAATGGGCGGCTTATACTTGCTATTATCTTCCCCAATAAAAAATTTACCAAAGTTAGCTCGAAAGCACTCTTTAGTACAAAAGTGGTATTTATGCTTACTGAGCCTGTATGGTTGAATTTTTATATCTATGCCGCACCCACTACATAGTGCATCCACTCGATTGTAGTTTGGGTTTCCATCACCTAACATTAGTATCTTTTTATGTTTTGTTCTACATTCTCGGTTGCAGTACAAATTGATAAATTTAAGCACTTTAGACGGTATTGTATATACGTCCTTTTCACAATAAGCACAATTTACCTTTACTTTTATGCGTCGAGATTCACTAAAACAGGTAGCACTACAAAACTTAGTATTTTTCTTCGCGTTGAAAAACTCTTTGTTACAAACTTTACACGTTAAAAGATTCTGCTTAGCCCTATTAGCTAATCTACATTTACGGCAAGTATTCTCGAATCCATCACGTACGCTCTTACTTGGGGAAAAGCAAGAGATATCCAATTCTAATTTACACGATCTACATTCTTTATTCAAATTAAACACCCTCTGCAGTGGTTTCTCTGAGTATAATTGTGGAAAGCGCGATCAGAGTGCCGCGTTTGTCGTTTAGGCTCATGACTTCCTAAACTATTCCACAATGACAGTATAGCATATAACTCGCCAAAAATTTAGCCTTCACCGAATTCACATCGTTATTTTTTCCGCAGATTACGCCGCGGTGAAGCATCTTCCATACTTCGTACGCGCACCTTCGAACAACGCGAGATTCTGCATCCGTTTCATCTCGTTAGCCGTCGCGCCCGTTAGCGCCTCAATCGATAGCATCTGCGCTTCGAAATCCATCGCTTTCGTAACGGAGTCGCCGAGAAAGTCCGTAGCCATACGCGCCATATTGCCGATTCCGTTTATTGCCGCGTTACCTATTCCGAAGCCAAGTCCGCCGGCGAACGCGCCTTTCATACTACCGAATAGTGACTTCGATTGTTTTAACTCGCGGTTCATCTTCTCCGTATCATTTATGAACTTCCCCTGCGCGTTGCGGAGCCTTCCGGTAGAGTCGCGATAGTTATCCGTTGCCTTGCGTACGGCGTCCGTCTGCCTCGCTATCTTTTCTAGCGTACGAGAGGCTCCGTCATCCTTTATTCGTATCTTCCCTTGCAAGTCGAAGGACATTAGCTTTTCCCCTTTCCCGCGCTAACTCTTCGTCTTTGGCGCGTTTTAACTCCGGTTCTAACTCGAGTAACATCGACGCATACATAAAACATTGCTGCGATTTGTCTTTCGCGTATACTTCATCCGGTGCGATGTGATGACGTTGGAATATCTCGTGTAGTAGATACGGAATCCCACCGGACAGTATTAGTTTTTTGCGTCTTCAATTAACTCCTCTTCGTTACCAAATCCGGACGCGTTAAGTACCGCTTGTACGACTTTTCCGACTTCACCGGGAAGTAGCGCCTTCGTCACGCAATCCGCCTCGTCCGATGCACCATAATGTTGAATCAACGCCTTATTTGCGAAGTCAGGTTCCACGCAACCTTTCGCGATGAACAACGCATTCAATAACGCATCATCAATTTTCTTCTCGCCACGAGCGTTCGGTATCGTTGCCCGTTCGTTAATCCTGCGTAACTCTTCGCTTGTCAACGCCTTAACCGTAAAATGCGTCTTCAATCGCGGAATATATACCGTGTCCTGTACGTCGAGTGAAGCGCCGAGTAACGCTTCTAAACCCCTACCGCCTGTTTTTACCGTTGCCATCTATAATCATCCTCCGTTATTTTCATAGTTAAATAAGCGGACCACCCGAAGGAAGCCCGCTATTATTTCGTTTCTATTGCGTTGATTATGCGCGGATTGCGTCGAGGATTTCGTAACCGGAGAATACAAACGTAAACTCCTGCTCGACAATCGATCCGACTTCGAAGTTAACAACCGGAATGTTATCGAACGTTACGTTTTTCAATCGTACGCGATACGTACCGAGTGCTTCCGGATCTTCTAGTTTAACGATGAGTTCCGTTACGAACGGCGAACTAATATCGTCCGTTACCTGCGCCATCTTCTCGATCCATTCCGATGTGACCATGTAACCGCCGATTGTACCGGAGCCTTTCAGCGTAGTTGTTTTATTACCTAACCACCGTGTTCCGGCGAGTTTAATTTCTTCCATTCCGATTTCAATATTTGCTTCAACTTTCGTGGTATTCGTTAACCAGTTTCCGTCGAGGTCGTACAGAAATCCGAAGTTACCGGAGATTACGTTTTTTGCGTCCATTGGACCTGCCATTATCTCACCGCCCTTATATGTTAATTGTTAAGAAGATTCGTTCGATACTATCGACTTCCACGTAACTGACCGTTAAGTAAACGGAATCACCAGTGGAGATATACGCGGGATCAAGCGCTACGTAAGGACTCGTTAATACTCCGGCAACTTCCATCGTTTCGAGATACGCCTTAATCGCGACAATTAACGTTGCTTGTCCGTCAGCGTTGTTGTTTAATTTACCGATGTAGCTATCGTTAGCTGTGCGTGCGATATCCGTTGCAATCGCTTGACGTGCGCGAATAGAGCGGATTTTCTTACCGCTTGTTACGATACCTTGTTCGACTACGACCTTTTCACCGTCGTTAAATAACACGAGTGATCCCGCAAGCAACGCTACCTCGACCTGCGAATTAGTCATCCGCTTAGTCACGTCTTCGAGCGTTGTCGTATGTCGCGTAATCGACTGGTTAATAGCGGTACCTGCAATATCTCCGGCAATGTACGCCGCGTATTCGGACGAGTTGTACGACAATACTCCGATAACTCCGCCACTTACTACGTTTACGATATAATCATCGTCGTTGAGTATCGAGCGTGTATCTCCGGTAGCTGGCGTTAAGTCCGTCGTATCGTCACCGCCGATAACTACTACGAAGTGTTTACCTTCTACGCGATTACGGATAACCCACGTCTTAGTCGCCGCCTGTTCCGTAGTACTGTACTCGCCATCGTAAACAAACACGTTAAACGCGCGCGCCTCGAATGCCTCACGCATAGCGATATAATCCTCCGCTAACGGCGTAGTCGGCATCGTGTATACGAGTACCTCTTTTGCTCCGCCTTGTAGCACGAGTAGTATCGAGGAGATATTCGCGAGACCGAATAAATCTACCGCCGCTTTCTCGGAATCGACCGTGTAGAACGTTTCTGCTGTCGCCGTCACCGCGTAATTCAATAACGGAATGGCTACGATACCGCGTGCGCCACCTTGAATAGCCGCTATTGCGCGTTCCACGAAGTTAGTATAAATGCCGGGACGCTTAGGTAATGCCGTTGGGTCCCATTGTGGTGCTGCCATATGTCCGCCTCCTTTTGGATATAAAAAGAGCGCCCCATTTCGGAGGCGCCCGTTAAACTCTGCGTACGTTTACGTTGTCAATCTTCGGATAAACCGTTTGATCACGTGATTCCCTTACGCTCGTATCGAGTATGGCGATAATTGCGTACAGTCCGTTATCCGTTAGTGCCGGTTGTGATACGCTGTACGCATTAACACGGATATGTCCGATTAACTCGTCCTGGTATATCGCGCGTCCTAACGCATCCATATCCGCGAGTATTGTATCTGGTCGAACCGTTACATGAACGATTTGATATGCGCGATCTACGCGATAGTGATAACGTGTTTCCGTCGTCCTGTCTTCGTCAATCATGCGCACATAAAACGAGTTAACCGCCGGTTGTAACGGTACTACTTGCTTACCGGTAATTGCCGTAGGAAACTGCGCTTTTATGAACGCTTCAATCATACCCATATCGCTTATAACGCTCATTTACGTCAGCCCCTTTCGGCTTAACTCCGCTTGTATCGCGTTCTCAATTAGCGCGAACATCTTCGACTCTTTGTTATCCTTCGCTTGCGCTAGAAAGTCGAGTACCGTCCCGGATTCACGTGCTACCGCGCCTTTACTGCCGGCTACGTTATGCAGGTAATACGCGTAATTAAATCCGCGGTTAAATGCGTTAGCTACGACTGCCCCGTTGATCTCTCCACCACTTAACTTAGGTGTAGTATGTTCGATACGTGCGCGTAGGTTACCGCCACGACGTCCCTTATAGCGTCCGATTGGCGCTAGGTTCGTAGCTTCGAGTTGCCACAGTTCGAGCGCGTCGTCCATTCCGTTAATAGCGCCTTGACTGACTGCATCCGACGCGTCTTCGAGTTTCCTCGCAAACTTACCGATGTCAAACGTAAACTCTACGGGCATTATACGTACACCTCCGTTATTAGCGGAGTACCATCGACTCTACGTTTGATTACGATACGTACCGGAACACGTTCGACTACTGCGCCGAGTTCATTCTCATAGCGGACTTTATCGCGGTAAGTAACGTCGACTAAACCTTCGAGTACAATCCGTAACTGTACCGATGTTTCTTCACCGTATTGATTCGCGACCTTCTGCGCATCCTCGGATACAAACGCAGGATATATAACCGGAGGTAATTCCGCAGGTACGCCCCAACCGTCGTCGACTCCGCTTTTGATAACGCTAATATGCAGACCGTCCGTAACTGCGAGCATCGCGCGGCATTCGTATCGATTTAATCCGCCGAGTCCTCGTTCATCAACGTCCGTTATGATATAGCGTAGTCCTTTGCGTATGACGCGGATAATTCCACCGGCTTCCGTAGAAGCGTCAAATGTAACCGAGTAATCACCGGAGTCCAGCGTATAGTCTCCGACGTTGCGCGCTATTCCTCCGTTTGGTGTCGGGGGTTCTTTCCATATCGCATCGACCGTGAGTAGCGTTCCATCTACGTATTCAACCGTAACCGGCTCGGTGCGATGCTGTTTAATCCCCGTTCGGTTAGCGTGAATCCACGCTGCGTCTGCGTCTGTTAACATTACCGCACCTCCTCGGATAGTATGAATTGCGTATACGCGGTACAATTCGGATGTATCGAGTAGATATCGGTATCGGACGGTAAAAAGATTCCGACGCCTAATCCGTGACGATCCTCAGCCGCTTTCGCAACACACTTCGGACTATGACGCGCTCCTGGAATTAAGCGGAGAGCGGTAACGAATTTCGATTGTTCGGCTACGTATCCTATCGCGGTCCTGTATGCCGTGTTCGATTCCGTTAACGCGAGTCTCCGCGCTTTCCAATCCTCCGTAGCGTAAACGCCTTTAATATCGCGTACCATAGATGCCGTAGTGTCTCCGCGAATGACTCCGCGCCGAAGAACGTTACCCATTTCCGTGCGTTGATCGCCTGCAAACTGCCAGACACGATCGGACAACTTAAGTCCGTCGGGTCCCGTCTTCTCCGCTAGATAAGTCGCGAGGTTACGTGTAGTAGGTTGCTTACCGGTGAGTCCACGTAATACAACGCTCTCCGCTACTTGAGCGGTTAATATAAACGCAACGGATTCGCTTAGCGTAAATTGTATCGCTTCCGTGGTTCCGGTTAACGCTGCTTCCGCGCCTTCGTCCATAACCGTTAATAGCGAGGATTCCGCTCTTGTGCGTATCGATTTTTCTACGTGTTCCAAGTCTCGAAGTAGAGTGTTTAACCGCGCTTTACTAACGATATCGTTTTTATTCGCGTACTCCTCTAATAGATCGATAACTTGTAACCGTGTCTTACCGACTTCGCTAACAACGTATGCCTGCTGCTTAACCGCTAAGTCTAAATAGTCCGCGTGTAGTTTCGCTAATGCTTCGTTTAATTTACGCTCATTTGTCACGTATAATCACGATCCAACCGCCGCATCACATGAAACGTTGAGTACTGGCGCTTGTTACGGTCAACTACGTCTCTATCGCGTACATAGTCCGCGGTTAATGACGTGACCATTGCGAGATATTGTTCGGATACTTTTGTCTTATCAACGGATTCTTCCGCGTCGGTGTATTTAAAGTAATGCGCAGTCGAGAACGCAATGGCGCGCGCTCCCTGAATCTGCGCAAGTAATAAGACTAGCGGAGTCTCAACGTCAGGAACGGTATCTAGCGTAGTTGGCGAGTAACCGTAAATGTACGACGCCTCGGTTAACCACGCAGTCAAGTCCGTATCCGTTACGCCTGGGACTCCGCTAAATCGCGCGGCAAGACGTTGTTCCAATTCGTGTAAACTCGCCACACTAACGCCTCCTTATTTGGTAGTCCGCTTAACCGGCGTTTTAGTCGGTTTAACTTCCGTTGGCTCCGTGGGTTTTACTTCCGGAACCTTCGTTACCTGTTCGTCCAATATACGCACATATCCGATTCCTGCAAGGCGGTTCGCGGCATCCGTCCCTAAAACGATTACCGCGCCCTTTCCGTTGCCATCGACTACAGCGTCGAGGACTTCAACTTTTATCTTAGAGGACATCTGCGTGTAAAATTAGGGATGGTACTTCGATGATCGGGAATCCTGCCGCGTAACCTTCGATGATAGAACGCAATGGGCGCTTCTCATCAACCGCGCGAACAACTAATCCAGGCTCGAAGTTTTCAGCTTCCGGATTTGGTCCGTAGTAGAAGTTACCAACGCCATCCGCTAGGAATACAACGCGACCTGCAGGATAGAACACAACATCCTCGTCTTGGCCCGTATACACGTTACGAACGTTTGTCGTACGGTTCTTAACTACCTGAATCGTAGGTAATGCGAATCCTTCAAGAACGGAGTTAACCTCACCCGTTGCGATACGAGTCACGCCAGCAATTCCCGGACGTGCTTCGGAGATGATCGACGCGTTTTTCGTAAGGTGCGCGAATACCTCTTGCGGCATTAGGATTACATCCGCAGATTTACCGTTGTTTGACTTCGAGTACAATTCGTTCCACTCGATAAGATCGCCGAGGATGTCCGCAGTAGCATCACTCCATGCATTTACTCCGGTACGAGCAATTTTGTGATTCGCAGGAATTTGGTAATCGAAGTTGATTTTTACGTCACCCTTCGTATAATTCAGAACGCCGGTAGTCAACGCTTGAGCGCGTAGCACATCCGCGAAGTCTTGAATGCCCTCAACAATATCGACCGCTTTCTTCTCAAGTTGCGCAACCATTGCCGCTTTCTCACCGTTCGAGCGCGCCTGATTCAACGCCATCAATTCCTCAACTGTTGCGATGTACTGCAGACCGAACGCCGCAAGTGACCCGAATTTATGTGCTACCGCGTCGCGATCCATAACCGGAGGCTCCGCACCATATCCGATAAATGACGCTAGATGTTTCGTTTTCTTAATGATGTCGTACGCGAATGTCGTGCTGTATACGTTAATGCTCGGCAGGAAGCGTTCACCAAATGTCGGAAACTCTTCGCGTAGTGCCGCGCTTTCGTCGATAAGCCCTCGTAGTGCTGGTTCTTGAAATTCGGATAGATGGACGATTCCACTCATAATTATTTTCCTCCTAGGAAAGTTCGTATTTTTATTAGTTGGTTATTATTCAGATACATAACGAATTAGCGGTGTAGCTGTTTTAAACTTCGCGGTCACACCTACGAGTTTTGCTTCGTATACCGATCCGCGTACAATCAGTTCGCCTACGATAGTGTCGTTTACTCCGTTGTTTACAAAGTCAACGTTCAAGATTGCGAAGTCATCATATACACCTGCGTCAGTGAAAGGCTCGAACTTACCTGTTACTGCACTGTGTCCGAGTACTTGTCCTACATCAACGGTACCTACCACGAATTTTGTAGCGTCCATAGTACCGCCGACTTCCTTGAACTGTAGGTGCGTGCTTGCTAGAATGTTTTTACCGCCTTTAAATACGGTTTGTCCTGTTTGTAGTGAGTATGGCATTTTGTATTCCTCCTATTTTCTTTTTAATAGTTTTCTTGCTCTTTCCCGTGCTGCTTCGTACCCGCCGTCAGCTTTCGGTATTACTTCATTCTTCTTTCCGTTGCCCGGATTCGGATCGACTCCGCTAACCTTCGGCGGTATGTCCGCTTTGATCTCGTCAATCGACGCCTGCAACGCTTCTTCATCGTCACCACTTACAAATTTACCTACGCGGGTAATTTGATCCGCAGCATATCCGGCTTTAACGAGTAGTTGCGTTTTCAATGCGTCTACCTGCGCGACTTTTACATCTCCTTGAACGCGGACGAGTTCCGCTTGTGCCTTTTCATACAGCACCTTGTATTCCTCTTTTTGTTCGAGTTGGATGCGCTGTGCTTCCGTATCTGTTGCGGCTTTCTCCGCATCAAACTTCGCTTGTTGTCGCGCTAACCTTTCCGCGATGACTCGGTTCATTTCCGTTTGTTGTTCCGCAGTAAATTCCGTTTTAACCCCGGTATTTAACTTCGTCTCATTCGGATTTTCTTCGTCACCTTCCGCGAATATTTGCAGATTAAGCGGATAGCGAAGCTTGCGTTTTATTACGTTCTTCATGCGTGTTACCTCCGTTTTAAAGTCGCGTCGACTATTTGTGTTAGTCCCGCGCCTTTTAGCGTCGTAAGCGTATTGGACGTGCGGACTATTCCGCGGTTACATATGGATCAGTTTCGGTTCTTCGTTTCGCTACCTCTACGCTGATTTCCGCCTGTTTAGCGGCTACATTCTCGACGCCTAAACGTTGCATAGCGCCAACGATGGACTCGAAACCCGCGCCGGTTTCTAGCGTTAATAATTCGACTAGCGTTGCGCGATTATCCGGTAATGGTAAAACGAATTTAATTTCGTTGGTGTAATCGACAATCGCGCGAACAACCGATTTGTCATACGCGAACTTCGTACGGTCGGTACGCGCTTGTAGATATCGGATTGACTTCTCGTGTAACTCCGTTAACTTATCGTCCCATTCGAGCCAGTGTTCCTCGGTTTCTTGTATGATCGCCTGGAATAATACGTGTAACGTATCTCCGTTAAGTCCTCCGAAGTTTAACTCCTGCGGTACTATATTCGGTAGCGACGTTACTTCGTGTAGCGCGCCCTTTAATCGGCTATATTGCGCATCGAATGCGGTCGACCAGCCGAATCCGCCTTCTATGCGCTTAACATCCGGTTTCGCTTCACCCTGTACATTCGAGTGAACGATTTCAAGTAGCGCTCCGGGCGCAATCTGTACTTTCTCCGCGGTTCCTGCCGGTACGTTAAGTAACGCGGTCATCGCGAACATTTCGAATTTCAACGCGTCAAGTGCGTCCTCGTTCGAAGAGTTGATAACGTCCGTAATCGTCCGCATAGCTTCGATCTCGCTTACGTCCATCTCTTCGCCGGATAGTCCGGGAACCGATATAACGACTAGCGGAAGGAAGTCGAGTCCCATCGGTGCGCGCGCGGTAATTGTCCGATGTAAGTCGAGCGCCTCCGTGTACTCTGCATCTTCGTAATAACATTCGTAATCTCCGTTATCAAGCATTTCTAACGTAAATGATTCCTTGCGTATGAGCGTGCGTTGCGCTCCGTCAATACTGCGTTCGACCGTTGATACGAAGTGACCTCCGATTAACTGCGTCATATCGTCATCCGCGTATACCGGAACGAACTCCGCATCCGAACGCCATATCCAACGTAACTTACCGGTGGTAGCGTCAAAAACGAGTTTACATACGACGCGACGTGCTATTAAGTAGTCTCGCGCAGATTTAACTAACGCGGTACGCATCCGATTCTCACGCCATAGCTGATACAGTAGCGCTTCGTAACCGTCCGCTGTTTTGATAACGTCGGATGGCGCATCCTTACCGACCGGTACGTTGATACCGTGTTTACCGGACATTAACCATCGCGCTTTTTTGTCTACGAAGGACTTAAACATATTAACGTCGAGTCGCGTAGGATCGTAGTCGAGCCCGTTGGGCCTCGGCATATCGCGTCCGCTTACGAGTTGTCCCGTGTCCGGACTAACGTGCTGTTTACCGGCGTAGTATTCGTAATCGCGTAATTGACGGTTCATACGTTGCCAAGTCTGCGCGCCTAACGCTTGTTGTAACGGTGAGAATATTAAGCGGTCGAGTTCGTCCGCGGATATAGTTGTATATGGTATAAGTTGCATAGCGTCCTCCCTTCGTGTGATTAGCGCATCTTACGCGCGATTGTACGTACGGATACTTTCGTTCCGGATAGCGCTGATACTGACATTTCGAGACTGTCCGGTAAATCGTCGTGTGTTCCAGTTCCGTATAACTCAAACTGTTCGAGTAATAACGCGTGTTTCCGGCTAAATTGTAATTCCTTGCGCTCAATCATCGGTAACAACATTTCGATACGCATTTCTTTACGTGACCGTTGATATATCTTCTTAAGACGCGAATGCGCCGGATATCCTACGCGAGTTAATTCCTTACCGAGTGTATCAACGAAGAACTCCTGAGCCGCCTGCGCTTCGGCTGCGATAACGTCCGGTTGCCAACGTAATACCTTCTCAACAATCACCGCGATAAACTTATCGGGATGCACGCGCTCACCATACGAATCGATTACGTATATTGTTCCGTTAACACGATGCTTCGCCGTCGCTGTGATGGCGCTATAATCTCCGCGTGTCTTACCTAACGCGAAGTCAATTCCGAGTGATATTTCGTAATCATCAGTACTCCGCGGATAACTACCGAATGTTTCTAATTCGTGATGTCCGTCCCAATACGTAAATAACTCCGGATTGAATACCATATTTTCCTCATCTACCGGATTATTCATATACTCCGTGTTAAACGCCTTACTTCCGTTATCCCATTTCCACGTAAACAACTTCCATATCGGCTGAACGTCCGGCCACAATACGACCGCGCCCGCATCCATTTCCGTTTGGTTACCTTCGTAGAATGCCAGCGCGTCCTCTGCGCGTAATTCATTCTCGCGATCCACGTATATCAATCGGCATTGTTCCCACATGTCCATACGCGCAGGCCATTCGATAACCGCGCGGAATAGCTTCGTTTTAAAGTCCGACCGGCTTTCCATTACGTAGCGTAAAAGTGAATCGTGATGCACCATCGTTCCCATGTAGACTAGCGCGGTCTTCTTCCCCGCCGGATCGCCGAGTGGTACAACTACTTGCGTAAACCAGTCGCGCATTTCTGACCGTAGTAAATCCGTATTCGTATTCTTTTTACCTTCAAGGTCATCGCAGATAATTAAATCCGGACGTACGCCGTTCCAGTTACGTCCACGTAGCGCTTGTCCCGTTGACGCTGCTTCTACTCGCGCTAATAACCGTTGTGTTCCGTCGTCGCGCGGTTCCCATGCGATAAACTCCGAACTATTGTCCTTCGGATTCTCCTGTTGCTTGACGGAGAGTAGCGGACCAAAGTCTGCGCGTAATTTAGCGTTAGATTTCAGTTGTAACGATAACCACTCCATATTGCCCGTTGATACTTGCGGAGTTTCCGATATAATAATCGCGTATTTACGTTTACGGAATACAATCTCGCGTATCGGATTTCCCTTCGACAAGAACGATGATTTAGCGTGAGAACGCGGTGCCGCTACGGATACTTTAGCGTTAGTATGTACCGCAGACACATCGTCCATTATTGCGCATATTTCACGGTGAAACTCCGGTGCGTTTCCGATAGTCACCGGAATCCAGTTACCGTCGTTATCTGCGTTATAGTGATCTCCGAAGTATTCGTAGCAAAAGTATAGTAAATCGTTCTCCGCGCGATGTATCCGCTCTAAGCGTTCCAACTCCTCCGCCGTTTCGAATAACTCGCGTTGGATATCGTCGGGATAGGCGGCAACTTCCGCCAGGTCAACCGTGTCTATTACGCTTCTTAGTTGCGCAATTAATACGGCGCGTTCCGGACGTTTAATCCAGCGATTGTTTACCCATGCGATAGTTATCGCCTCCCTTCCGTTATGATACCGCGCGGATTGCGTCGGTTATGCGTTGATTAGCGATAGCCACGTATTCAGGCTCGCGTTCAATTCCGATGAATTGGCGACCGGTGTTAATAGCGGCGACTGCGGTGGTTCCGGATCCGATACAGTTGTCTAGTACAACTTCGCCGGCGTTCGTGTAGGTGTGAATTAAATATTCGAATAGCGCGACCGGTTTCTGCGTTGGATGTAACCCACGTTCAACACTAAAGTTAATAACCGACTTCGGATACCCCGTCTTCAATTGTTCATATTCCTTGCGCACGCAATGCCCCAACTCGCTTGTATCTTTTTTTCGCTTACGGGAGAAATCTTGAAGTCCTTGTGGGTAGTAATTAAGTTTACCTTTACCAAACACACAGACGTCTTCATGGCTCTTTAATGGTTGTATTTTAGCTAACTGTGGATTGCTAATGGATTTTTTATCCCAAACCCAGCAGTATTTAAAGTTTCCCATATTAGACGCAATTAATGCCGTGGTAAACGGCTGACTCGCAGTTAACACTATCGCGCCATTACCTTTTATCACACGTTCGTACTCCGCCCACAGCGGTTCAAACGGTATAATCGTATCCCATTTACACGCGGTTGTACCGTAAGGTAAGTCGCAAAGTATCATATCAACGCTCTTGTCCGTTAGTTTCCGCATCTCTTCGAGCGTGTCACCCTGCGTTATTTTATTCAGGTATGTTTCGTTGATTATAGCCAATACCGCGTCGCCTCCTTCGCGTATTACATATGCTTCCGTAAATCTCCGTAAAATTAGCGTGCTATGACAATCCTACGTATTAATCCGAGTATTAGTTAGGTAACGTAGTAAAACGCCTATATCGCGGTAAATCTACGGTGATTACGTAGAGTACCGAATATACGCGTAAATGTGATGCGGATTTACCGTGAAATCACCGCGAATTAGGCGATTACATGCGATGGGTTACGTTTATGCTCCGTAAGTGCTAGACGCGGTGTAATGCGGTGAGATTACGGAGATTTACGCATGTACGACCGAGTGACTCCGATTGTATAACGAGTGACTCCGCGAGTTGACGTAAGGGATACGTTGATTACGCATGGCTCCGTAAAAGTCAAAGTGATTTTTTAATACGCGGATGTTCCGGTCACCAGATTTAGAGGCGTTACCGGAGGGTACCGCCCCCCCTATCGCACGTTACCGCGTTAAAGCGTTGTACATGTGCACAAAATGCTGATTTTGTACGTATGTCTGCGTCGTAACAATGGCGTAACCACGCGGATTCCTACGCTACCACTTCCGCACACTATCCGTTACTCACTATAAACCGTCGATATACACTGTTTATGCATCGTATATACACGTAGATTGCGTTAATTTACCGCGTTGAAGCGTGAAAAGTTTCGGAGGGGCGCGCGTCAGAAACCGCGAGCAGGTAATTAGCGGAGATACAACCGTAGAATATCGCTCAGTGTACGGTAGTGTGTGCCGCGTTGATATGCGTTCCTTCATTATATAGCGCCATAATCACGGCACCCTACACGTCTTCTCTTTTCGCATGTAATAGTTCTAACTTTGTACGTAGCGCGTCTATGTCGGTAATGCCGGTTCCTTTGTTATCTACCTCAATCTTATCCGTAAGCATGCCGTTGACTTGTAGAAGCAACTTCGCAGCCGCAGCGTTATGGTCGTTTACTACAGCATCTGTAAGGCTGGCTAACACTTCCGGCAATCTATTCATAGTCTCGCGTATAATTTCTTTCTTAAGTTCCTTATCAAACAGCGGATCCTTTATCCAATCATAGAGGGTACCACGTGTGACGCTGGCCTCTTCCGCAATCTCATTCATAGTCTTGCCACCGCGTTTAGGTAATGCTAACCACTTCAATGCTATTAAATGATGCGCTTCAAGACGTTTGAGCATTTATATCATCTCCCTTCCGTTTATACTCCGGTACTACTACAACGCCTACATCGCGCGTATTCTACGTGTTTATCCTGCGCCTAGCTTCGTACGTGTTCCGCTGTTTACTAACGCTACCCTTCGGACTATACAACGCAATAGTACACGTGATAATCAGTGTTGTTATCATACGTTTGATTACGCCCATTAACGTTAACCTCCGTTTCACATTACGCAATTAATCCTACGTATACTGCGTCCTTATGCGCTACCTTCCGTAATACATCCGCTGTCCATACGTCACCACTCCGCTCACTATAATTACATATGATAACGTTAGGCCGCGTAGTTATATCGAGTGTGTCTCCGTATGCTACAACGCTTATGTTATCCGCGATTATATACTTGCGTAGATCCTCCGCTATTTCCTTCGATTGGGCTACGTATAGGATTACGTACATTATCGTGTACCTCCGTATCTAATCGATGTTAATAAGTACCGTTGCCGGTCCGTAATGACCAACGTCCTCTCCGTCACTATTCGCAATAAAAACGTAATCCTCCGGTCCGTACACGTAATACTTGACGCCTTCTCTACGTGATAATTCGGCACTTAATTCATGCGTTGATACTTGCGTTAGATTAACGTTACTCATTCGATAACCTCCGTTTATATACTTCAAGTACCTGCGCAAATGTTTCGCCAACAGTAGCGCTGAACATACGTTTAATATCCGTTAATTGACCGATGCAGTTAATCATACGTATACCTCCGTTTGTATAACGTTAGTTCCCGTGGATTGTTGACAATCATCGCGAACCTAAGAGCCTGCCGCGTCACTGTCGTTCCTTGCCCTCTCCGCGTAAAGAAAGGGCGACGCGTCGAGATGTATTATTTAATACTATTTACTCGCGTAGATTTAAAACCACGCAATAGAATTGTAGTTTTACCATGCGTCGGATACGTCCCGGTCTTGGACGGATTCGAATCTTCGCGGAGTGTTCTTCTCCGTAATCACTAAGTGCTGTTAACAAGCGCAGTCCCAACGCTAGGCATACGTTAGGAAATACGCTTGTTACGGCACAAACGCGACTCCGCTATTCTATAAGATAAGAGAAGCTCGGAGCTAAAAACGGCTGTAACCCACGTCGCTCTAAGGCTGAGGTCACTTTTGAACTATGCAGTATTTGCAACAAAACAGGGCTAAGAATGCAGTATTTGCAACAACCTAATATGGAAGTTCCTCGTCGCTCCCGTCAAACGCCGATTCCGCCAGTCGTTTATTCTGCGTAAATTCATAACGTACGCTTTCCGTATACTCATCTTCCGTATATGACTTGCGGAACATTACGTCAGGGTTCATTTTTATTACAATAACTCCGTATGATTCCGATCTCATAATAAATCCGTTTAGGCTTAGCTCGCGCATACTCCGACTGATTGTAGATCGTTCCTCGCCGAGTATCCGCGCTAAGTCCGATTGAACCATGTGATTCAACGCGTCAAAATCGTCGCCGTCCGGATTGTGACAAAGATAAAGGCGCTCATAGTGTATATACGGAATCATGCAGTACAGCAAACCCGCAGCTTGTACCGATAAGTTTTTAACGTCCGATCTCGTTTTAGTTTGGTATACCTTCGTATATCGACCGCCACTAAGCGATTTACCTATCGAATGATATTCCGCGCCAATCTCATATACTTTGCGCCTACCTTCGCGACTCTCCGTAAGTACTCCGCATGATGTTAACGTGCTAATTAACGTAGCCGTCCATCGCGTAGCCTTTCCGATTGCTTTCGATATCTCAGCGGAACCCATACGTTTACCTTCGTAATATAACTTTCCGGATTTATCTAGTCGCATATACGGCAATAGCTTCATAACTGCGCCGAGTTCATTAAGCGCTAATAGTGCGGATAATTTACGTACTGGTTCGTGGTACGACGCTACATAATGCCGAGGGTCCTTGTTAATAGCATCCTGGCGCTGTGCATACTCGCGCTTACGTGCGATGTTCTCTTCGGATTCGGTACGGTATCCATCGACGGGAACCGCCTGCATCCAGCGATCAACGTCGGTATCGAAATACGTATATATATCAGTTGTCATTCGCTCACCTCCGGATTTAATGCGTGTATGAACGCTCTCGCAATAAGCGGAGCCTCTACGACTTCCCGGTAGTTTGCGAACCACTCTTTTACTTCAGGTATAATACAGATAGCGAAGTCGAAACGCTCGTCTTCGGTTAGTAAACGTAAATCATCGAAGTTGTACCCGAGTTGTTCCGTTATCATCTTTACGGAATAATTCGTATCGCGTCCGAAACTGTATGTCTTCATTCACTCACCGCCAATTGCGTAGCTTCTAACTCACGGAGCGCCTGCGTAGCTTTCTTCGCTTCTCTTTGTAGCGCTTTGAGTCCGGTAATAGTCCCCGTAATGTCTACGTACAATTCTCCGAATGTTGCTGGCGTCGTCATACTTACGCTTAGTACACGTTTAGATTCCGTCATTTATAGCGTCCCCTTTCGAATGTAAAATAACGCTGTGGAGCGCAGGACTTACACCTACGCACGCCGGCAAAATGTCCGGCTGTCTTCGTTCCCGGCTGCTCCCGTCAGGCATCGCGTCTATTTTCCGCCACCCACAATGTAAAAATAACGTAGGATTGTCCGGAGTTTACCCGGAACATGCGTGATCCTTACGTTTAAAGACGACACAAAAACGCCACCTCCCAATAAGAGGCAGCGCTTGATTTCTCTTAACACCTATCCAGATACACTTAGTCCACTTATGCAAGTGTTTAGGTGATTAAGCTACTTAAATACTCGCTAATTCTATCATTTAACTCCGATACCTCCTCGTCAACTTCCGATAGTCTATGTGTTAATCTACGAAATTCATGCTCTTCTTGCGCAAGTTTCTCGCTGTGAACATCCGGCATGTAGAAGTCTACGTAATCATAGTAGGTTGTTGATATATCGTTCGTAATATTCGCGAACATCTTCGGTACTGGCGGATGTAATAATCCCTCAACTTGGCGTAGATCCTCCGCAATTCCCTCACGCTCCTTCTCTAGCGCCTCCAATTCGTATGTCAGCGTGTCAATTTCATCGGCAATTAACGGATTACTTACTCCGTTTCCGTAAATCTTCGCCTTATTGTAGATTCCGCCCAATGTATTAATCGCGTACGTCTCGTAAATCTCACGTTCTAGCGGATTATCTATCGCGTATATTGTTACCGTGGCTATTTCCGAAGCAAACGGAGAGGACGCGAAGTGCGTCCGTAACCTAGTCGCCAGTATCTTCGATTTCCCTACGTAGATACACGCGCCTTCTTCGTTATGGAATACGTAAACTCCTCCGGGATGTAACTCGAAGTCATCCTCGTATTTATGGAAATCGCGCCTATTAAACGTTAGAAATACGTCCGGTAACGTTATACTAATTGGCATCCGTACGCCTCTCTTTCTTCCGGCGTCATCATACGCGTGTGTACCGGTTGCTCCCCTGTAAACGCCTCGTACGTAGCTTTACGCTCCTTATTACGCGTCTTAATTCCGGTGTCCATAAATATATTCTCGTTCTTACTACGTTCACGGCGGAGTGGTACGTTGTATGAGCGTCCATCCGTTCCGTAGTTTTGTGCAGCGCTTAGCTTTGCCTCTCCGGAATCCCCTTCGTATTTACGTTGATGATTTCCGTCAGTTCTACGCGCCATTTGTAACTCGCTTAGAAACGGATATTCCGTATGACGCGATTTCCAACCGGTAGGATCCGTTAACTCCTCGTCCAATACTGCGTTACTCAATCGATCCAGCAGCGCAGTATTCAGCGTCAGCGACACCGGACGCTCACCGTTACCACCGCGTTCCTCCCATGCGTCAATAGTGCGTTGATTAACGTCAGCATGTGCCTTTACGTACTCGTCCGCTATTAGCTGGATCAGCGTCATACGTTCGGTGCGGTCGCCTACGTCATATTCCGCGCCATCGTAAGCGAATCGGATACTAGCGTCATTCTTGCGTCGTCTAATCGTAATCTCTAAGTCCGCGACCAATACCGCGAATAGTTCCGTATATGTCATCGTCATTAGGCGAGCACCTCCGTTTTAGTTTCGTAATAGTCCGATACAATCCGGTCCTGCCAATCGAAGTCTAACGAAGACTCATACGTTCCGCCAGCTACCGTTATATCCTCACCGCGTCCAAGCGTAAGCACGTTCCAATACGCATACATTCCGGCCTTAGCGCGCCATTCTTCGTACGGTGGTACTTTAACGTTGAGCGCGTTGTACGTTCCGTTAAATGGCGCTACTGGATCGGTATTCTCACGCATCAACGTATCCGCGAATGCTTCGGCTAACTCGTCCAATTGCGTTAATCCGTCGCCCCATTTATCCGTAGACTTTCCGTCCTTATCGTAACCAATATCGGTAATCTGCGCCTGCAATACCGGCATTTGCCCTTCGTACCAAAACGTGTCAGCTTCGGATTCTTCCGATTGTCTAACGATATCTAGCGGAAATCGTCCGTCACCTTTCTTCGAGTATTTTACGAATACTTTCGCAGCGTTCGGCGTAATCTTGCGTAATATATGAATATCCGTTTTAATCGTCGTACCGGTCAACGCGAACGTTTCGCCAGGTAACTCGATACTTGCGATATGCCAGCATGTTTCGCGGATTAAGTCGCGTATCTTCTCGGAGTTACCGGAGTAACCAATCCCTTTCGGAAGTACAAACGCAATGTATCCGCCGGGTTTCGCCGCCTTAATCGCGAGTTCAATAAACGCGTTCTCCGATTTACCTTTAGCGCGACCCTTCGCCGGTTTCAACGTTACATAATCGTCCGGTAAATCCGCGACCGCTACGTCCATACTCACGCCATACGGAGGATTACCAATAACATAATCGTAGTAATCGCGTCGATCATGCGTCATTGCATCGCCTTCAATTACGGTAGCTTTCGGATACAATAGCGTTGTCACCTTTGCGCTAGTCTCATCGAGTTCAAGCGCAGTTACTTCGGCATCTAGCGGAATGTGTTCGAGGAATACTCCGGAGCCAACGGACGGCTCAAGCCACCGCGAGCCTGGCGCGAATGAACCTCCGGATAATCCGCGTAATGCTTCCGTAATAAAACGTGCTACGTGTGTCGGCGTATAGAACGATCCGCCTGCATATGCGTTCGGAAGAAGTCCACCGGTTGACGTGTAGTTTTCGCGTAAGAATACGAGATCATCTTCCGTTATATCTGCGTATGGCTTCGCGATAATGGACATACTGCGGACGTTTCCGTCCCAACGTTTGCGATCGGCTTTACCCAACGGAAATCACCTCCGCATCGTCTTCTACGTCATCTTCCGCCAACTCCGCCGTTATCTCTCCGTAATCCCATGCGAGATAAACCTTCGCAATCTTCTCCGTAGCGCCTTCAATAAACTGTTCGACCGCTTGACGCGATACTCCCATCAACTTAGCGGTATCTGCCGGAGCCAAGTCCGCGCCATATATCCATGCGATAGCCTCCGTTTGGCGATCCGTGAGACATGCGGTATTCATAGCGCTGTGTAAATCGATGATAATATCGGACGCGTTGTAATCTCCGGTAAACCTCCGTGACGCCAATTTGTGGCGGTCGCGTAATAGCGCCTTAACTCCGGTACTATCGTTGAGCGTGTATTTAACGCTGTATTGGCGTTCCTTCTTCGCGATATCAATTTTAACTGCGCCCATTAGCGTTGCACCTCCGTTTTAGTTTCGTCAGTTACGAAACAGCCGCAACCGCCGATATCACCGTAATCTATATCACTCTCGCCAGGACCTTCGATTGACTCGCGGAGTTGTTTAAGTGACAGTCTATACGTAGTTTTATCGCGTACCTTTTTCAGAATAGTGACGTCTTTACCAAGATAATCGCGCATCTCTCGCTCTTTGCCTTCGTGATACGCGAATTGTTCCGGAAATTGCGTGAGTAAGTTAGCAAAATGACCTTGGCCAGCACGGACACAGAACCCTCCGCAGTTGTTATGTGCGAATCCCATCGCGTATAAGCGAGGTCTTGCGATGTTCAACTCGTCGAGCATCCGGAGCATGTCATGTTTATCAACGTAGGGCTCGTCACACATTGGGAACTCTACGATATAAGGCGCCCAATTTACTACTGGCGCTACTCTCCGGTGATCCTCCGACCAATCAATACCGAGATATAACTTACAGTCTTCGTTTCTATAATTTTCGCGTATCCATTTGGATGCCGTCTCTTGTTTAAGTACATGTGAGCATTTAGCTAATCGTGAGTTTCCGAGATATCGCGTATCATGGAACACTTCCCACGGCGTACGCCCTTCGATTATCCATACGAGTCCTGGTATTAACCTCATAGCCTCCATAGCTATCTCCGCAATCAGTAACTTACGTGTTACAACGTCATCCTCCGACTCAATATCGGGTATGGCTTCGCATCTTTCCATTAGTGCAGTAAGTGGTTCTACTCCGTAAGCTTCCGCAGTAGTTTCAATAAGAAAGCGATATAAGTCACCATCCTCAATCAGCGTATCTGTGAATAGGTTGATGACGGTATCTGTCGGACTGGCCACCGCTAATATACGTTTCAATGTTGCCCATGAACCTATTCCACCGGAGTTAAAGTTGATATGCGTTGTCAATTAATCGCCTCCACCTTCGTATTTGTTATTTCGTTACATTTGCGTTATACTTGCGTCATCAATTAATCGAACGGAGGACTCCGCATATGACCCGTAAATCTGATGAATCAACGATTGAACTAGCACCATCAACAACGTCAGCATCCGTATCTAAACGCTTTAACATCGTAGGTGTACCGATGCTCAACCTATTTCTCGCTACGGACGTACACAGCCGTATTCGTTTCTCATCCGACTTAATCGCGTTATACAAGCTACGCAAGGAAGAGAACGGAGTATCTCCGCGCGTATCATTCGGATATGACCGAGGTAAACGATTGATTGCGGTTAGACTAGCGGCATCCTTCGGTGATCCTACGGCAGCTAACGTAGACAAGCGCGGTTACGCCTCCGCTGCGAAGTTCTTCAATAAAACGAAGTTACCGCGTGAACCGCGTCGCTACGAGTTTGCTGCGGAACAGGACGGATGGCTTATATTTGTTGCGGAATAACTCCGTGGAATACGCGATGGTTACACGTTCCGTAATTGCCTATGTTACGGAACCTATTTCGTATATTCCTCTTCGCGCATTTCCGCATGTGCTGCGTCCATACTCCGCTGTAATGGCGTACGCGCATCGCATTCCTTGCCGAGCGTCGCCTCCGTATATCCGTTGTGATAGCCGATTTCGTAGCCTTTGCGGTACGATTCTAGCGGAGTTGTTTCGCACATGCTCCGCGTCCATTGGTCAGCGTTCAATTGGCGGTCACTCCTTCCGTTGTATTAATCGCGTCTAAGCGGATATTGGCGGCGGTTACGTATTCTGTTTCGAGTTCAAACGCGATGAAGTTACGTCCCGATTCCGTGGCAGCTACGCACGTTGACCCAGTGCCGGCGAATCCGTCCAATACAATACCGCCGATATCGCTTGAGTTCCGTATGAATGTACTTAATAATTCCGTAGGTTTCTCCGTTGGGTGCGTCAACCTTACGCTAGGTATCTTTGCGCAATCAATTACGTCAGGTACGCGCTTTTCCCGGAATAGCGAACGCCCTTTATGTCCGTATAGTATAAATTCATGTTTAGGTGCGTACGATCCCTTTAGGTCGCCACTGCCGTGATTGTTCTTGTTCCATATGATGATATTCTTTAGCTTGAAATACCGCTCAAACTCTGCCTTAAAGAAGTCGATATGGTGCCAGCTACAAAACATATACATCGCGGTATCATCCTTAAGGACGCGGTGACATTCGGCTATATACTGCGATATTAACTCGGTCGAATCTACGTCATTCGCGATATGTTTGAACTTGTCCGCAACTACGCGACGATTACTTCGATAATTCATAAGATAAGGCGGATCAGTCACGACCAGATCAACGCTCTTATCCGGAATCATCCGTATACCTTCGATACAGTCACGTTGGTAAATCCGGTTTAATTCGATACTTCCGAGTAGTTTCTTTGTCATTCAGCGGTCACTCCTTCCGTTGTTAGTTGCGTCATAATCACGTCAATCTGCGCATATAACTCCGCGAGTGTTCCGTCGTTAACTACTTCGTAATCGACCTCGAATCCCTCAACGTGTGACTCCGTGTCATGCGTTAAGTCGCGTAGATTGAACGTATCAGACGATTTGACTGCGCGGTCGATACGGACGGATTCCGGTGCGGTTACGCGGATGATTACGTAGGATTCCGAGCGGCAACGGTCATACTCGTTCGGATGCCTTAAATCGCTGATTACGGCGCGGAATGGCGGGTGAAATACTCCCCCGGCGTATACTTTTCGCGCTACCATTTCGTAGGATTCCATGATATCTTCGAAACACTTCCGCGTCCAAATATCGGGATCACGTTCGCGCATCGTTTGCCCAAACCACTGATATAACTCGCGCGGCTTTCCGTCAGGCTCACCGAATAATTCGTGTGTATAACGTTTGAGTTCGTCGCCGAACGCGAACCGTGTGTATCCGTAGTTTTGCGTGAGATAGTCAGCGAGCGCATCTTTTCCACTCCGCATAAGTCCAGTTAAGGCGATGTTTGGCGTGGACTTGGCGGTAACCTGCGTGAGTTTCCGAATCATTGGAGCGCCCATACAACGTTTATGACCGCTGTACCATACGTCCTCGTGACGGAAACTGTACGGAGAGCTTGCGAACTTTCCGCAGTAATCGCAAGTTTCGGATGTCTTCATTACGCGTTCACCCCTTCCGATTCCTCATCGCTCATACGGCTGTCATCAAGTATCGCGTGTTTAAATTGACGCGTTGTACTAAGATACGTGGTATCGCCATTAGAATAATAGTCGGCACCACCGCTTATTACCGTAACGACGCGATTATCCCCCTCGTATTTAATAACGTCCCCTACGCGAACTTCTGTCGGTGCCGGCACGTTCATATACTCCGCAGGCACGTCGAGTCCTAACGCACGGTATAACGCTATAATTTTACCGAGATGTACGTTGAACACTTCGCCAGGTGCGGCTTTTGCGATTCCTTTCGATTGAACTACTCCGTTATATCTCCACCGTAATATAGCGACGACTGTACGCTTCTCTCTATTAACGATGAACTCTGCGTCCACTACGCGGCTACCGTACGAATAAACTAGCGGTTGCGGATTATCGCTAATATTCCATGGTGTCTTTACGTTTTCTAAGTCAGCCTTCGCACGCGCTACGATTTCGTCGCGGATTTGTTGATCCGTCTTTACCTGCGCCAATTTACGTTCACTCACCGCTTGCTGAATCTGCGAGGTAATATCTGCGTATACTTCCGTTTTCCTAGCGGATTCCAACGCAGTCACACGTTGCTCAAGCGCAGTCACCTTCGTAGTTAATACCGCGATATTCTCAGCGTATTGGTCAACGGGATCGAGCGTAGATAGCTTCGGTTGTGGCTTCGGTTGTGACGTAGTCTGCGTTGGGATTGCGTTGGATAGCGGAATGAGTACGCGGTATCCGATATCATCTCCGACGAACCAAACGCCATCTCCGTATACATAACCGTTACCGGAAAAATCCGCCGATACCGACTTTCCACCATTTACCACAGTCACAACGCCAATATTTCCGCGTTTATAGTACACATCGCAATCTTTCAGCGAGATAATGCGTTCGCCCACCGCTGCTTTCCGTTCGACCATGCGGAATCGTGTGGAGTCGATGCGGATGATATCGGAGGGTTCGAGGACAACGTATTCGCCTGCGTCTAAATGTACGGTACCTCCGCTGTACGAGTCGATGCGTATTTCTCCGAAACCGAGCGTTTCTTCCTGCGCTTCATATACGTTACCCGCCGTATATTGATCGCAAGTATCGTCCGTAACTTTAACCTGTTCCCCTACGAGCGCCTTACGTTTAACCTCGTTGTATTCGCGTAAGAGACCACTAGCCACACCACCGAGTGATTCGTCCGGTAATAGCGTGATGGCTTCGTTGGATTCCGTTTCTAGCGTGAACCACTCGTGATAATTCTCCTTCGTAAAAGAGTGTATGTGTCCGTCATTGTCTCTAACTTCGTAGGCTCTGTAATCCTCCGAAAGAACCTCGTATCGAGTGCCCTTTGTAACGTACTTACCGCTCGTGTGACAACGTAAATACTTCGTCATATAATCCGCTCCCTAACGTTTATTTTAAAATCCGTACGCTTACGTCCTGCCTTCCGAAATCCCGCGCATCTTTTAATCGCGGCATCAATACGTCAATCTTGCGTCCCTTTATTGCGCTTCCCGTATCAATCGCAATCGCGAGGAATGTATATCCGCTACTCAATCGGATTTCCAACGGAGTCCACATCGGGATAACGTTGGCATCCGTTGCCACGACTCGGTATCCTTCGTAGTGATTATCACGCCTAACGTCGATTCCCGTACGAGTGATTCCTGTGCATCCCGTGTCGCATAGCGCTACGTACGCCGATGCGTTGTATGTGCGCCATTTCTGCGTTGATTTAGCGTGATTAACTGCGGTGGTGGCGGTAGTAACCTCGGTGGGTTCGGACGGCGCTACTACGCTTATATTCGGTGATTCTACGTGTGTATTCGGTGGGACTCCGTTGATTCCGGAGAGTATCGTAGATACTGCGATGATGACTCCGATTAGGCTTCGCGAGATGCGTCCGCCTCCTTCGTCTGTGTCGCCTGCGCTTCGTATAATTCCGCAAGGCGTACCGCCAATTTGATTATCAAATCATCCGCCTGTGCTATCGTCAATCCGATATGCTCATCGTACTCATCGTCGCCTTCTACGTAAATTACGTGAGCATCGGGATTGATTTCGAGTGCAGACAACGTTGCGTCGAGAGTCGTATGGTTCCACGAAACATCCACCATTTTCATTCGTTTGCCTCCCTTACGTTAAACAGCGCTTCGACTTGCGCAAGTAGCGCAGACTTCGCTTCGGCTGGCGTGAGGCGTTCGAGTTGCGTAGTGCCAAATTCGCTCCCTACACGACGACTAATAACGGATACGACATCTATCGGGAATGAGAGTCCCTTGCGCGAGTCCACCATCTGGATAATTACGATATCTCCCACTGCAAAGTAATCGTAATTATCCGTAAGTACCCGAGCATAGTCCCCAATTTTCAATGCCATTTCCTCCGTCAACTCCGCCTCTAACTCCGCGAGTTCTTTACGTTTCTGTGCGATGAGTTCGGCGGTTGTGACTCCGACAATTTCACAATCTACGCGTTGAATATATCCAATGCCTCCCTCATCATCTTCAGGATCGTGACAGTCCAATACTTCGTAGCTTTCGTCGTCATCGAGTTCTCCGTCGGTCTCGAATACCTCGCCGATTCTTTTCGCATACCAATACGTTGGAACTCCGCAACTTATTACGCGTATCTTCATCTATTCGTCCTCCTTCGATTTGAAATACGCTGATAACCACGGATCAACCTTCGTAATCTCATCGCGGATACTTACGGCTAATTGCGTTATCTCATGCTGTGCGCCGTTACCGGGACGTCTCTTCGCGTAGAAATCGAGGAATGTACGTAGGTTGCCGGTCATAACGAGATTACACGTAGTTGCGTTCGGAAGGACCATACGGGCGTCTTCCTGCGGTACTCCGGCTTCGCGCAAGAGATCATACGCGTGTTGCGCCTGTTTCATCGCATCTTCGTAAAGGTCGATCGCGTATTCGACGCCCCACGGTTGTAATGCGCGTGTTTTTCCGTGTATGGAATCCGGAGTTACATGGTCGAATCCGCCGCTCTTATTACCGGTTCCAAACGGGACATACCGCTGACTCTGTACGCTAAACGATAGGTGACGGTGACGCGTTAACTGCGCAAGTAATGCGCGACTTACGCCTTCAACCGCGAATGTATACGTCAGATGTTCGAGCGTACTCGTATGTCCGGATCGCGTAATATGCCGGAACAATCGGTCAGCCTCCGTACCGCCTTCGTTATCTGACGCGGTATTACCGAAGTATTTCGCGCCTTCCTTTGCGACGATTTCCGTAGGCTTAAGCGGTGAATAGCAACATCTGATAGCGGTTAATGCGATTGCTTTCTCACGCGCATCCCATCCGTATTCTCCTACGAGATCAAACGGTAAGGATGCGAGAAACTCCGGTGTTAACGTTGAATGTGCAATTAGTTTAACGGTCACTCTTCGCCCTCCTTCGATATATGTGTGTACGTAAGGTTAGCTCCGACTATCTGCACAATAAATACTTCCGCAGGCGTTGCGCCAAATATGAAAGACGCGCATATTCCCAGAAGGAATCCGCCTAAAATCGATATAAATAAGCGCATACTATTCGACCTCCTTCGTTACTGCGAGAATATCCGCTAAGTGTTCGCGGAGTATCGTTTTCATTAGCGCGATTTGTTCGTCGATACTAGTAGCGTCGTCCGCCTCTGCAACTATCGGAAGGAACGCGTCTACTTCGTCATCCGTAAACAACTCCTTCAGCGGAACATCCGATTCCTCCAACGCGACTATTAACGAGCTGAACATGACAACCTTCCGTAACATTTCGTCCGTCATTTATTCGCCACCCTTCTTCCTAGTTATTTTCAAACGTAATCCAAGAAGTAGCACCGGCCATACTAGCACTATTACCGCGAGAAACGCGCGTTGTACTTGCGGACTCTCTAGCGCTGAAAACTTCGGATCTGATACGTCAGGCTTCAAATATTTAGCGATGAGAAACGCGGTTACAACTCCGATTAGTAGATAAATGCTAACTACGGTCATTCTGCGTTCACCCCCCCCCCGACTTAACTCCGCTATGTCCGAATCCACCGTCGCCTCTTTCCGTCTCGCTTAGTGCGTCAACTTGCGTGAACTCTACGTGTGGGATGCGTTGGATAAGCGCTTGAGCGATTCTGTCTCCTTTGCGGATCAGGTACGTACCAATCGGATAACTCGTTCCGATATCCCACGCGGTAAATACGCCATCAATTGTGAAGTATCCGCGGGCATATTCGTATTCTTTCTGCGCGATGTTGTCGATAATAACGCTGACTTCTCCGCGATAATCCGAGTCAATCGTAGCAGGCGCATTCCCTACGCGTAGCTTCGTATTCTTCGTAATTCCGGAGCGCGGACGTATCTGCATTTCGTAGCCAATTGGTATCTCGAACGCGAGTCCAATCGGTACTAGCGCGGTATCTCCCGGCGCGATGATGACGTCGGCTACCGATACGAGATCGAATGCTGCGGCGCCCTCCGTTGCGTAACGTGGAATAACGGCGTCTGCGTGGAGTTTACGGATGTTAACGTTAATTGTTGTGTTGTTCGTGTTTATAGCGCTCACCCTTTCGTAGTAATTTTGTCTTACACATACATGTTGCCGGCCGAAGCTACTTTCGCACACTTTTACGAAAATAAACGTAAAGAATCCGCCGACCTATACGCAGGTGGCGGATTCTATTAAACGTTGAGCCGTACGTAGCGCCCACGCATTATACGGTAAGTCGTAACCGGTGGTACCGTCCCATTCCGCAAACTCCGCAGCTAACGGAGCAGACGCGGACTCGTCCGGGTAATCACGTTGTAAATCGCGTAACTCGTACGCCCATCGGTCGAATGTTGAATCCTCGATAATGGACGTACATAACCGGTAATACATTACGGAGTGTACGAGTAGCTGGCGACGGCGATGCGTTATAGTTGCGATGATGTCTGCGTTCATCTTACGAACACTTCGAATGTCCACATCCGCCTAAATCCGGTAGGCACGTATAACATCCGTCTTGACGTACAAACGTAGACTTACCGCATTTCGGACATAAATCCGTTGATGTCGCGTTACTATGTGGAGTTGTATCGTATTCCTCCGATTGTACCGTAGTATCCTCCGTCAATGACGCGAACACCTTCGCCAACGCATCCGGTAATGAGTCTACGCGATTAGGCCCGAAGCCTACCGCTGTTGCTCCACTAATACCGCGAAACTTCTTCGTGAGCCATTCGATTTTACGCTCCTGCGGAAGATTAGCGATACGCGGCGATAACATACCGGTTAACGCAATCGCGAGGCCATCCGATATGGCGGCGATGTCTGCGCCCGTCTTACCGAGTTTAACGAATACCTCTTCGACTTCCTCCAACTCATTCCGGTTAATCGTAACGTACGCTTTACCGAACGGAGTCGGCGTCTTAACCGTTACACCACGTAGAGTCTGCGGACGCTTGTAGAATGTCGGAGGCGCTTCGGTAACCGCAGCTTCCGGTGTTTCCACCTTGTCCACCGTTAACACTTGTACGTCGCGTGATCCATCGCGGTATATCGTAACTCCTACGAGTCCCTTATCGAATCCGTACATATACAACTCAGAAGTCTGTTCGATTGTGTAGTTATTCGGACAGTTCGCCGTCTTCGATATAGCGGAGTCATTCCACTTTTGAATCGTGGCTTGTACGTCAACGTGTTCACGCGGTGTTATCTTCGGTGATCCGTCCTCGAATGTACACATCGCAGAAACGAAGTATTCCGGTAATGATTCGCCTGGATTAGCGTCGATCCATTCGCGTGCCTTTCCGAGATAATCCTTCGTAGATGCCATACGTGACTCGCGCATCCACTCGATAGCGAAGAACGGTTCCACTCCGGTTCCTACGCTATATCCGCGTCGTCCTGTTTTAGTTCCGGTTGTTCCGGTAGGCGCCTGCGTTAATAGATGCGAGTTACGGAGTCCGTTCTTGCGGATTAGGTCGCGGACATTTTCCCCTAACAAGCGTGGTAATCTAGCGGTTAATAGCGCTTCGTCGTACATCGGAAATGCTCCGCGCTTACTTGCAAGTAATGCCGAAGCTTCGTACGCGTTTTCTGCGATAAAGGCGTATAGGTTATCGATAAAATCGATAGATTCCGGTGATCCATAACGCAGCCCCATATCGATGAGTAAATCCGCAATACCTAACGTTCCCATTCCGATACGGCGCTGTCCGAGTTGAGTTTCGCGATTCTCTTCGAAATGATACGGAGTGTAGTCGATGACATTATCCGCGAATCGTACAGTATCGTGTACCGTCTGTTTCAGTAGCGCCCAATTGACATCTCCCGTTGTGGTATTATAGAACTCCGATAGATTAATATGAACAAGATTACATACACCCCAACCAGGTAACGGTTGTTCACCGCAGGGATTAGTACATACGTTTTTCTGATAATAGAACGTATTGTTCCACGGAATGATATCGGAATGAGTATCTAACGCACGCGGATCGAGCGTATATTGTGGAGTTCCGTCGCTACTCTCCGCCGGAATCAATATTTGTGTCGGCGTCATCAGTCCGTCATTCATACGGTCATATATAACGATACCTGGCTCGGCGGACTTCCACGCGGAACTGATAATAGTATCGTATAACTCGCGCGCCTTTATCGTGCTATATATTTCAACCGGAAGTCCGGCCGCTAACCACTCGTGAATATCGAGGTATGTTTCGCCCCAATTCTTATATTCCGGATGTTTCATAACTGGATAGATCAGTTTCCACTTTGCGTCATCCTTCACCGCCTGCATGAACTCCGCGGTAATCTGAATAGATAAGTTAGCATTCGTAATCTGTCCGGCAGTTTGCTTAACGGTGATAAATTCGAGTAAATCCGGATGTGTATTATGCAACTGCAGCATCAACGCACCGCGACGGCTTCCGCCTTGTTCGATAAGTCCCGTAGTATACGAATATGCTCCGCCCCACGATACCGCACCACTCGATGTTCCATTAACTCCGTAAACTTTCGCATACTTCGGACGTAGTGTAGATAAGTTAATTCCGACTCCGCCGCCGCGCGCCATTATCTCGATCTTATTACCGAGTGTTTCTACGATACCTTTGCGACTATCCTGCGGCGATGGGATTACGTAGCAATTATACGAAGTTAAATCCGTATCCTTATCGTATGCTTCCTTCGCGCCGAGCATCGCCTGTATCCGTCCGCCGGGCACCGTGCGCTCGTTGAATAGTGAGTCGCGGATACGTTCGGCATATTCTTCGTCTGCAACTCCGTCCGTATACGTCATATCCGTAGCCATACTTCCGGCAACCATCCGATCCACGGAGTCCGACCATTCCGCATCTAGCGGATAGTAAACCTTGCGCTTATTAACCGTGTATTCAACGCGGTTACATTCGCCGATAAACGTTACGTCTTCGACTGTAACCGCGATAGCTTCGCCCCAGTCTTTCTGCGGATACTGCGGATTCGATTCGTCAACGACCGCAATAACGACGTCACCTACGTTAATCTTCGTTGTATCGAGTTCCTTCACGCTGTAACGGTCGAGTTGTAGTAACACTTGGAACGGAGTCTTCTTAAAGTCTGCACCGTAGAGTTTCGCTATTAAATCGCTAATAAGTCATCGCTCCGTTTCGTCATCTATTTTTAGTTGCGCGTTAACACTCACTAGTCTTTCGGTCATCATCGCGATATCTTCCGTCTTAATGCGTATATTCCACGTCAGTCTTTCGCGTTCGTATCGGAGTGCGCGGAGTAGGCGTTCGTCCGTTGTTAACACGATGCGCCTCCGTTAATCATATTTTCACGCAGTAAATACGTTATGATGACCGCAATCGCGTCCGCCTCGTCGCCTTCCTTGTTCAGCGTTAACTCCGGTTCATCGAAGAATATCCGTACGGCTTCCGCAATCATCGCTTTATCCGAACGTCTACCTGGAGATCCCGTAATCCGACGCGCCCACGCCTTTACCGTTTGAATATTGATATCGTAGATTTCGTAGTCTGCGAGGGCGAACTCGGTAACTCCGTGGCTCTTAAATATCTGCTTAGTCGGAAGGTTAAACCGGACAATTCCGGCTTCCCTCGGAATCACGCGTTCAATATTCGGATATTTGTCTATGATACCCGTGATGCCTGCGTGAATCTGACGTAAGCGCTCGCCGTCCGATAGTTTAGCGGTGGACTTGATAAGTCCGTAGTCAACTAACGTCGGCACGCGGTTAGTAACGGACATGACCGCGTAGCCGGATTTCGTGAGTGATGTATCGAGTCCGAGGTGGAGCGTTGTGATTGCGTTAGTCTTCGGGATTGTCCGCCACCTCCGAGCCATCGTCGAAGTATCCCGCGAGGAATCCGAGGAACGTGATTACACCGAACACTATGCGGAAGGTTAGCGAAGATTCTCCGCCGAATAGCGCGGCACATATAAATGAGAATCCGAGGATTAACGCTCCCATAAGTCCTACGACTGCTATTCCGCGTATAACGTTATTAACTATTTTCATACCGTCGCCTCCTTCGTATTATCCGCTCTAATCCGTTCAATCTCCGCCAATGCCTCCGCAGGTCCACGCTTCTTATAGTCAGGTAGCTTCGAACGCTGTAACGCGCTTACTTGGCGTTGAATATCCGCGAGTTCTTCGTCTGATAACGATAGCGAACATGCGCGCTTGAAGTTGTTAAACGTAAAGTTATCGATATCCAATTTCGGAGGGATTCCGCTATCTACCGCATCCAATACGTCAGCGAAGCCGTCGAACACTTCCGTTTTCATTGCGTCCGTAACCTCGAAGCCGAATGCGCGGATGTCCGGACTCTTCGCGTATTCTTCCGGTGTCATTACGTAGGATTTCTTCGAACAGTTAACGTAGAGGATAACGTAATAATCCACGTTGTACATTTCCGAATAACATACGGTTTGCTTAACGTGTTTATCTTCCGCAGCTTTCATCGAATAGTCTCCGGTGCGCGAACACGTAGTTTGTTTACTTTTAACTTCGAGTCCGACGCGTAACACTTCGCCAGTGTCCGTTGTGTACAACATAATACCGTCAGAATATCCGTAGAGTGCGAATGTCTTACCGCGATGCGTCAGCGTTACGAGTCCTGGCGCAAACTGTTCGAACATTGGCTCGTTGTAGGCGTTACGTTCGAAGGCGAACCGCGGAGGCGCTCCGACTTTAGCTGCGTAATGTTTCTCCGCGAATAACATATTACGTTGGATGAGATCGCCCACCGTTGTTCCGAGTTGATTCCAGCGTCCCTGATACGGAGGTTTATTCGCGATATCCTTCGGTTGTTTCGTAGCCTTGGCGTATAGTTCCCGTTTACACGATCCGGAACTACTCGGAGAGAAATACGGAATCCCCTTCGGCGGCCATACTTTACGTTGCCTATTCGTAAGTATATCCGCGTACATTCGATGAATCTGCGCATCTAACGCATCGTCGTATACCTCCGGAACGCTGAACCACGCGTCAAGATGCGCTATCAAATCGGATGCGATACGGTCTGCTAACGGAATTGTTGGCGCGCCTACTCTCGTAAATATACTCAATTAACCGCCTCCTTTAATATGTTGAGTCTAGCGTATTCCCCAAAAAACTCTAGCGCTTTACTGTTATATACAGCCGCCGCGTCTTCGGATGTTGAGTAAATACCTAAGTAATATCCTTTACCATTGAAGGTAATTGTGGCTCTCCATTTCTTCTGTGCGGGCATCCATTGTACTCCCCTATATCCTGACTTGGATTTTCGTGGTTTTTGGCTCCACAGATTTTGTTGTTGGGTTACAACTCGTAAGTTTTCTCTTGTGTTATTTAGCTTGTTTCCGTCTATATAGTCAACGATACTTCCTATTTTTGCATTTAAAATAGCACGACTCATTGTTAGATGTCTCTGTTTTTTAGTGATTGGATTCCATATGGAAGTTTTAATATATCCTCGTTTGTCTACGTACCAATTGTGAAGGGATAATTTGGTGTAATCCTCGTCGTCTACTATTGCAACTTTACCTTGCGTTAGCAGTATTTCCCTCAATTAATCACGCTCCTTATCGGATTCATCTACGTACTCATACATATACTTCTCACCGCGTTGACCGGCTTCATACGCTAATTCCAGTAGTCTACGGATGCCTAATGCACTCTTTAAGTCGCGATGGAACGTGTTATCTTCGGGACAAGCGCAAGCTACGGAAAACTCCACGCCACCTTTATCGTCGTTAGTCGCGATAGATAATTCCATCATTCCGTAACCGTCTCCGTCAATATTACGCGTCTCAACTATTCGCATACTTCCGCCTCCTCTTCGTCATCTTCCGGATTCCATCCGCAGGAACAATCGTGATCTCCGTATTCGTCCGCCAGTACGCGGATTGTCTTGCGGCAGCTTGGACATGTATAACTCGATGTCTCGCGATCCATTATTCCGCCTCCTTATTATTGAACCAATCGACAACCGAAACGCCTTCGCCCCACACTCGCATGACCTCGATGTCCGTTCCGTTCTTAACGTCGCCCCATCCGTATGATTCTGTCATGAGTCTGCGGATTTGTTCGATATCATCGCGTGTAAAGTCCTCCGGAATCTCGAATAACAACTCGTCATGTACCGATCCCCACATCCGCCAATCCTCACGCGTCTTGCAGTAACGGTCCGCCTCAATCATCGTTACCTTCGTTTGTATCGACGAGGATCCTTGTACGCGGGCATTTGTACCTTGACGCATAGCCCGGTTAATCTTCGCGTTATGCCTGCGATACTCTTCGTATTTAGGGTCGTTCCACTTACCGTACGGGATTTCTTTACGCTTAAGTTTACCGTCAGGCAGGCGCCGTTTACGTTGTTGCTTATCCGCCCATACGAAACCATCTCGTGCAACGTCTGCCTCATTCGCTTTCAGCCACGCGGATAGCTTCGGCATCCCACCGAACAACTCTTCTTTAAATGTGGCCGCCTCCGGTTTCTTAAGCTTAAGCATATCCGCAAGTGAGAAATCGCTCATTCCGTATAATGTCGCCAGCCATACGACTTTCATCGCTTTTCGTTCAGGCGTATCATCGCCGTTTGGCAGCTTATTAACTTCGTGGTACGGGCGTTTATAGTACATACTCGCCATATTTGCGTAGGGATCGATTCCCTTTTCGAAAGCTTCGATTAGGACTGGCTCTCCGGATAAGTACGCGGTGCATCGTATCTCCTGCGCCTTGAAATCGGCACCTATCAGTACTTTACTAGGCGGAGCTATGAACATCTTACGCGCTTCTTTCGGCTGATTCTGAACATTAAATTGATTCGTATTTTCCTCTTCTTTACCGGAGCTAAACCGACCCGTAACGGTACCCATCGGATTGAATCGCGAATGCCATCGTCCCGTCGTCGGATTCCGCTTTAACGGAAGCGCGTCAATATAGGTTCCGCTTAGTTTCGTAATCTTCCGATATTCCAGTAGATTACGGATAACCTCGAACTGCGTAGCTAACGGTTTTAACGTCTTCTTCGCGTCCATATTCGGAAGTTCCTTACCGATCGCTTTCGATAATACGAGTTTCATCTGCGGAGTAGAGTTTAGGTTTAATTCTTCCGCGCCTTCGTGATATTCCGTTAATGTTTCGATAAGATACGCGTATAACACTTTTGCTCGGGCGCCTAACGTTTCTCCGTATTGCTTGGCGAAATCCAAGTCGAGTATATATCCGTTTGCTTCCAAATCGACGATTACATAAAGCAACGGAACTTCGACCGTCCGGTAATATTCGATTAATGTCGGAAGCTTATCGAAGTGCCTCCGCTGGAACTCGTATAGTTTCCACGTCAATTCCGTATCCTTTGCTGCGTATACTAGCGCGATATCAATCGGAACCTCACGGAACTGCGCGTTCTTACCGAACAAGCCTTCGAATGTATCCGACGGTACTCGCAGATATTTCGGCGCGAGATCCTTTAACCGGAATGAATCCTCGTTCTCGTTTAGCATGTGCATCGCGGTCATCGTATCCCATATTACTCCGCGTAAATCCGAGTTGTGGCGACGAAACATTGCGATATCAAATATAGCGTTATGCAGTACCTTTCCGATATCTTCGCTATACAACACGTCCTGCAGCTCGCTAAGAACGTACTCCCTCGAAAGCTGCTCGATATCAACGTGATCGACCGGAATGTATACGTGCTTACCCTTGTCTACGCAAGGAATTACGAGTACTGACGGAAGTGTGAACGATATACCAACGATTACGTCCGTGTAAACGTCAACGCCGGTTGTCTCCGTATCGACCGCGATCTCTACTTCGTTTTTCAACTCGGAGATTAGCGCGGATAGTTGTGCCTCCTTCGTAATTAAGAAGTAGCTGGCCGGTCTTTCATCGACCATTCTCCGCAAAGTATCGGCGCGTGTCATCTCCTGTAAATCCGACCACATCCGCATCGCTTCCGCCTTACTAAACCGCTTGCCAACGCTGGACGGATGCCTGCCTAGAGTACCCGTCACCATAGCGTTCTTAACCGCAAGCAATCGTCCACGGTCGATATCACTGTTCTTCATCGCGATTATACGTAACCATGCGTCCTCAATCGTTTCTGTAGCGTCTTTCTTTCGCTGTATAGCGTCCTTCACGCGTTCCTTAACATCTTCGTCCTCTACGGGAGGCGTTCGTATATTAAGCGTTAGTTTAACGTCTATTTGCGTTCACCTCCTGCGGTTGTTGCGTTGAATAGCGATTCTACTGGCGCGATTAATTTAACGTGTGTCCATAGCGTTAACATCTCTCCGTCACATAGTGCATTCATCCCGGGCATGTCCGAACCGTCAGCGTCCTCGATTATTCCGATGACTCCCTTTCTATGTCCGCTATCGACTCCGAGAGACTCTACGACATCGCCCGCCTTATACTCGCCTACCTTCCGTCCGATTGCGCTCCATTTTGCTTCCTCCGCTAACTTGGCGAGTTCCTCTGCGGCTTCGCGTTCTCCGAGTTTTTCGATGTTCTTCGTGGCAATAAATCCGGTACCTCCGATACTGATGCGGTTTACACCGAAGTCGAACGAGCCACCGCCTACTTCCACTTTCGTAATCTTGACGATGTGTCCTACGCGATGTTCGTAGTTGTCCGAGATAACCTTCGCAAAGTCGCCAACTTCGAATTTAAGCGCAGGTTTCGTAAGCTTCGCGATTTCAGCTTCGTATTCTTCCTGCGTAATCTTACGGAGTGCGTCCGCGTTGCAGAATCCGCGATTTCCCCGTTGGGTTTCGACTTTCAGCGCGCTACGTCCACCGCCATCTTTAGTAGTTACGGTAACGTAATCCCCGGTTTTAAATCCGCATAAACTCCCCTTCGTTTCGTCCACAACGACCGCATATCCGCCTTCCGCAAACTCTCCGATAGCTTTCGTACGTTCAGCGGTCTTTTTAGCGGCGGTGACTTCTGCGTCGGTTGCGCGGATGAAACGTTCGTTATACATTCCGTATTTGCGTCCGTCAAATGTTGAAACGTCGATTCCCCATCCGCTTCTCCAATACCCGTTAATAACGCCGATGTCTCCGAGTTTCGCGTTTCCGCTTCCGGCTTCACTGATAACCTTCGCATACTCTCCGACTTTCAACCGTTCAGGCTGCGTCGGTTCCGCTTGCTCAATCGGTTCGAGTACGACGTATTCTTCTTCCGCGATATATCCGTCTTCATTTCCGCCCACTTCCGAATGCGTCCTAACAGCGTCAACCTCGGCGCCATACGTGGATTTGCGGTCAACTACGAACTCATCTCCGTTGCCATACTTTCCGAATGTACCGCTCGCGGCTACGATCTTAATACGTTCGCCTACGTTGGCCTTACGTTTAACCTCGCGATACTTAATAGGTGCTTCCGTGATAATAACGTACTCAGTCGTAGCAATCGGACGGTTATGCTCCGCTACGAATACTACACCATCGAAGCGTACAGTTTTTACGACAAACTCGTCACCGTCGCGATACTTACCTTCCGTTCCCCACGCGGCTACGATTTTAATACGCTGTCCTACTTTAGCGTCTATTTTATTGACTCCGAACGGATTCTCTACTAACTCCGCATCGGATGGCTCCGTTACCTTTTCGTAGACTTCATAAGTGTCTCCGCAGGTATCGTACTCGTCGCCGTCATTATTCGTAATCTGCGGATCATTCACGTAGTCAACGGAGTCAACTGCGTAGAATGCGCCACTCGTTATATGACCCGCGGTTTCTCCGAGTGTTTCCTTAATCTTGATAATATCGCCCACCTTCGCGCTACGTTCCACCTTACGGTATTTAACTCCGCCAACCTCTACGTCAACACTCGGAATTACTACGTTTAATTTCGCCATCTATACGATTCCTCCTCGATTATCTATCGTTCCTTTACCGTCATATATCCGTCCGTATGCGTATTCCTCTACGCAATCTAAGTTGTCATGTACGAAGACACCCTCGTGTGTACTCCGTACTTCGTCACCTGCGTAGATTTCTCCGCGACACCATTCGCAGGTTGCTACGGCGCGGTCGTCCTCATCCGGTAGTTTAAAGCGGTCAAATTGCGTATCCATTACGATACTGCCTCGCCTATTACCGCGTCGAGTAAGTGTAGCTGACGGTTGAGTCCGATGCTTAATTCGACCCAACGCTCCGACGCCTTCGCTTCGCTGCACCAGTACTCCGTTATCATCCGATTCTCAAACATGAATACGCGCGGTGTCTCGCCGTTCTCCGCCCAAACGCCGATTAATAAATCCGCCTCGGATCGGTCATAAACGGTTCCGTTACCTTTTGTCGCGTATACTACGAGGTCGCCTCCGCGGTCATTACGTTGCCTAATCGTTTTGACCTGAATCTTCGTGTATTCTCCGCTTATCGGATCAGTCGCGAGTATATCGTACGTTTCCGCCGTCCGCGCTTCGTGGACCGTCCATCCGTTAGCCAGTAGCGCTAGTTGCGCCACCAACTCCGAATACTTACCGGTAATTTCTGTGATATGTGCGATGCTATCACGTCTCCTCTTCGTTATATTTGCGTGCATATTCCGATACTTAACGCGTCTCCGCGGTTAGAAGTTAATTTCCGGAGGCGCGTTCTCATCGGTGATTGGCGTTGAGTCGTCCGGTTGTTGCGATGATGCTGGCGGAGTTGCTCCGCTATTGGCTCCGATGGATAATCCGAGTCTTCCGATATCGAATCCGGCTATTACGAGATTCTTCGTTTGTTCTGCGTCATCTGCTACGTATAAGCACGTTTCGAATGATGCAAGGTCAAACGGAGTCTCTCCGAGTTTAGCGAAGTTAGCGCGTTCCTCTTCCGTTAAATCGCGTATCATCTTAACAATAACGGATAGCGATACGACCGCATTTTTACCTTCGCCTTTTTTAGCGAGTTTAAACGCGACTACTTCGAGGTCTTCTATATTCTCTTCAATTACCGCTTTCAACGTAGCTTCCTGTGTTGGCGAAATGTCTACCGCGATATCCTTACCGGTTGTTAAATCGTAGAATGCTCGTAGATAACGTTTCTTACCGCGGAATAATCCGGCCTCATCCTTAATCGCTTTAATGTCCGCCTCACTAGCACCGCCTTCTTCCGATTTCTTGGCGTCCGCATACAATAAATCTGATGCGCGATCCCATATAGACGGTGCTGACTCGATATATCCGCGTACATTACGTACGGCGGGATTCTTTGGTACAAACGTATTTACTTTCTTGTAAATACCGTAACCATAGTATTCCGCGACATCGTTAATGGACTTTACTCCGACCTTAATCGTTGTGCCCGACTTGAACGATGTGATAGGACTATCCTTGTCGCCCCCGTTATTCCCCGTTGCTTGCGCGGCTGCTTCACCCATCTTCGTGAATATTGACAATTCGCAACACTCCTCGTTTATAATTTGTGACGGCTACTTACTCTGTTCACGGTCTTATTTAACGTCCTCCCGGCGAGGAATCCACCGCCGTCTTAGCGGATAGCTTGCGCTCTAACTGGCGTAATAGATGCGGACTACATGGCGTCCAACTCCTCGTTTATAATTTCGGTACATAGGATTGCGCTCGTCTACGTGTCGACTCCGTAGATTCGCGTCTTACTCTTCGACCCGGACTCGGATGGATGCGTCTTTTCGCTTATCTTAAATCTACGCAATCACGTCCGTTGTACGTATACTCGGGACAACCTCGTGTTAACTCCGGTTTTACGCGTTGACGTGGTTAGGCGTCAATAATGCGCGGCTCCTACGTCCGCGGCGCGGCACTAACGTATAATCTCGCGTGAGTCCGAGATGGCATGACCGCCCTTCAACGTTAGCACCGCGCAGCCGACGTAGGATGTACGAAGGCTTAAATATACGCGACTATTCCTTTCGCCAGCATCGATTTCTCACGCTTAACTTCGAATATCTGCGCTTGATAGCGTGCGATCTCCGTGTCTACTTCGTTAATTTTAGCGGTCAATTCCGTCATCAACTTCTTTGACGTGGTTTTAGCGCGGCGTAACTCGTATTGTGCGCGTTCAACGGATATTTCCGCGATGCATATGCTGATACGTTTAATATCACGCGTTTCCTTCCGTTTTGCGGCCTTTAATATGCGGTTTAGCACCTTTTCGATGGGATCACGTAAACTCGCGGATGCCTGATTACGCGGATATACCGTTATTACCGTCGGCGAATCCGGTGCGACTACGATTGCCATACGTTGATATGCGTACAATTTACTAGGATTACCGTCGTCTCCGATAATGTCGTCTATATATGAAGCTTTCCGTAGCTGCGACATTACGTAGCTTGGCGCCTTCGCACGCTCAACTCCGAAATCCTTCGTAGCTTCATCGCAAGCATGCGGAGTTACGAATATTTTTAGCGCGTTAAAATGCGTACCGGAGTGTGGATCGATTACGAGACTCATGCGATGCGCACCGCCCGTATCGGCTCTCTATCTGCGCGGTAACAGTCCGCAGAATCCTCGTATTCTTCGTGAGTTCCGTTGTATAATGTGTCCATTTCGTTAACAAGCGTTGAATTGCGTTGAGAATGCGGAACCATTGCGTTGGACTTACGTATAGTGATATATGGCATAGCGATTATCCTCCGATTATTGGTTATTGTAAAAAATAATTGACAACGGTGGGACGCGTGACATATAATGTAAAAAGTGAAGAATACATTGATCATGCGTCACCATTATCGTGTTTCGACGCAATGCCTATTCGCCGAAGCCGGTTTAAAAACGAAACTACGTGTTATACTATAAGCGTTAGACTGCGATTATATCGCGGATGTCTCCGAAGCGATTCATATCAAATTGGCGGCCTAACTTGCGTAACTTACGACTAACGGTTTCATGATGTATGCCTAATGACTTTGCAATTGCATTAGGTGAAGCGTTTAGCGGCGCAGTTTCATATGCTTCGATGATTGACGTCATCGTGGTGCTGGTCTTGACGGACCTAGTAATGGAGTCGATCAGTTGGCGCTGGTCGGCTTCTTTTAATCTTTCAAACACAATTTCTTCTGCGGATGGATACCCTTCAGCAAGGTACAGTAACTTTTTTACCTCATTATCTTCTGACTCATCGGAGTCAATTGCTAAAGCGAATCTCTTTCGCCGTCTTCCGTTTCCTCTACCTATTTCAAGTTGGCACAGGCTTAAGGCTTTAGAAAAGGTAGCGCCGAAGCTTATTAAGTCATCTCGTTTGCTTAGCTCCATAAACGTATCATTAAAGTGACTATCAGCATCATGCTCGTCCCCACTGCCAGAGGCTCTTGTTACTTCTCGGTTCATTCGCTGGAATAAACGTACCGCTTCGTGATACAATTCATTAAATGTAACCTCGCACCGATTAAGGCGGTGTATTTCAGACAAGCTATTAAGTTTTACTATGTCCATCCGTTTCTCTCCTTGTATGTTTCATAGTTTTGTTTGTCCCTTACATATACATGTTGCCGACCGAAGGTAGTTTCGCACACTTTTTATAAAATATATTTTAAAACTTCATACGGATTGATAGAATTGGACAAGTCTTCCATGCGTTACTAATCGAGTATACTCCGCCTTGTTAGCGTATACAACGTATATTTACCGCTATATTTCGACATTTCGTACCGTCCGCATAGGCCCTCCGTATAGCCTCATAATCACGCCAATCATTCACATCTTTAAACAACGGATTAACACTCGCTATACGCAAATCAAGCTTGCGACATAATTCGCGATTGAGAACGCCTTCCCACGTTTCGCCTGCCGTATCATTATCACGGAACAGCGTTAACTCTTCGATAGGCGACCGCAGTATCAAACCACGCTTGGCTTCGTTGAACGCCGTACCTCCGGTTGCTATCGCCGGTATCCCCGCAGACATCAACGTCATCGCGTCCACTTCCGCCTCTACGATCGCAGCGCGCGTAATCCTCCGCTGATATATAACGTTTATTCCGTAAATCATTTCTCGGATCGGACGCGCTCCCTTTTCGTACCAGAACGCTTTACCTTCGATTTTGCGATATTTAACGTTGCCGAGCGTACCGTCCGGATTAAACCACGGAATTGTAACTGCGCGTCGCTGGCGGTCGTATCCTACGCCGAGTAATCGCTGTACGCCTTCGCTGATACCACGCCCTCCGAGATACGGTGAGCGGAACTTATAGCGGTCGAGTATCGCGCTATTTATCGAAGTAATCCGCGGCTTGTCCACCGTTAACTTCGGAAGTTTCAACGTAAACTCGGCGTTAGGGTCCGCAGCGCTTCCGTACATCTGTGCCAGGTAATCGCATGTTTCCTCGTATGTCTCATCGCGCAAGAAGCTAAGTAACTTTACGAAGCCGCCACGCTGATACTCCGGATCATCCGCACCACTATCGCCCCAACATCCGTATGCGTCGTTACCTTCATCGAGGATGACGTAGAAGGCGGGATTGCGGTCGTAATAGAACGGTGATGATGCGATTAGGCGCGTTGTTGACCATACCGCGTTAACCCACGGGAAGTCTTCGAGTTCGGCGCGTACATCGATATCTAGCGGTTCTCCGCGTATATTAATCAATCGTGTCCCCTCCTTCGGGATTATTGTGTGGTATCTTCGAACTGTGAAGTTTAACTTTCACTAATCCAATTTATTCGTTTTCCTTTAAGACCTAATTCTCTCCTAATAATTGTCGAACAATCTTTTAGGCTATAGGCAAATGTAAGATTGCGGTAAACTTCTTCATTACCCTTATATATCGATAAATCGAATTTTCCTTCCCATTCCAAACTCTTTGCGGTAAATCCATTTATTTCTGTCCAATATTTTTTAGTCATATCCCAAACTCCTTCCTTCGCAGTTTTTGTCTCTATACCCGTTCTGTTATGGGTTAAAAGTTGCCAGCGAATTGTGCCGATACGTCTACACTGTTTGGCTCGCGGACAATTCCGTAGTTAGGAAGATATACGATTTCGATACGCGTATCTTCGCCTCCGGAGCGTCCTTTTCCGATTTCGATAATGCCGCGTCCTTCGTGTGCTAACGTATCTATTCCGATGAGTGCCGCCGCATCTTCGAGTAGCGCTTTCGTCTTCTTAACTTCGGAACGTTGCGGTGGTTTCATTTCGCGGACACCTTCGCTATCCTTTTCCGAAGAGTCCTCGTCGGCTTGCGTAATCGCGATAGTTAGTACGCCGAGCGCTCCGGTCATTAACCGTAGTTTCTTCGACGTTGCCGCCGCGTCTCCGCCCGCCGTCTTAGACGTGTTAGTTTCGTAGTCTAAGTAGTAAAATGGATCAACGATAACTACGTCGGCTTTCGTTTCTATAATATCCGCGCGTAATCCGGTAAGACTGCGGTCAGTAAATCCGTCGTCATCTGTAGCGCGTAGAATTATGTGTCCCGGTAATGTATCGTTCAATTCCGCGATAAACTTGCGGAACTCAACTTCGTACTCTTCCGATAGTGTAGCCGATTGAATCGCGCGGTTATCGAAGCCTGCCGTGTAATCAATACCATCTATTGTAGCGTTGGTAACTCCGGCTCGTCCGCTGATTGACGTAAATGCACGCGCCATCCATTCGAACCATCCCATCTCTAGCGACCATACGAGAACGGTTGCGCCTTGACTCGCGAACTCTATCGCTTCCTCCATTGTAAGAACGGATTTACCGCGACCCGATCTCGCGAATACAACGTACATATTCGATGAAAAGTATCCTCCGCCGATTGCTACGTTTATTGACGGAAACTTAGATGGCCATATGCGATGAGAGTTACCGGCGGCTCGCGCCTCATATTCGAGTAGAAACTTGTCTCCACTCTCTGCGATGTCAATTCCTGTAGATTGTCGAACGCTTGTTCTCATTGTAATATCTTCCATGCGTTTTGTATATAGTAAAATAAACTCATCTATGCTCGTTCCCTTGCCGATATCCTCGTACATGGCGCTAATTTTACCGGAACTATCGCTTAGAAATTCGCCTAACATCCGTTTACCATAACTTTCCTTTAGCTTCCGCGTTAGAAATTCGTAGCTATCGGAAATTTCCGGCATATACGTAAAATTAGGACAATTCGTGACCATCGTTACATAACTCGGCGCATTCCCCTTATTTTCCTCCGCATACTTACGAACGTAATCGTTGAACCCTCGTTCCGCATCCGTCAAAAAGAGTTCACGCGTAACGCCGTGTATGTCTAACGCGCCTACGTTGTTGTCATCGATCACCTTCGATATTAGCTGTTCGACTACGGACATTATCGCATCCCCCTTTTCGATTCTCCGCGGAAATTAAGTTCCGCACACTGTTCGCGTATCCTATCCGCTAATCTGCGGTCGAATAGCGTTTCTACGGCCTTCAATGCGATATTACTCGTATACACCGTTGGCAACTCCGCACTCACGCGCTTGTTAATTATCGTGTGCAGATCATCGCGGAATGGCTGCGTAGCGTCACGCGTTCCAATGTCGTCCATTACGAGGAATGGTACGGTCATCGCGATACGTTGTGCCGTGTAATATCGGACACTTGCGGGCGCTGCGATCTCCTCCGGCACTCGGCTACGGTTGAACGCGTTGTAATCGCCTTGCCACGCGTTGACGTCGAGGAAATAACCGGGACGTTCCTGCGGTTGGATTCCGCGTTTCATTGATCCGATGTAATTCGTAGATATCCATTCCGCCAGTACCGCCGCGGCCGTCGTAGTCTTACCGGTTCCAGGCTCCGCAGAATACAGGTAGAACGACTTAACCTGCGTAGTGTCTTCGAATTGACGCGTAAAAGTCTTAACGTAAGTCTCCATAGCGCGATATACGTCGGCTTGTCCTGCGCGTGCTGGCGATGTGGATAACGTGAGTAGCCGATATGCTTCTGGTACATTTGCCGCTGCCATGCGTCCGCCGGTTCCGGTCATTCCGTGGATTGCGAGATATGCCGGACAAATCTTCGTACATGCGGCGGTTCCTGCGAGCGAACACGGTCCGCGGAGTATACATTTATCTGCGTGAGACATTCGCGTCACCTCCGTTCTTTTTATTGCGTATGTTCTTCGTACTGTGACATTATTGTTTACCTACGGTCTTTACCAAAGTAACTTGTTCATCAATATACTTTTTAACTTCTTCGAAAGTTGTTTGCTCAGTTAAAACAGGGTGCATCCATTGCTTCCATGCTTCTTCTAATGAACAATTAAACATAGCGGATTGGCTCATTAGTGTATCTGCAATCTTTGATATTTCAAGCTTTAAACTACTCAATTGAATTCCTCCTTATTTCGCTTTTTGTGTCTACTATACACGTTCCGTAATAACTCGGATATAATTACTCCGCCATATTCGTGCAAGCTTCGGATTGCCTGCGGACATTTCCGCCAGCTGCAGGAACATACGCGGAGGACACTCGGTATAATCGATAACGTTCATTCTGCGTCACTCCTTCGTTGATATCGTCACTAATCGTATTACTGCGTGTACATACGCATCTAACCGTTCCTGGCGCTGTGTATTCGGTGACTTCTGCGTTAGTTGTTGCGCGCGTTTTCGTTCCGCGTAATTAATGCGGTCGATAAGTCCCTTTGTCATACGCCAACCTCGCTATTCTATTATTCTCCGCGTACATACGTAGTAGCGCGGTTACGTACTTGTATATGCGTTCCTTGCGTCCATTCCTACGTGACATCGGCGATTGCTTACGTTCGATGTAGCGCATTCGATCCGTAAATGACTTCTTCATATTGCGCTCCTTAAACGCGAATAGCCTCGCGCTTAGTTACGGATCATGGCGATCCTTATCGTATGCTCGGCGTATGAGGTACGCGATACATTCGAAGACTTAGCGGAGGTTTTTGTTACGGTGCGGACGATGAGGTGTCCGTATATGGTGCGAAGTGTTGGCGCTGATGGCCGGTGAATGCGAGGTATATATTGTGTAAATTTTGTGTTATACTAAGCGGTATGAATTAGTTATACGCGTGTTGCGTATTTGCTATATCCCTATCTTAATACGCGTGGTGCGTATTGTCAAGGAGTGTTTTAATATGTCGAATAATCAATTTAATATCCGCGTAGCATTGCTGTTATCCGACGCAGGGATAACGCAGAAGGAACTCGCAGCTACACTCGGAATAAATCCGCAGACTTTCAACGGTTACATGACCGCATACCGTACGATCCCGTTAGCCACCGTTATTAAAGTAGCGGACCACTTCGGAGTCACTACGGATTACCTACTCGGCAGATCCGATACTCCGCGTCCGTAACGCCATCAAGCGGTTGCCTATTCCGTTTGAGACGATTACCCTACGCGTCCTCCTACGTAGTAGAACTCTCCGTCATCACCGCGACATATTAACGGACGTTTACACTCATTACACGTATAAAATCCGAGGCTACTTTTATTCCACGATGTCGCGTATAAATCGACGTAGTGTGTACCACAATCACAGTTGATACGTACAAACTTCGCTAGACTCCGCTTAACCGTCACAGCCACGCCTCCAACGCGCCATGGTCGATAGTCACCGATTCCACACGTTCCTTCTCCGCAGCTAACCGTTCCCTTTCCGCTTGTTCCGCTTTTAACTTCGGAATAATCCGCGACTGTATATAAGATATTACGAAGCCAGCGGTCAGTATCGGATAATCTCGCGATGGAGTATACGTATCGAATGCTTCGCGGAACACCTCGCTCATTAATGGAGCGCCGTAACGGTCGAGTTCACGCTTAATCATTCCGCGTTCAACGTTCCAATTACGGAAGGGTAAGTATTCGTCCACTCCGTAACGCTCGCGATTTAAGTCCGCGAACATAACGAGTACGGTCGCAGTCGTCCACTTGTCGAGCGGAAGATTACGCCAATCCTTCGTATTAATGCGTGGTTTAGGTTCCGCTTTCTTACGTGGTGCGCGCGGTTTCTTTTCCACCATAATCTAACGCCTCCTTCGCGATTAAATTACATCGGACTAATTCGGGATATCTTACGTCCCACCTGCTGACGTCTACTACTTCCTCTAACGCACTTCTTAACCGCTCGACTTCTGTCTCCGCCGCGATCGCTCTCCGTATAGCGTGCGCCCATCCTTCGCGTGACTCTGCGATAAGTACCGCGTCAGATTCGTCAGGCCAATACTCCGCGTAATTAGTTCCGTGTTTAGGCGCCTTGATTAGCTGTTGCATGCCGAGATATCCACCGAATAACTGCCAAGTATCCGCGCCTTCCTCCGTGTACCAAGGCCCTTCCGTAGCTGCGTCGCATATCGCCAGGTCAGCGATTAAGTCACGTTTGATTTCCGTTGTCATTCTGAATACCACCCCATTCCGTTGATTATCGCGATACAAAGTATAAATACGATGATTGCCACAATAGCGATAATCATCAACTTCTTTGGTGCGTGATTATCCGGTATTCCCGCTGATGAAACAATACCGGTAAAACCAGCCGCAAACGTCAGCAACCACGTTATCGCCGCGAAGAACATCTCCCAATTCATTCCGCATCCTCCTCCGTTTCTTTAACTTCGTTCTGCTTACGATAATATTCGATGATTTCGTCTATACTTTTGAAACTCATTGTGCAATACCTCCGTTAAGTTAATTATTTTTCACGAATTATTTCTGCAAGTGCCTCATTAATTTTACGTTCGATATTATGGTAATCGTCATATCTAATTCGTAATAATGGGATATTACTAATAGATGAATACTCGTCCTTACGCATGTCGTGTATTTGTTGACGTTTGAGTGCTCGAATCGCGTGTGCTTTACCTTTACCGGTGAAGTCTACCGGCTTGCTGTGATGTACACCGTCAAACTCAATAAATAACGCGTGACTTCCGTCAGGATACGTTACTGCAAAGTCGTAAGATAATAATCCTCCGGAAATTCCTACTAGTTCTTCAATTTTCTCTTCGTGACTAAACATATATCCTAGAAATGTTAAGTAACTACGTATACGCCTTTCGCCTTTAGACATACTGCAGTAAGGACAGCGCGTTCCGCTAGCTACGCGGTATACTGTAGCACTCCATGAATGCTTACATTCTTCTTCATCACACATCCACCATACCTGATTCCCCGAGCTTGGCATTGTATTTTTCGGAGTGTTTTCTCCGTTTAGGGTAGGATGCCAAAGTTTAGATACTTCCGGATTTAGATTTGAGAGGTTATGTCCTTGTTCTGCCTTTGTTCTATTTGAGCGTTGTTTGGCGCACGACTTGCACAAATCAAGTCCGCTTCTGCGGTTTCTTAATATATTGCTATGGGTTTGCTCCGGTACTTGTTTATGGCATATGTCACATACTTTCGTAAGCGTTATACAACTGCACGGAGGAAGGTCTGCAACTTTGACGCGCATGGTGGTACCTCGCTGAACCGTTATTTTACCCCACTTCCCCATTTCCCGCGGGATTGGGTATCCTTTTGCTTCGAAGTGGACAACATTGTTAGGAGTTAACACGGTGTTGGTATATTCCTCTAGTATTGCCATACAAATCACCACCCTTCGTAATCAATTCGTAAATATCCGCCTACAATAATAATGTGCGCGAGTCCTCCGTAATCACACAAACGCGGAAATTACTCCATTAACTTTGCGATGATGGCCGCGAGACATATCGCTTCGGGCGCTGTTCCCCACCCGCTAAATCCTCCGCATTCACATACGTAATCACCCGTTGAATTTATACAATCCGCTAAGCGCTCTACACTTACATAATGATCCGCGTTCATATGTTCCAGCACCGCCCACGCTGCGGAAATGTCCGAAGTGTAATGCGATACATGAACGCGGACTCCGTTTACCTCGCGGAACTGTCCGAACGTTTCCATTCCGAATACAACCTCCGCCACCCACGTGTCCCTCTCACGCGATCCCATTCCGTCCCACTTTGCGATGATTTCTTTACGTTTCACTGCGTCGCCTCCGTTTACTTATATTATTACCGCATGTGGATAACTCGTTAATCCTCCGTTATTTTACCGTCCCATTCCGCGAAACGATCGAGCGCCGATTGCTTACGTAGGATGGATTCCGCGTGTTTACGGTCGAGTTCCGCCAACCATTCGATATGTGCGTAATATCCACGAAACACTTCCTCCGCCATCTTGATGAAATCCGGATTACTCGCGTCGTAGATGCCTTCTCCGTTGCTATAATCCTCCGAAAATACTCGCCTGAATCCGAATCGTTTACGCGGAAGATATAACGCTACCTCCGTATACTTTCCGAGATATATGTTGTACATTTCGTCGATCTTAACGCGATACTCCGTGCCGTCCGGTGCTGTTACGGGAAACTTACGGACTGTTACGTTATTTGTGCTACCCATTCGGACACCTCCGTTATTTTCGTATTGCGCGCTTTCTTAGCCTCTAATTCGGCAATGGCTTCGTTTAATTCTTCGCGCATCTCGTAAGCATCTCCTATCCACTCTACGAATTGATTTCCGGGAGTTCCTAGCGGTATTTGATTTCGTAAAACTAGGGATACAACGGCTTTCCCCGCTTGAATACGATGTGATTTAAAATAATATATAACCGCCATCTTTCTTCGTCCCCTCCCTCGTTTAACTTGCGCCTAACTTTCGCCATGTTTCAGCGCCATGTTTCCGCCACCTACCGATAACCCTCCGCCAGCCCTTACGCGTCTATTTCAACGGTAATCCTCGGCAATTTCGCACCATTACGCAGCGCATCCGTTAATTCCTCCGTTGTATCACGGATCATCGCGACCAACTCCGCTAAGTCGGTGACTCCGCTATTGGCAACGGTGCGGATACGGACATAATCGATGGCCGACGCGAGTCCTCCGGAGTTAAGCGTAAAATACTTCGGGTCCTTCCATTCTTCGCGGAGTTCCGTAGATGCGCCTAATGTAGCGTCATACTTCGGCGCCTTCGTTGGATCAACGAGTTTACGCGTTAGGACGATGAAGTTATCGGCGTCTGCGGTGAGTGCGTGATTCGGCGTGAGTTTAACGTCTATTTGCGTCATTATGCGTTCACCTCCGTAATAGTGAGTCCAAGCGTTGTTAACGTATATGCGATTCCCTCCGCGAGTCCTGCGGAATAATCCGAACCGCTTATACACTTCGTAAACTCCGCGCGGATCGCATCGTGTGTCCGTTGCGTTTCCAGTTCCTCCGCGGACTTCTCGACGAGGTAACCGTTGACTAATGCGGAGAGTAGCGTTTCGAACGGGATTGATCGCAGGATATGTCCATACACCGCAATGCCTCCGCCTTCTTTACTACACTGAATTATCTCCGCGTCTGTATACTGTGCAATACGCATATTATCCAGTAATTGCGCGGTGTCCTGCGGAATGGTTACTAGCGTGATTGTGCGTTGATTAGGCGTTGCAGATTCGTTTGACATTTCGTAGCCTCCTTCGATTATTATCGTTCCTTTGTTTAATGAAGCGAACGCTACCGCTGTGGTGCGATCGTACGTGCGTCCTACGTACATTCCGTAGACATTACGCGATTTGATTAGCGTGTACATACCGGCACCTGCGCTCTCAAATACGTTACTCGCGGATTCAATATCGGACTTACTTGCGGATTTAACAACGTTCATATTACGTTCCTCCTTCGGAAATATGTAATATAGTGCAAACGATTTGGCGCGATGATGGTGATTAATACATACGTGATAAAATTAACACTTGACATCTTCGGATTACTGTGTTATTTTATTGATCTTTTAAGTACTATAAAGAACTTAAGTACTATAAGACCTTAAGAACTAAGACCTTGATGTATTAATCACTAACGTTCTTAATACATCTACGCACCGGATAAAGTGCAATCCGATACGTAACGTGTATAACATATAAGGATTCGCGTAGATTTAAAGATAAAAGAGAAGATACACAACTACTACCCGCGCCGATTTCGCCTCGTCCGCCGTCCGCATCCTACGTAATCATCCGCCTATACGTTTTCTTCCGTAAAATTACCGCGTTTTAGCGATCCTACGCGTCAGGTGGAGTATTTGTTAACCCTACGTATTAGAATCGTTCTAGCACGCTAATTTTACGGTGATTCGTAAGGGAGCCGGAATTGATACGTTGAGGATGCGGATTAGAAAGCGTGATGACTTCGGTGGTACTCCGCTTACTTTTCGTTAGGTATAATAGTGCAAACGATTCATTACGCAGCTACGGCGAGATCGAGCGACAACTCTCCGAAATCAACGCGTATAGGGAACGGTACTCCGATCGCTTCGCGCCATATTTCGAGTGATGGGCGCTTGTACCCGTAGCGTTCGTTATCCGCGTGTACTTCGTCTATACTGCGTTGATTAGCGAAGCACCAATACGTGAAGCTGCGAAACTCTTCCGAGGTGAGTCCGTTCTGTTGCGCCAGTTTGACGACTAGCGCGTCGAATGCGGACTGTTCGAGGTCAAAGCGTTGCCTATTCGCTTCGAACCATTCGAAAGGGTTAGCGTCGGATTTCGACGAGTTGAGCATCCGGGATAATGGCGACATGTTACCTACGTAAGTACCCCCGTGTCCGATTGATAACGGAATGAAGTGGTCGTCGCATGGCTTTGGTTTTTTACTAAAAACGCAAACCCCTTCCCAACTTTCTAATAAACTGTTCCTTTCCCCTTTATTCCATTTAGACGGTAGTAACATTTGAGATGCTCTCCTGTGACTAATGAGCGCTCTTATATTTTCTTGATCCCGCCCTTTTACATAACACCTTTTACAACCTGCCTCTACCCCCGATCTACTTAGTTTATGTTTACAGAACTCTCTTATTTGCTTTATTTTTCCACATACTGTACAAGTTTTGTATACATACTTAAGGAGTGGGATTAATTCGTAGTAGCGTGCATACCCGTAAATACCCTCATAGTAGCTATTCAAAACTGCACTTAGATGGAGGTAATCCTCACCTACTGGTAAAAGCGCGTAGCCCTCTGTAAAAGCTTCTCGAAATACAGAATCGCAGATGTCTTCACCATACTGTCCTATATAATTTTCGAAAGGCTCCGGCAATACGATCCTCTCGTAATCATCATATGCGGTGTATATCTCTATTCCATTTCTTTCTATCGCCCTCTGCATTTCCGAGTGGTGTATACCTAGGGTTATTGCTACGCGGTTCCTTCGTATACCTCCATCTAGCAATTCTTGAATCTCATCTAATAAATCATCAGTTCTGCGATAGCCTATTTAAATACCTCCCTCCGTTAATTTAATTCTCCTTACATATACATGTTGCCGGTCAGCACTCATCTCGCACACTTTTGCGTAAATATATTTCCGCTGAACGCAAAAAAGCGCCCATCTCCGAAGAGTGAGCGCATTTAATAGGAAGCTACGTGGATCGGCGGACGAATACGCTACACCTCCGAATACATACGATTGATACCGCGATTAATATTAATAGTAACGGTAATATGCGTTTGATTATGTGATTAATATCGTTGTTAATACTCCGATTAATCACGCAGTTAATCATAATGATAATACTATTATAATCATACGTTTGTTATTAATAACAATCATTTACATAATTACAACGTTGATAATGTTATTAATATTATGACCAATACTACCATTAAATAACTATTAATTTTGTTGTAGTAATTAACATTATTTGTTATAATATAATTAATACTAATATAGAGGAGATGATTGATATGGCGGTAGTTTTGGCGGTATCCACGAATAAAGGCGGAGTATTAAAAACCTCGTTAACTACGAATCTCGCGGGCCTACTCGCGAAGGAATCGCGTGTACTCATCGTTGACGCGGATAATCAGGGGAATGTATCGTCGAGTTTCGGAAAGAATGCGGATCGGTATACGACTAACTTATACGATGTACTCGTAAATGGAGTGCCGGCAGCGGACGCTATCGTTAACGTATATAAGAACATCGATATGCTACCGTCCAATGACGAAATGGCTTCGTTTGAGACGGATGTTATAACGGACATCGCGAAGTATAAGGATCTGTTCTTCCTCATGCGGAACACGCTCGCCAGTATACGCGATAGCTACGATTACATCCTCGTAGATACTCCGCCTAATCTCGGGTTAGTTACGGGTAACGTGTTAACTTTCGCAGATCGCGTTTTAATACCGTTTCAGCCGGAGACATATTCGCAGCGGTCGCTAGTTAAGGTATTAAAGGCGATTGCTGGCGTACGGTTATCGCGCAACCCGGAACTGGCGATACTTGGCGTAGTGGGAACGCTAGTGGATTCCAGGACATCGCTACATGCCGAGTTGTTATCGGGATTACGTAAGAAATGCTTAGCGGAGGATATAAAGTGTTTTGATACGGTGATACCGCGATCCATACGATATGCATCTGCGGTCGCATACGATGAGTTACCGGCTACACTTGCGGAAGCTAGGCCCGCGTTAATTAAAGCATATTCCGATTTACTAGCGGAAATAAAGGAGGAGTTAATGTGGTAAGAAAACGTAAGACTGCGATGGATTTCGATGCGGTTGCGGATAGTAATGTAATTAATATTGTACGCGAGGATATCGTTGATACTGAGGATAATACGGATACTGACGTTGCTAATAAGATTAATACTACAGATGATACCGTTGTTGATACGGAGATTGTTATCAAAGATGAGAGTAAGGTTGATACTAAGCCTATAATTAATATTGATCACAACGTTAATCATAATAACGCTATCGACCACATACTTAATAATGAGCGCGTGAAATCTACGCGTGTTCAGCGTGGTTTATACTTGGATCGCGATATCGATGCGGTGCTGAGCCGGTTGTTGAAGAAAGGCGGGAAGGGCGCTAAGTCCGATATTATTAACGATTTGCTACGCGCTGCTTTTGTGGATAGAGGATTATTAAAGTAATACCGCTGTGGATAAGTAGCTTAAGGAGTTTCGCGCTTAAGTTACTTTTTGAGTTCTAACATATCCGCCTTCGGCGGTTCCACTCCGTTTGCTTCACGGAATTAATAACGAATAACACGTTATCAATGCCGATCGCTTCACGTAGCGGCTATTCTTTCTACCGCTTACTACATCCTCTTTTATTTATCTCTATAGTAAAACTTTTGCTTGACGGTGTAGGTCTAAACCTTTACGCTTTATGGCTCTGATTAGGAAATGGACATAGGTTTGCCCTTACATGCGACCATAAAGCATTATTGCTTCAAGATCACACATAAGAGCAAACCATACATTCAATACGCCCCGTAGGTCGTCATGAGGTTTCTGTATCTATACCCGGTCGCAGTTTTTACACCGCCAATACCTTGATCCCATCAGATCTTCCCAATGGTTGCGTCTCCGCTTGGTATTGTGCCGCGACCTCCTCTCGGAAGTAGCAAGATCGTCCTCTCCTGACCGCACACCGTCACCGTTAGTCACACTCGGGCGTGGGTATAGTTACGCCTTTAATGAGTGTACGTTAGGATTGTATTGTTTGCGGCGGTCCCTAACTTGACCCTTAGCGGTTTTTACCGTGTTCTCGCTGCACTCCACGTTCGGCGCTATCCTATTTTTGCAATAGGAAAGTAGGCCCTCGGCATCTCGCTTTTTCGCGAAATCCGGAGCATCGCCGGTTATTTAGTTTTAGTATGTAAGTAAACGAAAAGGAGCCTCGATCCTATTCGCGTGATAACGAAGGAATCGAGGCTCCACTTTTATAATAACATTTATCACATATAACGTTGTCCGTAGACAATAATAATGTTATACTAGATTTAGAAAGTCATTGTTTTAGTGCGCCCGTTTCTTGTCCGTTTGGCGGATACGATACGGCACAGGGTTGGTAGCCCGAGCCGCACTTGAAACAGTGGCTTAATCTTTTTGTCTAACTTATGAATCTAGCATAACACAGTCTAGTAATTAGTGGAAGATAAAGTTATACACAATGTGCGTAAAAACTCGGAATAAGAAAAATCAACCTGTGGATAAACGAAAAAAGGTGCAGACTCAACGAAAGTTACCTCCGCGAATCTGCACCTTTTATATTTACTTTACCCTCTAACATGGTATCTGATCCCCGCGGAGTACCTTTGCCAGTGCTTCATTAATTAATCGTTCTGTGTCGTCAATGTCCGTATATGCGATGCGGAGTAATGGGATGTTGTGGAGACGAGCATATTCGTTTTTCCTGCGGTCGTGTGTTTGTTGGATGCGGAATTGTTCGAGCGCGCTACCCACACCTTCTCCGGCAAAGTCCGTAGGTTCGAAATGGCCGATCCCGTCAAACTCTATAAGGAGTGCCACGTATCCGTTATCATATTTGATAGCAGCGTCAAATCTGAGGTCACCTCCACCTTTTCCTGTAAGACCATGCATAGTCTCCTCAAGCGAGTAATTATAACCGAGGAATTGAAGGTACTCACGAATTTTACGCTCACCTTTCGAAAGTGAACACGATGGACAACGGGTGCCACGTGTTACATGCTGAACAAGCGCTCTCCACTCGTAATTGCATCCATCTTCATTACACATCCACCATCGCTTACGGTTTGATCCTGGAACTATTTCGTCCGGCTTGAGCGATCCGTTTAATGTGGGGTGCCAGAGCGCAACTACTTCGGGGTGCTTAGTTACAAGGTTGTTTCCGGATTTCGCTTTACGAAGTGACATCGCGTGCTGTGCGCAGGGTAGGCATCTGTCAACTCCATCGACATCGCGGCTGCGGAGAATGATCTTATAGTACTGCTCCCGCGTGTGTCCGCCACAATCGTCGCAAATCTTCGTCAATCGTACGTCGCCCCCAACGGTCAAATCGATAATATTAACGGTAATAACGGCACCTCGCACTATACTCATTCTCCCCCGCGAGTCTTTTTTCCTAGGGATATGATACCCAAGCGACTCATAATGTGAAATATTACGTGCACCCAACGTAATCTCCACTTCCGTCTCCAATATCGCCACATGATCTCCTCCGTTTCTCCATCGTTTAATATATACTAGACCCGTGAATCTGCGCCTTATCTTCGTTACTTACTCCTTAACATCTGCGGTAGTTACGACCGTACCGCCGGCCTCCATGTCGATATCCGCATCATCCTTCGCACCTTTTAGTGCCACTTCTAACGCAATCCACGCGATTCCGATTATCATAATCTTAGCGCACTCTGCCGCGAGGAATATTAGACGATCGAGTTGTAGCGCCATCACACCGAGCGCCTCCGCAGATTCTACCGCCGTACGATAACTCTCGTACCAAGTTGTCGCATCGTAGAAAAACGCGCCAAGCGCAAGTATCGCAATCACTCTTATCGCAATCCTAAATATAAATACCGCCTTATCCATATATACACCTCCGCTAATATAAAAAAGAAAATGCGACCCACTAGCGCCGTCTATACGTTATTATACGATAGATTACGCCAATAGGTCGCATTTATTTCGTTGCTACTTCGTACCATCCGCCGGGAACGTTTTGTAAATACCTACGCCGATAATCGCATATGTCACGATATCAACCGTCGCCTGGTATACGCCAGCTTCCGGTGCCACTCCGTACTTAACCAATAGTTGATACGCGAGTCCCGCAACCGCTGCGATAAAAATCGGATTCAATAAGCGCTTCTTCATGTTACTTCGCCTCCTTCGTAATTATAGATGCCGTCTTACTTACGTTATCCCATGCGATAGTCGCGCCGAACCGTTCGGATACCTCGCGTAATGGTACGTATACCGAGCCGTCGATAACTACGCCATCCTTCGTCTTACTTCCGTTGATTACTAAGTTTGCTTTTGGTAGCGCCACAGTATCGTCTCCCTTCGTTAATTTCGTGATTGCCGCCATTGCTAGATCGAGTAACAACTTCGCCGGACTCCGCCCGTTACGGTAATCCGCGGTTAACAATCCGAATGTCATTTCGAAATGTGGCATGTCCGTAAACGAGCGCCAATCTCCGCCCCACGCGAAGCCGATCCGTTTAGCTTCCGTTACTACTTCGTCCCAATCCGGTAATAAATCGAGATCACCGTTGCGCTTCGTATCCCAGGAAACCGCGCGACCATTCGGAAGCAACAACGCGAAATCAATCGCGACTCCGAAGTTATGGAACGAGTGTCCACCGCGTGCCTTCGTTACTTTATCACCGTAGGTTGTCCGTCCCTGTGCGTAGAGTGCGTCTTGCTCCGCGATGGTGCGGAATCCTTGCGTAATAACAATCGGGACACCGCGCGCGTAACATCGGTCGATTAGCGTTTCCGCTGCGTGTCTAACCACGGGTAATAGTCCGCTTAGTCGCGCCGCGGACTTGCTACGTACATATTCGAGTGTTAACGTCACACGTCCACCTCCGTTTTCGTATTCACCGTTATATTGACCGCTTGCTCGATGTATTGCATCCGGAACTCGATGCGCTCGAGCGTGTTCGCTATCTTCGCGTGTGCTTCGTCCGTCTTCGCCAAGTGCGACATTAACCGCTCCTCGCGTCCGATTGATTCGAGTTTATTAGCGTCAACCATATCAAGTAATAACTGTTCCCTGCGGAGTGCGTCCGCGCGATAATTCTTAATAACGAGCCATACGAGGACTCCTATGATTATAATAAATACCGGCATGTATAAACCGTCTTTCATGAGCGTGACTATCGTGTTAAATACTCCGACAATATCCAAAATACCGCCACCCTTCCGTTAACTTGCGTATCTTAAGCTGAGTACAAACGCCGCAACGATCACCGCGAATAATACCGATTTGTAGAAATCCGCTCTTTTAATAATGGTTGCCCCCTCGCGCGGCTTACGTGTATAATGGAAATAACCCCGTTCCTCGCGGACGTGGCTAGGGGAGGTTCGCGCCTTCCCGTTTTATTGCGTGTTATATAGCGCCGCGCCCTCGTCTAATTGACGGAGGTTTATTGCGCATTAACCTGCGTAGTTTGTTCCTAGTGTTCATTAGGATTCAATTCAACCTCTAACAGTTCGACTTCTCCTGTTTTTGGATTGATAGTAGGAATGTTAACTTTCATAGTTACGCACAGCTCCTTATTAACAGTATTAGCTAAACTGTACTATATAGTTATTGGCCCCACTACATGATATTGTACAGCTCCGGAACTTGGTATTAGTGTTGAGACTGTATTGGCGTTACTTACCAACTTCAGACTACTTATCGTATTGGACACAGACAGTATATTACCCAAAATATTAAAATTACCGACTCCTGCTGTAGTTTGCTCAACTACCCCAATTGCACCATTGTTATCGGAACGTATTGAGTTTATCAGGAAGTTTGTACAGTTATTCATAGCAAACCCATTGCCAGTGTTAGTGGACGTTGTAATTGCGCCTAAATTGCCACCAGTACATGACTCCATGTAAAACCCATCTTGTGCCAATACAGAACCAGCATGACCTTTTGTACCTGTAATAAACAATCTACCAACTTCAAGCGTTTGAACACTTTTTGCATATATCCCACCGCGTTGACAAAGAGAAGACACAACGTCATTAAGGTACATGTACATGCAGTTTGTCATTTTTATTCCTGTGCCGCCCACTGTATCTGCCATGACTCGATTAAACCACACAGCGGCACAATTATTAAATACAAAACCATCCCCACCAACACTGTCAGTACCGCCTAACACATCACAATCATTCAGAACCAATCCTGCAATTTTATTTACGATCATTCCGGGATATGTTACGTCGGTTCCATGTACTGCTTTTGTATTTGTATAACTGACCATAACCTTTTTAAAATTAATAAACCCCATGAAATTATTGAGAATTATAGCCGTTCCCTTACCTGTGACACACTCGATATCTTCGAAGTAAGCATGTAAAATGTTTTTAAGAGGATCGTTAGCATCTGTTATAACTCTATAAGCGTTTTCAATGGTTATTCTTGACATGCGGATATCCCCGAAATAATTAGCGTTCGTGTCAAAGTAAAATGTAATTGATCCAACTAACGCTGCATTCATGTTTATTTTTATATTTTCAACATGGACTCCACTGTACTTAAAATTAAATAACTTAGTGGTAGTCGGAAGAGCGATTAATAGTGGCTTATATTTACCGACTCCAACAAGGGAAATGTTTCCTAGAATAGTTAAATTTGATATTGCATATCCAAAGCCGACATTGGCAACAATTACTCTTCTTCCTATATCAATCGCTTTTTGGAATGCACTAGCGTTATCAGTCACCCCATCAGACACAGCCCCCCACCATTGAGGATAAACAGCTTCAACTTTTAAATCACCTGCAATATTTCCTAATCCCGTAAATATCTGATATAAATCTGCGTTGATACCGCCATTAATTGTAATTGTTATTCCGCTGTCAGGTGAAAGTGTTGCCCCGTTCATTATCCACAACGTTATATTAGCAGGGATGGTGACATTGGATGATAACTTATAAGTTCCGGGTGGGAATATAATAGTAGCCTTACTGCTCCCGATTGTGGCTAATAGTGAGGACAGTGCTGCATAATCATTTGTTGCGCCATTTCCAATCAAACCAAACTTTTTAGCGTTATATGCACCCGACACAGTTTCCGCCAACTGCGCAACAACGCTATCATTAACCGTCTTCAACGCGTTCGCCGTCGGAGCCGCCGTTATCGACGTACTATTCGCGGAATCAATAAGCGTTACCCGAGCGTCATCTATCGCCACAACTACCGCACTATCCAGCGCCAGCGCCAGCGCGTTCATATCGCGAGGTACATCCGCTATCATCGTATTATCAATCAGCGGTAAGTTTAAATTCGTTGTATTCGCCATTTATGCTATCCCCCGATTTATTAATTCATCGTATGTTAACCCTAACGCCGTCAGCTCGCCATATGTTAATCCACTCGCGGATAATTCCGAATACATGTAATAGCGGAACACATAGTTAATCGCTAGATGAGCCGGAGTTATATCGCGTACAGCCGATTGTAACTCCGTCATCTGCGAAGGCACCCCGTAGTTACTCACGAAAGTAACCGTAATCGTATACGCGGGTACATTCGCAGTTACCGCGGTCTCCCCGTTCGCATACGCAGACGCCACGCTTTCTATTAACTCCGCGGATACAGCGCCAACTCCGCGTAATCGCGACATTAAGACCTCACGCCTTTGTGCGTAAGTCTTCGTATTATCCGTCACGAGTCCGAATATGCGCTCCCATTGCGCGAGTCCCCACGTTGCCGTTTCGATATACATCTGCGCGAGTACTTCGTATATATCCGCGTTTAACTTCGCGAACTCTTCCGCCTCGCGGTCTATAATATTCGTAGCAATCGGCATATCTCCGTAATAGCGCGGTAAATAATCGTGCATATCGCGTTGTATTTCCGTTAGATTTCTCATACGCTAACGACCACCGTCCCTAATACTGCGACCTCGCCGTCAGCAATTGCGATGTTGCCGGTACCCCCATTAGTCGTTAGTGTTGCGTAATCAATGACCGGAGGTATGTCGAGTATCACGTTAGCAATACGCGTAATCCGTACTATCGGATCGGTGAATGCTAGCGTCTTAAGGTATATGCCTACTCCGGTTTGGATGAGCGCCTTCACCTGCGCTGTAGTTGCGCCAGGTGCCAATGTCACCGTAACCGCTATATTAATCGGAATCTCCACCGCGCCTGCTACCGTTGTTATTGCGCCAATTGGAGCCGCGCCCATTCCTCGCCCGTCTTGCGTAGGATCAATATACGTTTGTACTGCGGTGATAATAGCGCTATCTGGCGCAGTCTTATTGTCATCCAGTAGTACGACTTTAACGGTGCCGGGCCCGTCC
>Ga0157371_10000300_pt1 | contig 65433 bp, 58 predicted proteins | sample C45metaG_FD_113462 | JGI IMG/M metagenome (GOLD analysis project Ga0157371, IMG submission 113462) | Corn rhizosphere microbial communities from Kellogg Biological Station, Michigan, USA - C4-5 metaG | ecosystem: Host-associated > Plants > Roots > Rhizosphere > Soil | place: USA: Michigan...
AAGGATCTCGGTTGGGCTGGCGCTCAAACTGCACTCAGATTTGAAAGAGAAGTTTGAAACCGTAACGCCTGTCGGTGCACGCGATAAACCAAACTTCGTTTGGGGGCTTTTAACTTCGGCATTGGATGACATGTTCATGGAAACCACTCTCTTGTAATTGGAATAGCTGCTATTACGCAGAACTTCTCGATGCGGCACGATAGGTTTTACTGCAACGTCGCACGTCGGACGTTCTGTATGTATTCGTTTAAATGGGTGAGATGTATGGTCATCGGCAAATGCAGGCGTAAGTTCAGCTTTCGCCTTTTGCAAAACCGAATAACCTTCGAGGGGCTTGCACCAACAACGAATAGCTAACCTGCGTCGAACACTCCAGGGCTTGCAACTGATCGACTACGGTGCTGAAACCGATGCTTTGCTCATGCTGCGTATGCGGCCAGTCGCTGCCCCACACCAACTGGCGAAGGCCGAAACTTTGTTCCAGCAGCGGTAATGCCATTCGAGCGAAATTGATGTTCTGTTGCGGCGTACCTCCCAAACGATAGATTCCCGATACCTTCATCCAGATCGAACCTTTCGATCCCGACTCCAGTAACTCGCAAAACCCGGGCTGTTCGACGCCCGAATTGGCATCCGGCCGACCAAAGTGATCAATCACCAACTTCAAACCGAACGGCGTCAATTGATGGATCAGTCCTGGCAGATCCTTTACCTCCCGATGCAACTCGACATGCCAGTCAAGATCAGCAATGTGGCTGAAAAACTCTCTCCAGGCACTGGTACGAAAATCAGGTAACGCCTTACCCATCAGGTTCAAGCGAACGCCGACCACGCCCATCTGATCCATGTCATTCAACATGGCGCGACTGACGCCTGGTTCCAGCACAACCACGCCTCGCAACTGCTGCGGCGCTTGTCTCAACGCCGCCAGCAAGTAGCTATTGTCGGTGCCGAGAAAGCTCGGTTGCACCAATACGCCATGACTCAGACCATGAGTGTGCAAGTGCGTCAGATACTGCTCAAGCGTGGCGTCGTAATCAGGGGTATAGCGCCGTGCACCGACCAAATTTAGATCACGGCTAAACACATGAGCATGGGAGTCGATGCCGGTGATCGGCGTAGAACAGGTGTCAGTCATAGCGTTCATCTATAGAAGGTAAAGGGCATCAGGCCCGCGCACTCTCGTTGCCGTTGACCGTTGCTGGCACCGATGCACTCGAAGCTTCGAGGCTGCGTCCACGGGTTTCCGGCAGACAAAGTGCCGCGATCACCGCCACGCCGTAGGCAATCCCGGCGTCGATACCAATCGCAGAACCAAGGGACATGGAGTCGCTCATGTGACCGACCAGGAACGGGAACACCGCTGAAAGCACTCGGCCAAAGTTGTAGCAGAAGCCGACGCCGGCGCCGCGTACGTCTGCCGGGTACAGCTCGTTGAACAACGCGCCGAGGCTCGCTGGAATACCGGCCGCGAAGAAGCCGAGCGGGAACCCCAGGAAGAGCATCTGGGTATTGGTCAGTGGCAGAAACACATAACACTGCACCGTGACCACGCAACACAGCGCGAACAAAACGATATTTTTGCGACGCCCAATCCGGTCGATCAAAAATCCGCTGACAACGCAGCCGCACCAGAAGGCCAGGATAATCACCGCCAGGTAACCGCCCGAGTTCAGCACGGACAAGTTGCGCTCGGTCTTGAGGAACGTCGGCAACCAGGTCATCACCGCGTGATAGCCACCGTGTGCACCGAGCCCCAACAGACCGCCAAACAACGTCACGCGAATCAACTCGGGACGAAAAATACCGGCCAGGGATTTGAAGAAACTCTGCGGGATGGCGTTTTCTTTTTGCAGACGCTGGAAGCTGTCCGGTTCCTCGACGTTGCGACGAACCCAGATAATCAGGAACGACGGTAGCAGCCCGACCAGGAACATCACGCGCCACGCCATGTCCTGGGGCACGAAGGTGTAAATCAGCGTAAACACCCCGACCGCCAGCCCCCAACCCACGGCCCAAGCGCTTTGGACAGTGCCCATCACTTTGCCGCGATACTGCGGATTGATGGTTTCGGCCATCAATACCGCACCGGCTGCCCACTCTCCGCCGATGCCGAAACCCTGGAGCGCCTTGACGATCAAGAGCTGGTTAAAACCGGTGACAAACGCGGAGAGAAAGGTAAAAAAGGAGAACCACAAAATCATCCACTGCAGCGTCCGCACCCGGCCGTAGCGGTCGGACAGCGTGCCTCCGACCCAGCCACCAATGGCGGATGTGACCAAGGTGACGCCACTGATCAGCCCCGCGTCGCCCTTGGTCAAGGTGAACGCGGCGATCAACGCTGGAATCGCCAGGCCGAACATTTGTACTTCCAGCGCGTCGAGCGACCATCCGCCGAAGCAGGCCCAAAACGTTTTGCGCTCCCGAGGAGTGACTTGGCGATACCAGCTAAACATGATTCTTATCCTTATAAGTGGAACGTGAGGCAGCCGAGAACAAACCGCGCCGCTACGGGCCAGTCGTGGTAATCAAAACAATGAAATCAGCAACGACCGAGTCGTCGCTGAGCGATCCGCTATCCTGGCAAGGGCTTAGCGGATGTCCACGCTGTAGCGGAAATGCTCGGCATGTCCGCGAGAGCGTCGCCACTCCAGCGGCGTTCCGGCGTAATCACGCGCCAGGCGCTCGATCACCACCACAGGGCTGCTGATCGGGACTTGCAGCAATCGAGCGTGCACCTCATTCACCGATTCGGCGGTGAGCGTTTCTTCGGCAGACGCGACGACCTGGCCGCAAACTTCTTCGTAGATCGGATAAAGCAGTGGCCCTTTGCGGCTCAGGTCGATCTCCAGCAGCGGCTGGAAGCGGTTGCGCGGCAGCCAGATTTCTTCGGCGAGTACCGGCTTAACATCCAGCAGACGCACGCGAACAATGCGGATGACCGGTGCGTCGGCAGGCAGCCCTAACGCTTGGGCCACCGCCGAGGGCGCAGCCACCGGTTCGATCGACAGAATGCGACTCTCCGGCACCTGGCGTTCGCCGGCAGCGGTCTGAAAACGGAAGAAGCGAAAAAGGGAAGATTGAAACTGTGGCCGGCGAATGAAAGTGCCTCGGCCTTGCTGACGCTCAAGGATGCCCTCACTGACGAGTGCGTCGACCGCTTTGCGCACAGTGCCGGTGGACAGTTGGTACTCCGCCGAAAGCGTGGCTTCGGTGGGAATGGCTTCTCCCGGACGCCAGCGATTGTTGGCGATTTGCTCTGCCAAGTGGTCACGCAGGCGTTGGTAAAGCGGCAGGCGAACATCACTGGAGAGAGCATTCATAGACTTTATTCACCTTGTTATCTATTCATCTATATGAATCTTGTGAGGAGTATTTCCTCAGACGACTTGGCTGTCAAGAAGGGGCAAGGACTCATGCTGACGAATGGTGAGCCATCGCCCGGCAAGCCTACGTCCAGCCAGCTCTGTGATTCGCCATGTCTACTTTCCCAACCCCATCAAAACCAAGCAGATTTTCCTGCGGTGAAATGCCATTAATTTCAGGCTTCTCTAATTAGAAACTCCAAGTGAAAGCTCGTACCGGCTTCAGAGCTATCAACGGATACGCTACCGCCATGCAGTTGCATAATTGAACGGACAATAGCCAATCCCAAACCGCCAGAGTCGTCGGGCTGATTACGCGATGGGTCGCACCGGTAAAAGCGCTCAAACAATCTCGGCAGATGCTCTGCAGCAATTGGCTCGCACTGGTTACGCACGGTGATTTCGAATCTATCCTTCGAAATCTTGCTGGTGACCGTCACTGCAGACGCGCAATTGCCATAGCGCAGCGCATTCGCCAGCAGGTTAGCCAATGCTCGACGAATCAAGGCTGGATCGCCCAGCAACTGACCTTGTGCCTGGTTTATCAGTTGCACATCTCGCTCTTGCGCGACCCCTTCGAAATACTCACACAGTTGCTCAATCAGATCGTGCAAGTTGATTTGCTCAAATTTCACGCGAGCGTTGGGTTGCTCGGTGCGAGCGAGAAACAACATGCTGTCGATCATTCGCGCCAGCCGTTCATATTCTTCCTGATTGGAAACCAGCAAGTTCTGATAGTCCTCGATAGAACGACTGCGCCTCAGGGTTTGCTGGGTATGTCCCATCAGGTTGCCGAGTGGGGTTCGCATCTCATGGGCGAGGTCTTCCGAGAAACGTGAAAGCTGGGCGAATCCGTCTTCAAGGCGGACCAGCATCTGGTTGAGCGCACCACAGAGTAATTTCAGCTCGTTCAGTTCATTGAATTCATCCAGCCGTAAATGCAGATTCTGCACATCAATCCCGGCGGCGCGCTTGGCCAACAGGCGCACGGGGCGCAAGCCTCGCTGACTAACCCACCAGCCTAATGCGAAAGCCAGCAGCGCGCCGACCGACATGGCCAGCCAGAGTTTGAGGCGGTAAGCCCCCATCATCTGGTCGCGCTCGCCCAATAACTTGCCGGCGATCAGGGTCAAGCGTCGATCACCCTGCACAACACTCCGCCAGGCGAGCCGCACTGACTCCGAAGGTTGACCATCACCGAGGCGAGGCTCTGGTGCAGCCGGCAAATTTGGCAAGGTCATATGCACTGGATTGATTTCGATCAGCACCTTACGGTTGTCATCGACGATCCATAGCAGATTGTCGCGATTGCCCAGCATGTTTTCGTAAAGCCTGGGCCGACCTTGCAATTGCTCGATGTTATCGCTATCGCTGATCAACGCCTGCATTCGCTCCAGGCGCCCCAGCAATGCCTGGTCATCGCGCCAGGCAATCTCTCGCTGTAGCGATTGATAAAGGTAAAAACCAATGGAGCCCAATAACACTAAGCTGACCAGTGCGAACATGATGGCCAGGCGCAGGCTCAGGGTGCGCGGAAATAGTTTCAGGATTGCACCTCGAGCATGTAACCGATGCCGCGCACTGTGTGAATCAACTTCAGCGCGTAAGGATCGTCAACCTTGGCCCGCAGTCGACGGATAGCGACGTCCACCACATTGGTGTCACTGTCGAAGTTCATCTGCCATATCTGGGAGGCAATCAGCGAGCGCGATAACACCTCCCCTTCACGACTGAGCAGCAGATGCAGCAGCGCGAACTCCTTGTTGGTCAAGGTAAGGCGCTCTCCATTGCGCGTTACCTTGCGTCGCAGCAAATCCAGGCTCAGGTCACCAGCGATAAAATGCTCAACCTCGCGAGGCGGGCCACGGCGCAGCAAAGTGCGAACGCGTGCCAACAGCTCGGCATAGGAAAAGGGTTTGACCAGATAATCATCGGCCCCCAACTCCAGCCCTTTGACCCGATCGTCTACCGAATCGCGTGCGGACAGGAACAGCACTGGGGTTTGCCACTTACGCCGGATGATTTGCAGCAATTGCCAACCATCCAACCCAGGCAGCATGACATCCAGAATGATCAGGTCGAACTCACTCTCCTGTGCCAAATACTGGCCATCCAGCCCGTCAAGGGCGATCTCCACCACATAACCCGATTCAGTCAGGGCTTTGCGCAGGTAATCCGCCATTTTCGTTTCATCTTCAACCACCAGGATACGCATTCTTTCCTCCACGACTGGAGCACAGGCTAGCCCGCTTCGCTGATTTCTCACATTACATATTGGTAATCAGGCGGCAATCATCCTGACGGGGTGGGCTGGTCATGATGTCTGTCAATAACTCAGACAGACTCAACTCACCAAGGAAACAGCATGCGTACAAGCCTATCGACTTCATTGCTGATCACACTCGCAATGAGTTCTGCGTTCGCCGTTGCAGGCCCGGATCAAGTTTCTGAGCGCAAGGACGTGTCACTTGCAATGGCCAACGATTTGCTGACTGCCGCTCTGGCAGCCTGTCACGCCGATGGCCGCACAGCCGTTGCCGCAGTGGTTGACCGTGGCGGCAATCTGGTTGCCGTGCAACGCGATGACAATGTCGGCCCGCACAATACGTTAGCCGCGCAACGCAAAGCCTATACCGCCCTGTCGACGAAGACTTCGACGCGACTGTTGGCAGAGCGTGCGCGAAGTACTCCCGATGCTGAGAACCTTAATACCGTTGCGGAGTTGTTGCTGCTGGGTGGAGGCGTGCCATTGAAGTTCGATGACCAGATCATCGGCGCCATCGGTGTGGCCGGTGCGGGTGGCGCTGCAAACGATGAAGGTTGTGCAGAGGTCGCCATCAACAAAGTTTTACCTGTCGTTAAAAACTAAGGACATCACCATGAATGTATTGAAAAGCTTATTCGCTGGCGCTGTATTGAGTGCCCTTTCAACTCTTGCATCAGCGGCCGCGAATCCATTGAGCGTGCATGTACTGAACTTGCAAGATGGCCTCCCCTCCCCTGGTGTCAATGTAACGTTGGAAAAACAGGATGGGAAAAACTGGGACATGCTCAACAGCGCGGCGACCAACGAGCAAGGTCGTATCCCCGGTCTGTACCCGGAGGGTCGTGGTCTGGAGAAAGGTACCTACCGTGTCACCTTCAAGACTGGTGAGTGGTTCAAGGCGCACAAAACGTCCAGTTTCTTTCCGGAGGTACCCGTCATTTTTGAGGTGGACGGTACCGTTCCTCACTATCACATCCCGTTGCTTCTCAGTCCTTACGGTTTCTCCACATACAGAGGGAATTGATGGGTAAGCGATACAAAATGGATAGTGTCTGAAGGCAAAGACAGCCGCCCCACTCAAAAGGGCGGTACTGTAGCTTAACTTTTGGGCAAATCGTAGATCTGTACGATAGTAGTATTTTTGCGATTGCCACTTTTTCTATTAATAGACTTGTCGCCGTCCCAAAGTAACGCCCCCTTAAACTGTAATAGCATTCTGAACGCCGAGAGCGGTAACGTTTGTTGCTTTTGATAGGTCACAATATATCTCCGAACATACAGGCTTTGTAAATTCGCTCTCTTGTTGAGCGCATGTATCAACATCGAAGTTAGTCTTTATTTTAAAATATCGAAGCCAATACACTTTGAAAACTAAAGCCCGTAACCCGGAGTAAATATTGCTTTAAGGTTCTCAATTCATACTACACGACGTGCTCAGCTTAAAAAGCCACACGTGGCCGCGCCTTATAGTCCTTTCAGACGATCACACACAGATTCAAAAACCCTATATTGGTATCTGCTACAAGACCAATACAGACCAGTTTGTCTTTGCCTAACCGGTTGCGCTCGGATGTTGGGTTTGACGTCGCCAACAGGTGAGTAACGGTGATTGAAGACCGAAACCTCAATCCGAGAGCACCGATCGATTTTCCAGCGCAGCCTAAACCTCATTAAAGAGACCGTTATATGACCTACAACAATGTCCTGCTGGAAATGCACGGCAAAGTAGCCCTGATCACCCTCAACCGCCCACAGGCACTCAACGCATTGTCCCCGGAGTTAACCGACGAACTTTGTCAGCTTCTTGATCTATTGGAAGTCGATGAGCAGGTGGGTGCTGTTGTCTTGACTGGCAGTGCAAAAGCCTTTGCCGCCGGTGCCGACATTAAGTCCATGCAAAATTTGACTTACATGGAGGTCTTCAAAACCGAATTCATAACCACCACTTGGGATCGTTTGGCGGCCTTTCGTAAACCCACAATTGCTGCGGTAGCCGGATATGCGTTAGGAGGCGGTTGCGAGTTTGCGATGATGTGTGACTTCATTATCGCCGCCGACACGGCGAAATTCGGTCAGCCAGAAATAACCATTGGTACCATTCCCGGCGGTGGTGGAACACAGCGATTGGCTCGCTATATCGGTAAATCCAAGGCCATGGACATGATTCTGACCGGGCGCCTGATGGATGCCGAAGAGGCAGAACGCTGCGGTCTTGTGAGTCGACTAGTACCCGCTGCCCAATTGCTTGAGGAGACGCTCAAGATAGCCGCAGGTATCTGCCAACAGTCAGCGCCTATCAATATGATGGCCAAAGAAGCAGTCAATCGTGCGTTCGAGTCCAGCCTAGCCGAAGGTGTGCGCTTCGAACGTCGCCTGTTTCACTCGACATTCGCCACTCAAGATCAGAAAGAAGGCATGCAGGCGTTTATAGAAAAGAGAAAGCCGGTCTTCATGGACCGTTGAATCAAGGATTTCTTAACCTTGTCGGATCTGTTTGCGGAACTTCCCAGTACCGGTATGCCCGCTCGGCAAGACCAATAGCCCCAAAGGATATCCCTATGTCCTCGCCCGATGTTTTTGTTCTCAGCGCTGTCAGAACGCATGTTTGACGGTGGCTGATCTGGATGTCATCGAATCAATTGAAGCGTTTGCGGCCCAGGCTTGTGCTGTAAAACGTGAGCTCGACCTGGATCCTGCCAAGGTCAATCACAATGGCTATGGCATTTCACTTGGACATCAAGTGGGCGCCACCGGCGCCATCATCACGACCAAGGCCATTCATGAACTGCATCGCATCCAGGGGCGCTGTGCATTGGTGGTGGACAAGGGATCGCTTCGATCTTCGAGCGCGTTTGACATTGACTCAATGGAAAATTCTATGAATAAGAAACGAATAGCTGTGATTGGTGCAGGCACCATGGGCAATGGTATCGCTCAGGTGTGCGCTATCGCAGGCCTGCAGGTAACTTTGGTGGATGTCAGCGATGAGGCATTGGCACGAGGCCTGAAAACCCTCGCAACTAATCTGGATCGTCAGGTTCGCAAAGGTACTTTGACGCAAGAATCGAAGGATAATGCTTTAACCAGGATCCATACGACAACGGACTATTCCGCATTGTCTGACGCAAGCCTGATTATCGAAGCCGCCACCGAAAACCTCGAGCTGAAGTTGCGCATCCTTCAACAGATCGACCAGCAGGTCGATGCCACAAGTATCATTGCCAGCAACACGTCATCGTTGTCCATTACCCAACTGGCCGTAGCGGTGAGCCATCCCGAGCGTTTTATTGGCCTGCACTTTTTCAACCCGGTTCCGATGATGGAACTGGTGGAGTTGATTCGCGGCCTGCAAACCTCCGATGCAACCCATGCTTGTACGTTGGCCTTTGCCAAACAGATTGGCAAAACGCCGATTACGGCGAAAAACAGTCCTGGTTTTGCAGTCAATCGTATTCTGGTGCCCATGATCAATGAAGCCATCTTTGCCCTGCAGGAAGGCCTGGCCAGTGCGCAAGATATTGACACCGGCATGAAGCTGGGATGCAACCAGCCGATCGGCCCGCTGGCACTGGCTGACTTGATCGGTCTCGATACGTTGCTGGCGGTGCTTGAGTCGTTCCATGCCGGCTTCGGTGACCCCAAGTACCGCCCTGCTCCATTGCTTAAGGAAATGGTTGCTGCGCGGCATCTGGGTCGCAAGGTCGGGCAAGGGTTTTACCGCTATGACTGAGCGGCAGGCCTTGGCAAGCGTCGAAAGCTTGCCTTCTACCCTGACTCGTCAGGCACATATTGCCCTACATGAGCAAAAAGGGGCGTACTTCCAAGTGCCCGAGCATGAATCGTGTAATCTCTGCACTCAATATCAGGAGCGGATCCAGCAGCTGCGCCAACGTTATGAAGGGTACTTTCTGATGTTGCTTGCAGATACCCGATCGTATTCCCCCAGCTTGAAGGCCGCGGTTCAAAGCATGGTGTCTATTCTGAACAATATCCCGGCGTGGCTTGAACGTACCCCGCTCTCTAAAACCGAGCGCATGAAGCTGATGCTCGAGACCGCTCAGGGTGCAATTGCCTGGGCACTCGGGATGCAAAGGACTGCCTGACCCCTTCCCTCGGCCCATCTGACAATTGAGGGTGTACGCTGTACACCCTCAAGATTGCGACTGACTTAGCTTCAATAGGCGATGACGATCGACTTGGTTTCGGTGTAAGCCTCAATCGCTGCGCGGCCGTTTTCGCGACCTATCCCTGACTGTTTGAAACCACCAAACGGGATGTTCGGATCCGATGGCAGATGGGTGTTGATCCAGACCGTACCCGCCTCGATGCGCTCGGCGACCCGTAACGCATTACTGATATTGCGCGTCCAGACACTGGCTGCCAGGCCGTATGGCGTATCGTTGGCTTGACGAATGACTTCCTCTAGATCATCGAAAGGCTGGGCCACGAGTACCGGACCGAACACTTCCTCCCTCACCAGAGTCAGTGGCTTACCCGAGGTATGAGCAAACACTGTGGGCTGGACGAAGTATCCAGCCCCCTCCGGCGCCGCACCTCCCGCCAACAACTCAGCGCCCTCGCGCTCACCCGTCTCGATTAGCCCCAACACTCTCTGGCGTTGCTTGGCTGAAATCAACGGGCCAATTTGGCTCTGCGGATCGAAGCCTGATCCCAGGCGCAAGTTCTTCGCCGCCTGGGCAACCCCATCGACGACTTCATCGAAGTGCTTCTTATGCACGTACAAACGTGAGCCCGCGGTGCAGACCTGCCCTTGATCATAAAAAATCGCGCTACTGGCACCAGCAATCACGGCTTGCACATCAACGTCGTCCAGAACAATGACCGGACTTTTACCGCCCAATTCCAGTGACACTCGTTTGATGTCATGCCCGCATTGCTGACCAATTATCCGACCGACTTCGGTGGATCCGGTAAACGCGACTTTATTCACACCGGGATGGCGGACCAGAGCGGCGCCCGTTGCACCATCACCGGTGATGACATTGAAAACACCTGGGGGAATGCCCGCCTGCAACGCCAATTCGGCCAGCTTTAATGCGGTCAAAGGTGTCTCTTCAGAAGGTTTGAGCACCAAGGTACAGCCGGTGGCCAGCGCCGGCGCGATTTTCCAGATGGCCATTAACAGTGGATAGTTCCAAGGAACAATGGCCGCCACTACACCCGCCGGCTGGCGTTTGACGATAGCCTGAAAACGGGTTCCAGGAGCAGACGCCGAGACGTCCAGCGCCAAACCTTCGATCTTGGTCGCCCAGCCGGCCATGTAACGCACCCACTGTGCACCGGCGAGTACGTCAAAGCCTCGGGAGTTAGCCAACAGTTTGCCGTTATTGAGCGTCTCCAGGCCTGCCAATAGATCGGCGTTCTCCTCAATCAAATCAGCAAAGCGCAAGATCATCCGTTCACGGGCTGCCGGAGTGATATCTCGCCAGTGAGTGCTGCTCAAGGCGGCCTGGGCTGCGCGCACCGCTGCGTCCACGTCCTTTTCGCCAGCGTGAGAGATCTGCGCGATCTCCTGGCCAGTTGCGGGGTCATGGATTGCCGCGGTACGACCATCGACCGCTGCTCGCCAGTCACCATTGATCAATAGCTCACGGGGCATCGCCAAGGCCGCCTTTAGAGCTGCCTCATTTGTATGTGCGTTCATCAACTAACTCCCATTTCATTTTCGGGGGTGTGTTTCCCCATTTGTTGTTCAGGGACATGAGGGAATCTTGCTTGCATCAGAACCGGATGCCGGCTCGATCTGCGTGGACTTGCAAATGAATACCGCCGGTATCAGTGCACACAGCATTAACAGTGCCGCCAACCAGAAGCACTCATGAAAGGCTTCAAACGCTGCTGTCGAAACATTGGTTATGGCATGCCCCTCCTGCCGCCATTGGTAAAGGATCGCCAGCACGTTAATTCCGACCGCCCCGCCCAACTGCATGAAAAAATTCATCGTGGTGGAGGCATAAGGCAGCAACGCAGGCGGAACAGATTGAATGGCGGCGACAGTGGTAGAGGGAATCAGCATCCCCATCGCCACACGGCTGAGCGTGAACCACGCGGCAACCAGCCAGAAGCCGGTTACGGCGGTTGTAAAGGTGAAGCCTATGCTCGCTAGCGCAAACAAAAACAAACCACCGATGGTCACAGCACGGGCACTCAGCCTGTCGCATAAGGCTCCTGCGCTAAAAATCACCAGGACAAGAATTATCCCCCCCGGAACCTGCATCGCGCCGGAATCTGCAGGTGAGTAACCCGCAGCACTTTGAAGGAAATACGGAATTAGATAGCTCGTTCCATAGAGACAGAAACCATACGGTACCGCCACCAGAAACACCGCCCAAAACCGTGGGTTGCGAAACAGACTGAGTTCGACCAATGGGGCCTTGCAGCGCAGTTGCCACAACACCAGCCAAACCAGACTGACCAGCGTCAATGCCAGACACCCCAAAGTTTGCCAGGTAGTCCATCCTTTGCTCAGGCCTAATCCGGTGATGTTCAGCAGAGCGAAAATGAAGACTGTCAGCAGCAACATTCCCAGCCAGTCAAATCGACCGTGAACGATGGTTGGGTCCACCTCGGGTACGTATTTGAACGCCAGCAGCAGTGCAGGTAAGCAGAACAAAACAGGAAACAGGAAAATCACAGGCCAACCAAAAGGATCCAGCAACAGACCGCCCACCGCGGGGCCAATGGCAGGCGCCAGCACTGCGCCAACGCCGAAGACTCCCATGGCCATCCCTACAGCTTGAGGCGGGAACACTCGGGCAATGGTGATCAGTGCCACCGCAGGTACCAGTCCCATAGCGATGCCCTGCATGACGCGAGCGAGAATAGCCACCTCAGCATTCCAGCTCACAGCGCCCAGCAGAGAAACCCCGATGAACAGCAACAGGGTGAATATGTACACGCGCCGCAGGCCAAATCGTCCCGCAAGCCATCCGGTGGCCAGGATTGAGGTGGTCGCTGTGACCTGAAAGCCGGTTGCGAGCCACTGAATGACCTCTTGACCCACATTGAAAGCGTCCATCATCTCCGGCAATGCCACCATCACCATCGTTGCGGAAAACCCCAAGGCAATAGTGCCCAGCAGCACGGTGATGCTGGACATCCAACGGTAGTTTCGAGTGAGTTGTTGCGTGTTCTGAGTACTCATGGGATGCCCTGCTCTTTCGGTTGGCGCAGCACCGCACAGAGCGGTGTTACGCATGCTTGCGATCACTCGTCGCTGTAGACAGCTTTGTCAGCGTGCCAGCGTGTCCAGAGATGGGTATTGGGCATTTGGTAGGCATTGACCTCACGATCGATCACCACCTGGACGATGGCCGGTTTCCCGCTGGCAAAAGCCCGCTCCATGGCCGGGGCGATTTGTTCAGTGGTTTCACAGAATTCGCCATGTCCGCCCATAGCTCGGGCCATGTCATCCAGACGGACAAAGGCGTGATCGACCTCGAAGGTACGTCCACAGACGTGCATGTAGTAAGGCACCTCCAAGGACCAGCCTTGGTCGTAACCCACCACAATGACGATCGGTAATTGATAACGAACTGCTGTTTCAAACTCCATCGGGTAGAACCCGAAAGCGCCATCCCCGGTGATCAGGCAGACACGTTTGTCAGCATTCACTTGGGCCAGTGACGCACCCAGCGCATAAGGCAGGCCTGTCCCAAGATTGCCCAGCTTGCCAGCAAACATGAAACCGCCCAGAGAATGCTGGATATAGTTGTGCATCCAGATACTGAAAGCCCCTCCGTCCCTGATCAACACAACGTCTTTTGGCAGGGTTTTTTGGACTTCGAGTACTGCACGCCCCGGATGAATGGGCGTGCTCGAGATGGTCGCGACCTGAGCACAAAACTCGGCATAACCGCTTTTCCGCTCGGCTTGCCAGCGCTCCACTTGGGCGTTGTGCGGAAGGGGTTGATGGCGACTCAGCGCAGCGATCAACCGCGGCAAAATCTGCCGCATGTCGCCAGCCAGGCCAACCTCCACCGGACGGTTTCGACCAATGTTCTGTGGGTCCAGATCAAGCTGAATCCAGCGTTGTTTCCCTTGTTTACCGAAATAATTCGGAAAGCCCTTCTGCTCCTTTGAATAGGCATAACCGCCAAAACCGAGCTTCTCACCGATAGGGGTTCCTATCGCGAAAATCACGTCCGCATCGCGGCTGATACTTGCCCCTGGCTCGATACCCAGATCAAAGACATGTGGATGTGTATCCGCCAGGACTCCACGTCCGGACGTCGTGAGGATCACCGGTGCCTGCAGTGTTTGCACCAGCTCATCGAACAGTGACTGGGAACCCGAATTACGAATACCAGCGCCCCCTACCAGCAACGGCGACTTGGCCTGAACCAACATCGATGCGACTTTTTCGATCTGCGCGTCGCTGACAGTTTCTTCAAATGTTGCCGGGCGATAATTCTGCGGTGCCACAAGGTCACCGAATTCGCGATATTCCAACAACATGTCAAAGGGCAGACCAATGTAGACGGGGCCTGGAGTACCGGATCGCAATTGGCGGAAAGCCTCATGAAAGAGTTCATCGGCCTCCAGCGGATTCTCCAGCACCGCCGCAAACTTGGTCATGGGTCTGACGACTTCAATGCTTGGTGGGCACTGGAATTTCGAACGCCGGGGAGAATTGCGAGCCAATGATGTGCGTTCAGAGCCGATGTACAACACAGGAAGGTGCTCCTCCCAAGAGTTGGCGATGGCCGAATACAGATTGATGACGCCAGGGCCACAGTTGGCGCCCACTACTGAAATATTGCCTGTGAACGCAGCATAGGCCTCAGCCATGAAGCCGCTGGCGGTTTCATGGTGGGGGGCGATCAATGGCACACCACGATCATGCAGTGCATGATGCAACTTGCCGAAAGTGACCTCTGGCAGCGAAAAAAACTTGTCGATGCCTTCGGCGACTAACAGGTCAGCGATACGTTCACCTAATGATTGCAGGGCCATCGTCTCTCTCCATTTATTGTTATGTGTGCTGTGAAACGCGATTGAGCCAAGCTCAAATCGTCTCTCGATTGGGCAGCAAAATGACCTTGATCGCTTGCCCACGGCCCTGAACCTCAAAGGCCTGACTGACGTCGGCGAGTGCAAACTGATGGGAAATCAAACGTTCACGGTCGAGTTTTCCTTCAGACATTAACTGCAAGGCCAATTCCAGCTCCTCCGCGGCGTAACCGTTGGAGCCGAGCAGGCTGATTTGCTTGGTTATCATCGGCATCATGTCGATGTTCAATCGGTCCTCGTAGGCGCCGAAACAGATAACCCTGCCGTCGCCCGGGCGTGCCATGCGCAAGGCTGACTCCAGAGGCGCCGGGCCGATCATGTGTTTGAGATACCCGGCACACTCGAACACGACGCTGATATCTGTCGGCTCGATCTCGGGATACGTGATTGGAAGAAAGCCACAGATAGCCTTCGCCGTGGAGAGCAAGTCTTGGTGTCGAGGATTGATCGTGTCGGTCGCCCCGATCTCCAAAGCCATCGCCAGGCGCTCATCGGACACGTCGATGGCGACAATTTTCCCGATATCGATTGCCTGTGCCTTGAGCGCCTGAATCACCCCGAGACCGATAATGCCCACCCCAAAAACCACCACGTTGTCACCCGGCTTCAGGTTGGCCTTGCGGATCATTTGCAGACCATCGGCCAAGGGTTCGGTGGTCGCAGCAGCAGCAAAAGAAACATTCTCGGGAATGCGCACCAACTGAAACGGATTGACGGGCACGGGCACCAAGTCAGCCATACCGCCCATCCCCACGCCTACCACACGCTCACCGACGCTGTAACCGACCACGCCCTCCCCAACAGCACTGATCACCCCGCTGAATTCATGTCCAGGAATCTCCAGCCCTTCAGAGTCGACACGCACTAGTTGCTTGCGATGGGCGTCGGTTCGGTACATGTGCAGATCACTCCCGCAAATGCCGCAGGCCTCCACGCGTATCAAGACTTCACCAGGTGCTAATTGCGGCACCGTGGCCTGCGCGTTCATTTCTATATGCCCAGGATCGTGAAAAACGGCAGCTTTCATGGAGTCGTCCCTTCTAGTAGGTGGATACGGCGTGCCCATCAGCGCAATTCCTTGCGCATGATTTTTCCACTGGTGGTTTTGGGTAAGTCGTCGCGAATTTCGATTTGACGCGGGTATTTATAAGCGGCCATGCGTGACTTACAGAAAACAATAAGTTGCTCAGGTGTGACCCGGGCTCCCGTCTTTAGGCTAACGACGGCTTTTACGCTTTCTCCGCGATAGACATCTTTCACTCCCACCACAGCGACTTCACGCACGGCAGGATGGCCGTAAAGAACGTCCTCAACTTCTCGTGGCCAGACCTTAAAGCCGGAGGCGATAATGACGTCCTTCATCCGATCAACGAGGAAAAGCCAGCCCTCAGAGTCCAGATACCCAACATCGCCGCTACGCAAAAAACCATCACTCATGACTTCGCAAGTCGCCTCAGGGCGTTGCCAGTAGCCACGCATAACTTGTGGGCCTCGAATCAAGATTTCCCCAATACTGCCCGTCGGTAGAACCTGGCCCTGCTCATCGGAAATACGCAGTTGAGTAGCATGAATGGGTAACCCAACCGACAACACGCCCTCTTTGTTACACACTGCCAACCGATCTTGAGGCACGGCCGTTACCACCGAAGTGGTTTCAGTCAGTCCATAGACCGCTCGAATGTCGTGCCCAAATTTTTGCTGGAAAGCACTGACCACTGCTTCAGGAATCGGCGCGCCACCTGAGTAGATTTTTTTCAGTGACGCTAGCTGTTCTGGACGAACCTTTTCAGCGTTAAGCAGCGCAATGAACGCGGTAATCGCACCGATAGTGAATGCTGCCTGATATGTCTGCACGGCTTCGGCAAAAACCTCTGGATGAAAGCGTCCAGTCAGCACAAGAGGAGCACAGCAGGCAAAGGCGACGCCGATATGCAGAATTAGTCCGGTGACGTGAAACAGGGGAGCCATCGCCAGGATCGGCACACCATCATCCAGAGCAGCCCAACTGCGAAAAGCCTCGCTGTTAAAGGCATAGCTCGCATGGCTATGTTCAACCCCCTTAGGCAAACCGGTGGTTCCCGAGGTGTACACAATGGTGGCAATGTCAGTGCACTTAATCGTTGCACGAATCGGCTTGGAATCGGCCCACGCCGCCGTAATGTCGCGCAGAAAATAACCTTCTTCGGCCGGTGCTGAGGGCACTCCGAAAACACGCGGATCATTCCGGCTCTGAAGTTCATGCTCGCCCGCAACAATCAACAGTAAGTTGTCGGGCCGATGTTCAAGCTGAGACACCACCTCATGATAGAGATAGTCATGGCACATCAACACTCTGGCCTGACTATCCTCAAGCAATAACGAAAGCTCTCGAGCCCGGTTCATCGGGTTGATGCTCACTGCAATGGCCCCCAGCTTCCAACTGGCAATCAAGCCAATCACAAACTGCGGAACATTTTGCAGAAACAATCCGATTCGATCTCCCGCTACCACACCATGCGCCTGCCAGAATGCCGCCAACGCATTGGCATCCCGATCCAGTTGAGCGTAACTGAGCGTGGTGTCGAAATAATGGATGGCAGCGGCCTGTGGAGCCTTGTCGCGGGCGGCGTCGAACATCTGCAAGGCATCGGCAAAATGTGCCTCAAATGTGCAATGAGCCGAAGACTCGAAAACTCGTTCAACACTCATGACACTGCGGCTCCTCTTGCTCCATGGTGGCGAGGCAGCCAGCTGGGTTCGCCGACCCATTTTCCAGCGTGACAAGGCACAGATTGACCTTCATCGCAGACCTCGCATTTTCTTTTTTTTTTGCATTATCGCGGCGTATAGATCGAGCAATAGCCTTGGAGAAATCGAGCTTCAGCACCGCAGTTGCTATAAGTGTTCGCCCCTCCATCATCCAATCGCATCGTCTGTTCAGACTATTCTTGAAGCCCCCTACTCGCGAGTAAGCTGATTCCTTGAAAACACGGATGCGACCTCTTTGCGAATGGCATTTGGGCAATGATGTCATTCAGTCGCAGCTCGATTGATCGGGGATTTCCATGACGAATACCATCGACAATCGCTCACCTTGGGCAACGAAACAGGACCGCCTGACCGAGCGAGAAAATAAACGCGACGCTGTACTACGCACGGCAGCAGAGTTGTTCAACGAGAAAGGCTTTCATGCCACTTCCCTTGACGAAGTGGCTGAACGCCTGAACGTGAGCAAGCCGACGGTGTACTACTACGTGAAGAGCAAGGACGAAATTCTCTTCGAATGCGTACGCATCGGTCTGGAGATGTTGGAGAACGCCTCGAACGAAGCGATTCAGAGCGGTAGTAACTCAAAGGAAAACCTGATCGCCGTGATGCGCAAGTACGCCGAGATCGTGACGATGGATTTCGGCATGTGCTTGATTCGCGTCGGTGAAGATCCCTTGCCTTTGGAAAGTCGCCGCAAACTGCGACGCCTCAAGAGTCGCATCGATCTCAAGTTCCGCAGCCTGATTCAGCAAGGTATAGCCGACGGGGCCTTGATGCCCTGCGACCCGAAAATCGCAGCTTTCACCATCGCCGGTGCGCTGAGCTGGATTGCCCGTTGGTATGACCCCAAGGGCCCCCTCAGGGCTGAAGATATCGCTAACCAATGCATCGACTTGCTGATGAACGGGCTCAATTGCAGATCGAGCGCCAGCAGCCGTGTCAACTGATCCAGTCGCGCCGAGAAGTGCTCACAATGACAAAAAAAGAGACCTCAAACATTACCGAATTTCACCCCGAACGACTCCAGGCGTTCCTTAAGGACACGCTCGGCGGGCTGCAGGGAAATATGCACCTTGAACGCATCGGTGGCGGTCAGTCTAATCCGACGTTCTTTGTCACCTTTGACAATCGCGAACTGGTGCTTCGCAAAAAACCAAGTGGCGAGACCCTGCCATCGGCTCACGCGGTAGATCGTGAATACCGGGTCATGACCGCACTTGCGCAATCCCGGGTGCCAGTACCCAAGACAATTCTGTATCACGCAGAACCCGACATTGTCGGAACGCCCTTCTATTTGATGGAAAGACTTCAGGGACGCGTTTTCCCGGAATACAGCCTGCCTGGCGTACCACCCGCCGATCGCAAGGCCATGTATGAATCCATGGCCCGGACGCTGGCAAACCTGCATCAAGTTGACTGGCAGGCAATCGGCCTTTCTGACTATGGTCGTGAAGGCAATTACTTTTCCAGGCAGCTGGCGCGCTGGGGCTCGCAATGGGAGATGGCCGACCAGCACGATAATCCACAGCTTGACACCCTGCTGGCCTGGCTTCGCGCCAATTTGCCCCAAGACGACGAAACTACCGTGTGTCATGGCGATTTCCGGCTTGGCAACTTGATGTTTCACCCCACCGAACCAAGAGTCATCGGCGTACTCGACTGGGAGCTTTCAACCCTCGGCCACCCACTTGCGGATCTGGCTTACAACTGCATCGCCTGGCACACATTGCCGTCTGAGTACGGTGGCATCCGCGGCCTGGATCTGCAGTCACTGGGCATACCGTCGCAAGCAGATTATTTGCAGCAGTACTACCACTCCGTCCAGCGCAGGCAAGGGGCCGAAAACTTTCACTTCGCCTTTGCGCTGTTTCGCCTGGCGGTGATTTTCGAAGGCATAGCAGCTCGGGCACGGTCCGGTAGCGCAGCGTCGGAAAACGCCGCAAGCGTTGGCCCCTTGGGAAAAGTATTCGCCCGACGCGGCCTCGAGCTGCTCGAAAACGCCATTGTCATTTGACTCAGTCGAGACCCGTCTATGAACTTTGAATATCCGCCCCACGTGGTTCAACTGCAACAACGTCTGCAAGCGTTTTACGACAGTTACTTGCTCCCAGCCAACATCCAATGGCATCACCAGGCCGAACAAGGGATTTACCCACTCGAGTTGATCAATGACCTCAAAGCCCTCGCCAAAGACGAAGGGCTATGGAACCTTTTTTTGCCAGCCCTGCGGTCGGACGAGCCAGGTACCCGGCTAAGCAATCTCGAATACGCGCCGCTATCGGAAATCATGGGCAGACTGCCTTGGGCTGCCGAGGTATTCAACTGCAACGCGCCAGACTCCGGCAATATGGAACTGCTGCACCTAGCGGCCAGTCCCGAGCAATACCAGCGTTGGCTAAAGCCACTGCTAGAAGGAGAAATTCGCTCCTGTTTTGCCATGACCGAGCCGGATGTCGCTTCCTCTGATGCCACCAACATCGCCACGCGCATTGAGCGCCACGGTGAGCAATACGTCATCAACGGGCGCAAATGGTTCACCACAGGTGCTCTGCATCCCAACTGCAAATTGATGATCGTATTGGGCCGCAATGCCGATGAAAGCAGCAGCCATCAAAACCATTCGATGATCCTTGTGCCGATGGACACTCCTGGCGTTCAGATCGTGCGCAATGTACCGCTCATGCATCACTACGCCGTAGAAGGGCATTGCGAGGTATTACTCACCAATGTCCGCGTTCCACTTGATCATCTATTGGGCAAGGAAGGTGGCGGATTTTCCCTCGCCCAGGCACGTCTTGGGCCGGGACGCATTCACCATTGCATGCGCACCATTGGTCAATGCGAACTGGCGCTTGAATTGATGTGCAGCCGCGCTTTGGAGCGCAAAGCATTTGGCCGCCATCTGGCAGACTTCTCCAATGTGCGCGACTGGATTGCCGAGTCGCGAGTAGAGATCGATCAGGCGCGACTGTTAGTGCTTCGTGCGGCGGATACTATCGATCGTTTGGGCAACAACAGCGCTCGTGTCGATGTCTCGGCCATCAAACTGGTCGCTGCACGCCTGCAAACCCGCGTACTGGATCGTGCCATTCAGGTATTCGGTGCAATGGGCATGACCGCCGATACCCCGCTCGCATTCCTCTGGACCTGGGGGCGCGCGCTGCACTTCATTGACGGCCCGGACGAGGTGCATCTACGCACGGTCGCCAAGGATGAACTCGCCAAGGCCAAATCCCGAGGTGCCGCCTGCGCAGCCTACTTCACCCCAAATTTACCGTCCCATTCACTCGAGGGAGATCACAATGAACAGTGAAGCGGCACCATTGACCTTGACCCTGGATGGTCCGGTTGCTCACCTTCTTTTTAATCGCCCTGCGGCTCTGAATGCGATTAATGTCCCCATGGCTTTAGCGTTTCGCGACGCCATGCGGACCATCGCGGCCTCTAGCGATATCCGTGTCGTTATCCTCAAGGGCGCCGGCCGTGCGTTCATCGCAGGGGGTGATCTCGCCAGCCTGCGAGAAAACCCGCTGGAAAATGCCCAGGCATTGATTGAACCCTTACATGAGGCGCTGGCGATCATGACCGGACTTTCACAACCGGTGATTGCTAGCGTACATGGCGCCGTTGCAGGCGCTGGCGTCAGTATTGCTTTGGCTTGTGATTTTGTTCTGGCCGCGCAAGGCACACGCTTCAACCTGGCTTATGCCTCGATCGGCACCAGCCCTGATGCATCAGCCTCGTGGCACCTGCCTAGGCTGGTCGGCCTGCATAAAGCAATGGAACTGCTTCTGCTCAGCGAGCCGTTCGATGCCGACGAAGCATTGCGTCTGGGTTTGATCGGCAAAAAAGTTGCCGCAGATCAGCTCCAGGCTGAAACCGAACATTTGGCCAGCCGCCTCGCACTGGGTCCGACATTCGCCCTGGGGCAAACCAAACGCCTGCTGCGAAACGCTTTTCAACGTAGCCTTGAGGAGCAACTGGACGCCGAACGCGAAGGGTTTTGCGCATGCACTCAAACCGAGGATTTCGGTCGCGGAATAGAAGCGTTCTTCACCAAGGAAAAAGCCCACTATCTCGGCTCTTAGCCTGAACAGACGATGACTCGAACCGGGCACACATTGGAGATATCGGTGAAAATGCGAGGCGGCTATTCCATCGACTGATCCAGCTCAATCGTAGTTAGGGGTAACACTGCCCAACAACAGACGCACCAGCGCTGTTTGACGGGTCACCCCGGTCTTGGAAAATATCGAGCGCAGATGCGCTCGCGCGGTGTTCTTGCGAATATTGAGATCATCCGCGGCCTCGTCCAGCGTCATCCCGTCAGCCAGCAACAGCGCCAGCGCCGCTTCGGCCGGAGTCAATTCGAACAGCGACTGAATCACGTCCGGCGAAGACTGGGATTTATGCACTGGATCGCGCAAAAACACCATGACCGCTGGCCGATGCCGTCCTTCCGACCATTCGTTCAGAGGTACCGAACGTATCGCCACGCCATATTTGGCCAGCCCCGATGATCGAGTGATCGCCATCGCTTGCGGAAGATGGGTAGGATTTTCCAGAGCCTGACGGATAAATTGTTGAAGAGCGCGATTTTCAGTCGAATACTTGGCTTCCAGCGCTCTGTTCGATATGTGGATGCCATCATGCGCGCGAAGAATTTCATCGGCCACCTTATTGGTTTTCATGATGGCTCCAGTCTCATCGATCACCACAGTACCCAGCATCATGCGATCCACAGCACCCGCATACAGTTGGCGCTCCGACTCAATGTGATCCAGTCGGAAGTGCAGTTCAATGGACCGCTTCAGATGTGACCTGAGGGCCTCGCACACTGCACGATCCCGATCAGTAAATGCCTGCGACGCATGGCTGCGACAAACACGAAACCGGCACTCGGAACCATCTTTGGTATAGATATCGAAACCCAACAGATAACGTATGTCGTAGGGTTCGACAAACTGCTTATAGAAGTCGCTGGTAATCCAATTGCCGGCACCGATCATCTCCTCTACCGTCAGGACCTTGTCTGGCGGTAAGCCTACAAAGGGATCGAGGCTAAAAATGGCGCGGCTGGTATATTCGCCCTGCTCCATAAAAGGGCCTTTGGGGCTGGCATTGATAATCAATGCATCATTTCTTTCCGAGGCAGGACGCAAGATCAACGAGACCCAATTAGCATCCAGAAGGTCGCGCAAAAAATTGAGTGAACCTGACCAGGGCAAGGCCTCCAGCGGACCTTCATAAATAAGCGAAATCAGTTCATTGAACGTTGCCGGGGTCATACGGCTGCGCGAAAAAACCTCAAGGCTGCCAGCGCCCTCTTGCTGTTCGCTCATGTCGGCAGGTTCACAGAAGGGATGACTGGCATCGCTGCGAGATACATGTTCAGGCCAAACGAGTCTCATGCTTTTCTCCCGGTTATTTTTATTTTGTGGGGCTCGACACTTGCGCTGATGACACAACGTAAAGATTGTTTCCTGCAATCCCAACTTATTGAATCATGCAAAACCTGCGCAATACTGATCAAAATTCAGACTTACTCTGCGATGAGGCAATCGTTCATTTGGATGCGTGATTACACTTTCTACCGTCGAGCCGCTCGCATAGTCATATGCCTAAAGGTCTCCCCGCAGTAGCTCCCCCGTCCACAACCAGAGCGTGACCGAGCACATAGGAAGACTCATCCGATGCCAGGAAAAGGACCGCACGGGCCATCTCCACCAGATCACCTGGGCGCCCGATAGGTTGCAGGCGGTCGAGTGCCTTGATGGTTTCTGCCGATAATCCTTTCGTCATACCGCTAAGCATCACCCCGGGGCAGATACAGTTCACTCTGATACCCAGCGGCGCCAATTCGATGGATGAGGCCTGGGTCATAGCGACCACTGCGGCTTTGCTTGCGCAGTACGCGGCGATTTCCGCCGAAGGTGATATGCCGCCATTTGATGCCGTATTAATAATGACGCCGTGCCCTTGAGCGCACATGATGCGAGCGGCGGCACGGATCCCATAAAACACTCCGTTTAAATTGATCCCCACAAGTTGATGATATTCTTCGTCCGAAAGATCCTTCAATAATCCGGCAGGTCCTCGGACGCCGGCATTGTTAAACATGATATCGAGCGTTCCAAACTTTTTAACTGTAAAGTCAACAAGATTTTCCACCGCTTTAGGGTCACTGACGTCTGTCAGTACAAAATCACCACTGACTTCTTCGGCAACAGCAAATCCTGCTTGTTTTGTGACATCCCCAATGATTACTTTCGCGCCTTCTGCTGCTAAACAGCGAGCGACCTCACGCCCAAGACCTGAAGCACCACCTGTTATCACCGCAACACGATTTTCGAATCTTTTTGCCGTCATTAATAGGTACCTTTGGCTACTGAAATATTGTGCGCAAAGCGTTATTACGACCTGATATTAATTTTTGCGCATTAATGAAAAACCCAAAGAGCCGCTTTATCTGCTTTCGCGACTTTTGAATATTCGACAGAGCAAACTCAGAACGTCACAGCTGCAAGCTGCAAGCTGTAACGATTTGCGGCATCACTGGCTGCGCAAATGCATGTCGACACATGCCACGCCAGATCGTGCTTCAGCGTCGGGCTGCAGAACGCATCCAACCGTAATTTTTCATATCAACACCACCCTTACCGCGAACGCGGCTGCCGTACCATAGTTCGCGGCCCAACAGAGTGGACATTTCAGGGCCAAAACGCTCGATAAAATCGTCACCTAGATGGCTGTAATCTTCCAATGGACGATAAGCGAGCCGAGCAAACGTGCTGTGCAGCATCACTCGTTCACCCGGTAACTCACGTGAGTAATTGGAGTGCCAGACTGAACCTGACCAAAAGGCGATTGATCCTTTCGGGGCTACAATAGGAATCGCTCCTGCTTCTGCAACTACCTCCTCCGGACTCGGGTGCCGACGCAAGCGATGACTGTGAGGAATAACTTTTGTGGAACCGGCCTGTTGGTCAAGATCCTCCAAAGCCCAACAGCCGGTCATCAATGCGTTATGCTCGGGAAAGGGAGCGGGCATCCAGTCTTGATCCGCGTGCAACGCCATAGCCTTGGATCCCTGAACACGGACACTACCGCTGAGTTGGCTAATGATTGCGCCACGCCCACACATATACTCTACTATCGCCAATAGTTTCGGATTGACAACGGCCTCAGCAAAAACCGGATCACGACCAAGCAACATGTCACAAGAGGCACCTTTCTCAGTGAGATTGAAATAAGTTCCTTTATCTTCGAGTGCATGACGGCGCACGGCTTCGCGCAGACGATCAATAAACTCCATGGGTGCGACATCTTTGACAACCGTGTAACCCAGCGTTTCCATCTCATGAATATTTTCACTAAGGCCCAGCGCCTCGATTCGTGGCGCCAGCTCTTCCGACAACGCATACATCGGTAGCGACTCGTGGGATTTCAAGTGCATGACATTCTGTTTCATTTCTTATTTTCCTTGTTATGAATCAACGTCAATAACCACATTAGCTGCTACCTTTGAACAAAGACCCGAGTTCAAAAAAAGCCGCTTACAATCATGAAAATCAATCTACTCGTGACTTTTAAAATTGAACATCGTTCATTCGGACTATATCGGCATCCCGCATATCGGAATCGCGCATGTCTACTCGTCTTTGTTCGAGACTTATGATCGTGGAGTGGTCGGAGGATAATGACGAAAAGTCAGCGCAAAAACGCGCTACAACCATCCCGTTCATTTCCAATCCGTCAGTGAGCCATGCTAGTCCACATGGACGATGACACTTTAGTCTGACGGCAGCTCAAATCGCTGCAATGACTTCAAAAGAGGTGGCTTGTCAGCTTACTCGTGACCTTTTCATCAGGACAAATAAGATGCGATCTTACGAACACTCCGTTGCCGTCGTCACGGGAACAGCAAGCGGCATAGGCCGAAGTCTATCCCTTTCACTCGCAAGGCGCGGCGCCAAGATAGTTTTAGCAGACATCAATCTCGCCGGCCTTGAGCAGATCTACAGCGAGGTCAACACCCTCGGCGTACAAGCGCTGGTTATAGAAACCGATGTCGCCGATGCCGCATCGTTGGAAAATTTAGCGCAACGGGCCTTCGCGCATTTCAATCGAGTGGACTTATTGATCAATAACGCCGGTGTATTGAGCAGCGGCGCCAGCTGGGAGCTTGACCTGCAAAGTTGGCAACGAGTTCTGAACATCAATCTTTGGAGCGTGATTCATGCCGTGCGGAGTTTCATGCCACGTCTGATTGAACAAGGCTCACCAGCACATATTGTGAACACTGCCTCAATGGCTGGCGTTACCAGCGGGCCCTGGGTGGCACCCTACACCGTTTCCAAACACGGCGTGGTCGCATTGAGTGAATGTCTGGCCGCAGAGATGAAAGACGCCGGACTTCCGATCAAGGTCTCAGTGGTCTGCCCAGGCCCTGTCAGCACCAACATTACGCAGGATTTGCCCCCTCGCGATACGCCACGCAGCGGTCGCTTGAATGCTCATTTACGTGACCTAATACATCAGGGGATGTCTGCCGATGAATTGGCGGAGAAAGTCCTGGCTGGAGTCGAAGCCGGTCAGCTATGGATTTTTCCCCACCCTGAAGTGCGCAGCGCAGCAGAACAGCGCCTGCATCGACTGCTGAAAAATTAACGATGTCTCTGATAAACACGCGACCGAAAAAGGAGTGTCCGCATGAGTGTTTTCTCTGAAAAAGTTGTTGTGATTACGGGTGCAGCAACGGGTATCGGGCGTGCTACCGCAATGGCTTTCGCCAATGAAGGCACACACGTCATGCTTTCGGACATCAATGAAGCCGCTGGCGAGACTCTGGCTGCGCAGTTACGACATAACGGTGCAAGGACAAGCTTTATACGCTGCGACGTCGCCGAAGCCGAAGATTGCGAATCGTTAGTAAGCAGTACCCTGCGTGAATATGGTCGACTTGATTTTGCTTTCAACAACGCGGGCATCAGCGAAGGCCAGTTGCAGAGCCAACCTATAGCTGACTACCCCCTTGAACAATGGAAAAAAGTCATCGATATCAACCTGTCGGGAGTTTTTTACTGCTTGCGTCAGGAGATTCCCGCCATGCTCGCTAACGGAGGAGGCGCTATTGTCAATACAGCCTCCGTTGCCGGACAGATTGCCTTTGCAAATGTTGCCGGATACGTTGCAAGCAAACATGCGGTAATGGGGCTAAGCAAAGCAGCCGCCGTAGAGTATGGGGCTCAGGGGATTCGCTGTAATACCATCGCTCCAGGGTTCATTGATACACAAATGCTGCCCCCTGCGGCCCATGAATGGATGCGTTCGGTAACACCAAGCGGTCGGATAGGCACAGTTGATGAAGTGGCGAAAACTGTACTGTGGCTGTGTTCGCCAAATGCTTCGTTTATCAACGGTACTTGCCTTAATGTCGACGGTGGATTTCTATGCCAGTAGCGGTAATCATTCTTCAATTCCTGATGCCTCACCGTCGGTTAAGTGATTCACTTCAAGGCATTAAGAAAGTTCGTGAACAGGTCGGATCAAACAATTGATAGGCTGCCCCACACGCTAATCAGGAAAAACCAACGACCAGAGTTCGGCGCATGATTATGCGCTGCGCAACACTCAGCATTTTAGCAAGAGACCTGTCTGTTAAAGCGTCGGCAGTCTCTGCTTTTCGCTATTCGCCCAGATAACCCCTGAGCCTGTCCCCCTCCCGCCGCCCGGAGTTCCAATGAATCAGAAGCTGTATGAGATCCCCGTCAAAACTATCAACGGCCTAGAACAAACACTCGCCACCCACGCCGGCAAGGTGCTGCTGGTTGTGAATGTGGCATCCAAGTGCGGGCTTACCGAACAGTACGAAAGCCTCGAAAATCTTTACAGGCAAAAACGTGATCAAGGCTTGGTGATTCTCGGATTTCCTGCCAATGATTTCATGCAGCAGGAGCCGGGTACTGACGAGGAGATTGCACACTTCTGCAGCACTCACTACGACGTTCAGTTCCCGATGTTCTCGCGGATCTCAGTAGTCGGCAAAGAGAAGCACCCGCTGTACATCGAACTCACTCGCGCCCAACCTGCCGCGACCGGCGAGGGTCCGATGCGTGAGCGGTTGAATGGGTATGGCATCAAGGCCAATCCGCCGCCAGAGGTGCAGTGGAATTTCGAAAAATTTCTAGTGGGTCGCGATGGACGAGTGCTCAACCGTTTCGCCCCGGATGTTACTGTCGATGACCCTCGCCTGCTCCACGCGTTGGATGCGGCATTGGCGAATCACTGACTGAAGAGGTGGCCTGGGGTTAGTCTAAACAGACGATGCCTCGAACCGGGCGCACATTGAAGATGACGTTGAAGGTGAACTGACCACTCGATCGTGAGTTGTCACACGCTACCAACGGACTAACCTATGGCGCCCCAGATGACCCCTACTCCATTGGCCAAAAAAATACGAATACCCAGCGGTCTGGATATCCACTATCAGGAAGACGGTCAGGGTGACACGTTGGTGTTCATTCATGGCAGCGGTCCGGGCGCCAGCGGCTATAGCAATTTTCAGGGCAATTACCCATGGTTCAATGAGCACGGTTATCGGACGCTGGTTCCCGACCTTCCTGGTTATGGCTTGTCGTCCAAACCCGAGGACGTCGACTACGTGCTGGACTTCTTCGTCAGTGCCCTGCACCAGTTCCTGCAGGCATTGGACGTACAGCGCTGCGTGCTGATTGGCAATTCACTGGGTGGCGCGATTGCACTCAAATATGCACTCGACTTTCCCGAGACGGTCAGCAAGCTGATCCTGATGGGGCCGGGTGGGCTGGAGGAGCGCGAGGTGTACTTCCAGATGGAAGGCATCCAGAAAATGATGCGCGACTTCGCCGACGGGGCGCTGGACCGTGAAGGCATGCGCAGCCTGCTCTCAATTCTGGTCTATGACCCGTCGCTGATTACCGAAGCGTTGCTTGATCAGCGGGTGCCGATCTGTGCGCTTCAACCCAAGAGTGTGCTCTCGACCATGCGCGTGCCCAATTTGAGCGAGCGCCTCGCTGAAATCAGATGCCCGGTGCTTGGCTTCTGGGGCACCGATGACAAATTCTGCCCTGCCGAAGGAGCGCTCAAAATCCTGGCGCATTGCCAGGACGCACGCTTTGTCCTTGTCAACCGCTGCGGGCATTGGGTCATGGTCGAGCACCGCGACCTGTTCAATCGGACCTGCCTCGACTTCTTGCAAAACGGCTAAGGAATTCTCCATGGACCAGCACCTCATCAGTGAATTGGGAGACGAGCTGTATGCCGCGCTACGTGCGCGCAAGACACTCTCACCGCTGACCACGCACCACCCCGAGATCAGCATCGACGACGCCTACCACATTTCCTTGCACATGCTGCAACGCCGTATCGCTGCCGGCGAACAACTGGTCGGCAAAAAGATCGGCGTCACCAGTAAAGCCGTACAGGACATGCTGGATGTGCATCAACCGGACTTTGGATTTCTGACCGACGCAATGCACTACCCAAACGGCGCCTGCATCAGTCTGAGTAAATCCGGTCTGATCCAGCCGCGAGCAGAGGGCGAGATCGCCTTCATTCTCAAGGAAGACCTCCACGGCAACGTCACACGTGAAGACGTACTGGATGCCGCGGAATGGGTGCTGCCGTGCTTCGAGATCGTCGACTCACGGATCACCGATTGGAAAATCCGCATCCAGGACACAGTGGCTGACAACGCTTCATGTGGCGTTTTCGTGCTCGGTGATCAGCGCACCGCGCCTCGGGAATTGGATCTGGCCAGTGTCCGGCTCGACGTTTTGCGCAATGGTCTTGCCGCGGGTTCTGGACTGGGTAGTGCCGTCCAGGGACATCCCGCCGAGGCGGTGGCCTGGCTGGCCAATACCCTGGGGCGCTTCGGCATTCCATTCCGTGCCGGGGAAATCATTTTGTCCGGGGCTCTCGCACCGTTGGTACCCGCCAGCGCCGGTGACAGATTCGAGCTCACCATCGAAGGATTAGGCGCAGCTTCGGTCAGCTTCATCGACTGATGACTGCCAACCATCACGTTTCAGGAGGTGCAACATGCGAAGAATCAAATGTGCAGTGATCGGTCCAGGCAATATCGGCACCGATCTGCTCTACAAACTAAGCCGCAGCCCTGTGCTCGAACCCGTCTGGATGGTGGGTATCGATCCCACATCCGAAGGTCTGGCGCGTGCTCGCGAAATGGGTATGAAGGTCACGGATCGAGGCGTAGACGGGCTATTGCCCTATGTGATCGAGGACGGTATTCAGATCGCTTTCGATGCCACGTCAGCCTACGTACACGCCGAGAATTCGCGAAAGCTCAATGCACTTGGCGTATTAATGATCGACCTCACCCCGGCCGCGATCGGGCCGTATTGCGTGCCACCGGTCAACCTGCGCGAACAGGTCGGACAGCGACAAATGAACGTGAACATGGTGACGTGTGGCGGTCAGGCGACAATCCCAATGGTGGCCGCAGTTTCACGAGTACAACCGGTAGCCTATGGTGAAATTGTCGCGACCGTTTCCTCTCGTTCAGTCGGCCCGGGCACCCGCAAGAACATCGATGAGTTCACCCGCACCACTGCGGGCGCCATCGAACGTGTCGGAGGCGCAAAACAAGGTAAGGCAATCATCGTCATCAACCCGGCAGAACCGCCCATGATGATGCGTGACACCATCCACTGCCTGACTGAATCTGAACCCGATCAAGCGGCGATTATCGCTTCGGTGCATGCCATGATCGCCGACGTGCAAAAGTACGTTCCCGGCTACCGTCTGAAAAACGGCCCGGTATTTGATGGTAATCGCGTGTCGATTTTCATGGAGGTCGAGGGTCTGGGGGATTACCTGCCCAAGTACGCCGGAAACCTGGACATCATGACTGCCGCCGCAGCCCGCACCGCAGAGATGTTCGCAGAGGAAATCCTCAACGGTAACTTGAATCTCGAACCCCAGACCGCGCTGGAGGCCTGACATGAACCTGCAAGGCAAAAAAATCATTCTGCACGACAATACACTGCGCGACGGCATGCATCCCAAGCGTCACCAGATCAGCCTTGAACAAATGCGTGCGGTCGCCCGCGGCCTTGACGATGCCGGCATGCCGCTGCTGGAAGTTACCCATGGCGACGGCCTGGGCGGTGCGTCGGTAAATTACGGTTTCCCGGCCCATACAGACGAGCAATACCTGAGCGCGGTGATTGGCGAACTCAAACACTCCAAGGCATCAGCCCTGCTGCTGCCGGGGATCGGCACGGTCGATCACCTGCGCATGGCCAAGGACCTGGGCGTCCACACAATCCGCATTGCCACCCACTGCACTGAGGCCGACGTCTCGGAGCAACACATCGCATTGGCTCGCAAGCTGGAGATGGACACTGTGGGCTTTCTGATGATGGCGCACATGGTCTCCGGCGAACAGTTGGTCACCCAGGCCAAACTGATGGAGTCCTATGGCGCCAACTGCATTTATGCCACCGACTCCGCCGGCTACATGCTCCCAGGGGACGTGACTGAGCGAATAAGCGCATTGCGTGCAGCGCTTAAACCTGAAACCGAAATCGGCTTCCACGGTCACCACAACATGGCGATGGGTATCGCCAACTCCCTGGCCGCCATCGAAGCTGGCGCAGTACGTATAGACGGTTCGACCAATGGCCTGGGCGCCGGAGCGGGAAATACACCGCTGGAGGTGTTCGTCGCCGTGTGCAATCGGATGGGCATCGAAACCGGCGTCGATCTTTATAAAATCATGGATGTTGCCGAAGACATCGTACTGCCGATGATGGAACACATGGTACGCATCGACCGCGATTCATTGACGTTGGGGTATGCCGGGGTTTACTCGTCTTTCCTGCTGTTCGCCAAGCGTGCCGAAGCCAAATACGGTGTCAGCGCACGGGATATTCTGGTCGAGTTGGGCGCTCGCGGCATGGTGGGCGGCCAGGAAGACATGATCGAGGACACCGCCATGGACATGGCCCGTGCCCGCGACAAAGCACAATCCATCGCCCAAAGCGCCTGACACGTCCATCTCTGCGGACTCAACGCCCCCACGCAGGCGCTGAGTCCGTCCTTTCTCCTGTTTCATCCCCCTTCGATGCGCCACCACTCCCTGCCTCACATCGCTGCGAACAACACCAACCGCGCTGTCACTCAGAACACGCTCCGAATTGGCATGCGCCAGGCAAACAAATACGCGACACCCGTGCAAATAGTTAGTCCGAAAGGACGATGAGCATTCTTGACAGGTTTTCTACTCTGCGGACATACCAACCAGATCGAGGAAGCCCGTGTGGTAGACCTGACAGAGGCAAAGAGTGAAAACATTCGCACTTGGGAACTGTACTGCGACACTCTCAAGCGCGCGGGTCTGCAGCTACAACGCCAAGAGGCGCCTCAAGACGACTTTAACCAAGCAGAAGGTATGCGTTATCTAAGCCGCTTGGCGCGCATTGGTCTTGAGATGTTTGTCGAAGGTGGTGACGAGCAGTTCCCGACGTTTATGGTGCCCTCCCACGAGACGGCAAAAATCGGTGCTGACAATCCGGACATGGGGTATCTGGCCGCACGCATCAATGGTCAGTACACCTATCGTGTCAGTGGACTACGCGGATCGGCCGCCTCGATTAACTTCAGCACCAAGCGCGGCGGGTACGACAAGTCAGGCAAGCTGGAGCCCGGTGGTTTCATTGACAGCAACAGCCTGACGTTCGCGCAAGACGGAAGTTTCGAGTTGGTCATCAGCCAACACCCGCAACCGGGCAACTGGCTGAAAATCGCTCCCGACAGCATTCAATTGCTGATACGTCAGGTGTTCCTTGATCGCGCCAATGAAAAACCTGCCCAACTGAAGATCGAGCGTATCGACGCCTGTGGCAAACCCTTCCCGATCAACCCTGGAAAGCTTCGCAACAATCTGGTTCAAGCCGCCCGTTTTGTCGAAAACACTGCGACTACCTTTGCCAATTGGGCGCAAAGCTACGAGGGGCATATCAATCAATTGCCCCCTGCCGACCAAACGCTCTGCCAATCCGTTGGTGGCGACCCAAACATCTTCTACTACCACTCGCGCTGGCAACTGGCTGAAGACGAAGCGCTGGTGATTCATCTCGACCGTATCCCGGACTGCGAGTACTGGAACATCCAGGTCAACAACTACTGGATGGAGTCGCTGGACTATCGCTACTTCCGAATTTCACTCAATCAACACTCCGCCAAACCAAACCCTGACGGCAGCGTCACCCTGGTGCTCGCTCATCGTGATCCGGGCACCTCAAATTGGCTGGAAACCGCAGGCCATGACGACGGCACGATGTGCTTTCGCTGGATAGGCTCAAAAGAACAGGTTCACCCCAGAACGCACGTGGTGAAGCTCAACGAATTGCCACTAGGACTCTAGAACATGACCACTACACCCCCGCTTGACGCCGAGGCCCTGCTCGCCGAGGCGATTAATCGCAATAACGGCCTGAATGATTTCGGCGACCCGAGTTTTCGTGAAGGTCTGGACGTGCTGCTGGCCTCGATTAAAAAAGACGGCCAGCTTTCCACTATCGGCAGCCAAATGTTCGCCGAACGCCTGGTCGAAAGCCTGGGCTCGCGTCTGGTGCTGGAAAACTATGTGCACAGGCACCCTGAAATTCTGAATGAGACGATTGCAGATCCAGTAGTCATCGTGGGTCTGCCGCGCACCGGCACTACGATGCTGCATCGGGTTCTGGCGCGTGACCCGCGCTTTTACACGCCAGCCTGGTGGGAAGTCCGCTATCCGGCACCACTGGCCACTGCCGAGGCCGGCAAACCGGACCCGCGGATTGCCCTGGGCAAGGCTGAAGTCAAGATGATGATCCAGGCCATGCCGGAATTGCTGACCATGCATCCATTGGATGCCGAGTTGTGCGATGAAGAAGTCGTGCTAATGGAGCACTCGTTCCTGAGTGCCATGTACGCCTATGCCAACGTTCCCGACTACACCGATTGGCTCGGTCGTCAGGATCAAACCCCAGCCTATGTGTACTTGAAAAAACAGCTGCAATTCTTGCAATGGCAAAAGCGCCAACGCGGGGAAGTGGCACAACGCTGGGTTATGAAGGCACCGCACCACACCCACGCCATGGACACGCTGTTCAAGGTATTCCCGGGTGTGAAAGTCATTCAGACGCACCGTGATCCGCTGGAAACCATTCCGTCGATGAGCAGCTTCGCTTACACCATCTGGGGCGTTTACAGCGACAAGGCCGACCCGAAAAAAGCGGCAAGCATCTGGTCGGCGAAATTCGCCAAAGGTCTGCGTGATGCCCTTTCCGTGCGCGACAACCAGCCCAAGGACCGCTTTCTCGACGTCTGGTATCTGGACGCCGTCGCTCGCCCGCTGGAAGTCATCAAGCTTATTTACCCCTTCATCGGTGTCGAGCTGACGCCGCAAGTCGAGCAACTAATGCAGCAATGGTTGTCCTCCAGCAGCCGGGATAAACGGGCCGCACATGAATACTCCCTGGAGAAGATGGGGTTGACCAAGGAACAACTCGAACATGACTTCGCCGCCTACCGCGCGCGCCACATCCTCCCGCGCCTGGAGAAGAGCGCGTAACCATCGTCAAGGACTGCCAACATGATTCTACAGAACAAAGTCGTAGTCATTTCAGGGATAGGTCCAGGTCTTGGCGTAAAACTGGCCATTGAGGCTGCACGAGCAGGCGCGCGCGGCGTCGTACTGGCGGCGCGAGGCATGGTCAAACTGGATGATGCGCAAGCCCGCATCGAAGCGTTGCAACTGCCTTGTGAAGTAATCAAAGTGCCGACCGACATTCTCGACCCCAGTCAATGTCGCAATCTTATAGAACAGACGGTGGCACATTTCGGTCGGCTGGATTGTCTGGTCAACAGCGCCTACAACCCCGGGAATGTAATGGGAAACTTGCAAGACGGCGGCACTGAAGGCTGGCAAGAGATTTTCCAGACCAATGTCTTCGGTACGATGAACCTGGCATTGGAGGCTGCCAAGCAGATGAAACTCCAGGGTGGCGGTGCGATGGTAATGATCAACTCATTGGTGACCCGCAAACCTCTTATTGGCCAGGGGGGCTACGCCGCGTCGAAAGGCGCCTTGGCCACTGCAGTGAAGTATCTGGCGCAGGAATATGCGCCGTTCGGCGTGCGGGTCAATACGGCGGCCATGGGCTGGATGTGGGGCACACCGGTTGAGCAATACATGCAGCACATTGAGCAAGAACAGGGCATTAGCGTGCAAGAGCAAGTTTCGGCGGTGTCGGTCAATATTCCTATGGGACATATCCCGACCGACGACGACTGCGCCAAGGGCGCGCTGTTTCTGGTATCCGACTACGCCAAGGCCATCACTGGCGCCTGGCTCGACATCAATGGCGGCGAGTTCATGGCGCCCTGAATCACTGGAGCTGTTCATATGAGTAAGGCAAAAAATATTGTCACATCCGTGGTGGTCGAGATCGAAGCACCAGCCGAACTGGTCTGGGAGATTCTGGTGGATCTCCCTCAATATCATCGATGGAATCCCTTCACTGTAGCCGTCGAGTCAAGCTTGCAACTGGGCGCCCCGGTCAATCTATACATCCCGGACCCTGCCAAGCCCGGGACGCGTTTTTGCGTGCTGGAGCACCTGGTTGCGTACGAGCCCAACCAATTGCTGTCCTGGGAGCAACGACCGACTATGGACTCCAAGGATGCTGCCCGTCGGGACCAGTACATCGAAAGCCTGGGCGCCGAACGCTGCCAGTATTTCACCACCGACATTTTCCTGGGACTCAATGCTGACAACATCATGCAGACCTTCGGGCCCTGGGTGAAACAGAGTTTCGATGCCGTGGCCAATGGCCTGAAACAGCACGCCGAAGCATTGCATGCCGCCAGCAAGGCGGATAACCGTTGAGGATTTTCGGATGAGTTTGATTTATGCCTTCAATGGTGACGCAGATGGACTCTGTGCGCTCCAGCAATTGCGCCTTGCCGATCCTCAGGAAGCGCAACTGATAACAGGGGTCAAACGCGACATCAAGCTGCTGGATCGAGCCCTGGCCGGCGTCGGTGATGAGGTGATTGCATTAGACATCTCCTTGGATACCAATCGTGCAGGTCTGACGAGACTGCTCGACAACGGTGCTCGCGTTAGGTACTTCGATCACCACTTCGCGGGTGAACAACCGAACCATGAACGTTTCTCATCACACATCGACACAGCGGGCGACGTATGCACCAGCATTTTGGTTGACCGCCATCTGGAAGGGGCTTATCGCGCATGGGCCATCACGGCTGCATACGGTGACAGCCTGCCAAAGGTCGCCAACGAAATGGCGATTGTGGCCGGCTTCGACACCACCACTCGAGCGATCCTGGAAAAGCTCGGCATCTACCTGAACTACAACGCCTACGGTGAGAGTATTGAAGACTTGCACTTCGATCCTGCACTGCTGGCTGAAGAGATGCGCCCCTATAGCGATCCACTTGAGTTCGTCCACAATTCAAAGGCATTTGCCGCGCTTAGCACCGGTTACGAGGCCGATATGGAGCAAGCTCGTCAGCTGCAGCCAGTGCGCCAGGGGCCAGCCTCGTCGATTGTCATGCTGCCGGACGAAGCTTGGGCTCGTCGGGCAATTGGCGTGTTGGCCAACGAACTGATGCTGGCTCAACCTAGGCACGCAATCGCCATTCTGTCGCCAAAATCCAAAGGCGGTTTTACTGTTAGCGTCCGGGTACCTGCCAATAGCAGCCTGGGTGCTGATGAGTTCTGTAGAGAGTTCCCCTCGGGTGGAGGTCGACGCGGGGCAGCCGGCATAAATGATTTGCCACAAGCTGAATTGGATCGCTTTGCCGACCTTTTTGAAACACGCTTTACGGCCTCTTAAGAGGCCGTTTTTTTCTATCGAATGATTCGGCTCAATCGTTGTTAGGAGTAATACTGCCTAACAGCAGACGCACCAGAGCCGTTTGACGGGTAACCCCAGTCTTGGAAAAAATCGAACGTAGATGTGCTCGGGCCGTGTTCTTACGAATATTGAGCTCATCCGCCGCCTCTTCCAGAGTCATACCATCAGCCAGCAACAGCGCCAGAGCCGCTTCAGCCGGGGTCAATTCGAACAGTGACTGAATCACGTCCGGTGAAGCCTGGGATTTGTGTTCTGGATCGCGCAAAAACACCATGACCGCTGGCCGATGTCGACCTTCCGACCACTCACTCAGAGGTACCGAGCGTATTGCCACGCCGTACTTAGCCAACCCCGAGGGCCGAGTGATCGACATCGCTTGCGGAAGATTGGTGGCATTCTCCAGAGCCTGCCGAATAAATTGTTGAAGAGCGCGATTTTCAGTCGAATACTTGGCCTCCAGCGTCCCGTTCGACATGTGGATACCGTCATGCGTGCGAAGAATTTCATCGGCCACTTTGTTGGTTTTCATGATGGTGCCGGTCTCATCGAACACCACAGTACCCAGCATCATGCGATCCACAGCACCGGCATACAGACGGCGTTCGGACTCAATGTGATCCAGTCGGGAGTGGAGTTCAATGGAGCGTTTTAGATGCGGCAACAGAGCCTCGCACACCGCACGATCCCGATCGGAAAACGGCTGCGACGCATGGCTGCGACAGACGCGAAAACGGCACTCGGAACCATCTTTGGTATAGATATCGAACCCCAACAGATAACGTATATCGTAGGGCTCGACAAACTGCTTATAGAAGTCGCTGGTATGCCAATCGCCGGCACCGATCATCTCCTCCACTGTCAGAACCTTGTCTGCCGGTAAGCCTACAAAGGGATCAAGAGTAAAAGCGGTACGGCTTGAAAATTTGCCTTGCTCCATAAACGGGCCTTTGGGGCCGGCATTGATGATCAACGCATCATTTCTTTCCGAGGCAGGACGCAAGATCAACGTGACCCAATTTGCATCCAGAAGGTCGCGCAAAAGATTGAGTGAACTCGCCCAAGGCAAGGTCTCCAGCGGACCTTCATAAATTAGCGAAATTAGCTCATTGAACTTTGCCGGGGCCATACGGCTGCGTGAAAAAACGTCAGGGCTGGCAACCCCGTCTTGTTGTTCGCTCATGTCGGCAGATTCACAGGTGGGATGGCAAACATCGCTGTGCGATACAGGTTCAGGCCAAACGAGTCTCATGCTTTTCTCCCGCTTATTTTTATAGTGGAGCTCGACACTTCCGATGATGACGCAACGTCAAAATTATTTCTTACGATCCTACCTCATCAAATCCTACAAAGTCTGCGGAATGCTAATTGAAATTTAGGCGTCCCTGGCGGCTCGGCAATCGTTCATTTGGACGATGTCGGTGTTCATCTGCCCAAAATGCTGGAAAACCGGCAAAGGATTCGCCGGCTAGTCTCATCGGACGATGAAATCCAGAGGGGGGACTCCGTAGGCTAGGGTCATCACCGCTAGAGTTAGTTCCCATGAAGCTCAATGCCCTCTTACTGCCCGTCGCAAATCTGGAATCAACCTTGCGCCTGCTTCAGGACGTCCTGGGCCTGACGCTGAAATTTCGTGATGCAGACCGCTACGCTGCTTTCGAGTCAGCCCCTTTGAGTCTCACTCTTGCTAGCGACGCCGAACGCATCATTGATAAACCAGCGTTAGTTATCCAGGTCGAGCGAGATATCCAGATTGTCGTTGATCGCCTGATTGCAGCCGACATCTTGGTCGTGCACCCGATCGAGAAAGGCCCCCATGAGTGGCGCGCCGTCCTCGAACCGTTCAATAGCGCATTTCAGTTGGTCATCACGCAAAAACTGGCCAATTGAAACGAGACCTCCTCCGCGCCCATCACTTTTGACAAAAACAAGATCCGTGAGGCCCACCATGAACGCTAAAACCCAATTCGATCCGCGCGAATTTCGCAACGCTTTAGGCACCTTCACCACCGGCGTCACCATCATCACCGCCAGTGCGCCGGATGGCACCCCGGTCGGCATCACCGCCAATAGCTTCAATTCGGTCTCACTGGATCCACCGATGGTGCTGTGGAGTCTGGCCAAGAGTTCTCGCAATCTGGAGGCTTTTGAAACCAGCGAATTTTGGGCTGTGCACATTCTCTCGGCCGAACAGGAAGCCCTGTCGAACCGTTTCGCCAAAAGTGGTGAAGACAAGTTCAGCGGCGTCGATATAGACCTCGGACTGGGCGGCGTGCCTCTGCTTAACGGCTGTTGCACCCGCATGCAGTGCAAGACTTCCTTTATGTATGAAGGCGGCGATCACATTATTTTCGTTGGTGAAGTGATTGAGTTCGACCACCAGCCTGTCGCGCCATTGGTGTTCCAGGCAGGGAAATACGCCGTCGCCACCCGTAAAAGCGCAACCTTGTCGATGGCGCCTGGAGCTGATGTGGACTCGAGCTTCAGCGAGGATTTCATTGGCTACCTGCTCGCACGTGCACACTTCCAGTTCTACAGCCAGATCCGTCAACACGCGCTGAGTTATGGCCTGAACGACACCGAGTACTTTTTCCTGAGTGTGCTCAGCGTGAAAGACGGGCGAAGCCTGGAAAAACTCAACAGTCTGTTTTCGTACACCGGCTTCGAGGCCAACGAGCAAGTTTTGCAAGGCCTGCGTGACAAGGGTTTCGTGCGACTCGATGGCACTACCTGCTACCTCACAGAAGTAGGTCGCGACTCAACCTTGCGCATTATCGCTGCGGCGAAGGCCCTGGAAGCGGACGTACTTGACCGCTTCGGTTACTGGGAATCCGTATCCCTGAAAAACCTGCTTAAACAGCTGATTATTCAAACCGATCCTGGCCTTGCCCACCCTTGGGATGACGGCACGGAAGCCTGATAACTAGAAGAACAGGAAGCTTTGCATGCACCTTTTTTTCAAGCTGGCGGCGTCTAGACGCTGGGCTGTCGCAGGCCTGTTACTGCCTTTCGCTGGCGTGGCGCTTGCCGACGTGCCAGCGAGCGAGCAATGGCCTCATTACGGTCGAACGCAGTCTGGTACGCGCTTTGTGCCGGCCACACAAATTGGACCGGATAACGTGAAAAACCTGCAAGTCGCCTGGACGTACCGTACCGGCGACCTGGCAACGCAGGACACAAAAAACTTGCCGGCATTTGAAGCCACACCGCTGAAAGTCGATGACAGCCTGTATTTTTGCACGCCGCACAACGTCATCATCGCCCTTGATGCCGGCAGCGGCAAAGAGCGCTGGCGGTTCGACCCGCAGAGCAATACCTCAGGACACTATCTAGTGACCTGCAGAGGCGTGGCTTACCACGCTGATACTCCCGTCAATCCCGTTAATGATTTTCCTTCGGCCTGTCCGACGCGAATTCTAGCGGCCACACTGGATGGACGGTTGCTTGCGCTGAATGCCCAAACCGGTAAACCTTGCACCGATTTCGGCGTTAACGGCACCGTGTCACTGCTTGAACACCTGGGTAGTGTTAGGCCAGGCTTTTATAGCGTCACCTCGCCTCCCACCGTAGTAGGTGACAGCGTGATGGTCGGCGGCCTGGTGCTTGATAACCAGTCAACCGATGTACCGAGCGGAGTGGTCCGGGCTTTTGATGCCCGTACAGGCAAGCCGCTCTGGGCTTGGGACTCCGGCGCCATAGAGGCCGATCAGAGTGCAGATACATACACCCGCGGCTCGGCCAATGCCTGGTCCGTATTCAGCGCAGACCCACAACTGGGCCTGGTCTACATCCCTACTGGCAACCGTTCGCCGGACTATTTCGGTGGAGAGCGCAATCCGAGCGAAGAACGCTACAGCAGTTCGGTCGTCGCGCTGGAAGTGAGCACTGGCAAGGTCCGCTGGGCCTTTCAGACCGTGCATCATGACTTGTGGGACTATGACGTGGCGTCCCAGCCGGTATTGACAGAGCTCAACGGGATCCCCGCACTCATCCAGAGCACCAAGACCGGACAGCTGTTCGTCCTCGACCGTCGCACGGGTACCCCGCTCAGCAACGTGAGTGAGCGCCCGGTACCCGGCGACCCGGCTCCCGGTGACCGAGCTTCACCCACTCAGCCGTTCTCGAGCGACATGCCCTCCTTGCATCCCACCGTGCTGACGGAAGAGGACATCTGGGGGTTGACGCCCATCGACCGCCATATGTGCCTGCGCGAGTTCCGCCGCTACCGTCACGAAGGCATCTTCACTCCGCCGTCACTGCAAGGTACTGTGAATTACCCCAGCAACCTGGGCGCCAGCAGCTGGGGCAGCGTTGCAGTGGACGAGCAGCGTCAGATCCTCATCGCCAACACCAACCGAATCGCCTCCATCGTCAAACTCATCCCGCGCGAGGAGTCCGATCGACAGGAAAAATCCGGTGTGGCCCAGTACAACCCGTCGTACGGCACCCCGTACGCAGTCCAGAACACTCCTTTTCTTTCTGCGTTAGGCATCCCCTGCACACCGCCACCGTGGGGGGTGTTGACGGCCATTGACCTGAAAACCAAACAACAGTTGTGGGAAATCCCCTTGGGAACGACCCAGGACAACGCCCCGCTCGGCATTGCCCTCAAACTGGGAATGCCCAATCAGGGCGGCTCGATAGTCACGGCCAGCGGCCTGGTTTTCATTGGTGCTACCACCGACAACTATTTACGTGCCTTTGAGACTAAAACTGGCAAAGAACTCTGGAAGGCCCGTCTCCCCGCGGGTGGCCAGGCCACGCCAATGAGCTACGTCTCATCACATGATGGACGCCAGTACGTGGTCATTGCCGCTGGCGGGCATGCCCATTTGGGAACCACTTTGGGCGATTACATAATCGCCTACGCGCTACCGAACCCGGAACCTTCGAGCGAGTAGTCCATTTGGACGATTCCTGCAAAAACGTGCCCACGTAGCCTTTAGATGGAACAATTTCTAATCGCTACCGAATAAACAGGGCGCCCCACTAAAAACCTTCACGATTGCGTTTTGCAGACTGGAGTCAGCATGAAAACAAAAATAAGAATTGAGAACATGTTCGTCATTTTACTATCGGTCACTACGCTGGCGATGACGTTGACACTCATCGAGGCGCGGATAAATCCTCACCCCGACAACGCTGCAATATGCAATTACACGACCCCAGGCCCTGGCCAGCTCTGTGTTGCCCCCTCACAAATCAACTTGGCAGGCATGTTTCGTTGATTGTCTGGCAGTGAGGAATAACCAATTCTTGGCTAAATAAAAGCCGGCATTCAGCAAATGCCCTTTCACCTGATGAAGGGGCACCTGTCCAATAACACAACGGCTCCAACCCGTTGATGTCTTCCAATCCTATAAACAGGCAGTGCAATGGGCATTGACCTGCTTATAGCTCCGCGCTTGGTCTCCTGCATTTCTCTGCGATCTCGACTGTCATCCATACGGATAGACGATCGTATGCGACAGCAACGGCGAGAGCGGGCCGCATGCCGCAACTGAACCGGTTGCCACTACGCGGCAGCAACCTGTCGATTACGCTCAACTGCAGCGTCGACAGGCCCGTGCGAACCTCCTTCGGCTACCCGCACAGATCATGTCTGTTGAGCCGCGCAAACAGGACCAAGCTCATGATCGCTAGCGCCAGTTCGCTGCGGAGTAACGAGATTGCACAAAGCCCGTTCTTGCCGCCAGGCGTCCACGGCCGGATCTGACACGCTGCATCAACTTCACTGCCAGAACGTGCGGTTGTTCAGGCAAAAGGCGGTCGGGACGGGGGAGTGAAGTCATGGTATCGAGTTAGCCACGCCAGACAATCCGCGACGATAGATATGCTAATGGCCGCCCGTTAAAGCGGTGTGATCGCGCCACTGGGACCCGCGAGCGGCCATGGCTGCTCGCTTCCACCGTCAAGCCAGCAGCACTTGCGCGCAACGCACCATGCCTGGCGCATAACGAAAAAAGGCCCTCCATTAACTGGAGAGCCTTATCTTTTACCAAAGGACAAACTCTGGTGTATTAGCGCCCTGCCCCACGCAACATATCGGGAGAGAATTGCTCCTCCTTGAGGCTACCGTCATCCATCAACGTGACAGGTTTCTGCTCGGTCGTCAGGCGATCGGCAATATAGGATCCGGACACCAGGTCGTGGTACACAGCCAAATGCGGCCAAATGGTTTGAGCATCGTAGGCATACACTGTGTGATTCATGACTGTGCGCCAGAATTGCCCTCGGGCATCGTAGTTGTCACCCATCAGTGGCACCCAGGTATCTTCATCGATGTACATGACTCGCTTGGGATACAGATGTCGAAAACCAGGTTTTAGCTCGGCTTCAACGACCCAGACCCGATGCAGTTCGAACCGCGTGAACTCCGGACTGATATGCCCTTTATTCTTCAGCAAGTCCGCATATTTGAGTTTCGGGTCCAGCAATTTATACGTGTTGTAAGGAACATAAATCTCGCGCTTGCCCACCAGCTTCCAATTGTAACGTTCGGGAGAACCATTGAAGACCTGTCCCTCGTCCAGCGTGATGTACCCTCCGGGGCCGGGCTGGTCAAATCCGTAGTTAGGCAATTGACGGACACGGCGAGTGCCTGGGCTGTACTGCCAGACATCAAGAAAGTCCGATTTGTAGTTATAGGGTACACGAGCGTAGGTCAGGGTTCCTTTGTCGCGCTGAGGCACGAGCTTCTCGCCATAACTCCAGGCCGCTGATCCCGTCGTTTCCACTCGATTTTTGGGGTCGGCCTTGCTGAGTACGATTTTGTGGAACTCACGCGCCCAAGAAATCCCACCACTTGGGTTCACAACCGCCGTATCGAATGTACCCACTTCTCGAGGAGAAGCCGCAGGCACCGTCATATTCCATACCAGTTCCAGGCCGCTTTTTGGAATAGGAAATGGAGAACTGCCATTAGTTGCCTTAATACCCAATCCGTCATCGACAAGTTCGGCCGTAACAGCATTCTTTTTCGACACATCACAAATCCATTGTGGATACGCCCAATCTCTATGAGTTTTATAGACCGGAAGATTGAACGTGTCAGGGTATTTTTTTAGTAGCGCTTTTTGACCATCGGTCAATTTAGCCGCGTACTGCTCCATGTTGCTGGCCGTGATGACATAAAGAGGTTTTTCATCCGCATAAGGGTCGGTGTAGGGTGTGCCAGTCCCTGCATAAGCAAGACCTGAAGGTTTGCCAAGCCACTTGCCTGAGTACTCAGGAATCGTGCCCTCAGCGTTTCCGGCCTTCTCAGCACCCTGACAGGTCAGCTGATTGTCTAGCTTCGCGGCCTCTTCAGCAGAGACCTTGGCCCACGCTGGTACGCTGACAAGACAGGTCATCGCCAAGGTACAAGCGGCTGCGACTGCATAGTATTTACTGAACATTTTTATACCCTCTTATACCGTTCAGAAACTGTATTTTGCGTTAAGCGTGACAAAGTCCCGATCAGCCAACTGACTCGGATCGTTGACATCACCGAAGAACATATTGTACTTAACGCCAATTTCTAGATTATCGAGATAAATCAAACTTGAGCCGACACTCAGACGTTTATCACCCTCATTAAGAAGACCACTGCTTTGTATGACTCCGCTGCCTTTCACCCCTTGGTTCCACGCAATTGGAACGCTCATGTCCCAACCGTCGAAGACACCCAGGTATCGGTTGATATAGGCAAACGAATACCCCCAACCTGTACGAGTTGAAGACGCAAGGCTAGTATTTTTTGTACTCGCCCCATACGGATTACTGTCAAGATCAAGCAGCTTCTGACCTATAACTTCCGCCAGCACGATCACTTGATCGGACATGAAATTAGGTCCGAACGACCCATATATATTGGCTTGTGCTTGCATCGCATCGCCGCGGACTTGTTGCGGCAAACCGGCCGTATTTACTTGAACTGGCAACCCTTGATAGTAGCCGACTTCCCCGCCCAGACTGTAATCACCCAAGCGAGTGGAAATACTCATGGCGGTGGCCTTGATATCTTCAAAGTATTTCACATGGTATGAACTGCCAGAAGGATCGAAAACAACAGAAGGTGTTTTGGCGTGGTAGTTAATATGATAGAGGCCAAGCTCCGTCGAAGGTGTCACTCGATACCGAGTGCCAATGCCCCACTGGCCGGAATCACGTGCATCGTCCGTTGACGTGCGTGGAATGGCGACACCGGGTGCAAAAAATAGCTTCTCCGAACCCGGACCAATGACATCGGAGGAGAACAGATAGTCGCCTGTTGGCGATAACTCTGTCGGACGGAAACGGAACTGCGAATATCCCACAAGAGACCAGTTCTGAGTGATGTTCCACTGACTGGAGAGAGCCTCTGCCCCTAGCAGAATATCCTTGGTCTCAACCCCTGGGATGTTACTCTTTGAGGCATCTGCGCCGTTCTGTCCGCCCGAAATGCCCGGAAAAAAAACGTTTTCACCCCAAGCAACCAAATGTTTGCCCAATTTTGCACTGAGCCTACTTTCTCCCCCCAAATCCCAGGCTCCATAAGTGTAAGCATCGAGCATGACAGTACGGCTACCGTCCCACTTGCGAGTCTCTGAACTGAACTCGTCGGCGTCACCATCACGGTTCAATGTGCTTTGCGACTTGTTATCAGTTGATCCTTTATAGACCGCATCATAGAAAGTACTGCCACGCAAGAACACCCCATAATTATCTTTATGAAGATCGGATTCGATCAATACACTCAGGCGATTGGTGGTCAGACTACCTCGATCGAAATTTCGATCGGAATCGTCTGAGTTAAGCTGATTAAGAATTCTCCTGGACTGCTTCTCCGCGCGAACTCCGATACCATAGTTGGCCGTCAGTGTGTAATCCATGCTCGCGCCATTGTCAAAATTGATCGTCTCAGCCGCGAAACAGCTAATAGTTGGCAAGGCCAGAGAGATGAATGCGGCCGACATTGGCACCCGGGGTAGTTTGCCGAGAACCTTTGTTGAAATCTTCATTTTGCTGCGTCCTCTTATTGTTGTTGATCGCAACGCGCGTTATCTACCTACTTGGAGTAATGCGTTCTACTCTCCAGTAACCTAAATTTTGGCGCTCTCTCGAGCATCGTCTATTCGGACTACCCCTGAAAAGTAAAGATACGAGCGACCGACTAGTCCATATGGACGAGGTGTAACAGAGCAATAAACGGCAGTTTAATGATGGGATAATGTTAACTTAACTGAAGCCATTACCTGCGCGTGAACGAAGTTCATACCTTTAGAATAATAAGGAACATTCAGATGCTACGTGCTGCCTCTCGTGCCTGCGCTAACTTGGCTGTAGGTAAAAAGTTGATTCTTGGATTTGGCATGGTGCTTGGATTGACGTTAACCGTCGCCATCACCGGTTTATATGCAGTCAACGCTATCATTCAGAGGCACACACGGGCGGTGTTGCTGACTCAAGTCAATTCTCAAATTTTGCAAACACGCCAAGCTGAGAAAGACTTCGCTCTGACTCGAAATGCGGAATCGGCGCGGGAGGTAAACGCTCGTCTTGACAAAGCGACCCTTCAGATCAATAACCTGAACGCAACGGATCCAGCGGATACTAATCTAAAAAAAATGACTGATGCAGTTGTCATTTACCGGCAACAATTCCACGACTACGTTGAGCAAGTGGCCAAGGCTCAAACTGCGCGCAACGTCATATCAGAAGATGCCAATGATGCACGCCGGCAGTTCGAAGTCATTGAACAAGACATGTATAACGCTGCCCGCGACGAACAATTGGCCAAAGACATACTGCGTGGCGGTGACCCTCTGTCTTTGGCCGAGAGCGCCTCAAAATTGAGCAAGTACATGCTCGACCTGCGCAGCAATGAAAGCCTCTATATCATCGAAGGGACGCAAGAGGCCTTGGACACCTGGGGACAGGTCAACGATGAGCTTCAAGCTCAGGCACGCAACCTCTCGGTATGGTTGGGTGAGGAGCAGATGCACGCACTCAACGGCGCTCTGGAAGCGCTGTTTCGCTATCAGCAATCCTTCGAGAATTACCATCAGGCACGTCTGGATAGCAAGGCCATCGAAGCCAGGTTGATCGAACGGGCACAGACTGTCACCGCGTTGAGCGAAGAGGCCCTGTTAACAGAAGAACAAGCCATGCGCTCCGATAGCCAGCAAGTTTTTGTACTGCTTGGTGCAATGACGGCCTTTGCAATTGCGCTCGGTATCTGCGCAACCGTGATCATTTCCAGGCTGATTGTTACTCCCCTGCTGCAAACGGTGGCGTTCGCCCAAAAGGTCGCCGCGGGCGATCTGCGACAAAACTTGAAAGTTGAGCGTACCGATGAACTTGGACAGCTGTTGACGGCTATGCAGGACATGATGCTCAGTCTAAGAAATCTGATTGGGAGAATTGGTACAGGCGTAGGTCAAATCGCCAGTGCTTCCGAAGCTCTTTCAAGCATCACCGCGCAAACACGTGAGGGGGTATTGATTCAAAAAACAGAAACCGAGCATGCCGCCTCAGCCATCCAACAGATGGGGATCACTGTTCAAGAGGTCGCCATCAATGCCGAAAACGCCTCTCGAGCAGCCTATGAAGCGGATGAAGAGGCCCGTCATGGTGATCGGGTCGTGCGCGAGGCGGTCACGCTAATTGATCATTTGTCCTCCGGAATCGAACACTCCACTCAGGCCGTCCAGCAATTACACCAGGAAAGCACCCAGATCAATACAGTGCTGGAAGTCATTCGAAGTGTTGCCGAACAAACCAACCTGCTGGCGTTGAATGCCGCGATTGAAGCCGCCCGGGCCGGCGATCAGGGCCGAGGATTTGCTGTGGTGGCGGACGAGGTTCGCGCTCTGGCAAGGCGCACCCAGAGCTCGACGCTAGAGATCGAAATATTGATCACGACTCTCCAGCGGATGGCGCAGCAGGCAGTCGACGAAATGGAAAGCAGCCGCAAACTGACACGAAGCACCGTCAAGCTCGCCGGCCAGGCCAGCTCAGCCTTGGGACGCATTACGCAGTCGGTCTCCATCATCAAACAGATGAATCAACAGATCGCCGCCTCTGGCGAGGAGCAAACCGCAGCTGCCGAATCTCTCAGTACCAGCATGATCCAGGTACGTGACATTGGGGAGAAAGGCGCGTCTACGAGCACAAAGACCGCTTTATCGAGCGCTCGTCTCGCTGGTTTGGGTGGGGAGCTTCAAGAACTGCTGAAACAATTCCAAATGTGAGCCAAGGAGGCTTCTTGGAATACTGATGGCTTGGCGCAGTACCCGTGCCAGACTTGCCCCTCCAAGGTACTACTGCGCCGCGCCAGCAATCAATTTCCGAGCTAATTGCCAAGCATGTTGGCGTAGCTCCGGAACCGCCGTCGCCTCCCAATAGTCGGCCTTTAGCATAGGGCCTACATAGCTCAACCATTGAAGTGATCTACCCTCTCGATCTTTCACCGCAAGGCTTGTATCAACACGTAAACCGATTCCATCTGGATCAATACTGATCAGGCCATCTGCTTGCAATTGTTTGATCAATCGGTCATCGACACGTCGTAGGTCTGAGTTGGGCCCAGTGCAATTAATCAGTTGAGCCACGGTGATATATGTGAGCTTCTGACTTCCGCGCAACTGAATACCTATACGTAGCCCATGTTCACATGATTCAAGTGTTTTGATACGTCCCGCCATAGGCTTAAGTCGACCATCAGCCACCGCCGATTGAAATGCTTGAAAAGAGCTCGGAGCTACCCGATGACGATGGACGTCCCAATACGCCTGGGCATGACGAAGAAAACGTCTGCGCTCAGTTACCGCAAGGCGCTTCCAGAGCGTTGCAGTATGAGAGCGCAACATTACAAACACATCACGCCAATTGAGCCCATCCCCCTCCCCCAAACGAACCTGGCGCCGAATCTCTTGCATGTAGCAACGCACCGTCGCCGGTCCTTCCAGCATTCTCTGGACTAGTTCGTCATGAACTTGAGCATTCACCGGGCCCGCACGATGCGGCAGCGGCAACAGCCCTCGGCGTGACAATAGATAAATGGGCGCGTGAGGCGTTTGACGCTCAAGACTCAGCGCAACATCCATTGCGGTCAGACCGCTGCCCAATAAGAGCACGGATTGATCCGCAAAGTTTGATACCTGCCTCTCGGCTGCCCACGGATCGCGCTGATAACGACCAGCGTCCAGGTTCGTGTCAATTCCTTTGGGGTCAAGTGGCGCAAAGTGCCCGAATGCCAGTACCACATGCGTGGCTTCGATTAAGCGTCCATCGGACAACTCGACCTGAGCACCCTGTTGGCGGGGTCGTAACGCCAAGGCTTCTCCTGCCAGACAGGTCAATGTACTTCCCGAGCGGCATAGCCCTTGGGCGCTGTTCAAAAGCGCAGACAGATAATCGCCGTAACATTTGCGCGAGACGAAATCCGCAGCGCCGATCGAGGCATCATACTTCTGGCAGTAGCGCAGAAAATCTTGCGGATCATCGGCCAATGCACTCATGTTGCCTGCAGGTACATTTAACCGATGATGCGGGCTATTGGTTCCATAGGCGATCCCCCTGGCCATCCCTACAGAGCGGTTGACCATCACGATACGCAAGCCTATTGGACTTTGTCGCAGAAGTTGCACCGCCGTGGCCGTACCACTGAAACCCGCGCCGATGATAACGATAGTCTGCATGCGAGGGCTCCACAGTTGTGACCGGACATATATGTTCAAACTATCCAGGGCAGCTGACCCTAGTCGAACTCAGCGCTCCTGAGATTCTACGAACAGTCGACTGATACGGCATGAATGGAGCTGCCAGCGCCCGGCGACACGTCGATATTCATCGTGGTAGTGGCCATAACCCTGCAGAAATCTCAGCGGCGAGTCTGACTCTTCAGACCAGTGCAAAACATCTTCCATCGCCCAGATACCAACCGCCGAATCCTGACTGATTATCTCGATTTCAGGCATATGCCCATGGTGCATTGTGGTCACTCCGGCCAATGCCTCACGCAAATAAGCGATGATATTCGCTCGGCCCTCGGACAAGGCCTTTGGGTCGTGCTGGACGCCACTCGCATCGCGCATGTCGAAGCGTGCGTCTTGCGTAAACAGATCAGCGAGTGCCAACCAGTCCTGGCTATCCACACACCGGAAATAACTGGCTTTCAGGCGCTTGATCTGCTCGACGGACAGCAGTTGCTCCAGGGTGTCCGTCACGTTCATTGCGGCTCATCCATGTTCGGATCTGCCGAAACAGGCTTGGTGAAATCGTCGAGCAAGGCCTCCTTGATGACCAGCGGGTTTACGTACTCGCGCCAGTACACGATCTTGTCGTCAACAAACCGGATAATACTCAGATAGGTATTCGAATACGGTTTGTTGGTGGGATGGTAAAAACTGTGGGAGCTGTATTCGGCGATCAGCGTATTGGAATCGAGCAAATCATGCATCGATTCGATCTCATACGCATAAGGGTCAAAAGGCGCCGTGCCCCGCTCGATCAGTGTACGTAATGCACGATTACCAACCAGGCTCGAGGGCATGTTCGGCACAGGACGATAGGGCCATTCCTGAACCATATCCGGCGCGAGGCAAGCCTCGAACTCGTCAAATTCCTTTCGTCCAAGATGACCCAGCATGCGTATGAACAACGCTTTATTTTTATCGCGAACGGCTTGATCGCTTGAAGGCGAGATGTTCATCGTTCAACTCCCAAATATTGGCAAAATCTCATAGCGCACGGCCGACGGCGTTACCCGTTCGGATCGCACCTTCGATATAACCCAGCTCCTGAGCATCGCCGATGCAGTGCACGTGGGCACACTCGGTTTCAAGGCTCCTGGACAGTTTTTCTCCGCTCGGTTTGGCGCCCAGCGCCATGATGACGGTATCGGCTTTACGCGATTGCACCTGGCCGGTGGCCGTGCGGTAAACCACATGATCAGCTTTGATCTCAAGCAGGTCGCTGGACGATAGAAGCGTGACTTTCAGCTTGCGAAGGGTGTCCATCAGGCGCCAGCGGCGAACCATCATCAGTTCTTTACCGAAGCTGACGCCTGGCTCGATGACAGTGACTTTGCGTCCACGCTCGGCGAGGAACTCGGCCAGTTCGACACCCACCAACCCGCCGCCATAAATCACCACATGTTTGCCGAGCGGCAGCCAGTACTCACTCATATGGCTGATAGTTGCCGCGTTATTGAGAAATCCCAGGGTCCTGCCGGTAGTGATCAGCAAACGAACATAGGCTGGCAGCTTGCGGGCGAGTTCAGGACCGTACTGGCCGGTCACCATGGAGCGCATTTCATCGCCACTGAATACGTGGGGCAATCTGGATCCGGGTAAATCGATCAGGCTGCGCGTGGCGCCTGTAGCGACCACCACAGCATCCGGTTGCATCTGCCTGACCAACTCAGGTGTGACGGTGCAGTTCAAATGAACCGAAACTTTGAGTTCGATCATCTGCCGGGCAAGGTACTCGATGAGTTTGCCGTTTTCCGGATAGACAATGGACGAGAAAAATACCGTTCCGCCAAGACGTTTGGATGCCTCATACAGCTGTACCTCGTGCCCCCGCAAGGCCGCGACTCGCGCCACTTCCATACCTGCCGGCCCACCACCAACCACTAGTATTCGCTTGCGCTGGCCCTCGATAGGCATGATGGGTGCGGTATTTTCATACCCAGTCTGCGCGTTGACCGCACAGCGCACATTGGTTCCCAGAAATATCTGGCTGATGCAGGTATAGCAATAGATGCACGGACGAACCAATTCCGGACGGTTGATTGCGAGTTTGTTCGGTAACTCAGGGTCGGCCAGGAGCTTGCGCGCCATGGTAATAAAGTCCAATTTGCCTTCACCGATCAACCGATCACCCACTTCCGGTTCGATGCGCCCGGGGCAGATCACTGGAATGTTGACCGCAGCCTTGATTGCCTCGGCATTTTTAACGAAGTAGCCGGGGAAATGCGTGGCATGGCCCTCTGTGAAACTGATGCCTTTGCTTTTATCTGCGTTAGCCGTCACATGGATCGCATCGGCGCCAGCCTGCTCGCCAAGTCGAGCTACTGCGATTGCATCTTCCAGGGTGATACCGTCATCCATCAGGAACTCTTGAGAATCGAGACGGAACCACACCGGGTACTCTGCGCCCACGGTACTCTTGATCCGCTTGATGACCTCGATCAACAACCGTGCGCGATTTTCCAACGAGCCACCCCAACGGTCATCGCGCTTATTACTTGAAGGCGACAGAAAACCGGATAGCAGGTATCCATGTCCTGCGTGGATCTCAACACCGTCCATACCTGCAGCCTTGGCTCGACGCGCGGCCTGGGCAAAACAGTCGATTACCCATTCCAGATCTTCTTCAGTGGCCACGTGGTGGCTTATCACTACGCCGGGTTTGAAAAACGCTTCGAACATCTCCTTGTTTTCTTCCGGGGTCAAATCCACAGGCCAGTCAAACGCTTTATCTGTCGGTATGGACGGCACCAGCAACGGCAAACCGCGTAACGGCTCATTCACCGCAATGGCACCGGCATGTTGAAGCTGCATGGCGATTTTTCCGCCGTGAGCATGCACCGCATCGGCCACAGCCTTAAGCCCTGGAATGAAATGGTCCTCAGAGATCGCCACCTGCATCTGATTACCTGAGCCACGCGGCCACGCCACGCCTGTGGACCCCATGATGACCATTGCTGCGCCGCCTTTGGCACGCGCTTCGTAATAACGCACGATGCGCTCGCCACAGAAACCTTCAGGCTCTGCCAGGTTCGACCCCATCGGAGACATGATGATCCGATTGCGCAGGGCCATGGATCCGATCGACCCTGGGGACATGAGATGGCTAAAGCCACTGGACATACTGATGGACTCCATTTTTTTATCTTTCTGATCGGCTATAGCGGATGAATGCCCGTTCAGGACATGGTCTGCCCGCCATCGATGGAGAAGTCGATGCCGGTGACATAGCGCGCTTCATCAGAGGCCAGGTAAGCGACAGCGGCAGCGATTTCCTCGGGCTCGGCAATGGCTGACAGTGGATATAGCTTGGCCATCAAATTCTGATCGATATCTTTCGGGAACTGGATGGTGGCATGGATGTTGGTGTTCACCCCGCCCGGACAAATCGCATTCGCCCGTACACCATCAGCAGCAAACTCGACAGCGATACTTGTGGTCAACGCAACCACCGCAGCCTTGGAAGCACAATAGGCCGCCAGATAAGCCTGGCCTTGTTTAGCCGAGGCTGAAGCCATATTGACGATATTGCCTTTACTGGCAATCAGGGCCGGTATCGCCGCTTGGGAAATGGCAAACACGCTGTCCAGGTTAATAGTCAGCATCCGCCTCCATTGGGTATCTGTCATCTGCGTGAAATGCCAACCACCGGCAATACCGGCTATATTGCACAGCACGTCGAGGCGGTCGAAATGTGCCACCGCCAGTGCAACCATTTCCCGGCAGCTTTGCATGTCAGTGGCGTCGAAGGTAAAACAGGCGACCTCGGTCCCATGAGCTTCTCGCACTTGTGCGGCGACAGACTCAAGCCCTGCTGCATTGATGTCTGCCAGCAGCAGTTTTGCGCCTTCTTGTGCCAGGCGGATTGCGCTGGCACGACCGATACCGGAGGCTGCACCGGTCACAAGCGCTACTTTCCCGTTGAAACGTTGCATGTCTTGCTCCTCATTTTATTGTTATGGCCAGCTTGCAGCTCTGTATCCCTGACGCGTCCAGGCTGGATCAATCGATTACCGAATAACCACCGTCGACCACCAACGTATGACCGGTGATATAACTGGCCGACGGCGAACAGAGAAACATGATCGGCTCGGCCATCTCCTGCGGCGTAGCCCAACGTCCCAAGGGAGTTTTGTCACTGACTACCTTGGCCCAATAAGGATTGTCGGCGTAGGTCGCGGTCATACTGGTCGGCACCGACCCTGCAGCGATCGCGTTGACGCGGATATTTTCTTTCGCCCAAGCCACCGCCAGGGTTTTCGTCAGTTGCACGACCCCAGCCTTCGCTGCGCCATAACCTGGTAGATGCGGACTGCCAAAATAGGACATCATCGAGGCGATATTGATGATGCTGGCTCCCCCTGCAAGCAGGCTTTTGGTCAGGGTGTGACGCAACGCTGCGCTCAACTCGTAGACTGCATTCAGATTGACTTGAACGGCCTCGGCAAAATCAGCGTCGGGCATGATATGCCCTGCGTTATTGATCAAGATGTCGACAGACTTGACCGAACCCGCAAAGTCCGCAATTGAGCCTTTGTTATCCAGCTGCAAGCAGTGGTAATCGAGACCACTCAGATCCACGTCCGGATACTCATAAAGCGTCGCACGTTGCCCGGTAACAGTAACCCTTGCACCGGCAGCCAGAAATGACCTGGCGGTTGCCAGACCGATGCCGCTGGTACCGCCGGTGACGATGACATTCAACTGGCTAAAGTCGAAGACGATTCCGCTCATCCACAATTCTCCATCTGTGTGATCGACACTGCCCAAATAAGTCCGAAGACTTATCCGGGCAGCTTCAGGCTCGACGCACTCAGGTCAGGATGCCCATGGTGCGTAGGTGTTCGACAATACGCTCCGCCGCATCTTCGGGCGATAGCGAGGTGGTGTCGATACGCAACTCAGGATTCGCTGGCGCTTCATACGGCGAGTCGATACCCGTGAAGTTTTTCAGATCGCCACGCCGTGCTTTTTTGTACAACCCTTTCGGATCACGCTCTTCGGCCACTCCCAACGGCGTGTCGACGAACACTTCGCAGAACTCGCCCTCCTGCATCAGGTTGCGGGCCATATCACGCTCGGTACGGAACGGTGAGATGAACGAAACCAGGGTGATCAAACCGGCATCAAGCATCAGCTTCGAGACTTCGGCGACTCGACGGATGTTCTCCACTCGATCAGCTTCGGTGAAACCAAGGTCTTTGTTCAAACCATGACGCACGTTATCGCCGTCCAGCAGGTAGGTATGACGACCCAATGCATGCAGGCGCTTTTCCACGAAGTTGGCGATGGTGGATTTACCTGCGCCGGACAGTCCTGTAAACCAGACAACCGCAGGACGCTGCCCCTTGAGTTTCGCGTGGGCAGTTTTGTTGACCTCAATGGCCTGCCAGTGAATGTTCTGCGAACGGCGTAAAGCAAAATGCAACATCCCCGCAGCGACCGTCGTGTTGCTGGCCCGATCGATGATGATGAAGCTGCCCATGTCACGGTTTTCGGTGTAGGGATCAAACGCCACTGCCTGATCGAGGCTGAGGGTGCAGACACCGATTTCATTGAGTTCCAGAGTCTTGGCCGCCAAGTGTTCAAGGGTGTTTACATTCACCTTGTACTTGGGCGCTGCGATGGTCATGGTCACGGTCTTGGCGCCGATTTTCATCAGGTACTGACGCCCTGGCACCAATGCCTCATCACTCATCCAGACCAGATTGGCTTCAAACTGATCCGCCACCGATGCCGGCGCATCGACCGTAACGATGGCATCGCCACGACTGATATCGACTTCATCCGCCAAGGTCAAAGTGATCGACTGTCCCGCCACAGCAATCGGCAGGTCGCCGGTATAAGTAACGATACGTTTGACCGTACTCTCGCGCCCGGATGGCAGGACACGAACCCGGTCGCCCGGCTTGATCGCACCGCCGAGAATACGCCCCGAGAAGCCACGGAAATCCAGGTTCGGACGGTTGACCCATTGCACAGGCATACGGAAAGGACCACGAATCAACAGATCATTGTCGATCTCGACGTTTTCCAGATAATCCATCAGTGTCGGACCGTCGTACCAAGGCGTATTAGGGCTCTTGTCGATAATGTTGTCACCCTTGAGTGCCGACATCGGAATGGCCTGGAACTGTTCGATACCAATCTGCTGCGCGAATGTACGGTACTCAGCAACGATCTCGTCGTATCGCGCTTGTGAGTAATCGACCATGTCGAGTTTATTGATTGCCAGCACCACATGGCGAATACCGATCAGAGACACCAGATAGCTGTGTCTACGGCTCTGAGTCAGAACACCACGACGGGCGTCGATCAGGATGACCGCCACATCGGCGGTTGAAGCTCCGGTAACCATATTGCGGGTGTATTGCTCGTGGCCCGGGGTATCTGCAACGATGAATTTACGGCGGTCGGTTGAGAAGAATCGGTAAGCCACATCAATGGTAATGCCCTGCTCGCGCTCTGCACTCAAGCCATCGACCAACAGTGCAAAGTCCAGATCCCCCCCTTGGGTACCGACTTTTTTGGAATCAGCTTCCAGTGCAGAGAGTTGGTCTTCAAACAGCATCTTCGATTCATAGAGCAATCGACCGATCAGGGTGCTTTTGCCATCATCGACACTGCCGCAGGTAATGAAACGCAGCAAACTCTTGTGCTGGTGGGCGTGCAGATACTGTTCGATATCCTCGCCAATCAAATCAGAAACGTGTGCCATTAGAAGTACCCCTCTTGTTTTTTCTTCTCCATCGAGCCGCTTGAGTCGTGGTCGATCATACGACCCTGGCGCTCGGAGGTTTTAGCCAGGAGCATTTCCTGAATAATTTCCGGCAACGTCGAAGCAGTACTCTCGACAGCGCCGGTCAGGGGGTAGCAACCCAAGGTTCGGAAGCGCACGCTTTTCATCATCGGAGTTTCGCCTGGAAGCAATGGCATGCGCTCGTCATCGACCATGATCAGCGTACCGTCGCGCTCGACCACAGGACGCTCTTTGGCGAAGTACAGCGGAACCAGCTCGATGTTTTCCAGATAGATGTATTGCCAGATATCCAGTTCGGTCCAGTTCGACAGGGGGAATACCCGAATGCTCTCGCCTTTGTTTTTGCGAGAGTTGTACAACCGCCAGAGCTCTGGTCGCTGCATTTTCGGATCCCAGCGATGCTGGGCCGAGCGGAACGAGAAGATGCGCTCCTTGGCGCGTGATTTCTCTTCATCGCGGCGTGCACCACCGAACGCTGCATCAAAGCCGTACTTGTCCAGTGCCTGCTTGAGACCTTGGGTTTTCCAGATGTCAGTGTGCAGCGAAGAGCCGTGATCAAAAGGATTGATGTTCTTCTCCAACCCTTCCGGATTGATGTGCACTAACAAATCCATGCCCAGCCTTTCCGCGGTCTTGTCGCGGAACTCGATCATCTCGCGGAACTTCCACGTGGTGTCCACGTGAAGGAACTGGAACGGCGGCTTGGAAGGGTAAAATGCCTTCATTGCCAAATGCAGCATCACCGAACTGTCTTTGCCGATGGAGTACATCATCACCGGGTTTTCACTGTCCGATACCGCTTCGCGCATGATATCGATGCTTTCAGCTTCGAGACGCTGCAAGTGAGTCAGTGTTGCGCTTGGGAGCACACGCGCTTGCGAATGCTCGGCCAATGGTTCTCTATTTTCGACGTTCATGCCCGAGCTCTCTCCTGGCTGATTTCTACTCACACCAATCCCCGTAACGACCGCTTTAGCGTCTCGTCGGCGACAGGCCTTTGAATTGAAATTACGGCAATGAAGCGCGTCATCCATCGTCCGTCCGGACTACTTTTGAGCGAGATTGCATCGGGGCGGCAGCAATAGGTTGAACGTTGTTTTGTTAGTCCAAGCGGACGATGGCCGAACAATACAAAAGGAGGATCTTCAACGCGCGCGGGAAGCAGATACGTCATCCGGCAAGGTACTAATCCACAGCACTGATCAATGAAGAGAGAAGCGATGAATATTCAGTTCAAGGCCAGAGGCTTATGCGTCCATGACCTCAATAGATCAGTGCGTTTCTATAAAGATGCCTTGGATTTTACGCCGCAACTCTCACCGCACACACTGGACCTGGCCTGCCTTCCAGGAAGCGGCGAACTCCACAATCCACGGGGCCGTCTTCAAAGCGTCCGCAACGCTCAAGGTGTAGATTTAACCCTGGTTGACCTGGATAACCCACAATCCTCGGGCTCACTGGAACGACGCCCTAACAATCAATACGGACTGACGCACCTGGCATTCTGGGTGGCCGATATTTCGCGCAGTGCAGAACGGATTGATGCAGCGGGTGGCAAGATCTACCCGCACACCCGTGCATTTTTTTCCGAGGCGCAGGTCACGATGATGTATGCCACCGACCCGAACGGGATTCGTATCGAACTCATGCACCACCCGGAAGAAAATGACCGTTTTTCGCATTCAGGGATGTGTACTTCAGCGATAGAGCCTACCCTCGACTTCTATTCGCAACTCAACTTTGCCAAAGCCGAACGTTTCGATTTGCAAAGCGAGTGGCTGGACACCATCAACGAACTGGACGACGTCCGCCTCAGTGCGCAGATGATCCGAAACATCCAAGGCGACACACTCGAACTGCTTAAAATTGATCATCCACTTTGCTCCGGTTCACTCACTCGGGCGCCATTGAGCAGTTACGGATTTAACTTTCTGATGTTGTCCGCCACCGACCTTACCACGGCTGCAGGTGCTATCGAGGCAAGAGGCGGTATCGTCCACTTTCGCGCACAGGACCGACGCGGTCTATGCGGTTTGTCCTGTAGCGACCCGAACGGCATCCGCCTGGAAATACTCAGGCGTCAGCCATACTCATCGTGATTCAGCTTGCTGGCGAAGACGGCACTCGGGCAGTAGCCGTCGGCGATTGATCAGCCCGTTCACGCCGCAATAGAATGAGCAACGCAAAAATCGTCAACACTATGCCGATCCCCAACACCGCCGTATGACGTCCAAACCATGCGGCCAAAGGCGCCATGAGCAGTGGATTGAGGAAGCTGCCAAGGAACAGTGCGCTGTACATGACGCCAACGGCTCGTCCTCGCTGGCTTTCGCTGGCCCGGTCGAGCACCAGATTGACAAGATGTGGAGTCAGAATTCCTGCTCCCAGGCCCGTCATGGCGCACCCTAGACCGGCTACCAATGCACCACTGGACAAGCCCAACACCACATGCCCGATCGAAAGCGCGATGAGCCCGAGAAAAAACACGCGACGACTTCCCATCCGGCTCCGCAGAAATCCATATCCGGTGGCTCCCACCGTGTTGGCAAGCGCTGACATTGCAAGTACCAGTGCCAGTATCGTCGGCTTGGTCACACCACTTTCCGCCAGCAGAAACGACGTTTGCGTGCTACTGGTAAACACTGCGGCATACAACGGGATAAAGCTTAGATAGAGAGGAATCAAACCGCGCACCGAACTCTTCGCTGTCGACTCACGTCCCTGATAAATTCGAGCAACCGAACGCTTGGGGATCACCACCATGGACAACACCAGCAGCGGCACGCCGAGCAAATAGAAGCTAAAGGGTAGCCTCCAGCCAGCCAATTGGCCTAGATATCCGGCCAATAGCATCGACAGCAAGCCCATCAGCGCGCCGCACGCCGACTGATAGCCCACGATTCGATTGCGAGCCTGGGCATCGAAGCTTTCGCCGATCAATACCAGCGTGGACGTACCCAATCCCGCCGCGGCCATCCCCAGAACAAAGCGAGTCAGCAATAAGCTCCAGGCACTGTCCAGATACAGACCTGCCGACCCGGTGAGCGCATAGATTCCGGCACAGACAATCAGTAAAAATTTCGCCCCCAGCCTATCGACCAACCAGCCGGTCAGCGGGCCGCCAACCATCAAGCCGATGCTCGGAACCATCATCACCAGTTGCGCCATCAATGCCGCCTCGCCAGGATCTCCACCCAGATAGTCGGCCAGCTCCGGCAGTACCGGACTAACGGCGGTGTACAACAAGGCCATTGCCGGCGAACTGGCTAGCAGTGCGGGCATAGCCCAACGCAGATGCCCGGTAGAATGCGATTGGATCGTGGGGCTGCTCATTTCAGAGACCCTCCCGTGCGCACGTTGGCTTGACTCCAGATCGCAACCAACGAGCCAAACTGCCCTTGCTCATCGAACCGAGCGATGTCTAGCGTATCGACCTCAAAGGGTGGGTCGACACGATCACAGATGGCCGTAAAGGCACAGGCGGCATGCTCATTGTGAATGCGCACCGGACCTTCAGGCTCGAAGCGTATGCGACCGCCGACACCGTTGAAGCTGCGTTGAAAAAAATCGCGGATTGCCGCATGTCCGCGATATTCGGTTCCTATTGGATCCTCTAATAATGCTTCTGGAGCAAACAACGATACGACACCCTCAACGTCACCTTCACTCAGGCAAAAAGCATAACGTTCGAACATCTGACGAATATGTTCGGCACTTGGAATAATCTGGGCCATGACTGGCTCCTAAGAGTTATTGGATGATCTACCCCACCACCGAATAGCCGCCATCAACCGGCAGCGTTTGCCCCGTGATGAATGCGGCAGCGGAGCTGGTCAGAAAGAGCACGGCGCCGGCGATGTCCCCCGGCCGGGCGACTCGTTTGAGTGGCGTTCGCTGCAGCAAAGGCTCAAGCGCTTGATCATTGGCGATGTGGTTCACCGTCATGCGAGTCTCCGTCAGGCCCGCCGCTACTGCATTGACTCGAATCCCCTGCACGGCCCACGCGATGGCGAGTGTTTTGCTCAGCTGCACCAGCCCTGCCTTTGCCGCGCCATAGCCAGGGACCTGCGGATTGCCAAAGAACGATGTCATTGAGGCAATGCTGATCACACTCGCGCCACCCGGCAGCGAACTCACTGCCAGCTTCGGGCGTAGAGCCAGGGCCATGCGATAGAAGCTCGACAGATTGATCTGCAATGCACGCTCAAACGCTTCGGGGTCGAACTCACTGCCACCATCACCGCACAGGGCCACCCCCGCGCAATGCACCAGGATGTCGAGTTGCGGCAAAGCACACGAAACGTTTTCTATTTGATCGTTATCAAGCACATTTAGTGGCAGATAGCAGTAGTCGCTTAGATCCTCTGGGTAGTCGGCTGCTGCCGGACGCGTTCCGGTCACACTCACATGCGCGCCTGCTCTGCTGTAAGCCGCAGCGATCACGGCACCGATTCCACTGGTTCCACCGGTAACCAACACATGTCGGCCACGGTAATCGAAGGTCAGATCGGGCCAGTCGATATGATTCATCACTGATGATGCTCCCATGATGAAAATGCCCCGGACTGGCCGGGGCATTCTCTGGTTAACTGTTCAGCAAATGATCGTTAACGACCGGCGCGAGCAGCCGCCTCAGGCGTGAACATGGCTGGAGTCATCCCCCCCTCGTTGAGTTTTGGCGCACCACGGCCCATGGTCATCCGGTCGACCAGGTAGGCACCGGAGATCAGGTCATGATGTCCCACCACGCCGTAGTAGTAGCCCTGGATCTCATAGGCGTATAGCCAGTTGGTCAGCACCGTACGCCAGAGTTGGCCACGGCTGTCGTACTCGTCCGCGGTCACCCCCGCCCAAGTGTCCTCATCAACGTAAATCACTCGCTTGGCATATTGATGCCGGAAGCCAGGCTTGAGATTACCTTCGAGCACCCAGACACGATGCTTCTCAAAGCGCATCTTGTCGGTGTTGATATGACCTTTATTCTTGAGCAACTCATCCGTGGTCACGTCGCTTTGGTGGATACGATAACTGTTCCAGGGAATGTAGATTTCACGCTTGCCCGCAATTTTCCAGTCATATCGTTCTGGCGAACCGTTGAACAAGTGATCGTCGTCCACCGTGCGGAAACCTCCCGGCCCTTGCGGCATATCAAAACCGAAGGAAGGTAGCTGGCGTACACGACGGGTGCCTGGGTTGTATTGATAAGCATCCCGAGGGCGCTTGGCGTAGTTGAAGTAGTCGCCCGCCACCAACACTGAGCCTTTATCCCGCTGCGGAAGGATGGTTTTGACGAAACACCAGGAGTTCACACCTCCGTAAGGTTGTTCATCAGAATCAGTGCTCCTTCGAACAGTCGGCTCGCCTCGTGGGGACAGGCAGCGCATGTCCACCTCACCCCATGCGGTGTTACCGTCCGGATAAACTACGGCTTGCTGCTGGACCGAGGCCTCAGTCCAGGGTTGCAAAGAGGTGTTGTTGAAGTTCCAGAACAGTTCCAGCCCGGTCTTTGGAATCGGGAATGGAGGTGCTCCAGTGGTTGCGATGAACCCCTCGCCGTTGTCGACCATTTCTGCTTGAGTAGCGTTCTTTTCGGCTGTTGCACACACCCAATCCGGATAACGGAAATCACGATGACTGGCGTAGACCGGGATCTTGAAGGTATCCGGATATTTTTTCAGCAGCGCTTGCTGGCCAGCAGTCAGGTTGTCCGCATACTGGGCCATGTTCTGCGCAGTAATGGTGAACTGAGGTTTTTCATCCGCATACGGATCAGGCCAGTAGTGGCCCGTCCCAGGGAATTTGAGTTGTGGTGGAACACCCAACCATTTGCCGGAAAAAGCTGGAATCGATCCATCGGCATTGCCTTGTTTCTCGGCCCCGACACACGTCAGGTTGCCCTTCAGTTTGGCAGCTTCTTCAGCGGACACTTTTGCCCAAACCGGTTGGGTCAATGCAAAACTCAAACACACGGTGACCGCTGCAGTACGAAGTACATTAATCGTCATCGTAAATCTCCTGTTCTTGTCTTTTTACAGGTCGTATTTGACGTTGAAGGAGACGAAGTCTCTATCGGCCAGAGGACGTTCCACCGGGTCTGGCGAACCGAGGAAGGCGTTGTACGTCAGCCCGACTTCCAGGTTGCTCAGGTACTTGAACTTGGCGCCGATGCTGGCGCGCGAATCTCCATCGCCGCCAAACCCGAAGGTCCCCACTGAAGACTGATTGAACTGACGGCCATAGCTGACGGGTACCGACATGTCCCAGCCACTGAAGACGTCGGGATAAGTCATGGTCGCCGTCATTTGGCCCATCTGAGCGTTACGATCTCCCGCCAGTTTGCCTTGGTCTATGTCATTGACATGCAAGGCGCCGACTTCGGCCACCAGCGTGGTTTGCGGGGCAATCCAGCTCGCGCCCCAGGTCCTGATTGTCGAGATTTGCGCTTGGCTGGCAGAACCACGAGAGACGCCAACGGTGGTGCTGGCGAGTGGCAAGCCATCCTTGTAGCTGACCTCGCCCGATACCTGCCAGTCACCAATACGGGTGGAGACGCTGGCCCCCGTCAGATCAATGTCTTCAAAATATTTGACGGTGTACGTACCTGCAGTCGGGTTGAGCAGGACACTTGGCAGACGGTCGTGGTAACGCAGCCGATAAACACCCACCTGGGTGTTCGGTGTCAGCATATAACGCACACCAAGGCCCCACTGCCCACTGTCACGCGCATCCTCGTCGCTGGTCCGTGCGAGCTTGCCCACGCTGGCCAGATCACCCTCAGAGAAACGAATGTATCGTGCACCGGCACCCACTACATCGGTGGTGGAGAAGTAATCACCCACCGGCGACAGTTCGTACGGGTGACTCTTGAACTGGTAATAGCTGAGCAACGTCCAGTCATTGAAGGAAAAGCTTCCGGCGATCTGGCTTTCCGGTAGCAGTATTTCCTTGACCTCGGTTCCTGGCACGTTGGCTTTGGTCGCATCCACCGGCCCCTGCACCGCAGAAATCCCGGAGATGAACAGACTCTCACCCCACGCTACCACCTGATTACCGACTCGCAGATCGTAGAAGCTGCTATCACCTACCGCGCCACCCGTATAGGCATAAGCATCAAGGAGGCGAGTACGTGATCCGCTGCGGTCTTTAGCTTGGGATGAAAAGTGGTCTACGGGACCAAATTTGTTGATCGTGTCCGGCGAGTTGTTGTCGTTCGAGGTGTTGTAGGCAAAATCGTAAAAGGTCGAGCCACGCAGCATTACGCCGGTGCCATCCTTGGAAATATTCATTTCACCTATGGCACTGATGCGATTGTTGACGATGCTCCCTCGCTTGAAATTGCGATCACCGTCATCGCCGTTGATGTTGTTATCGATCAAGTCATTCGATTGTTTTTCAGCACGGACATTCAAGCCATAATTGACTGTCGTGAGGTAATCGACATTGATGCCGTCACCAAATTGGAAGTTCCCCGCATGCGCTGAGGACACTCCCATTGCGACAAAGGCGCACGTCACCATATTCAGCTTTAAACGCAGCCGTGGACTGCCAGCGTTCGCCTTGCAATTTCGAGCGTTCATTTCAGTTTCGCCTCCGGGACAGTATTGAATTTATTGTTCGCCCTGGAACGCTTGCCAACCATTTTGCTAATTCTGGCAAAGCCCCTGTGAGTGATGCGTCTCGACCTGTACTCAGGACGTTTGGCGCTTCCTTCTCAGCAGGTGCCGTTACTATTACTTTGCAAAATCCCCGTCACATCCTTCATTTGGACGAGGGCGGTAAATACCTCATTTTTATCCGCACGCCTCTCGAAAACACGCATACCAAAAGCGACGCTGCCCCAGCGGAGCAACGCCCGTACTCTGTTGATCAGGCCTCTACAGCCGTTTCCCGTCCTTTGACAAGTACATCGCGGAAATAAGGGATGACATGCTCGCCGATGTTACGAATGGTCTCCAGTTGAGCCTCCTGCGGAATAGTCCCCATCTGGCAAATGAATAGAATTTCATCCGCGCCGGCATCCACGAGCCGCTGGACATAACCAATACAGTCGGCAACCGTGCCATAGGCATGATTGGGGTTGAGCAACTCAAGGGACGGATCACTGAAGTCCACCGATACTTTCTCGGATCCCCACGAGGTATTGAGTACAGCTTGCCCGCTACCCGTGGTGGTTACATCCTCATCCCACTTTGACGGATCAGGCTTCTCCCCTCCCGTGTACCAGTGAGCCAGAGACTCTAGGAAGTAGCGCTGCCCACGTATCCCGATCTTGCGGGCTGCCTGTCCGTCCTGCATGACGATCGCCGGGCAAAGGGCTGCCAAATGCTCGGTCGGGCGAAAGCCCACCTGATCTTCAGCCTTACGATTGGCAAATGCCTCTCGGTAGGTTGCATTCTTTTTCGCGACCTCATCAGGACCGCCAAACCCAAGCACCAGAGCGCCAAGACCACGCCCGCCGGCGGTCGCCAGACTGGTCGCGTTGGTACAGGCCATATACATTGGAGGATGCGGATACTGGTAAGGCTTGGGATGAATAGGACGACGTGGAATCTTGACGAATTCGCCATCATGTTCGATCTCATCCTGAACAAACATTTTCGGGATCAAGTACATCATTTCGTCGATTTGCGGCTGCAGCTTGGCCAGGTCGTAACCAAAGGTCCCTGCCTCTTGTTGCGTTCCACCTTTACCCATACCGAAATGCACTCGCCCTTTGGATAACAGGTCGAGCGTAGAGATTCGTTCTGCGATTTTTACCGGGTGGTTCATCGCCGGAGGCAAGCACACCACACCGTGACCAATACCAATGCGTTCAGTTTTGCCAGCGAGAAATGCCAACAACGTTTCAGGTGCGCTTGAATGCGAATAGTTGCTCAGGGCAGTGTGTTCTACCGCCCATACCACATCGAAACCAAGCTTGTCCGCAAGCACTACTTGCTCGACGGTATCGTCAAACACCTTCCGGTCACCTTCGCGCGAAGAGTCTGTGGTTTGTGCTTCATAAATTAACGAAAACTTCATGGTTTTTCTCCTTATCGCTGGGCTCTACCTGTAGCGTCGCAACCGCTTTGTGTGGTCGTCGCTCAGAAGTTGTGCCAAGTATGGATAGAGTTAAATCTTTCGCGCATCGTCTGACTGGAGTAGTCAACTCGGCCGATTTGATGTTGATGAATTAGCAGCGCGCAGAGGGCGTTGTTTGCCAAGAAACAGCGCGCCCGACCGGTATTGCGCCAGCGGGCGGCAGATGTTCTCGTAGAGGCCTTACTCGACGGCTTTAACCATGTCTTCGATGACTTTCTTGGCGTCGCCGAAGACCATCATGGTTTTGTCGAGGTAGAACAGTTCGTTGTCCAGACCGGCGTAGCCGCTGGCCATCGAGCGCTTGTTGACGATGATGGTCTTGGCCTTGAACGCCTCGAGAATCGGCATGCCGGCAATCGGCGATTTCGGATCGTTCTTGGCGGCTGGGTTGACCACGTCGTTGGCGCCGAGCACCAGCACCACGTCGGCCTGACCGAACTCGGAGTTGATGTCTTCCATCTCGAATACCTGGTCGTAAGGCACTTCTGCCTCCGCCAGCAACACGTTCATGTGGCCAGGCATCCGACCGGCAACC
>Ga0157371_10000301_pt1 | contig 65021 bp, 43 predicted proteins | sample C45metaG_FD_113462 | JGI IMG/M metagenome (GOLD analysis project Ga0157371, IMG submission 113462) | Corn rhizosphere microbial communities from Kellogg Biological Station, Michigan, USA - C4-5 metaG | ecosystem: Host-associated > Plants > Roots > Rhizosphere > Soil | place: USA: Michigan...
AAAAAAAGAGCCGCAAAAATTCTTGCCCCTCCATTGGCCCTACGCTGCGCTCCGGGTTCCCTCGTTCCGGCATTACTCCGTGGGGCACGGCACGATCGGCCGTCCCTGGCCGAGCGCGCCTGAACTGGTCAAGTAATCCTGGACACCGATTACGGTTTCTACGCAGCAACCTGCCGCTCCTTGGCTATCGGGGTCAGATAGCCATTGGAGCTGTGGAGCCGGGTTCGGTTGTAGTACATCAAAAAGCGCAGTACATCTGACTCTGCATCAGCCGGCGATCGGTATCCATCGCGCGGCATCCATTCCGATTTCAACGTGCTGAAAAAGCGTTCTACAGGTGCGTTGTCCCAGCACTCGCCTTTACCGCTCATGCTCTGCACGAAACCATATCGTTCAAGATCGGCGCGAAATCTGTGGCTCGTGTATTGGCATCCTTGATCGGAATGAAACATCAGCCCCGGCTGGGCCCCTCGTGCGCCCACTGCCATGCGCAGTGCTTTGCAGACCAGATTGGTATCGGCGATCAACGAAAATGCCCAACCCACCACGCGCCGAGCATGCAGGTCCAATACGACTGCCAAGTACAGCCACCGCTTCCCAGACGCGATAAAAGTGATGTCCCCACACCACACCTGGTTCTTCTCCAAAACCTTGAACTGTCGGCCAAGCAAATTGGGCGCTATCAGTGCCTCGACGCCCCTGGCTCTGTTGCCCGCCGGGCGCCGTTGGCGGCTGAACAGCCCCAACTCCTGCATCAGCCTGTCAGCTTTGTTGCGACCTACAGGCATCTGCATGGCTTGCAGATGTCGAGAAATCATCCGCGCCCCCATGGCCTCCCTGCTAGCGGCATGCAGCTTGGCGATCATTCGCTTCAACCGATCGCGAGCCAGATCCCGGCGCTGGCGCCGGTGGGCCCAGTCGTAATAGCTGCTGCGGTTTACTCCAAACGCACGGCAGACTTCAGCAAGCGAGAACTGCTCTCTGAGCTCGTCGATCAGGAATAGCGACCGGTGGAGTCCGACATCAAGAGAGCTGTGGCCTTTTTTAGAATTTCAGCTTCGCGCTCCATCCGCTTGATCTTGGCTTCCAGCTCCTGGATTCGCCGCTGGTCAGCAGTGATTGCCTTGGCACCTACCGGGGTCAGACCAGCACGCTCCTTGCGGACTTGTTCGATCCAGCGCCGTAGCGCCGTCGGGCCAACATCCATGGACTCGCAGACAGACTGCACAGATAGATTTTGATCAAGCACCAAGCTGGCCGCTTCATGCTTGAATTCGCGACTGTAGGTCTTTCGTTCGTTCATAAACACCTCCATCAGTGGCAATATCTTATCGCCCTTAGAAGGTGTCCAGAATCATTAGGCCAGTTCAGCCTGACTCGGCTCCTGCCTCGTCTCCCCACTGCGTAACACCTCCACTCGGCCTGCAGGGGACGGGGCGGAAGATCAAGATCAAGAGCTAGATCAAAGGCAGATCAAAAGCCGGATCGAAAGCTGAGCGAGCTTTTGGGTGTTCGAGCTTTCAAGTGGGCGTCTACCAACGCCTGGTGGCGCTCACACATCAGTGATTGTGGCGCTGTTGCTCTTCGACTTCCAATTCAGCCTTGTATTGCTGGGCATCGTTTTCATTGTGAAACATGCCCACCAGCAGGTCCTGCTGATAAACATCCCAGATACGAACACCCGCAGCCACGCCTTCATGGGACATGTGCGCATCGTCACGTTCGGTTACTTTCACAGTCATGTTCAACCCTCCAATCTTGATGAACTGCAGCAAGCGTGTGCAGGACTCTTTTATAAAATCTATTAGCTTGCTAAGTAAATGCGCGATTTCTGCAAGAGTCTTTTACACAATCTGGAGTAATGGCGGGAGGTCAAGCGGGGCGGGGGGTGTGGCGGAATGTCGCAGGCTGAAAGGGTTCATGACAAAAAATTCATGGAACCCTCAAGCCGGTATAGGTGTGATCAGTTGCCCTTGACGGCCTTGCCGTCGACGGTGCCGTCCTGAAGCATGATGTTGTATTCCTTGCCATCGGTTTCCACCTGCTGCAAGCGAACCAGCAAATAGTCCCAGTCTTTGGCGAACCACAGCACGGTGATGCGCTTGCTCTGCGTCGGGTCACGCACGCGCTCCACCTTGATCGCGTCGATCTGGCCTGCCTTGGTCGCCACCGACTCGGTGCCCAGAACGCGGAAGTCGTAGGTGTCGATCTCGTCTCCGTCGACCACCTGATAACTCATGCTTTTCTTGCCGGCGGCCACGTCATGCTGCAGCGCCAGTTGGTAGGTCGATTTGTCCAGCACGCCTCGGTTGAGCGGCAGGCTGATGGCGTCGCCGCGGTCGCTGCCAGTGACTTTCTTGGCATCCCAGTCGAAGTCCAGGTTGACCTTCTTGGCTTTGCCCAAACCACCCCGCTCGAAGGTGTAGGTCTCGGGCATCAGCACGTCCTTGTCCACACGCAGTGTGCTTTCTTCGGTGAGGCTGGCGATCATCATCGACGCCTTGAAGTTGAGGCTCCAGGTGTTGTTCGCCGATTTGCTCAAGCTGCGTTCGGCCGTACCGCTCATGGGCAACTGTTTCCAGTCGGCGGTGTAGCTCGCGGAGAACGGCTTGAGGTCTGCGGCGTGGACCGGCAGGGTCAGCAGGGCAAGGGCGAAGAGCAGGGCGCGACGCATAGTTTCTCCTAAGTTCTTATCAAATGGCCGGTGGCAGCCATTGGCTGATCATCCAGCACCGCGCCGCTGTTGCCCAGTCGCAGGCGACCTTCGGCGAACCAGCGGACGGCGAGGGGGTAGATCCGGTGTTCCTGGGCATGCACCCGTTGCGCCAGCGTTTCTGGCGTATCGTCCAACTGTACCGGGATGACTGCCTGTACGACCAGAGGCCCTCCATCGAGTTCCTCGGTGACGAAATGCACGCTGCAGCCGTGTTCGCGGTCACCGGCCTCCAAGGCACGACGATGGGTGTGCAAGCCCTTGTAAAGCGGTAGCAGCGAGGGATGGATGTTCAGCAGGCGCCCTTGGTAGTGACGCACGAAGTCGGCACTCAGGATGCGCATGAACCCGGCAAGTACGACCAGGTCGGGCTGGTAGCCGTCGATCAGTTCGGCCAATGCGGCATCGAAAGCCTCGCGCCCGGCAAACCGGGTGTGGTCCAGCGTGCGCGTGGCGATGCCCGCCTGCTGCGCACGCTTGAGGCCGTAGGCATCATCGCGATTGGAAATCACCGCGACGATGCGGGCCGGGTTTGCGCCGGCCTGGGTGCTGTCGATCAGGGCTTGCAGGTTGCTGCCCGTACCGGACAGCAAAACAACGACATGACAGGGTGCAGGCATCAGTGTGCCTTGAGGTTCTGCAGCTCGACCTGGGCAGCGCCTTCGGCGGCCGTGCCGATCTGGCCGATCACCCAGGGCTGCTCGCCCGCCGCGCGCAGCGAAGCCAGGCAGGTGTCGACGTCGGCCTGGGCCACGCAGATGACCATGCCCACGCCACAGTTCAGCACGCGATGCATTTCGTGCTCGTCGACGTTGCCTTGCTGTTGCAGCCAGTCGAACACGGCCGGACGCTGCCAGCTCGCCACGTCGACGATCGCCTGGGCGCCTTTGGGCAGCACCCGCGGGATGTTGTCGAGCAGGCCGCCGCCGGTGATGTGGGCCATGGCCTTCACGGCGCCGGTGTCCTTGATCAGTAGCAGCAGCGGCTTGACGTAGATGCGCGTTGGTGCCATCAGCAGTTCGGGCAAGGGCTTGCCGTCGAGCTGGGTGTTTTCGATGTCGGCACCGGCGACTTCGATGATCTTGCGGATCAGCGAATAGCCGTTGGAATGCGGGCCGGACGAGGGCAGGGCGATCAGGGCGTCGCCTGCAGCGACCTTGGAGCCATCGATGATGTCCGCCTTTTCCACGACGCCCACGCAGAAACCGGCCAGGTCGTAGTCTTCGCCTTCGTACATGCCCGGCATCTCGGCTGTTTCACCGCCGACCAGCGAGCAGCCGGCCAGTTCGCAACCGGCGCCGATGCCGGTGACCACCTGGGCGGCGGTGTCGACGTTGAGCTTGCCGGTGGCGTAGTAATCCAGGAAGAACAGCGGCTCGGCCCCGCACACCACCAGGTCGTTCACGCACATGGCCACCAGGTCGATACCGATGGTGTCATGTTTGTTCAGGTTGAGGGCCAGGCGCAGCTTGGTGCCCACGCCGTCGGTGCCGGAAACCAGGACCGGCTGCTTGTAGCCGGCCGGGATTTCGCAGAGGGCGCCGAAACCACCCAGGCCGCCCATGACTTCGGGGCGCGCGGTGCGCTTGGCGACGCCTTTGATGCGTTCGACCAATGCTTCGCCGGCGTCGATGTCTACACCGGCGTCCTTGTAGCTCAGGGAGGGTTGCTTGCTCATGATCCAGGCCTTTATGAGGTAGGGATTCGGGGGAATCGACCGGCTCCGGTGGGCCACCGCGCCGCCCTTGATAAAGAGGCGCCGGCGACACGACCGTCGTCAGTCTGCGAAGGCGCGCGATTTTATCAGGGTTGCCCGGTAGCGGCCATCCTCAGGCCGACCGTCAGGCCTGTTTCGACACAATTTAATCGCCATTGCCCGGCTTTTTTTTCGTTCCACGGCACTGGGCTGCCTGCGACGGACGCGATTGGCTTATAGTTCGACCATCCGCAAATCTTCTCTGAGCGCGGTGAATGTTTTGGCCCAAGTCATGGTCACAGCCTCACTTCGCACCAGCTCCTCGGGATCTATCCATGCGTGTTCGAAACGTTCTATTTCTTGGCTGCCTGTCTCTTCTGAGCCTGTCTGCGCATGCCGAAACGGTCAGTAATCTCTATCAGGTCCTTGAGCCGGTCAGCGGTCAGAGCGCCGAGCAGCGTACCGAGGCGACCCAGCGCGCCCTGCAGACCCTGGTGCTGCGCCTGACCGGAGATCCCAAGGCCTATGCCAGCGCCGGCCTGGCCGGGGTGCGCAAGGACCCCCAGCAGATCATCAGCCAATACGGCTACGATGCCGGGCCGCCGGAGTCCCTGCAGGTCGACTTCGACATGGCCAGCACTGACGCTGCGCTGCGCGGCGCCGGGCTGCCCCTCTGGGGAAGCAACCGGCCCTCGGTCCTGACCTGGTGGCTCACCGACACGGTCGACGGCGCCAGCCTGGTCGGTGATGGCCAGGCAGCCGCCCAGCCCCTGCGCCGAGCTGCCCAGCACCGGGGCCTGCCGTTGCGCCTGCCACTGGCGGACCTGCAAGAGCAACTGGTCGGTACCGCCAAGAATCTCGAAGGCAGCGACGCGCAACCCTTGCGTGAAGCGTCCGAACGCTACGGGGCCGATGCGCTGGTGGCTGTTCATGCCCGTGAAGACGGCGGCAAATGGCAGGCCACCTGGCGCTTGTGGCAAGGCGAGCAAAAAGCCCAGGGCAAGGCTGAAGGCGCCGCCCCGGCGGAGCTGGCCGACAATGTGATGGCGGCGATCAGCCAGCGCATGGCCGAACGCTTCGCGGTCAAGGCCGGTGTGAGTTCGGACCTGGTGTTGCTGGTCGAGGCCATGAACCTGGAGCGGTATGCCCAATTGGGGCGACTGCTCGAACCTTTTGGTGCGCGCTTGCAGACAGTCGACGGCGCCACGGCCACGTATCAGGTGTCCGGCAGTCCGGAGCAACTGCGTGCGCAACTGAGTCTGGGCAAGCTGCGCGAGTTGCCGGTACAGGCCTCGCCCGCTGCACCGGCCGGGGCGGCTGCGCCCGCCACGCCAGCCACCGTGCCTGCGCCCGTGACCGTGCCGACGCCTGCTCCTGGACTGCGTTTCAGCTGGTAACTGGGGTGTTCGTGCGGCGAGCCATCGCCGTGCGAGCCCGGTTCTTCAACCGTCCTTATTGGGGCTGACCTTTGTGATCACCGATCGACCTCGCTGGTTCTGGCTGGGTGCAGTTGCCCTGCTGGCCGTATTCATCTATTTACTGCACCCCATCCTGTCGCCTTTTCTGGTGGGCATTCTATTGGCCTACCTGGCGGACCCACTGGTCGATCGCCTGGAGCGGCTGAAGCTGTCGCGGACCTGGGGCGTGGTGGTGGTCTTCGCCCTGTTCAGCCTGATTCTGCTGCTGTTGTTGCTGGTATTGATCCCGATGCTGGCCAAGCAGTTGGTGCGCCTGTATCAGTTGGCGCCGCAGATGCTCGACTGGCTGCAGCACTCGGCGCTGCCTTTCGTGCAGACGCGCCTGGGGCTGGCAGAAGGCTTCTGGAAATTCGACAAGATCAAAGCCGCGCTGTCCGACCACATGGGGCAGACCACCGACATCGTCGGGATTGTGCTGTCGCAGGCCACGGCCTCCGGGCTGGCGTTGATGGCCTGGCTGGCCAACTTTGTCCTGATTCCCGTGGTCGCGTTCTACCTGCTGCGCGACTGGGACCTCATGATGGCGAAGATCCGTGGGTTGTTGCCGCGCCAGCGTGAGGGGCAGATCGTCAGGCTGGCAGCGGAGTGCCATGAGGTGCTCGGGGCCTTCGTGCGTGGGCAATTGCTGGTGATGGTGGCGCTGGGCGTCATCTATTCCGCAGGGCTGATGCTGGTCGGGCTGGAGTTGGGTCTGCTGATCGGGGTGATCGCGGGCTTCGCGGCCATCGTGCCTTATATGGGCTTTGTCATCGGTATTGGCTCGGCGATCATCGCCGGGCTGTTCCAGTTCGGCCTGGACCCCTTCCACCTGATCGCCATCGCTGCGGTGTTTATGGTGGGCCAGGCGCTGGAAGGTATGGTGCTGACGCCTCTGCTGGTGGGCGATCGAATTGGCCTGCACCCAGTGGCCGTGATATTTGCGATTCTGGCGGGCGGCGAGCTGTTCGGTTTTACCGGCATCCTGCTGGCCTTGCCCGTCGCTGCCGTGATCATGGTGCTGGTGCGGCACATGCATGAGCTGTACAAGGACTCCGACATTTATGCCGGGAAGGCCGACCCGGATCTGTAGGGGCAGGGCGCTGCACAAACGATCGCCGATTTTCCGCGTGCAGCGCGCGGCAGCGTGCGCAAGCCATTGATTTACCTTGTGGTCTGTTCCATTGTGCGGGCCGCTTCACGGGTATAGACTTTGTTCACTTCACACAGAGGCCTCTAGCGGCTCCATTCGAGCGGCCAGTCAGCATGAAACCGATTCAGCTGCCCCTGGGGGTGCGTCTGCGCGATGACGCCACCTTCATCAATTACTATCCAGGCGCCAATGCCGCTGCACTCGGCTATGTCGAGCGCCTGTGCGAAGCCGAGGCCGGCTGGACGGAAAGCCTGATCTACCTGTGGGGCAAGCATGGGGTAGGGCGCACCCATTTGCTGCAGGCAGCTTGCCTGCGATTCGAGCAGATGGGCGAGCCCGCCGTGTATCTGCCGCTGGCGCAGTTGCTGGACCGCGGCATTGGCCTGCTCGACGAGCTCGAACAATACGAGCTGGTCTGCCTGGACGACCTGCAAGCCGTGGCAGGCAAGCCTGAATGGGAAGAAGCGTTGTTTCACCTGTTCAATCGGCTGCGCGACAGTGGTCGGCGCCTGTTGATCGCGGCCTCGCATTCGCCTCGCGAACTGCCGGTCAAGCTGGCGGACTTGAAGTCGCGCCTGACCCTGGCGCTGATTTTCCAGATGCGCCCCTTGTCCGACGAAGACAAGCTGCGCGCCTTGCAACTGCGCGCTTCGCGTCGTGGCCTGCACCTGACGGACGAGGTCGGGCACTTCATCCTGACGCGGGGCGCGCGCAGCATGAGTGCGCTGTTCGAGCTGCTGGAGCGGCTCGATCAAGCCTCGCTGCAAGCTCAGCGCAAGTTGACCATCCCCTTCCTGAAAGAAACCCTGGGCTGGTAGCCGGCCGCCTGCTGCCAGCGTACGCGGTGAACGGCCCCCTCTCTCGACAAGCGAAAAACCAGACGAACAGTCAGGATATTGTCTCGCGAAGCAGTGCGTTCATTGATCGGTCGTGATAAATTGGCGCCGCTTTTCTGTCATTTGTATCTCGCGTTTCATGTCGGGGCCCTGTCACCTTTGCGGGGCTGTTGCCTCGATTCAGGTGCTCTATGAGCAAATGACAATCACTGTTCTTCCGTGTTCGTGCGCCGGTCGCATGGGCCTTGGGCCTTCAGGGGTTCACGCGCTCATCACGGCCGCAAGGCACTTTTTTGCTATATATATCAATGGCCTGGGTGCCCGTGGCGACAGGGTTGTGTCCGGGTCCTTGAGCAAGCGCGGCGTTAGATGTTTTGCCCGAACTCATAAGTCACATTTTGTTCGATTGAATTTGCAAATGATGACAATTGAAGGCAAGATCGCCACTTCATTATTTTTCCGCCACGGTCGTGCCCATGCTGAATCGCTTCGCACCCCTCGTGCCCCTTGCACTCATTACCCTTCTGGTGGGCTGTGCCGCTCAAGCGCCGGTGTCCCAGCAGCAGGTTTCCGCCCCCGTCAGCTTCCAGCAGCATCAGTCGCCTTCGAAGGCCTCCCTGGTTTTCGAAGAAGAGCTTGCCACCGATGAAGAGCTCGCCGAATTCAATGGCGACAGCTTCACCGGGCAAGGCTTCAACAGCGAGAAGGGCTATGCGCTGCCCGTGCTGGCCGACAGTATCCTGGAGCGTGGCAAGTCGCTGATTGGTACGCGCTACCGCTTCGGTGGCACCTCGCAGAGCTCGGGCTTCGATTGCAGCGGCTTTATCGGCTACCTGTTTCGCGAGGAAGCCGGCATGACGCTTCCGCGTTCGACACGCGAGATGATCAACGTGAAAGCGCCGCTGGTGGCGCGCAACAAGCTCAAACCAGGTGACTTGCTGTTCTTCAGCACCAACGGTCGCGGGCGGGTGAGCCACGCCGGCATCTATTTGGGCGACGACCAGTTCATCCACTCCAGCAGTCGCAAGAGCGGTGGCGTACGCGTCGACAGCCTCGACGACAGTTACTGGAGCAAGACCTTCATCGAAGCCAAGCGGGCACTGGCCATGGCGCCGACCACGCAGATTTCGAGGAAGTAGCCCAACCAGGGGCAAGCGACGGCGGAGGGCTCGACAGGGCTCGCCGCCGTTTGTGTTTCTGGGCCATGAATCTAATCTATAACCACTGTCGCATCAGGAAGGTTCTGTATATGTCGTCCCAGGCACGTCTTGTTGGTGTTGCGTTCATCACCGCCCTGCTGGTCGGGTGTGCCAGTGCGCCGCCGCCCGTGAAGGTGGTGCGTACACCCCAGCCTGTGGTGATTCAGGGTGGCCAGGTGTATGTCCCGGGTGCCGACGACGTGTTGTTCCGTGCGCTGGGTCTGGTGGGCACGCCCTATCGCTGGGGAGGCAATACTCCCGATTCGGGCTTTGACTGCAGTGGTCTGATCGGTTTTGTGTACCGCGATGCCGCCGGTATCAGCCTGCCACGCTCCACGGGTGAAATGATCGGCATGCAGGTGCCGGATATCGACCGGCAGGCCTTGCAGTCGGGCGACCTGGTGTTCTTCGCCACGGGCGGCGGTTCACGGGTGAGTCATGCCGGCATCTACGTGGGCGAGGGGCGTTTCGTGCATGCCCCTGCCACTGGCGGCACCGTGCGCCTGGACTACCTCGACAAACCCTATTGGCAAAAAGCCTACCTCAACGCCAAGCGGGTCCTGGCGCCAGCGCACCTGGCGCAGAACCCGATGCCCCGATCGGGGCCCTGAATCACTTGGCGGCCGTGATCCGCCAGATCACGTTGCCCACATCGTCCGCCACCAGCACGGCCCCTTTGTGGTCGCTGACCACGCCCACCGGGCGGCCCATTGCCTTGCCGTCGGCATCGAGAAACCCGGTAAGCAGGTCCACAGGTTCGCCACTGGGCTTGCCGCCGCTGAACGGCACCAGGATCACCTTGTAGCCGCTGTGCGGTTTACGGTTCCACGAACCGTGCTGGCCGATGATCGCGCCGCTGTTGAAGGGCGCCGGCAAGGCGTCGCTGTCGGCGAACATCAACCCCAGCGAGGCCGTGTGCGGACCCACCGCGTAGTCGGGCGCCAGCGCCTTGGCCACCAGGTCGGGTTTCTGCGGTTCTACGCGGGCATCGACATGTTGCCCGTAATAGCTGTAGGGCCAACCGTAGAAGCCGCCATCCTGCACCGAGGTAATGTAGTCGGGCACCAGGTCGCTGCCGATTTCGTCACGCTCGTTGACCGCCGTCCACAACTTGCCGCTCTGCGGTTCCCAGGCCAGGCCATTGGGATTGCGTAGGCCGGAAGCGAACACGCGGTAGTGTTTGGTCGCCGGGTCGACTTCGAGAATGGCGGCTCTGTCCTTCTCGACATCCATCCCGTTCTCGCCGACGTTGCTGTTCGAGCCTGTGGTCACGTAGAGCTTCTTGCCGTCGGCACTGGCAATGACGTTCTTGGTCCAGTGGTGATTGATCGGCAGCGCTGGCAGGTCGACGATTTTTTCGCCTTGCCCGCTGATCCGGTCGGCGCCCGGCTGATAGGTGAAGCGCAGCAGTTTGTCGGTGTCAGCGACGTAGAAATCGGTGCCGACCAAGGCCATGCCGAAGGGGGAGTGCAGGTTTTCCAGGAAGACGCTGCGGGTCTCGGCCACTCCGTCGCCATCTTTGTCGCGCAGCAGGGTGATGCGGTTGGCGCTCGGGGTCTGCGCGCCGGCCCGGCTCATGACTTTCTCGGCGACCCATTCGCGCACGCCCTTGCTGTCCTCACCCTTGGCCGGGCCGTTGGTCTCGGCCACCAGCACATCGCCGTTGGGAAGTACATACAGCCAGCGCGGATGGTCCAGGCCCTTGGCGAAGGCCGCGACCTGAGTGCCAGGTGCGGCCACCGGTTTGCCGCCCTCGGGCCAGCCGATGGCCGGGGCAATGTTCACGGTCGGGATCAGCGTCTTGTTCGGCGCCGGCAGTTTGGGCGACGGCCCGGTGCCATCGGACACTTGCAGCGTCGAGGTTTCGCCGCAGGCACCCAGGCCAGCGCTGAGCACGATCATTAAAGCCAGACGCGTTTTGTGCATGGTCGAACCTCTGAAGTCTTCATGGAGTGGCTGCTGCAGTAGAGGTGTGCCAGGGCGGTCCGGTTCCACTGCACTGACCTGCTTGCATTGACGCTCCTGGCCCAACCCTCTAACCTTCGCGGCGTGTTCCAGGTGCTCGCCGACCCTCGCGGTCGCTGCGAGTGAAACAGGGAAGTCGGTGCGCCTGCCCGCCAGGTCATTCCGACGCTGCCCCCGCAACGGTAAATGAGTCAAGCCAAGCAAGCTGCCACTGGGCCCGACCGGGTTCGGGAAGGCGCGCGGCCGGGGCCAGGAGTCCCGCTCATGAGCCCGGAGACCGGCCTGGAACTGCCTATTAATTCTTCTGTCGCGCGGGTGAGAGCGGCATTGACGATGCTTTGCCGTGGCCGTCCGGTCGGGGTCGCTCGTCGATGCCGTCTGTGTGCAGGTGTAGCGGAGAGCTGCGATGAGTGATACCCCTCAACACCTTGACGAACGCGAGCAGCGCCATGTCGCGCGGATGTTGCGCAAAAAAGCCGTGATCGATGAGCGCATCGCCAACTCGCCCAACGAGTGCGGCTTGCTGCTGGTGCTCAGCGGCAACGGCAAGGGCAAGAGCAGCTCGGCGTTCGGCATGCTCGCGCGGGCCATGGGCCATGGCCTGCAATGCGGTGTGGTGCAATTCATCAAGGGCCGCCACAGCACGGGCGAAGAGCTGTTCTTTCGGCGCTTCCCCGAACAGGTCCGGTACCACGTGATGGGCGAGGGCTTCACCTGGGAAACCCAGGACCGCCAGCGCGATATCGCGGCTGCCGAGGCGGCCTGGGCCGTGTCGTGCCAACTGCTGACGGACCCGAGCGTCGCCCTGGTGGTGCTCGATGAGCTGAACATCGCCCTCAAGCACGGCTATCTGGACCTGGACCAGGTGCTCGCCGATCTGCAGGCGCGTCCGCCCATGCAGCATGTGATCGTCACCGGGCGCGGGGCCAAGCCCGAGTTGGTCGAGCTGGCTGACACCGTCACCGAGATGGGCATGGTCAAGCACGCCTTCCAGGCCGGTATCCGCGCCCAGAAGGGCATCGAGCTATGAGCCAGCCGCGTCATTGCCCGGCCGTGCTGATCGCGGCGCCGGCCTCTGGCCAGGGCAAAACCACGGTCACCGCGGCACTGGCGCGGCTGCACCGTAATCAGGGCCGCAAGGTGCGGGTGTTCAAGTGCGGCCCGGACTTTCTCGACCCGATGATCCTCGAGCGCGCCAGTGGCGCGCCGGTCTACCAGTTGGACATGTGGATGGTCGGTGAGCAGCAGAGCCGGCGCTTGTTGTGGGAAGCGGCAGGCGAAGCGGATCTGATCCTGATAGAAGGCGTGATGGGGCTGTTCGACGGCACCCCCTCCAGCGCTGACCTGGCCCGGCATTTTGCCGTGCCGGTGCTGGCCGTCATCGACGGCACGGCCATGGCGCAGACCTTCGGTGCATTGGCACTCGGCCTGGCTCACTATCAACGTGACCTGCCGTTCGCCGGCGTGCTGGCCAATCGGGTGGGCACCGTGCGCCACGCCCAACTGCTCGAGGGCAGTCTGACCGAGGGCTTGCGCTGGTACGGGGCGCTGTCGCGCGAGACCGGCATCGAATTGCCCAGTCGACACCTGGGCCTGGTCCAGGCCAGCGAACTGAATGACCTCGATACGCGCCTGGACGCCGCCGCCCACGCGCTGGCCCAGACCTGCCAGGTCAGCTTGCCGCCCGCCGTCACCTTCGCCGCTCCAGCGGCAGCGACGACCACGCCAGGGGCTGCACGACTCGCCGGAGTGCGTGTCGCCGTCGCCCGGGATGAAGCCTTTGCATTCACCTACAACGCCAACCTCGACCTGTTGCGGGAGATGGGCGCCGAGCTGCATTTCTTTTCGCCGATCCACGATGCACACCTGCCGGACTGCGACAGCCTGTATTTGCCGGGTGGCTATCCGGAGCTGCATCACCAGGCGCTGGCGGCCAATGCGTCGATGCTGAGCGCCATCCGCGCCCATCGGGCCGCGGACAAGCCGCTGTTGGCCGAATGCGGCGGCATGCTCTACCTGCTTGAAGGTTTGACCGATGTCGACGGCATGCGCGCCGCGCTGGTGGGAGTGCTGAACGGTGAGGCAGTGATGCAGAAGCGCCTGGCGGCCCTGGCACTGCAAACCGCCGAGCTGCCCGAAGGCAGCTTGCGCGGGCACACGTATCACCATTCGCTGACCAGCACCTCGTTGACGCCGCTGGCGCGGGGTGTGAGCCCCAACGGCGGGCGCGGCGCCGAAGCGGTCTATCGACAGGGCCGGTTGACGGCCTCCTACATCCACTTCTATTTCCCTTCCAACCCTGCCGCAGCCGCCGCGTTGCTCGACCCTGCGCGCCAGGCACCGGCATGAACGATCATGCGTACAGCGCCGAGGCACGCGCTGCCATTCTGCAGGTCATCGCCGAGCGCCGCGACATGCGCCATTTCGCCGGCGGCAGTGTCGAGCCGCAGGTACTGCGTGAGTTGCTGGAGGCCGCGCATCAAGCGCCCAGTGTCGGCCTGATGCAGCCCTGGCGGTTCATTCGCATCAGCGATGTTGCCCGGCGCGCACAGCTTCAGGCGCTGGTCGAAGCCGAGCGCGTGCGCACGGCCGACGCGCTGGGCGAACGTTCCGAAACCTTCATGAAGCTGAAGGTCGAGGGCATCGGCGAGTGTGCCGAAGTGCTGGTGGCCGCCCTCATGGACGGCCGCGAGCAGCACGTCTTCGGTCGCCGCACGCTGCCGGAAATGGACCTGGCGTCGGTTTCCTGCGCCATCCAGAACCTCTGGCTGGCAGCGCGTGCCCACGGCCTGGGCATGGGCTGGGTGTCACTGTTCGACCCGGATGCGCTGGCGACGTTGCTGGGCATGCCGCCCGGCGCCAAGCCGGTGGCGATTCTGTGCCTGGGCCCGGTGCACGCGTTTTATCCGGCGCCGATGCTGCAGCTGGAAGACTGGGCCGAACCGCGTCCACTGGACGCACTGTTGTACGACAATCACTGGGGACACAATTGATGAGCGTGGCGTTGATGACGGTAGCGGGCGTTGCCTTGGATGCCTTGCTGGGCGAGCCGCGCCAGCGTCATCCACTGGTGGCGTTCGGCCGCCTGGCCACTCGGCTGGAGCAACGCCTGAATGCCGGAGGGCGCGGCTGGCGCAGCCATGGCGTGAGTGCCTGGGTGCTGGCGGTGGTGCCGCTGACGCTGTTGGCCACGCTGTTGTCCTGGCTGCCGATGATCGGCTGGCTGGTCGAAATCCTTGCGCTGTATTGCGCCCTGGGCTTGCGCAGCCTCGGCGAACACGTGCTGCCGGTGGCCCGTGCCCTGCGTGGCGATGACCTGCCGCTGGCGCGCGAGCGCGTCGGCTACCTGGTCAGCCGCCAGACCAGTGAGCTGGACGAGGCCGCCGTGGCGCGTGCGGCCACCGAGTCGGTGCTGGAAAACGGCAGCGATGCGGTCTTCGCCGCGCTGTTCTGGTTTGTCGTGGCGGGCGCCCCCGGCGTCGTCCTGTACCGGCTGAGCAATACCCTCGACGCCATGTGGGGGTACCGCAACGAGCGTTTCGAGCGTTTCGGCTGGGCCGCGGCGCGGATCGACGATCTGCTCAATTACATCCCGGCGCGACTGGTCGCCCTGACCTATGCGCTGCTGGGCAAGACCCGCCTGGCGCTGCGCTGCTGGCGCCAGCAGGCACCGCAATGGGACAGCCCGAATGCCGGGCCGGTGATGGCTTCCGGTGCCGGCGCCCTGGGCGTCGAACTGGGCGGGCCGGCGATTTACCACGGCGAGCGGCATGAACGTGCGATCCTCGGCGAAGGGCCGGGGGCCGATGCGCAGGCTATCGAACGGGGTTGGAACCTGGTGCAGCGCGGCGTGTGGTTGTGGCTGCTGATCATCTGTCTGGCAGGGGAATTCTATGCTTGAGCATGGCGGTCGCCTGCGTGCGGCGATACAACGATACGGCATTGCCGAAGACCAGTGGGTCGACCTGTCCAGCGGGATTGCGCCCTGGTCGTTTCCCATTCCCGAGATCGCGACGCGCGCCTGGGCGCGCTTGCCGGAAACCGATGACGGCCTGGAGTCGGCGGCCTGCACCTATTATGGCGTCGGCCAATTGCTGCCGGTGCCGGGCTCTCAAGCGGCCATTCAGCTACTGCCGCGCCTGCGGCGCAGCGGCCGGGTCGGGGTGCTTTCGCCGTGCTATGCCGAACATGCGGAGGGCTGGCGCCGTGCGGGTCACCGCGTGCGCGAAGTGGGCGAGGAGGAAATCGAGTTCTTCCTCGATCAGCTCGACGTGCTGGTGGTGGTCAACCCCAATAACCCCACCGGTCGCCTGATCGACCCGCAACGCCTGCTGGAATGGCATGCCCGCCTGAACCAGCGCGGTGGCTGGCTGGTGGTCGATGAAGCGTTCATGGACCTGACCCCCGCTTTCAGCCTGGCGCCGTATTGTGAGCGACCGGGCCTGATCGTGATGCGTTCGTTCGGCAAGTTCTTCGGCCTGGCCGGCGTGCGGCTGGGGTTTGTCCTCGCCCAGGGGCGCATGCTGGAGCTGCTGGCCGAGCAGTTGGGGCCCTGGACGGTCAGCGGGCCCACCCGCGCGCTGGGTCGCGCGTGCCTGGCCCAGCGCACCTTGCAGGCGCAGCAGAGCGCACGCTGCCTGGCGGCCAGCGAGCGTCTACAGCAGCTCCTGGCGGTCGAACCCTGGTTGGCCGAGGGCAGCTGCGGATTGTTCCAGTGGCGGGTGCATGAGCGGCCGGGCGAGCTGTTCGAGTTCATGGCCCAGCGGGGCATCTTGCTGCGGCTGTTCGTCGACACCGGCAGCCTGCGCTTCGGCTTGCCCGGCGAGGAGGCACACTGGCAGCGGTTGCAACAGGCCCTGGCGGCCTATGCCGAGGCGCACCCATGACCACGCTCATGGTGCAGGGCACCACCTCCGATGCAGGTAAAAGTACCCTGGTCACGGCCCTGTGCCGCTGGCTGAACCGTCAGGGCGTCGGCGTGGTACCGTTCAAGCCGCAGAACATGGCCCTCAACAGCGCGGTGACCGCCGACGGCGGAGAAATCGGCCGTGCCCAGGCCGTTCAGGCACAAGCCTGCCGCCTGGCTCCGCACACGGACATGAACCCGGTGCTGCTCAAACCCAACAGCGACACCGGCGCGCAGGTCATCATTCATGGCCGCGCCGTGACCAGCATGAACGCCGTGGCCTATCACGATTACAAGGCGATCGCCCTGCGGGCGGTACTGGCCTCGCACCAGCGTCTCAGCGCAGCGTATCCCGTGGTGATGGTCGAAGGCGCCGGCTCGCCTGCGGAAATCAACCTGCGTGCCGGCGACATCGCCAACATGGGCTTTGCCGAGGCGGTGGATTGCCCGGTGCTGCTGATCGCCGACATCAACCGCGGTGGCGTCTTCGCCCACCTGGTCGGCACGCTGGAGCTGCTTTCGCCCAGCGAGCAGGCACGGGTCAAGGGCTTCATCATCAATCGCTTTCGCGGTGACATCGCCCTGCTGCAACCGGGTCTGGACTGGCTGGAACAGCGCACCGGCAAGCCGGTGATTGGCGTGCTGCCTTACGTCATGGACCTGCACCTGGAGGCCGAAGACGGCATCGACCAGCGCCAGGGCAGCAAGGCCGAGCACGTGCTGAAAGTGATCGTGCCGATCCTGCCGCGCATCAGCAACCACACGGACTTCGATCCACTGCGCCTGCACCCCCAGGTGGACCTGCAGTTCATCGCCCCGGGTGCGCCCATTCCGCCGGCCGACCTGATCATTCTGCCCGGCTCGAAAAGTGTGCGCATGGACCTGGGGCACCTGCGTGGCAATGGCTGGGAGCAGGCGATTAGTCGGCATTTGCGCTATGGCGGGAAGTTGCTGGGCATCTGTGGCGGGCTACAGATGCTCGGCCGGGAAGTGCAAGACCCCAGCGGCCTCGAAGGCGCCGCGGGCAGCAGCCCCGGCCTCGGCCTGCTGGACTTCGTCACTACCCTGGAAAGCGAAAAGCAGCTGCGTAATGTGAGCGGTCGACTGTGCCTGGAGGCGGCGCAGGTCAGTGGCTATGAAATCCACGCCGGTGTCAGTCGCGGTCCGGCCCTGCAAGCCGCTGCCGTGCAACTGGATGACGGCCGCAGCGATGGCGCGATCAGTGCCGACGGCCAGGTGATGGGCACCTACCTGCACGGCCTGTTCGAAACCCAGTCGTCGTGCGCTGCCGTGTTGCGGTGGGCCGGCCTTGAGCAGGTGCAGGATGTGGATTACCACGCCTTGCGCGAGCTCGATATCGAACGCCTGGCCGATCTGGTGGAGCGCCACCTGCACACCGACCGCCTGCGCGAGCTGTGCGGTCTCGCGTCCGGAGGGCACTGATATGCTGCACTTGATTCTCGGTGGCGCGCGCTCGGGCAAGAGTGCCCTGGCCGAACGGCAGGCGGTCGCCAGCGGCCTGCCGGTGACCTATATCGCCACCAGTCAGGCGCTGGACGGCGAAATGAGCCAGCGGGTGCGCTTGCACCGCGAGCGGCGCCCGGCCGAATGGGGCCTGATTGAGGAGCCTGTCGCGCTGGCTCGGGTGCTGCGTGACAACGCCGCGCCCGGGCGCTGCCTGATGGTCGACTGCCTGACCCTGTGGTTGACCAATCTGCTGCTGCTGGACGATCCACAATCACTGGACGAACAGCGCCAGGCGTTGCTCGACTGCCTGCCGGACTTGGCCGGCGAGGTTATTTTCGTCAGCAATGAAACGGGCCTGGGTGTGGTGCCCTTGGGCGAACTGACGCGGCGTTACGTCGATGAAGCCGGCTTGTTGCACCAGGCCCTGGCCGAGCACTGTCAGCGCGTAGTGCTGACGGTGGCCGGCCTACCGATGGTTTTGAAAGGATCCGCGCAATGAATGAAGCCTGGTGGTTCAACCCGTGTCGAATGTTGGACCTGGAGGCACGCGAGCAGGCGCTGCAGCGCCAGCAGCAATTGACCAAGCCCGGCGGCGCCCTGGGCGAACTGGAGTGGCTGGCCGTCCAGCTGGCGGCGATGCAGGGCCAGCTCAAGCCTTCGCTGGAACACGTGTGGATCAGCGTGTTCGCCGGTGATCACGGCATCGTCGAGGAGGGTGTTTCACCCTATCCGCAGGAAGTCACCGGGCAGATGCTGCGCAACTTCGTCGCCGGTGGGGCGGCAATCAGTGTATTGGCGCGGCAGTTGTCGGCGCGGTTGGAAGTGGTCGACCTGGGTACTGCCACCTTGCAGGACGATTTGCCCGGCGTGCGGCATGTGCGCCTGGGCCTGGGCACTCGTAACTTCCTCACGGCCGCTGCCATGACCCGTGAGCAAGGTGCAGCGGCGCTGCTGGCCGGTCGCGAAAGCGTGGAGCGAGCCGTGGCGCAGGGTTGCCAGCTGTTCATCGGCGGCGAGATGGGCATTGGCAACACCACCTCGGCGGCAGCCCTGGCCTGCGCCTTGTTACAGTGCCCGGCGTCGGACCTGGCAGGCCCGGGCACTGGCCTGGATGCGGCCGGTGTCAGCCACAAGGTGCAGGTGATCCAGCGTGCCTTGCGGGTCCACCGCGATCTGTCCACCGATCCTTTGCAGGCGTTGCTGTGTTTCGGTGGTTTCGAGATCGCCGCCTTGAGCGGCGCCTACATCGCTTGCGCCCAGGCCGGTATCGCCGTGCTGGTCGACGGCTTCATCTGCAGCGTGGCGGCACTGCTCGCGGTTCGCCTCAATCCGGCGGTGCGCGAGCGGCTGATATTTGCCCACAGCGGCGCCGAGCCGGGCCATCGGCATGTGTTGCAGGCGCTACAGGCCAGACCCCTGCTAGCGCTCGGTCTGCGCCTGGGCGAGGGCAGTGGCGCGGCACTCGCGCTACCGCTGTTGCGCCTGGCCTGCGACCTGCACGGGCAAATGGCCACATTCGCAGAAGCCGCCGTGGCAGATCGTCCGGCATGACCCTGCACCTGCAGATGTTGCGCCATGGTGAAACCACCACCAGCGGTTTTCGTGGCAGCCTGGACGACGGTCTGACCGAGCACGGCTGGTCGCAGATGCGCGCCGCCGTGGCCACCGCCGGGCCGTGGCAGCGCCTGGTCAGTTCACCGTTGCAACGCTGTGCACGGTTCGCCGAGCAACTGGCCGCCGAGCGCGGCCTGCCGCTGGAGCAAGTGGCCGACTTGCGTGAACTGCATTTCGGCCGGTGGGAAGGGCGCACGGCCCTGCAGTTGATGGAAACCGACGAGCGCGGCCTGGGCTTGTTCTGGGAGGACCCCTACGCTTTCACCCCGCCCGAAGGGGAGCCGGTGCAGGCATTCGCCGATCGCGTGTTCGCCGCGCTGCACAGATTGCAGCGCGATCATGACGGCGAGCGGGTGCTGCTGATCACCCACGCCGGGGTCATGCGCCTGGTGCTGGCGCACGCACGCGGCCTGGCCCCTCGGCAACTGTTACAGGTCGAAGTGCCCCACGGCGCCTTGTTGGGCGTGGACATCGACGCCGATGGGCAGTGGCGGGAGGTCACGTGAGCCGCTCGCCGTTCTGGATCGCGCTGCAATTTCTGAGCAGTCTGCCAGTGCGCCTGCCGGGCATGCCGACCCCCGCGCAGCAAGGCGCTTCAGTGCTGTTCTATCCCCTGGTCGGCGGTGTGTTCGGCGGGTTGCTGTGCCTCGCCCGTTGGGGGCTGGCCGACGTGCCGACGCTGTTGCAGGCGGCATTGCTGCTCTGCGCGTGGGTGCTGCTCAGCGGTGCGCTGCACCTCGACGGGCTGGCCGACAGTGCCGATGCCTGGCTGGGTGGCTTTGGCGATCGCGAGCGCACTCTGCAGATCATGAAGGACCCGCGCAGCGGCCCGGTGGCCGTCGTCGCCGTCATGCTAGTGCTGCTATTGAAGTGGTGTGCGCTGGTGGCACTGCTCGAGAACGGGCAATGGCTGCCCCTGCTGGTGGCGCCGGTGCTGGCGCGCACGGCCATGCTCGGGCTGTTCATGAGCACGCCTTATGTGCGCGCCGGCGGCCTGGGTCAGGCGCTGTCGCAACACCTGCCCCGCAAGGCCGCTCGCGCCGTGCTGCTCCTTATCCTGGCGCTGACTGTGGTGATGGGCGGTGGGTTGGCACTGGCGGTGCTCGTGCTGCTGGGCGTGACGTTCGCTTTCCTGCGGCGGCTGATGGTCAAACGCTTGGGTGGCACCACGGGCGACACTGCCGGCGCCCTGCTGGAGGTGCTGGAGCTGATGACGTTGGTGGGTTGGGTGGTTTTTTCCAACTGATCCTGCGGCAGGCGCCTACACTCGGGTATTCATTGAACTGGGATAACAATAATGTCGTCGTCGATTTGGCGCACCAGTGGTTGGGTGCTGGCCGGTAGTGCCTTGATTCTGGCCTTGTCGCTGGGTGTCCGGCATGGCTTCGGACTGTTTCTGGCGCCAATGAGTGCCGAGTTTGGCTGGGGGCGCGAGGTGTTCGCCTTCGCCATTGCCCTGCAGAACCTGATCTGGGGCTTGGCGCAACCTTTTGCCGGGGCGTTGGCCGACCGCTTCGGGGCGGCCCGCATCGTCGCCATCGGTGGCGTGCTCTATGCGTTGGGCCTGGCCTTGATGGGGCTCAGTGAATCGGTGCTCGGCCTGTCACTGAGCGCTGGCCTGCTGATCGGTATCGGTTTGTCCGGCACGTCATTTTCAGTGCTGCTGGGTGTGGTCGGGCGGGTCCTGCCGCCTGAACAGCGCAGCATGGGCATGGGCATCGCCAGTGCCGCCGGGTCGTTCGGCCAGTTCGCGATGCTGCCGGGCACGCTCGGACTGATCACCTGGCTGGGCTGGTCTGCCGCATTGCTTGCCCTCGGCATGATGGTGGCGTTGATCGTGCCGCTGGTGGCGATGCTCAAGGACCGCCCGATCGTCGCGCAGGCGCATGACCAGACGCTGGTGCAAGCCCTGCGCGAAGCCTGCAGCCACTCCGGCTTCCGCCTGCTGGCCCTGGGCTTCTTCGTGTGTGGCTTCCAGGTGGTGTTCATCGGTGTGCACCTGCCTTCTTACCTGGTGGATCAGCACCTGCCGGCCATGGTCGGCACAACAGTGCTGGCCTTGATCGGGCTGTTCAATATCGTCGGCACCTACACCGCCGGCTGGCTCGGCGGAAAGTTCGCCAAGCCGCGCCTGCTGACCGCGCTGTACCTGCTGCGGGCGGTGGTGATAGCGCTGTTTCTCTGGGTACCTGTCAGCGTCACCAGCGCCTACCTGTTCGGGATCGCCATGGGGCTGTTGTGGCTGTCGACCGTGCCACTGACCAACGGCACCATCGCGACGCTGTTCGGGGTGCGCAACCTGTCGATGCTGGGCGGTATCGTTTTTCTTTTCCATCAGTTGGGGGCATTTCTGGGTGGCTGGCTGGGCGGCGTGGTGTACGACCGAACCGGCAGCTACGACCTGGTGTGGCAGATATCGATCCTGCTCAGCCTGCTCGCCGGTGCTTTGAATTGGCCGGTACGCGAAAGGCCGGTGGCACGTCTGCAGGCGCACGGCGGTCTGACGTGAACGGGCGTGGCATACGCCTGGCGGTGACTGCCGTGCTGGCGCTGCTGCTGGCACTGGCCTGGTGGGGCTGGCAGCACGGCGGTCTGACCTTGCTGCAATTGAACATGAGTCTTTGCTGAACTGAAGAGGTGTGCCGTGGGCAAATGGATGATAGGCGGGTGTGCGCTGCTGTTGAGCGGTTCAGTGTGGGCGGCGGCCTGCCCCGAAGTGCTCCAGGGCGAGCTGTCGAAACTGCGTGGCAAAGAGTCGATCGACCTGTGCGAGCGCTTTGCCGGCAAACCGCTGGTGGTGGTCAACACCGCCAGTTATTGCGGCTTCGCGCCACAGTTCGAGGGGTTGGAAGCGGTGTATAAGCGCTACCATGGCCAGGGCCTGGAAATGATCGGCGTACCGTCCAATGACTTCAAGCAGGAGGCCGACGATGCGGCCGAGACGGCCAAGGTCTGCTACGCCAATTACGGCGTGACCTTCACCATGACTGAACCGCAGGCGGTGAGGGGTGACGACGCCACGCATCTGTTCAAGGTGCTGGCGGCGCAGAGCAGCGCACCGAAGTGGAACTTCTACAAGTACGTGGTCGATCGCCAGGGCAAGGTGGTGGCCAACTTCTCCAGCGTCACCAAGCCTGACGATCCGGATTTCGTGGCAGCGGTAGAGAAGGCAATCGCCTCCAAACCCTAAGCCCGGATAAAAGGAACGCCCTGGCGCGTCACTCGACGGGCCAGGGCGTGTGGTTTTCAGGCGTCAGAAGCGGTAGGTCGCGCCGATACCGAAGCCGTTCGCGCTGTTTTCATACTCGGCGCTGTAGAACTGGCCCAGACGGTTGGTGCGGTTGATGCTGACTTTTTCCTCTTTGAGGTAGGAATAGGCCACATCGATCGTCAGGTCGTCGGTAGGACTCCAGCCCGCACCCACGCTGAAAATCTTGCGGTCCCCGGTGGGGATGCGAGGAGAGCGGTCGGTGTTGTTGGTAGGCGACTGGTCGAAGGTCAAGCCCGTTCTCAGCACCCACTGCTTGTTCAACTGATAGGAAGTACCCAGGGCGTAGGCCCAGGTGTCGTGCCAGTTCTGCTCTTCGGAAATGGTGCCGAACAGCAACTGCGGCTGCGCGCCCGCAACACCTTTGTTGTTGACGGTAATGTCCTTCAGGCGGCTCCAGCCCGTCCAGGTGGCACCGGCATACAGCTTCCAGGCATCGGTCAGGTCCTGGGTCACGGAGAAGTCCGCCGACTCAGGCGTCTCGATGTCCAGGGTCGCGTCGTAGCGACCGCCGGGAATCGGCGTCAATGGCTGTGCCGTAACCGTGGTGTGGCCTTCGAGCTTGTACTTGACCTTGGAGTGGTAGGTCAGGCCGACACGAGTGGTGTCGGTGGCCTGGACCAGCAAACCGACGTTGAAGCCGTAGCCGATGTCATCGCCCTTGATTCGAACTTCGCCGTCGCGGGGCAATGCCGTCGACAGGTTGAAGGCCGATTCCAGCTTGCCGGAAATATGGTTGATGGTCGGACCGAAGCCGATGGAAACGCGGTCGTTGAACGCGTAGCTGACGGTCGGCTGGAACGCGATAACCTGCACTTCACTCTTGCTGCCGAAATTGCGGCCCTGGAAAGTGCTTTCGTAGTCGGTAATCAGACCAAATGGAGCGTAGACCCCCACGCCAAACGCCCAGTGGTCATCGATCGGTTTCACATAGAAGCCCATGGGCACCGCCGTGAACGGCACCATGTCGCCTTTGTTGGTGCTGTTGCCGCGACCGCGGGTGTCGCTGATGTCGGTGGACGCATCGATGGCTGCGACACCACCGGTCACCTGTTCACGTTTCAACAAGGACATGCCTGCCGGGTTGCCATACACGGTGCTGGCATCGTCTGCGGCAGAGGAACGGCCGGCAAAGCCCAGGCCCATTCCGCTGATGCTTTGCTCGTTCAGAGCGAAACCGGAAGCGAGGACTTGGCTGGAGGCAAGGGCGACGGCGAGGCTAAGTGTGGTCTTGAGCGTGACTTTTTTCATTATTTTGAACTCGATGAGGACTACCGAAGCGGAAATTAGCAAGAATTTCAGAACATGGCTATAGGCTGAAACACACGAGTTAGAGCCATTTTGTAGGACAATCCTACGAAGATCATGACAACTATCGATGTCGCCGGGAGACGACTCATCAATGCGCGAATGATTGAGGGACCTTGATACAGTCCTCCCAAGCCCGCGTAAAATCACGCAATCGGCCGTGTGGCTGGAAGGTTTGACGCCAAATTCTCGCCATGCCCAGCACATCGTCGACGTCGGGCAGCCGGGTTTTCTGCTGTTCGATCAGCAGCCAGGCAATCGCTGTCGCGTAACGTAAATTTACAGTTAATTCGACGTGCGGGCTGTTGAGGAAGGCGTGCTGACTGGCCAGGCCACGTACCCGGCTGGCCAGATCAGGGTCGGCTGCCAGGTAGACATCCCAGAGGGCGCGATGCCGCGTCTCGGCGATGCGATACAGCCCGTGGCCTCGGCGGTCGTGAAGTGCGTCGCCCAGCGCCGACTGACTGGCAGCTACCCCCAGCAGCAGGGATTCTGCTCGCGGGCACTGGCTGCCCAGGTAGAGCAATGTCGGGCGGATGACATGTCGGCTAAGTTCGTCTGCGGCAATACCCATAACGTCCTCGCACTGCAATCATGGCCGGCGAGTCACTGCGCTTGGCAGCTGTGAGGTCAAGTGCCTCGCCGGAAGCGGCGCCGGGCCGCTTGAATTGAAGTGTAGTGTTATATGTACGCCGTAAAGACCTGTTTTTAAATCATTTGCACCTGCGCGTTCAGCACGTATATGCCCTGCGGTTGTAAGGCCCGGAGGGCTGATGTCGGTGCGTGAAGTGGGTGACGCCGGTGCAGCGATTCAGGCCGTCAATGCCTGGCGAGTACGATCGATCACCGCCTGGAACGTTTCGGCACTGGAATACTGTTCCGGGTACAGACGCTCGGTGTGACGGGCCACGCCGTATTCATTGACGACGGTAAAGCTGAAGCAACCTTTGCGTGCTGCCATGATCAGGCAGTTCATGGGGGCGAAGGCGCTGGTGAGGGTGCGGATGGCATCCTGGGTGTGAATGGTATGAGTCATGTAATGGGTGTTCCTGCAAAAGACACAAATCTGATCTGTGCACACTTAAAACGTTCCAGTAGCGCGGCCGATATCGGCGGGGCGAAGAACCTGTCTGGAACAAGACAGCCAGTTCACAGCGCATTGATAGTGAGGCGCCTGGGCTGACTGGTAGGTACTTAGGAGGGCAGGCAGCACTCCAAGGCAAAGGTTCTGGGCCTCGGGTGAAGATCCTGGATCAATCTGCGGGTTGGTCGGGGCAGAGTAAACACTGGGAGCCGATCTTGTTTGCAAGTCGGAAGGTTTACCTGAAGACCATCGTGTGGCCGGTCCTGATTCTATCGATCCGTGAAGAGCGCTGGAGGACGGTGCTGGCCAAATTGACTTTCAGCTTGGTACTAACGGAAGCAAGGCTACCTGAATGTCCCACCAGGATGCAACCCTCGTCGCACCACGGAATCCACAACCAGGGTGACCATTCGTCGGTTTATTGCTCGTTTTCGCTACGGCCGACTTCGAGATGACCGTGCTCAAGCCAGGACGCCCAGCGGGATGGACTAGCAAAAAAGAACCGGCTGTGCACGTCAATTCGGCTACGTTTTGCACAGTCGCCGCGACGCATGTCGCAATTATGTAACGTCCCATGCCAGCCTCGGGCTACTCGGGTTCGCCCGTTTAAGTCAATGAAAAAAAACGCTTTTTTTTATTGGTGAAAAAATCGACAGTTTGACTGTAAGCCCCATTTCACATGGCTTTGCGGGGAGCGAGGGGGGGTTGTCCACTGAGTTATCCACAGCTTCTGTGGATTGTCCCGACGGCTCGCTCTAGCTCGGGCGTACCCGATTTTCGCCAACGTCTGACGGTGTCTGAAGCTGATTCCTCAGGCACCGCGTGACGCCTTGATGACAGCGGCGACCGCTGATCCATCGCCCACCTTGCAGGCCGCGTTGTCAGTCTGCTTGCCGCCGAACGCTCTTTTCCTGGCTCACATCAATGGGCAGTGACCTGAATGTCGCTGAGCCCATTGCCCTGGCGTCTGACGCGGATCTGCACCGGAATGCGCTCATGCATTTCCTGCACGTGGGAAATTACCGCGACCTTGCGGCCTTGTGCCTGCAGTCCGTCAAGGGCATCCATGGCCAGCTGCAGCGATTCCGGGTCCAGGCTGCCAAAGCCCTCATCGATGAACAGTGACTCGATGCGCAAGGTGCTGGAGGCCATCGAGGCCAGCCCCAGGGCCAGGCCCAGCGACACCAGGAAGGTTTCGCCTCCGGACAGCGAATGCACGGAGCGCAGTTCGTCACCCATCTCGACGTCGCATACCAATAACCCCAGCATGCTGCCCCCCCTTTTCAAGCGATAACGCCCCACCAACTGACGCAGTTGGGCGTTGGCGTGATGCACCAGCACATCCAGGTTGTAGGCTTGGGCAATGTTGCGAAACACGTCTCCCTTGGCAGAACCGATCAGGTCCGCCAGGCGGGCCCAGCGCTGGTACTCGACGTTGGCCAGGCCGATGTTGTGCTGCAGCTCGCGATTGGCGTCCAGGCGTCGTTGGTCGTCCGCCTGCCGCGCACGCAGTTCGGCGCAGTGCTGTTCCAGCGCAGGCAGTTGTGTCTGCAAAGCCTGCCAGTGCGCCTGCAACTGCTCGATGGGCTCGACATCTTCTCCCTGTTGCCGATGATCGCGCAGGCGCTGCTCGCGTTCGTCCAGCAACACCTGCGCCTGGCTCATGGCCGCTTCCGCTTGTTGCACCTGATGGCGCAACCTGTCTACCGCGGACGGCTGCACGGCCAGCAAAGCGTGCAGCTCATCGTCGAGGATGTCCGGGTGCGCAGCGCGCCAGGCGGCGAGGGTGTGGCTGACGTCCGCCAGCGCCGCTTCCAGGCTGGCCAGGCGCTGGCGGGCTGCGTTCAGCTCGCCCACTGCCTGCACCTGTTGGGTCTGCAGTTCATGCCGGTGCCGTTGATGAGCTTCGACGCCTTCCCTGGCCTTCTGCACCGCATGCTCCAGCGCTTGCTGCCATTGCGCCGGGTCGGGGTGGTCGCCCAACAGCTGGTGCAGGCGAGCGCGGGTTTCGGTGCTATCGGCAACGAGCACCGCAAGACGCTGTTCCAGCGTGTGCAACTGATGTTCAAGGCCTTGCTGCGCGCGCATCTGTTCGTCCAACACCTGCCGACGCTGGTCGAACGCCTGCTGTTCGTCGTGCTGTCGCGAGAGCTGCTGCAGACGCTCGCCCACGCGGGCGTCGAGCTGCATGAACGTACCGGCAGGGTCCTCGAGCAGCGCTTGTCGGGTGGCCGGTTCGAGCAAGGGGGTGACCTGCTGCCGTTCATCGGCGAGGCGTTCGCCATCGACCTGCAGATGGCGCTGCTGGCTCTGCAGATGTTGCTCGCTGGCCTGGGCGGCCTGCTCGGCGAGCCGCAGGCTCTGGCTCAGGCGCGTGGCCTGCGCTTGCACGGCCATCAATCGCTGCTGATGTTGCTCGTGCTGGTCGAGCTGCGCCGTCAGGCTGGCCGATTGCTGGCTCAGCCAGGCCGCGCGCGCGTCAGCCGGTTGCGCCAGCAACGCCGGACCCAGCGGGTGTTGTTGCAAGGCTTGCTCTGGGTCTTGCTCGCGCAAGGCCTGCTCCTGAAGTCGAAGCGCTTTGTGTTGCTCGATCACCCCCAGTAGTTCGGCGCGTCGCTCTGCCAGGCGCTCGATCAGCTGTTGCACCGCAGCAGTGGCGCGCTGGTGCTCGGCCTCGTCATGGGTGTCCAGCGCCTGCAGCAAAGCGTCGGCCTGTTGGAAAGGGTGCTCGCGGCTGCCGCACACCGGGCACGGGTGATCTTCCTGCAACTGCGTGCGCAGGTGTTCGACGCTTTCACTGCGGGCCAGGCGCTGCCGCTCAAGCAGTTGCGACAGGGTCTGCAGGTGCTGCTCGGCGCGCTCACGCTCATGTTTGAGCTGCATGCCTTGGGCTGTACAGGTTTCACGCTGGCGTTCGAGGGCGTGTTGCTGTTCGACGATCAGTTGCAGGCGCTGGTGCTGCTCTTCACGACGCTGCCACACCTGTTCAAGGCGCTCGATATCGCGCATCTGCAGGCGTTGCTGGTGCAGTTGCTGATTCAGGGTCTGCAACTGCGTGGGCAATTGCTCGGCCGTACAGCCCGCCTGATCATGGCACTGTTGCAACATCCGACGTTGTTCATCGACCTGCCGCTGGTGCTCCGCCGCCTGCTGCTGGAGTGCCGGCAGTTCGGCTTCGCCCTGCCGCAGGCGATTGCTTAGCAGCATGATCTGTTGCAGGCGTGGCCGGTAGGCCTGCCACGCCTCGGCAAGGGCTGCCAGCGGTTCGCTGCGGGCCAGGTCCTCAGCGATCCGCTGCAGCAGCGCTGCGCTGTCCTGCTGGCGCTGCTGCAGGGTCGCCCGGCTGCCAGCCGCCTCCCGGTTTTCGCTGCGAAGCGCATCCAGAGTCGGTTGCAGCGGCGCCACTTCCTGCTCCAGGTGAGCGAGATGACTGTGTTGCGCAAAGGCCCGCTGCAAGTCGGGCGCCGCCTGGCGCTGCTGTTCCAGCGCCTGCTGCAAGGCCTGCTCGACCTCCTGTTGCACTTGTGCCGCCACGCCGTGCAGAGCCTGCAATTGATCCAGCTTGCCTTGATGTTCGGTGATCGTGTCGGCACAGGGGGCAATATCTTGCCGAAGTTGCTGTTCGCGTTCGAACAGGTGCCGTTGTGCCGCCAGCAGATCGAGCTGCTGTAATTGGCGACGTGGCGTGGCCCGTTCAGCCCATTGCTGCCGGGCGTTGTCCAACTGTTCGACCGCCTGCTGGCGCTGCGCCTGCAGTTGCGCCGCAGACTGATGCCATTGTTGTTGCTGCTCCACGCGCCGGCCCTGCAGTTGCAGGGCCTTGAGTTCGGCCATGGCGCCGTGCAATTCGCTGTCCAGCGCTTCACGCTGTTCGGTGCTCAGCGGGGCGATGCCGCCGGCCTGGTCCTGCAGTTGTTTGAGGGTTTCCCGAGCGGTTTTGCTTTTTTCAAACGCCCGGCGTCCCAGATGGGTGTAGAGCGCCGTGTCGGTGAGCTTCTCCAGCAATTCGCTGCGTTCGTTATCATCGGCCTTGAGGAACGCGCTGAACTCGCTCTGGGCCAGCAGCACGGCGCGAGTGAACTGCTCGAAATTCAGCCCCAGGCGGGCTTCGAGCTGCGTTTTATAGTCGCCTTTCTGGCTGGCCAGCAATTGATCGCTGTCCAGGTCGCGCAACGACTGGCGACTGCTCTGCAATTTGCCCGCGGCCTTGTCGCGGGCGCGATTGGCTTCCCAGCGAGCCCGGTAGCGACGGCCGTCGTTGCCGACGAAATCGACTTCGGCAAATCCCGAGCCGGTGCCGCGGCGCAACAGCGAGCGCGGATCATTGCTACCGATCTCACCCTCGGCGTCGGGCACCTTGGTGCCCTGCGAGGCCTTGTTCAGTCGCGGTACGGCGCCGAACAGGCCCAGGCACAGGGCGTCCAGCAGGGTGCTTTTGCCGGCGCCGGTGGGGCCGGTGATCGCGAAAAGGCCGGCGCTGGCCAAGGGCTCGGCCGTGAAGTCCAGTTCGAAAGGGCCGGCGAGGGAAGCCAGGTTTTTCAGGCGAATGGCCAGGATCTTCATGGCTGCTCCTGCCCCAGGTGCACGTCCTGCAGCAGCAGGGCGAAGTCGTCCAGCGTCGCCGCGTCGACGTCGCTGCCGTAGGTGTCGCGCCAGGCGCGGCTGAACAGGTCTTGCGGATTCATCCGATCAAGCTCCTCCAGGACGGCGTCCGCCGTCGGGTCGTCGCTGCCTTTGCCCAGGTACTCGGCGCCGATACGCACCAGGCGCACGGCTTTGCCGTGCACGGCGTGCTCGATTTGCTGGCGCAGATCGGGCTGCGGCTCGTCGAGCTGCACACGGACCTCAAGCCAGGGCAACGCCTGGGCACTGGCGAGCAGATCGAGATCGGGCAACTCGGCCAGTTGCGCCAGCACCCTGGCGAGCGGTTGGGGCCCGATGCGCAGCAGGTTCACTGCACGGGGTATCAACAAGGACTGCACACTGACCAGTTGTTCCCCCTGGCACTCGACTTCCAGGATCTGGTGCGGGTAGTCGACCTCGGAAAACGACAGCGGGATGGGCGAGCCGCTGTAGCGCACACGTTGCTCACCATTGACCTGCTGCGGCTTGTGCAGATGGCCCAGGGCGACATAGCTGATGGTCGGGCCGAACAGGCTGGCCGGCAAGGCTTCGGCGCTGCCGATCACCAGGCTGCGCTCGGAGTCCAGCGACACCGAGCCGCCGGCCATGTGCGCATGACTGATCGCGATCAGCGCCTGGCCAGGCTGGCGCTTGCGTTCAGCCGCCGAAATCAGGCGTTCATGAACCTGGGCGATGCCGTGCAGGTAATCATCGCCCAGCAGGCGACCGGTGACTTCCGCCGGCCGCAGGAAGGGCAGGGCCAGGCACCAGGCGGCGATGGCGCCCTGGGCGTCGGGCAGCGGCAACAGCAGGCGCTCGCTGTCGAGCTCGCCGTCATCGAGCCAGAGCACCCGGCCGATGGCGTGGGCGCGCAGACGCCGCATCAGCGGGGCGGGCAATTCGATGCGCGAGCCGGAATCGTGGTTGCCGGCGATCATGACGAGGGTCAACTGCGGCAGTTGCTCGTGGGCATTGACGATGAAGTCGTAAAGACGCTCCTGGGCTTTGACCGGCGGGTTGACCGTATCGAAAATGTCCCCGGCCACCAGTAGCACGTCCGGCCGGCGCTCGACCAGGCGCTGCAGCAACCAGGTCAGAAAGGCGGCGTGCTCATAGTCGCGGTCCTGGCCGTGCAGGGTCTGCCCCAGGTGCCAGTCGGAGGTGTGAAACAGTCGCATGGGTCATCCTGATCAAAGGCTGGCACCGCCGCCGGGGCGGGCAGCCGGGCTATTTCGGATAGAGCGGGGGCAGGCCGGCCGTGTCGCCGTTCGCAGCGTGCGCTGGCTCGGCGCTGGCGATGGCGCCAATGGCGCGCCACAGCTCGTCGCCCTGCCAATAGTGCCCGCTTTCGCTGTACAGGGCACCGTTGAGGCTGTCCAGCGCGTTGGACAGGGGCACGAAGCGGGCGGCCAACTCTGCCAGGGTATGCGGTTGCTGGCGTGCCCAGGCATCCAGGGCTTGGCGGGTGGCCTGCGGGTCGTTGGCGTGACAGGCCCGCTTGAGGTCGTCAAGCAGCGTGCGCGGGCTGGGCCCGGTCTGTGTGGCCCGCAGCACGGCAGGTTGCGAGCGTGCGCGCCACCACAGGCCGAAGCCGAGCAGGGTCGAGCACAATAACGTCAGGCAGGCCAGCTTCCAGGGCCACAGCAGGTCATCGCCGCGTGGGTCGTCCGGGCCGTTGGCCGGGGCGTCGACCATCAAGGCGGGGTTGTCGCTGATCTGCAGGGTACGCGCCGGCAGGCTGGTGCGCTCCAGATGATCCTCATGGGTGTTCCACCACACCACTTCCAGCGCCGGGAGCTCGATGTTGCCACTGCGCGCCGGGACCAGGGCCTCGCGTTCCTCGCGGCTACCGATCATGCCGCGGTCGCTGCTCTGATTGCCGAGCTGGGCCTGGTCCGGGTAACGCCGCAAGCTGGTGACCTGGGTGCCCGGCAGCGGCGGTAACTGGCCGCTGGACAGCCCTTCGGCCTTGAGGGTCAAGGTGCGTGTGAGCGAGTCGCCCACCTGGGCCTGACTGGAATCCGGGTTCCAGCTTTCGCTCAGGCTCAGGCTGCGCGCCGGCAACCAGGGCAGATCGTCCGGATAGCCCGCCGGTATGGGCAGTACATCGAGCGTAATCTGCGCCGAGGTGACCCGCGTCAGCTTGCCGGCGCGGGCACCAGTGTCGCCGTCGGTGCGGGTGTCCACGGCCGTCGCGCTGAACTCCAGGGCGGGAATGTCGAGTGGGCCGCTGCGTTGCGGGTAGATCGCATAGCGCATTTCGATCACGCCGTGACGCACCCCATTGATCAGCTTCTCGTAGGTGCGCGACTCGCCCAGCTGTTCAACGCGTGCCTGGGCGATATGCAAGGGCGTCAGGCTGCTGTCGTCGTACAGCGACACCGAATGGTAGATGCGCAGGGTCAGCAGCGCCTGCGCCTGTACGTAGACATGGTCGCTGTCCAGGCTGGTGTCGATGAACACTGGTGCCATGTTGCTGACCAGCGGTTGGTCGCTGTCCAGCACCTGCAGGGTGATCGACTGGCTGCTCACCGAGCCCAGGTGCAAGGGCGGAATCTGTACGCTGCCGGCGCGGCGGGGTTGCAGGCTGATCAGCCAGCGGGTAGTGGCCTGGCGGTCGCCATCCAGGCTGGTCAGACGATTGACCTGGCGCGTGTCACGCACGTCGAACGCGTCTTGCAGCGGCGCCAGGTCGGGTTTGCCGAACTGGGTCACGTCGTTGATCTCCAGTGTCAGCTCCACGGTTTCACCCAGGCTCAGGCGTGAGCGATCGACACTGGCGACCAGGCTCGCGGCGCTCGCCGGCGCGGCGACCACGCTCGCCAGCAGGCTCACGACCAGGCTGAAGATCCAGACGTTGAAGCGACTCATTGCGGTGTGTCCTGACGCTGTTGCTGTTCATACCAGAATTTGCGCCGCAGCAGTTCCGACGGGTCGTCGGGAATCTGCCGCAGCCATTGCTCCAGCGCCAGCCGCTGCTCGGCGTTGAGGCCGCTGTCGGCAGGCCGCGCCGGTGGCCGTGTGCGCTGTTCATCGGGTAATTGGCTGCCGGGCACCTCGGTGTTGCCGCCGTCACGACCCGAAGGCGGGGTATTGTGCACCGACTGGCGTTGTTGTTCAGCGTTTTCCTGCGCCTTTTCCTGCGCGGCGGCAGGATCGCTGGCAGCATTCGATGCGTCCGGCGCGGCACCGGGCGCTGCCGTGTCGCTGCCGTTGTCAGTGCGCGGGCTGTCCCGGGCGGTCGACGGCGTCTCGCGGTGTTGCTGCAGCCATTGCTGCACCAGAGCTTTGTTCTCAAGGGCTGCGGCGAACTGAGGACGCATCTCCAGGGCTTGCTCATAGGCGTCCAGGGCCGCATCCAGCTCACCGGCGCGGGCCAGGGCGTTACCGCGGTTGTAGTGCGCCTCGGCGGTGCTGCCCTGGGCGAAACGCTGCGCGGCGGCAAGGTAGTCTCCCGCCTCGTACAGCGCCATGCCTTGCCACTGCGGGTCTTCGAAGCGTCGCGCGGCCTGTGCCGGGCGTTGCTGTTCGAGCAATTGCATGCCCTGCTGGTCGGGCCTTGCCCAGAGGTCGGCGAACTCGAACGCGTAGCTCGGCTGTGGAAGGCACAGCAGCAGGGGCAGGCAGAACAGCCAACCGCGCCGGGCGCCACAGGCGGCCAGCAACAACAATGGCAGGAGCAGCCAGTGGCCCTGGTCGGTCCAGCTGTCGAGTTGCACGATCTGCCCACTGCGCAGCACTTGCCGTGGCGGTGCCAGCAGGCCCAGGTTGCGCAAATCCAGATCATCGAGCCGCGCCTGGCGATAGCTGCCGTCGACCGAGGCCAGGAAGGCCTTCAGCCCGGCGTTGTCCAGGCGTGGCAACTCGATGGCGCCCTGGGCGTCCTTGAGCAGTTCGCCATTCTCCAGGCTGACCGGCGCGCCGGCCCGGCTACCGACGCCCAGCATCAGCAAGGGCGGCGATTGACGGCCCAGCCGGCGGGCAATGCCGGCGCGCTCCTGGTCGTCGAGGGCCGAACCGATCAGCAGGATGCGGCCCTGGCCCTGGCCGGCCTGGGCCAGCAGGTCGAGTGCACGCTCGATGGCCAGGTCCGCGCGCTGCCCGGGTTGCGGCATGATCGACGGCTTGAGCGCTTCGAGCAGGTTGCGGCTGGTGCCCAGGTCGTCGGACAGCGGCACCAGCACATGGGCGCTACCGGCGTAGACGATGATCGCCGTCTGCGCGTCGCGACGTTTCTCCAGCACGTCGAGCAGCTTGTGCCGGGCCTGTTCCAGCCGATTGGGCTGGGCGTCGGTGGCGAGCATCTGTTCGTTGAGCTGCAACACCACCACCAACGGGTCCACCGGCTTTTGGTTGCTTTGCTCCACGCGCTGCCAGCCAGGCCCGAGCAACGCCAGCAGCGCCAGGCCCCAGCCCAGCATCAGCAGCAGGCGCGGCCATTTGCTGTCATGGCCTTTGCCACCGCTGAGCAAGGCGTGGTGAAACGCCCGGGGCAGAATCAATTGCCAGCGGCCGACGCGCTTTTGCCGATGCCACAGGCGCCAGGCCAGCAGGGCCAGCAACGGCAGCGCCAGCAGCCAGAGGGGACGCGCCCAATGTGGCCAGACGTCGATCATCGCCGCCTCCGCAGGCGTTGCAGGCGTTCGCGCCACTGTGCGGCAGCGGGCAGCGGCGGGCTGGGCAAGCGCGGCAGGCGCAGCCGTTGCAGCCAGTGCCGGGGCCAGTGCTCGCGCAACACCAGCAACACGCTGAGCATCAGTGCCGCCGCCAGCGGCCAGTGGTACAACGCCTGCACCGGCCGGGTCTGGGTCGGTTTCTGGTTGACCGGCTCCAGTTGATCCAGCGCCTGGCCGATGGCCTGAAGCTGCTCGCCGCTTTGTGCGCGAAAATAGCTGCCGCCGGTGGTTTCCGCGATCTGGATCAGACTGGGCTCGTCCAGGTCCAGGCTCGGGTTCACGCCCAGCAAGGCCCCGGTACCGTCGGAGCCACCGATGGCGCCCAGGCCGATGGTGTAGATCTTGACGTTTTCCTGCGCCGCCAGGCGCGCGGCGGTCAGCGGGTGGATTTCACCGCCGTTGTTGGCGCCATCGGTCACCAGCACCAGGACTCGACTCTGGGCGGGCCGCATGCGCAGGCGTTTGACCGCCAGACCGATGGCGTCGCCAATGGCGGTATTCTTGCCGGCGATACCGATCCTGGCCTCGTCCAGCCAGATGCGCACGGTGCGTCGATCGAAGGTCAAGGGGGCCTGCAGGTACGCCTTGCTGCCGAACAGGATCAGGCCGACCCGGTCGCCCTGGCGATTTTCCAGAAAGTCGCCCAACAGGTGCTTGACCAGGCTCAGGCGGCTCAGGTCTTCGCCTTGCCAGTTCATGTCGGGGTAGTCCATGGAACCGGACACGTCCACAGCCACCAGCAGGTCACGCCCGCTGGCGGCCATGGGCAAGGGTTCGCCCAGCCATTGCGGGCGGGCAGCGGCGATCAGCAGCAACAGCCACAGCAGGACGAAGGGTGCCTGTTGCGGCCAGCGCGGCAGGGCGATCCGTGCGCGGCGGTTGACCAGGCTTTCCAGCTCGGCCAGGTGCGGCACGTTGAGCGCCGGCTCGCCGCTGTCGGCGACCGGCAGCACCCGGCGCAGCAGCCAGGGCAGCGGCGCCAGGGCAAACAGCCAGGGCCAGCCGAACTCAAACATGCTTGCGAATCCAGGTCTCGACCGCCTGGTTGAGGCCGGCGATGGCTTTGTCGTCGAGTTTGCATTCGGGTTTGTACACGCCTTCGACCAGTACCATCCAGCGCGTCAGGCCAGCGGCCGGGCAGCGATTGTCGAGGAAGGCCAGCCATTGGCGGCCATTGAGGGTATGGCTGTTGGCCTGCGGATAATGGCTGCGACACAGCCGTTTGAGCAGGCCGTTGATTTGCTGCAGCCAGGCACCCGCGGGCGCGCCATCGTAGGGTTTGCGCAACTGCGCCAGTTCTTCCAGTGCACCCTGGCGGGCCGGGTCCAGCACGTGTTCCTGGGGGGCAACGGCCACGGCCGGGCGTGGCCGCCAATGGCGCAGGCGCCAGGCGGCCGCAACCATCACCACCCCCACGGCCAGCAGCAACCACCAGCCCGGTGCCGGCGGCCAGGCACCGATGGACGGCGGTGCGACCAGCGGCTGCAGTTGACCGAGGCTGCTCATCGCGGCACGCCGCTGGTGCCAGGCTGCGGGCGCTGCGGGTTGAGGTAGTCGCGCAGTTGCTCGACCATTTCAGCCTGGGTACTGAGCGGCATCAGCAAGACCCGCAGCTTTTGCGCCAGGCGTTCCCAGCGGGCACGACGTGCCTCGGCCTGGGCCCGGTAGGCCAGGCGCAATTCAGGGTTGAGCGTGTCCAGCTCCAGTTGCCGGCCGCGTTGGGTGAAGCGCAGCAGGCCGGCGGCGGGCAGGGCATGGTCGAGGGGGTCGGACAAGGGCAGCAGCAATACATCGCAGTGGCGGGCCAACAGGCTGAGTTGCTGTTCGGCACCGTCGTTCAGCGCTCGTTCATCACAGATCACAATGGCCAGGCTGCCGGGGCGCAGCACTTCGCGCGCCCTGCGCAAGGCCATGTCCAGCGCCTCGGCTTCGGGCACGGCGTCGCAGTGCAGGGAGTGGTTGACCCGCACCAGGCGGTTGAGCAACTGCAGCAGGCTCTGCTTGCTGCGCCGTGGCTTGATTTCGTAGTGCTCGCCGTCACCGAACACCAGGCCGCCGATGCGATCATTGTGGCCCAGGGCCGCCCAGCCGATCAGGGCCGCGGTCTGGGCGGCGAGCACTGACTTGAACAGGCTCCCGGAGCCGAAAAACAACCGCCGGCTCTGCTCGACGAGAATGAAAATGGGCCGCTCGCGTTCTTCGTGGAACAGTTTGGTGTGCGGCTCCTGCGTGCGAGCCGTCACCCGCCAGTCGATGCTGCGCACGTCGTCGCCGGCCTGATAGACACGCACCTGGTCGAAGTCGACGCCGCGGCCGCGCAGCTTCGAATGGTGCAGGCCAATCAGCGGGCTGCGCTGGGCGGGGGTGGAAAACAGCTGCACTTCACGCACGCGGTGACGCATCTCGATCAACTCGCCGAGGCTGACGCGAATGCCCGGCTCGGCCGGCAGGGGCGTGCTCATGGCTCAGGCGACGGCCACGACATCGAGGATGCGCTGGATCACCCGGTCCTGGTCGATACCGGCCGCTTCGGCCTCGAACGACAGAATGATGCGATGGCGCAAGACGTCGAACAGTACGGCCTGGATGTCTTCGGGGCTGACGAAGTCGCGCCCGGCCAGCCAGGCATGCGCCCGGGCACAGCGGTCCAGCGAGATGGAGCCGCGCGGGCTGGCGCCGTAGGCCAGCCACTCGCCAAGTTCAGCGTCGAACTTGGCGGGGGTCCGCGTGGCCATGACCAGTTGCACCAGGTACTCTTCCACCGCATCGGCCATGTACAGGCCGAGGATTTCCTTGCGCGCGGCGAAGATCGCCTGCTGGCTGACCCGACGCTCCGGTTTGGTCTCGCCGTTGAGCGCCTCGCCCCGGGCCTGCTGGAGGATGCGTCGTTCGACGGCCGCATCCGGGAAGCCAATCTTGACGTGCATCAGAAAGCGGTCGAGCTGGGCTTCGGGCAGGGGATAGGTGCCTTCCTGCTCGATCGGGTTCTGCGTGGCCATCACCAGAAACAGCGGTGACAGGTCATAGGTGCTGCGGCCCACGCTCACCTGGCGCTCGGCCATGGCTTCGAGCAGCGCCGACTGCACCTTGGCCGGGGCCCGGTTGATTTCGTCGGCCAGCACCAGGTTGTGGAAAATCGGCCCCTGCTGAAAAACGAAGCTGCCGGTCTCGGGGCGATAGATTTCCGTGCCGGTGATGTCGGCCGGCAGCAGGTCCGGGGTGAACTGAATACGATGGAATTGCGCTTCCACGCCTTCGGCCAGTTCCTTGATGGCTTTGGTCTTGGCCAGGCCGGGCGCTCCTTCGACGAGCATGTGGCCGTCGGCCAACAGCACGATCAGGAGCCGGTCGACCAGCTTTTCCTGACCGAGTATCTGCGTGGAAAGAAAGGTTCGCAGCGCCATCAGCGCTTCACGATGTTCCATCGTCGGGGAGTTCCTGAGCATGAAAGCCGCCCCGGGAGGGAGTGTCCGGGCGTCAGTGCCATCATTTTAATCTATCCGCGCCCCGGAACGAAATCTGTCGTTGTCATTGCGACAAAGCGGGCGGGGCAGGCCTCGTTCAGAGCGCCTCGCCGTTGAGTGTACCGATGCCGACCAGCAGGTTGCGCAGGGCTTCCTCGACCTCGGCCAGGTCGCTGTCAGGGGTGTCATGGTGAATCTCCAGGACCGCTTCGCCGTCGAACACCGCCTTGTCGGCCGGTTGTACCTCGAGGCTGAGCACGCCGCTGACCAGCGTGACCTTGAGCCCGGTCAGCAGATGTGGGTCATCGCCCAGGGTGATTTCCACTTCGTCTTCATCAGGAAAGCGGGTCATCAGAAACATCTCGCCCGCTGCGCCGTGGCAGCACAGCAAGGCCATGGCTTCCTCCTCTTCGTCACAGGGGTTGGCGATCAGGTGAGTGGTGGTCAGTTTCATGGTCAGGATCCGAGGCAGGAAAGCGGCGGTGATTCTGCCAGCTTTCCTGCGGTCATGCAGCCGTTGCCTGCGGCAGCATGACCGGTGGGATCAGAAGTTCATGTTGAAGTTGAGTGTCACCGCATGTTCCTTGGCCTGTGAGGAGAGTTGACCGCTGTAGCCGAAGCCGATGCGGGTCGCCTTGTTCAGTTGCAAGTCCAGCCCAGCTTCGACCACTGCGCTGTCCCTGGCGATAGGCACGCCACGGGTCTTGAAGGCGCCGCCGCCTTCGATGAAGCTCATGCTGGTTTCGGAGTCGGTTTTGCCCAGTGCATGACGCCAGCCCAGGCTGCCGCTCGGTACCAACTGGGTGCCGTTGTCCAATTCGAACAGTTTGCCGGCCCGCAGGCCCACGGTGGTGAACGTCAGGTCCTGGGTGCTGCCCTTGGCCTCAAGACGCGCATCGCCACCCTTTTCCCGCGCGGTGTCGTTGTCGTAGTGCACGTGCGCCACGCCCACGAAGGGCTCCAGCGCAACGCCCTGGACTTCCATGGCGTAACCGACTTCGCCGAAGGCCTCGGCACTTTGCCCCTTGTAGTGCGCCTTGAGCCGCTGGCTTTCGTTGCCGATCACCACGCTGCGCTTGCTTTCTACGTCATGCCAGCTGTACGCCAGGCCCAGGCGGGTGGCCCAGGCTTCGTACTGGTAGTTGAGGTAGGTCGACAAATGGTAGCTGTCGACGCTGCTGTCGGCGCTCAGGTCCTTGACGTCCAGCGAGGTGTGCGTGGTGCCGGCGGCGACACCGACGCGCCACTCGTCATTGAGTTGCTTGTCGGCGCCGAGCATGAAGCCCGAGACGTTGCGGTCCATGCGCGCCACGTCATTGTTGCCCTCGGTGTGCCCCCAGCCGCCGAGAACCTGCATCCAGCCGACGATTTCGTTGTTGCGACCACTGCCGGTCAACTGATTGCCGGCCGGGGCCAGGATGCCGCGGGCATCGTTCGAGGCGGTGTAGGAGGCCAACTCGTCGCGGCGGTCCTGCGGGGTGCGGTACGTGGTGTAGGACGGCTGCCGCATGCGGTCGATGACCGTGTTGCGAATCACCGTCGAGCCTTGAATGATGCCCGCGCTGGTGCTGGCCATCGATTCCCCGGACAAGGTCTGGAAGGCGCGCAGGGCCTGGGTGCGGTTAAGGCTGGTGATGCGCCCGACCAACGCCGGGTTGCCGCCGTTCTGAATGGCCGTGGCGACGTCTCTCTGGTTCGGAGTCACGGCAATGTCCTGCATGGCCGTGGCGTTGCGGTTGACCGTCAGGGAGATGGCGCTGCTGCCGTAATTCAGTTGGGTCATCAGGAAGGGCAGGTCGCCGACGTCCAGTCGGTCGAACTGGCCCGTGAAGCCATTGCCCGTAGTGATCACGCTGTACTGCGAGGGTCCGGTGTAGGTGCCGAGGTTGAGAATCTGCAAGGTACCGCCCAGGTTGGCCTGGCCGCTGACGTTCAAGGCCGGCGCCGTGGTTTGGCCCAGCACGATGCTCAGTACGCCGGTCGGAGCGTTGGTGAAATTGCCGCTGACGCTCAAGTTTCGTGGGCCGCTGAACAGGCGGATGAAGCCCCGGTTGGTCAGCCGCGAGACGTTGCCGGTACCGCTGAGGGTACCGCCGGTGCCCACCACGACATTGCTCGCCAGGTTGGTCGCGGTGTTCTGGGCGTTGCCCACCACCAGCGTGCCCTGGTTGACCGTGAAGTCCCCGGTATGGCTTTGATTGCCGGTCAGCAGCAGGCTGCCGGCGCCCTCTTTGATCACCGCGCCGCTGCCGCCAAGGGTTCCGCTGAAGGCGCCGTCGGTGTCCTGCGCGAACACCAGTTGTGCCGTGCTGGCGGTGTTGATGGCGCCTTGCAGGCTGGCACTGTTGCCCGCCAGCGTGCCGGCGTTGACGCTGGTGCCGCCGGTATAGCTGCTGGCGCCGGTCAGCAGCAGCGTGCCACTGCCTTCCTTGACCAGGTTGCCCGTGCCGCTGAGATTGCCGGCATAGTTACCCTCGGTCAATTGCTGGAAGGTCAGGGTTGCGTTGTTGACGATGGTGCCGATCAGGCTGTCGCTGTTGCCGACGGTGTTGCCGGCGCTGAGCAAGGTGCCGCCGCTGTAGCTGTTGCTGCCGTTGAGCACCAGGGTGCCGGTACCGGTCTTGACCAGGCCACCGGCGCCGGTGATATCGCCGGCCAGGGTCAGGTCGTTGCGGGTGGCCAGGTTGAGGTTGCCGTTGACCTGTACATCATTGGCCAGGGTCACGGCACTCGAGTTGTCCAGCGTGGTGCCGGCGGCGCTGGTCAAGGTGCCGCTGCCCAACGCGTTGGCATTGCCAACCACCAGCGTACCGCCGTTGAGCAGGGTGCCACCGGTGTAGGTGTTGGCGCCGTTGAGCACCAGGGTACCGTCGTCCAGTTTATTCAGCGCCGTGGTGCCGCTGATCGGCGCATCGATAGTGGCACTGACCCCCTGGTTGACCCGCACGGCCGTGGTGCCGTCGCCGCGGTCGAGCATCGCCAGGCCACTGCCGCCTGCCGCCTGCACCACATAACCGTCGGTGGTGAACTGCAGGCCGTTGAACGACTGCACGCCATTGAGGGTGACCGTGCCGGCGGTGCCGCCGAACACGGCGAAGTTGTTGCCCCAGTTGGTGTTGACGGTGCCGTCCAGGTTGGCCCAGTTGGTCAGGCCATTGCCCCAGATGCCCGAGCCGCCGCTGATGGTGCCATCGGCGACGGTCAGGCCACCGTCCCAGAACTGCAGACTGTCGTTACCCGGCGCCGCCACGACCAGGTTCAACTGATTGTTCTGCTGTTGCAGGTTCAGCCAGCCAGCCGGCAGCGTCGCCGGGGTAAGGCCCAGCGTCAGGCCGTTGTTGGTGAGGCTACCGGCAGTCACCAGGTTATAGACCCCGACGCCGAAGCCGCCGACGTCGGTGATGTTGGCCGTGCCGTTGAGCACGGCATTGCCGCTGATGCTGAGGGCCGGGTTGCCGGTCGGCACGCCCAGGGCGAAATTCAGCGCGCTGCCGCTGAGCATGTTGAGGTTGCCGTTGATCGCCAGGCCGTCGGCGCTGGCGACATTGACGCTGGCGCCGTCGGCGACGCTGACGTTGCCAGTCACCTGGCCGGTGCCGCCCAGGCTGGCGCCGTTGGCCAATTGGACCGTGGCGCTTTGCAGGCTGCCATCGACACTCAGGTTGCCCTGGGTGACAGTGGTGGCGCCGACGCTGTTGGCGCCGGTCAGCATCAGCCAGCCGGTGCCCTGTTTCTGCAGGGTGCCGGTGCCGCTCAGGGTGCCGTTGAAGGTGCCGTTGCTGAGTTGATCGAAAACCAGCGCGCCGTTGTTGCTGATGTTGCCCACCAGGCTGGTGTGATTGCCGGTGACCGTGCCGCTGCCGGCTTGCAGGGTCAGCCCGGCATAGCTGTTGCTGCCGGTCAGCAGCAGGTCGCCGGCGCCCTGTTTGATCAGGGTACCCGTGCCGGTGAGGGTGCCGGCCAGCACCAGGTCGTTGGCGCTGGTCAGGGTCAGGTTGTTGGCCAGGTTGATCGTGTTGAGCAGTTGCACGTCGGTGCTGTTGTCCAGCGCAGCGGCACCGGTGACGTTCAGTGCACCGGTGCCCAGGGCCAGGTCGTTGCCCAGGTTGAGAGTACCGGCGTTCAGTGTGGTGCTGGCGTAGGCGTTGACGCCGTTGAGCGTCAAGCGGCCGCTGTCCTGTTTGATCAGGGCGCCAGGCCCGGCGATGGCGCCGTTCAACGTCAGATCATTGCTGCCGCCGACGGTCAGGCCGCCGTTGAGCAGCACGGTGTTGGCCAGCGCCACCTGCGCGGCGCCCGCGCTGAGGCGGGTGCCGTCGGCAGCGGTGAGCAGGCCGCTGCCCAGTGCCAGGTCGCTGCCCACCACCAGCGCGCCGCCGTTGAGCAGGGTACCGCCCAGGTAGGTGTTGTCGCCGTTGAGCACCAGGGTGCCGGTGTCCCACTTGTTCAGGGCGCCGGCGCCGGTGACCACCGAATCCACGGTGGCCGTGACGCCGTTGTCGACGCGTACCGACGCCAGGCCGGGCGCCAGCACCAGGGCATCGCCGCCCAGGCTGTAGCCATTGCCGGCGAATTGCAGGCCGGTGACGACTTTGTCGCCATCCAGGGTGACGGCGCCGCCAGTACCGCTGAATACTGCGAAGTTATCGTTCCAGGTGGTGTTCAGGCTGCCATCGGCGGTGGTCCAGTTTGTGTTGGTATCGCCCCACACGCCACCACCGCCGTCGACGGCGTTGTTCGCGGTGGTCTGGCCGCCGTCCCAGAACTGAACGGTGTTGAGGCCGGAAGCGACCACCAGATTGACCCGATTGGTCACGCTGTCGATCTGCACCTGCACGTTACCGATGTTGAACGCCCCGGGCAGGATGCCCAGTGCCAGCCCGTTGTCGATCACCGAACCGTAGCGGGCAATGTTGTAGACACCGTCACCGAAGCCGCCCAGGTCGGTGACGTTGAGGGTGCCGTCGAGGGTCAGTTGGCCGGCCACATCAATCAGTTGGGCGTTATTGGCCAGGCCCAGCCCGGTATTGATGACCGAACCGGCCGAGAGCGCCAGGCCGCCCACGGACAAGGTGCTACCGCTGTTCAAGGCCAGGGTGCCGCCGTCGGCCACGTTGACAGTGCCGGCCAGGCTGCCGGTGCCGCCGAGCGCGGCGCCGTTGGCGACGTTGATCGCGTTGCTGGCCAGCGAACCGTCGACCAGCAAGGTGCCGGCCTGCACGTTGGTGTCGCCACTGAAGGTGTTGGCGCCGGTCAGCAGCAGGCTGCCTACGCCTTGTTTGTTCAGGGTGCCAGTGCCGCTGAGGGTGTCGGCGAAGGTGCCTGCCAACGCCTGGATGAAGGTCAGGTTGGCGTTGTTGGTGATCGCGCCGCGCAAGCTGGTGGTCGAGCCCGACACGCCGCCGGCACTGATGGTGGTGCCTCCGGTGTAAGTGTTGGCACCGGTCAGCAGCAGTTCGCCGCTGCCGGTTTTGTCCAGGCTGCCGGCGCCGCCCAGCACACCGGCCAGGGTCAAGGGTGCCGCAGCGTCCACGGCGAGTGCGCCGTTGAGCTGCACGTTGTTGAGCAGGGTCACCGCCGAGGCGTTACTCAGGGTGGTGCCTGCGGCAGTGGTCAGGGTACCGATACCCAGCGCGGTATCACTGCCGACCAGCAGGCGGCCGCCGCTGAGCAGGGTGCCACCGGTGTAGGCGTTGTTGCCGCTGAGCGTCAGGGTACCGCTGTCGAGTTTGTTCAGCGTGCCAGCGCCGATGATGTCGGCGGACACAGTAGCGCTCACGCCCGAGTCCACGCGTATCGAGGTGTAGCCGGTGCTGGTGCCATTGAACGCGACCAGGCTGCCGGCCGTGCCACTTTGTACGGTATAGCCGCTGCTGGTGAATTGCAGGCCGCTGAAGGTTTGCGCGCCTTCGACCGTGACAGTGCCGGCGGCGCCCTGGAACACGGCGAAGCTGCCACCCCAGGCGTTATTGAAGCTGCCGGCGCTATTGGTCCAGTTACGGTTGGCGTTGTTCCAGGTGCCGCTGCCGCCATCGACCTGACCGTCGGCCACCACGTCGCCGCCGTCCCAGAATTGCAGGGTGGTATCGCCAGCGTCGAAGACCAGGTTGACCTGTTTGTCGATCGACGTCTGCAAGGCCAGGTTGCCGCGGTCCACGTTCACGGGCAGGGTGCCCAGGGCGAAACCCGGTTGCGTGTTCAGCGTGCCGGTGTAGTCGATCAGGCGATAGATGCCCGGGCCGAAGCCGCCGGCGTCGGTGACGTTGACCAGCCCGGCCAGGCTGACGTTACCGGTCACGCCGATCAGCCCGGTGACGCTGGGCGCGCCCAGGCTGACATTGAGATTGGCACCGCTGTCGAGCTGCAGGCCGCCCAGCGTCAACACGCTGCCACTGGCCGCATTCAGGTTGCCGCCGCTGGCGACGCTGACAGTGCCGCCAATGCTGCCGCCCCCGGCCAGGGTCGCCCCGTTCTGTACCTGAACGGCGCCGCCCAGGCTGCCCTCGACACGCAAGGTGCCGGCCTGGACCTGCGCCGGCCCGGTGAAGGTGTTGACGCCGGCCAGCAGCAGTTCGCCGCTGCCTTGCTTGATCAATTGCCCGGTGCCGCTGACGGTACCGGCGAACGTGCCGTTGAAGCCCTGCTGGAAGGTCAGGGCGGCGTTGTTGAGGATCGAACCCTTGAGGCTGTCGGTGTTGCCAATCAGGGTGCCGGCAAGCACCTGCGTACCGCCGCCGTAGTTGTTGTTGCCGCCCAGGATCAGGCTGCCGCTGCCGGTCTTGATCAAGGCACCGGTGCCATTGATGTCACCCGCTAACGTTAAGTCATTGGTACCCGGCAGGGTCAGGTCGGCCAGCAGGCCGATCGCATTACCCAGCGTGATGCTGCCGCCGGTGGCGGCGAGCGACCCGGCGCCCGAGACCGTCAGCGCGCCGGTGCCCAGGGCATTGTCGTTGCCCACGAGCAGGCCGCCGCTGGCCAGGGTGGTCGTGGTATAGCTGTTGTTGCCCAACAGCGTCAGGTTAGCGGTGCCATTCTTGACCAGGCTGCCACTGCCGCCGATGACTCCCCCCAGCACCAGATCCTGCGTTCCGCCGACGCCCAGCGCGCCATTGAGTGTCAGGGCGTTGTCCAGGCGGGTGCCGGCCACACCGGTGTCCAGCACGGTGCCGGCCTGGGTGGTCAGGGTGCCGCTGCCCAGGGCACTGTCGCTGTTGACGATCAGGCTCCCGCCGCTGAGCAGGGTGCCGCCGCTGTAACTATTGTTGCCACCGAGCACCAAGGTGCCGATGTCCAACTTGTTCAAGCGTCCGGTGCCACTGATGTCGGCATTGACGGTAGCGGTCACCCCGACATCGACGCGCATCGAGGTGTAGCCACTGTTGACATTGTTGACCGCATTGAGTGACCCGTTGCTGCCGTTGACCAGGCTGTAGCCATTGCCGGTGAATTGCAGGCCGCTGAAGGTCTGGGTGCCGTCCACGCTGACCAGCCCGCCCGCACCGCTGAACACTGCGAAATTATTGCCCCAGGTGCTGTTGTAGGTGCCCGTGAGGTTGGTCCAGTTGGTCTGGTTGCCCCAGGTGCCCGCGCCGCCGCTGATGAGACCGTCGGCGCTGGTGTTGCTGCCATCCCAAAATTGCAGCGAGGTGTTGGGGGCATTGACGATCAGGTTGATCTGGTTGCCGATCGCCGTCTGCACGTCCAGTTGCGCACCGGCGAGGGTCGGGCTGGTACCGATGGCCAGGCCGTTGTCGGTCAGGCTGCCACCGTAGTTCATGATCCGGTAGACACCGATGCCGTAGCCGCCCAGGTCGGTGACGTTGAGGGTGCCGTCGAGGGTCAGGTCGCTGGTGACATTGGCCAGGGCGGTCAGGCTGGGCACGCCGAGGCCGACATTCAGGTTACTGCCGGCGTCCATCGCCAGCGAGCCGAGGGTCAGCACGTTGCCCGCTGCGAGGGCGAGATTGGCACCATTGCCCAGGTTGACTGCGCCGCCCAGGCTGCCGTTGCCGGTCAGGGTCGCGCCGCTGTTGACGTTGACCGTCTGGCTGGCGAGGCTGCCGTCGACTTGCAGGGTGCCGGCGTTGATCGTGGTGTCGCCGGTCAGGCTGTTGCCGCCACTGAGCAGCAGGCGCCCCGCACCTTCTTTGACCAGCGTGCCGGTACCGCTGAGAACCCCGCTGTAGGTTCCATTGGTCAGTTGATTGAAAGTGAGCGCGGCGTTGTTGAGGATCGCGCCGCCGAGGCTGGCACTGTTGCCGACGACGCTGCCGGCGTTGATTGTGGTCCCGCCGCTGTAGGTGTTGTTGCCTTGCAGGACCAGGGTATTGGTGCCGGTCTTGACCAGGGCGCCGGCACCGATGATATCGCCGGCCAGGGTCAGGTCATCGCTGCCGGTCAGGGTCAGGCTTTGCCCGTCATTGAGGGTCACGGCGTTGGCCAGCAGCAGGGGACCGTTGAGGGCGGCGCTGTCCAGGGTCGCGTTGCCCCCCACGGTCAGGCGTCCGGCACCCAGTGCGAGGGCATTTTCCAGGGTCAGCGTGCCGCCGTTGAGCAGGGTGCTGGCGTAGCTGTTGGCGCCGCCCAGGGTCAGGTTTGCGTTGCCGTTTTTGATCAATGTACCGGGGCCGCTGATGTCGCCCTGCAGGGCCAGGTCGGCGCCTCCCAGAACGCGCAGGTCGCCGTTGAGGATCAGGTCGTTGCCCAATCGGGTGCCATTGACCGAGGTGTCGATGGCCGTGCCGTTGGCCGCGACCAGGTTGCCCGTGCCCAGCGCCGAGCCGTTGTCGAGCTGCAGGGTACCGCCGTTGAGCAGCGTGTTGCCGGTGTAGGTGTTGTTGCCACTGAGCACCAGGGTGCCGGTGTCGAGCTTGTTCAGCGCGCCGGCGCCGGTCAGGTCCACGGCCAGGGTGGCAATCACGTTCGGATCGACTCGCACGTTCAGGGTGCTGCCGTCGGCGCCGCCGGCGATCAGCGCATCGCCGGCCGATCCGCTGATGACATAGTTGCTGCTGAACTGCATGCCTTCCACGTTCAGGTTGCCGTTGACGTCGACCGTGCCGGCCGTGCCGGCGAACACTGCGAAGCTGTCGGCCCAGGCACTGCCGTTGTTGGCCAGCCCATTGGTGACCCAATTGGTGTTGACCGTGTTGGCATCCCAGGTGCCGCTGCCGCCGAGCGCCGGCTCGCCACCCAGGTTGGTGCCATTCCAGAACTGCACCGTGGTACCCGCCTGGCCCACGACCAGATTGAGCAGGTTGCCAGTGGTCATCAGGTCCAGGTTGGCGACCAGCACCGAAGAGGGCACGGTGCCAAAGCTGAGGTCAGCGTAATTGATCGCGCCGGTGGCCGTGAACAACTGGTAGGTGCCGACGCCGAAACCACCGACATCGGTGATGTTGAGGTTGCCCGCCAGGGTCAGGTCACCGGCGACATTGCCCAGGCTGGTCGTATTCGGCGTGCCGAGGGCCACGTTCAGGTTGCTGTTGTTGCCCAGGGTCAGGTTACCGGTCGTGAGGGTCTTGCCGGATTCGAGTGACAGGCTGCCGCCGCTGTTGACGACGACATTGCCCACCGTACCGCCCCCGGCGAGTTCGGCGCCGCTGGCCACAGCGATGTCGCTGGCGGCCAGGCTGCCGTCGACCTGCAGACGGCCGGCGGTGACGTTGGTCGCGCCGGTCAGGGTGTTGTTGCCGGTCAATAGCAGTTGGCCACCGCCCAGTTTGTTCAGTGAGCCGCTCCCGCTCAGCGCGCCGGTGTAAGTGCCGTTGATGTCCTGCTGGAAGGTCAGGGTTGCGTTGTTGGTGATGGCGCCGACCAGGCTGTTGCTGTTGCCGATCAAGGTGCCTGCGCTGACCAGGGTCGGGCCGCTGTAGCTGTTGGTGCCGTTGAGGGTCAGGGTGCCGGTGTCGAGTTTGGTCAGACCGCCGCTGCCGGTCAGGTTGCCGTTGAGGGTCAGGTCATCGGCGCCGACTACGTTCAGCGTGGCGCCGAGCACGACCGTGTTGGCCAGGGCCACGTTACCCAGGCTGGTCAGGTTGGCAGTGCCGGTGACGTTGAGCGCTCCGGTGCCCAGTGCCGTATTGCTGCCCACGCCCAGCGTGCCGCCTGCCAGCGTAGTCCCGGCGTAAGTGTTGTTGCCGGTCAGCGACAAGCTGCCCGTGCCGGATTTGATCAGCGTACCGCTGCCGCTGACCGTGTTGCTCAGCAACAGATCGTTGGCGCCCGACACCGTCAGGCCGCCATTGAGCGTCAGCAGGTTGGCCAGGGCCACGTTGGCGCCGCTTTGCAGCGTGGTGTTGTTCGCCGCGACCACGGCGCCACTGCCCAGGGCCGTGTTACTGCCCACGATCAGCGTGCCGCCATCCAGTCGCGTGCCGCCGCTGTAGGTATTGTTGCCATTGAGAATGGCCGTGCCGCTGTCGAGTTTGTTCAGGGTCCCGGTGCCGGAAAGCACTGTGCCCAGGGTGGTGGTGACGGTCGGGTCGACGCGCAGGGAAGTCAGGCCGCTGCTGTTGTTCACCAGTTGGATGGCGCCGCCATTAAGGGTGTAGCCATCGGTCATGAACTGCAGGCCCGTCACCTGCTGGGTGCCTTGTACGGTGACCGTGCCCGCCTGGCCGCCGAACACGGCGAACTGATTGCCCCAGGCACCGTTGGTCAGGCCGTTGGACAGGGTCCAGTTGGCGATACTGGAGTTCCAGGTGCCGCTGCCACCGTTGATGATCTGATTGTTGATCGGGCCGGCGCCGTCCCAGAATTGCAGGTTGCTGTCGGGCGCGGTGACCAGCAGGTTGATCTGCTGATTGATCGAGGTCTGCACCTGCAGGTCACTGAAGGCCACGCTGACGGGGATCTGGCCAAGGGCCAGGCCATTGTCGGTGAGGCTGCCGGTGTAGTTGAGCAGACGGTAGACACCGGCGCCAAACCCGCCCAGGTCAGTGACGTTGAGCGTGCCATCGAGCACCAGGTGGCCATTGACCGTGGCCAGGGCAGTGGGGCTGGGCGCGCCCAGGGCGACGTTCAGATTGGCTGTGGGCGACAGGTTGAGTGCGCCCAGGCTGAGCGAGTTGCCGCTGGAGAGGTTGAGGTTGCCGCCGTTGGCCACATTGACGGCGCCCAGCACACTGCCCGTGCCGGTGAGGGTGGCGCCGGTGTTGATATTCAGGGCGCTGCTGCCCAAGGTGCCCGTGATGGCCAGTGTACCGCCGTTGACCGTACCCAGGCCGGTATAGCCGCTGTTGTTGCCACTGAGGGTCAAGACGCCGGCGCCCACCTTGTTCAGCGCGCCGCCACCGCCCAGGGTGCCGGCGAACAGCGTGTCGCCATTGCCCGTGCCCAGGGTCAGGGTGGCCGGGTTGCCGATGTTCAGGCTGCCGGTCCCGGTCAGCGTGGTCAGGTTGGCGTCACCGCCCAGGTTCACGGTGCCGGCCGCGCCGACGTTCAATGCGGCGCTGGCGCCCAGGGCGCTGTTGCCCAGAGTGTTCAAGGTACCGCCCAGCACACTGACCGGGCCGGCGAAGGTGTTGTTACCGCTGAGCAAGACACTGTTGAGGCCGTTCTTGATCAGCCCGGCGGTGCCATCGAGCACGCCGCTCAATGCCAGGTCGGCGCCGTCTGCCAGGTTCAGCGTGGCATTGAGGTGCAGATCGTTGCCCAGGGCGCGCGCACCGCCGCTGGCTGCCAGGCTGGCCGGGCCATTGACGAACAGATCGCCGCTGCCCAGGGCGCTGTCATTGGCCACCGTCAACGTACCGGCATTGAGAATCACGTCGCCGGTGAGGGTGTTGGCGCCGCCCAGGGTCAGGTTGGCGGCGCCGTTCTTGATCAGGTTGGCGCTGCCGCCGACCAGCCCATTGAGGGCCAGATCGTTGCGCCCAGGCAGGGTGAGGTCGGCGTTCAGTACAACGGCGTTGCCCAGCGCGTAGGCGGCACTGCTGTCCAGGTTGGCGGCACCATTGACCGTCAGCGTGCTGGCGCCCAGGGCAGTGGCCGAGCCCACGGTCAGGGTGCCCTGGTTGAGCGTGGTCGAGCCCGAGTAGCTGTTGTTGCCGCTGAGCAGCAGGTTGCTGGTGCCATCCTTGATCAGGCCACCGGCACCGCTGATGGCGCCGGACAGGCCGAGGTTGGCAGCGCCGTCCAGGGTCAGGCTACCCAGCAGGTTGATCGCGTTGGCCAGCGACACCGGGCTACCGGCACGCAGGGCGATGGTGGTACCGGAGGCCGCGTTGAGGGTGCTGGTGCCCAGTGCATTGGCATTGCCGACGATCAAGCGACCCTGGTTGAGGTTGGTCACGCCGGAGTAGGTATTGTTGCCGTTGAGGGTCAGGTCGCCGGAACCGTTGACGTTCAGCCCACCGGTGCCGGCGATCACGCCCTGCAGCAACAGGTCCTGGCTGCCGCCGATGGTCAGCAGACCGCCCAGATTCAAGTTGTTGCCCAGGCTGACCGTGGTGTTGCTGTCCAGTGTGGTGCCGGCCAGGGTATTCAAGGCGCCGGTACCCAGGGCATTGTTATTGCCGACCGTCAGGGTGCCGGCATTGAGGAAGGTATTGCCGGCGTAGCTGTTGTTGCCATCGAGCGTGAGCTGCCCGGCGCCATTTTTGATCAGGCCGCCGGTACCGGCCACTGCGCCGTTGAGGGTCACGTTGTTGGGCCCGGTCACGGTCAGGTTGCCGTTGAGGTTGACCTGGTTGGCCAGGTTCACGCCGGTGCTGGCCGTCAGCGTGGCATTGTTGTTGGCCGTCAGCGCGCCGCTGCCCAAGGCGTTGTTGCTGCCCACCGACACGGTGCCGCCGTTGATGACCGTACCGCCGCTGTAGGTGTTGCTGCCACTGAGGCTGAGCACGCTGTTACCATTGCCGGTCAGGCTACCGACGCCACTGATCGGGCCGTTCAGGCCGAGGTTGTGGCTGCCGACCAGGGTCAGGTTGCCGAGCAGGTTGACGGCGTTGTTGACGCTCATCGCCACACTGTTTTCCAGGCTGGTGCCGCCGCTGGCCGTCAGCGTGCCGGTGCCCAGCGCTCCGCTGTTGGCCAGCACCAGGCTGCCGTTGCCCAATTGCACACCGCCGCTGAAGGCGCTGTTGTTATTGCCCAGGGTCAGCGCACCGGTACCGTTCTTGACCAGGCTACCGGCGCCGCTGATCAGTCCATTGAGGGTCAGGGCATTGCTGCCGAGCAGGCTCAGCGTGCCGTTCAGGTTCACCGCGTTGTTCAGGCTGACGGCGGTGCTGGTGTCCAGGCTGGTGCCGGCAGCGGCAGTCAGCGCGCCTGTGCCCAGTGCAGTGCTGCTGCCCAGCCGAAGCAAACCGCCATTGAGCGCCGTGCCGCCGCTGTAGGTGTTGTTGCCGTTGACGGTGAGCGCCGCCGCGCCATTCTTGTTCAACGGGCCGGTGCCGCTGATGACGCCATTGAGCGTTGTGGCCTGGGCTCCGGTCAGGTTCAGAGCCCCGGTCAGGTTGATGGCATTGGCCAGGTTCAAGGCTGTGGTGCTGTTCAGCGTACCGCCATTGGAGGTCAGCGTGCCGGTGCCCAGGGCGGCGTTGTTGCCGAGCACCAGGGTGCTGGCATTGAGGCTGGTGCCGCCGGTATAGGTGTTGGCACCGTTGAGCGTGAGCAATGCTGCGCCAGTCTTGATCAGCGAGCCGCTGCCGCTGATGACACCGTTGAGGGTGGTGGCCTGGTCGCCGGACAGCGTCAAGGCGTTATTCAGGGTCAGGGTGTTGGCCAGGGTCAACGCCCCGGTACTGCTCAGGGTGCCGCCGTTGGCCGTCAGGTTGCCGCTGCCCAGCGCGCTGTTATTGCCCAGTGACAGGGTGCCGGCGTTCAGCGTGGTCCCGCCGGTGTAGGTGTTGGTGCCTGTCAGGGTCGTGGTGGTGCTGCCATTCTTGATCAGGCTGCCGGTACCCGACACGGTATTGGCCAGGGTCAACGTGTTGCTGCCATCGAGGGTCAAGGCACCGTTGAGGGCCACTGCATTGTTCAGGGTCAGGGCCGCGGTGGTGTCCAGGTTGGTGCCGGCACTGGCGGTCAAGGTGCCATTGCTCAGGGCATTGGCATTGCTCAGCACCAGACGCCCGGCGTTGAGGGCGGTACCGCCGCTGTAGGTATTGGCGTTGGCCAGTATCAGGCTGCCATTGCCGGTCTTGGTCAAGGGCCCGACGCCACTGATCAGGCCGCTCAGGGTCAAGCTGTTGGGGGTGTCGATGGTCAGGCCGCCGCCACCGCTCATTTGCACGGCATTGGCCAGTACCAGCGGCGTGTTGCCACTGGCCAGGCTGCCGCCGCTGGCTTTGAGGATGCTGGTGCCCAACGCGCGATTGTTGTCGACCACCAGGCGACCGCCCACCAGGTTGGTGTCGCCGGTGTACGTGTTGGCGTTGCTAAGGGTCAGGCTACCGGTGCCGAGCTTGTTCAGCGGCGCCGTGCCGGAAATCACGCCCGACATCGTCAGGCTGTTGCCGCCACCCACGCTCAGGCCGGTGCCGCTGTTCAGAGCGATGGCGTTGGCCAGGTTCAGGCCGCTGACGCTGGCCTGGATCGCGCCGCTGTTGGCGGTCAGGGTACCGCTGCCGAAGGCGGCCGAGTCATCGAATAGCGCCAGGCCACCGTTGAGCGTGGCAGAGGTGCTGACCACCGGACCATTGAGGGTCCAGGTACCGCCATTGATCAGCAGGTTGGCGAAGTTGATGTACTGGGCGCTGCTGATGATACCGCTGCCCGTGGCCGAGGCATCCGCCGCGCTATTGCGCAGAATCAGCGTGTTGTTGCCGTTGGCGCCGCCATCGATCACGCCCGGTGGCGAGAAGATCAGGCCGAGGTTGATCAGGTTGAGAATGTTGAGGTCCGGATTACCCGTGGTATTGACCGACGAGCCGGTCACCGCCGTGAACTGGTTGGCCGAGTTGGCGCCCATGTTGAGGCTGCCGACGATGCTGCCGAAGTTGGTGAACGTGTTGCCCCGCGCTGAGGTGGCGAAGGCCATGCGGCCGTTGACGGTGCCACTGGCGAAGTTGGTCATGTTGACCTGCGCGCCGCCGTAGGCTGCCAGGATGGGGGACTGGCCGAGCAGGCCGACGTTGACCGCCGGGTTGGCACCGATCACACCGTAGTTGTTGATGGTGGTAGGGCTGGAACCGGCGGCGTTCTGCACGTTCAGGGCGGTGCCCGACAGGCTCAGCAGATTGACGTCCAGCAGCCCGCCGGACCCATAGATGACGCCGGTGGCCTGGTTGTTGATGGTGATCGGGTGATTGGTACCCCCGTTGTTGCCGATCACGGCACCAGAAGACAGTACCCCCAGCAGGCCCAGCAGGGTGGGGTCGATCGTCCCGGCATTGTTGAGCGTAATCGTGCCATTGCCGCCCATGGTCAGTGCGTTGCCCAGACCGGCCAGGGTCCCCAGCAGGCTGCCATTGTTGACCGAGACCGTCAGGTTATCGGCAGCGTTGGAGTAATTGGCCGTGACCGCCGTGCAGACCACGTTCAAGGTCAACGCCGTGCACGCGGCCTGCACCCCTGGTCCGACACTGAGCGCCGCGCCACCTACTGCCAATTGCACTGCCAGATACAAAGAGCAAGTTCTGAAAGGCTGTTTCAGATTTGTTCTTTTACCCATGGTCCCGCTCCCTATGAAAATACGTCCGTCGTGTGTCCATCACGACACAGGCTAGGCGACTAATAGAGGCAAATGGGAGAGCAACGCGGCTGAAAATAGTATTAATACTTTTGAGTAATGGTCAGGCTTGGAAAACGGCAGTTAAATGTCATGTATGAGAAAGTACTTTTAATTCAATAGTTTACATGACTGTTTTTATATTAATTAGGCAGCCATCGACGTAAGTGCCGGATAGATAAGCAAGTGGGCACAGTGCTATCGTCAATAAGTTGGCTATTCGGTTGGGTCAAACGTCGATAGTGAAACATCCGTTTACACCCGCTCATTCCGAGGGCCTGTGCGAGGCGCCGGGATCTCTCTTCAGGCAGGCTGCGAATACGCCGTACGGGCATCATCCGCACCCAGGCCTCTACTTTAGTCAGAGGCCTGAGGCACGGCCTGGAACGACCGTGCCAGAGCAGCTCGTCTGACAACCCGTGGCTGTCCGAATATGTCGCTGCATGGCAAGCAGCGCTGGCGCTGCACTCGTTAAGCTGGGTCGCTGTCGCGCTGGATCGACTAGGGTTGTATGGCCTATGGTTGATCAGGCGCGCAGGCGCACTCGAGACGCTTCACTCAATAACAAAGCTCAAGCGGAGTACCACAGATGGCGTTCTTCACCGCGGCCAGCAAAGCCGACTTTCAACAGCAATTGCAAGCGGCCCTGGCTCAGCACATCAGCGAACAAGCCCTGCCACAAGTGGCGCTGTTCGCCGATCAGTTTTTCGGCATCATCTCTCTCGACGAACTTACCCAACGACGCCTCAGCGACCTGGCCGGCTGCACATTGTCGGCCTGGCGCCTGCTGGAACGCTTCGACCATGCCAAGCCGCAGGTGCGGGTGTACAACCCGGACTATGAACGCCACGGCTGGCAGTCCACCCATACCGCGGTCGAGGTGCTGCACCACGACCTGCCGTTCCTGGTCGACTCGGTACGCACCGAGCTGAACCGCCGCGGCTACAGCATTCACACCCTGCAGACCACGGTATTGAGCGTGCGTCGCGGCAGCGCTGGCGAACTGCTTGAAATCCTGCCACGCAACACCCAGGGCGACGGTGTGCTGCAGGAATCGCTGATGTACCTGGAAATCGACCGTTGTGCCAACGCTGCCGAACTGAGCATGCTGGCCCGGGAGCTGGAACAGGTGCTGATGGAGGTGCGCGTGGCCGTGGCCGACTTCGAGCCGATGAAGGCCAAGGTCCGCGACATGCTGGAACTGGTCGATCAGACGCCGTACGCCGTCGACGAGCAGGAAAAGTCGGAAATCAAGATCTTCCTGCAATGGTTGGTCGACAATCGCTTCACCTTCCTCGGTTACGAGGAATTCACCGTCGACGCTGCTGCCGACGGCGGCCAGTTGATCTACGACCCGCAGTCTTTCCTCGGCCTGCCGCGCCTGCTGCGCGAGGGCCTGAGCCACGATGACCTGCACATCGAAGACTACGCCGTGCAGTATCTGCAGGAACCCAAGCTGCTGTCGTTCGCCAAGGCCGCTCATCCAAGCCGGGTGCATCGGCCGGCCTATCCGGACTACGTCTCGATCCGCCAGTTAGACGAAAATGGCCGGGTCATCAAGGAATGCCGCTTCATGGGCCTGTACACCTCGTCGGTGTATGGCGAAAGCGTGCGCCACATTCCCTACATCCGCCGCAAGGTGGCGGAAATCGAACAGCGTTCGGGCTTTGACGCCAAGGCGCACCTGGGCAAGGAAATGGCCCAGGTGGTCGAAGTGCTGCCGCGCGACGACCTGTTCCAAACACCGGTCGACGAACTGTTCAGCACTGTAATGTCGATCGTGCAGATCCAGGAGCGCAACAAGATCCGCGTGTTCCTGCGCAAAGACCCCTATGGCCGCTTCTGCTACTGCCTGGCCTACGTGCCGCGCGATGTGTACTCCACCGAAGTGCGCCAGAAAATCCAGCAGGTGCTGATGGAGCGCCTGAAGGCGACCGATTGCGAATTCTGGACGTTCTTCTCCGAGTCGGTACTGGCGCGTGTCCAACTGATCCTGCGGGTCGACCCGAAGAACCGTCTGGACATCGACCCGCTGCAGCTCGAGAACGAGGTCATCCAGGCCTGCCGTTCGTGGCGCGACGACTTTGCCGCGCTGACCATCGAAAGTTTCGGCGAGGCGCATGGCACCAATGTGCTGGCCGATTTCCCGAAAGGCTTCCCGGCGGGCTACCGCGAACGTTTCGCCGCGCATTCGGCCGTGGTCGACATGCAGCACCTGCTGACGCTGTCCGACACGCGGCCGTTGGTGATGAGCTTCTACCAGCCGCTGACCCAGTCGGGCGAGCGCCAGTTGCATTGCAAGCTGTATCACGCCGACACGCCGCTGGCGCTGTCGGACGTGCTGCCGATCCTGGAAAACCTGGGCCTGCGCGTGCTCGGTGAATTCCCTTATCGCCTGCACCATCGCAACGGCCGCGAGTTCTGGATCCACGATTTCGCCTTCACCTACAGCGAAGGCCTCAACCTGGATATCCAGCAGCTCAACGACACCCTTCAGGATGCGTTCGTCCATATCGTCAATGGCGACGCCGAGAACGATGCCTTCAACCGCCTGGTACTGACCGCCGGGCTGCCGTGGCGCGACGTGGCGCTGCTGCGCGCCTATGCCCGCTACCTCAAGCAGATTCGCCTGGGCTTCGACTTGGGCTACATCGCCTCGACGCTGAACAATCACACCGATATCGCCCGTGAGCTGACGCGGCTGTTCAAGACGCGCTTCTACCTGGCGCGCAAGCTCACCGGCGACGACCTGGACGACAAGCAGCAGCGCCTCGAACAGGCGATCCTCACGGCCCTGGACGACGTGCAGGTGCTCAACGAAGACCGCATCCTGCGTCGCTACCTGGACCTGATCAAGGCCACCCTGCGCACTAACTTCTACCAGACCGATGCGGCCGGGCAGAACAAGTCCTACTTCAGCTTCAAGTTCAACCCCAAGCTGATTCCGGAGCTGCCCAAGCCGGTGCCCAAGTTCGAGATCTTCGTCTACTCGCCACGCGTCGAAGGCGTGCACCTGCGCTTCGGCAACGTGGCCCGAGGCGGGCTGCGCTGGTCGGACCGCGAAGAAGACTTCCGCACCGAGGTGCTGGGCCTGGTCAAGGCGCAGCAAGTGAAGAACTCGGTCATCGTGCCGGTGGGCGCCAAGGGCGGGTTCGTCCCGCGGCGTCTGCCCGTGGGCGGCGGGCGTGACGAGATCCAGAGCGAGGCGATCGCCTGCTATCGAATCTTCATTTCCGGCCTGCTCGACATCACCGACAACCTCAAGGACGGCGGCGTGGTACCGCCGGCCAACGTCGTGCGCCATGACGACGACGATCCGTACCTGGTGGTGGCCGCGGACAAGGGCACGGCTACCTTCTCCGACATTGCCAACGGTATCGCCATCGACTACGGCTTCTGGCTGGGCGACGCTTTCGCCTCGGGCGGCTCGGCCGGCTACGATCACAAGAAGATGGGCATCACCGCCAAAGGCGCCTGGGTCGGCGTGCAGCGGCATTTCCGCGAGCGCGGGGTCAATGTCCAGCGGGACAACATCACGGTGGTCGGTATCGGTGACATGGCCGGTGACGTGTTCGGCAACGGCCTGCTGATGTCCGAGACACTGCAACTGGTGGCTGCCTTCAACCACCTGCACATCTTCATCGACCCCAATCCTGATGCCGCCAGCAGCTTTGCCGAACGCCAGCGCCTGTTCGACCTGCCGCGCTCGGCGTGGACCGACTACGACGCCAGCCTGATTTCCGAAGGCGGCGGCGTGTTTCCGCGCAGCGCCAAGAGCATCGCGATCAGCCCGCAGATGAAACAGCGCTTCGAGATTCAGGCCGACCGCCTGACCCCGACCGAGCTGCTCAACGCGCTGCTCAAGGCGCCCGTCGATCTGCTGTGGAACGGTGGCATCGGCACGTACGTGAAATCCAGCGGCGAGAGCCATGCCGACGTCGGCGACAAGGCCAACGATGCGTTGCGGGTCAATGGCAACGAGCTGCGCTGCAAGGTGGTGGGCGAGGGCGGCAACCTCGGCCTGACGCAATTGGGGCGTGTCGAATTCGGCCTGCTGGGTGGCAAGACCAACACCGACTTCATCGACAACGCCGGTGGTGTGGACTGCTCCGACCATGAGGTCAACATCAAGATCCTGCTCAACGAGGTGGTGCAGGCCGGCGACATGACCGAGAAGCAGCGCAACCTGCTCCTGGGCAGCATGACCGAAGAGGTCGGCGCGCTGGTGCTGGGCAACAACTACAAGCAGACCCAGGCCTTGTCGTTGGCCTCGCGGCGCGCCTACGAGCGTCTGGCGGAATACAAGCGCCTGATGGCGGACCTGGAAAGCCGCGGCAAGCTGGATCGCGCCATCGAGTTCCTGCCGTCCGAGGAGCAATTGGCAGAGCGTGTCAGCACCCGCCAGGGGTTGACCCGTGCCGAGTTGTCGGTGCTGATCTCCTACAGCAAGATCGACCTCAAGGAGGCATTGCTCAAGTCCCAGGTACCGGACGATGTCTACCTGGCGCGGGACATGGAAACCGCGTTCCCACCGTCGCTGGCCCACACCTACGCCGAGGCGATGCGTCGCCACCGTCTCAAGCGTGAGATTGTCAGTACCCAGATCGCCAACGACCTGGTCAACAACATGGGCATCACCTTCGTCCAGCGCCTGAAGGAGTCCACCGGCATGAGCCCGGCCAGCGTGGCCGGTGCCTATGTGATCGTGCGTGACGTGTTCCACCTGCCGCACTGGTTCCGCCAGATCGAGGCATTGGACTATCAGGTATCGGCCGACGTCCAACTCACCCTGATGGATGAGTTGATGCGCCTGGGCCGTCGTGCCACCCGCTGGTTCCTGCGCAGCCGCCGGCATGAACTGGATGCCGCACGCGATGTGGCTCACTTCGGCCGGCATATCGCCGCCCTGGGCCTGAAGCTGGACGAACTGCTGCAAGGTGCGACCCGCGAAGGCTGGCAGACCCGCTACCAGGCCTACGTCGAGGCTGGCGTGCCGGAGCTGCTGGCGCGCATGGTCGCCGGTACCAGTCACCTGTACACCCTGTTGCCGATCATCGAAGCCTCGGATGTCACCGGGCAGAACGCGGCCGAGGTGGCGCGGGCGTTCTTCGCCGTCGGCAGCAAGCTGGACCTGACCTGGTACCTGCAGCAGATCAGCAATCTGCCAGTGGAAAACAACTGGCAGGCATTGGCGCGTGAAGCGTTCCGTGACGACATCGACCTGCAGCAGCGCGCGATCACCATTTCGGTTCTGCAGATGCCCGATGCGCCGGACGACGTCGAGGCGCGTCTGGATCTCTGGCTGGAGCAGCACCAGGCGATGGTGGTGCGCTGGCGGGCGATGCTGGACGAGATCAAGGCGGCCACCGGTACGGACTACGCCATGTATGCAGTGGCGAACCGTGAGTTGATGGACTTGGCCTTGAGCGGTACGTCGACCGCGGTCTAAGCCGACCCGATCGACAGACGCCGCCTTCGGGCGGCGTTTTTTTTGGGTAAGCAATCTTGCCGGCTTAAGTGCCGACTGCCCGGGACCTACACTGGTGCCCGGCGTCCACTACGGGCGCATCACCTGAACAGCGCAGAGGCATGTCCATGGAAGAGATCGCAGGCAAATCCTTCATTGCAACGCTGATGGGGGGGCACGAAAGTGCCACTGGGCCCATCAATTATCTGAGAGGCCACAATCTGGGCGCAGGAGGGTGGCTGGTTCACGGCGCCCAGGTCGGGGATGCGGCACCGCTGATGTTCCATTACCTGGAGCACACCGAGGATCGCATTCACTTCCAGATCAGCGTGGCGGGCGACGACGAATATGCAGGGGCAGTGCTGGGCGTCAACGGCAGCGGTTACCTGGGTTTCTATGACGTCAGCGAAGTGTCCGATTTCTGGAAAATCGAAGTGCTCCACCAGGAAGGGGAGAACGATTTTTTCTTCATGCTGCGCGACCATCGAGGCCACAGGGTCTCGGCCACGCAGGAATCGCTGCAGCGCGGCAGCTTCTGGACGGGCTCCACGCTCAAGACGCCGGTGACCACATTCGGTTACCTCAGCGTTGAAACCGGCACGCCACTGACCTTGCGGGCAACGGTCAGCGAATGGCGTTGATTCGGGCCTGTGCTTCATCAGGCTGGGTTCGCAACGACAGCGAGGGTGGCGCGCGCCTGGCGGCGCGAGGCATCGACGTCATCGCCAATTTTCTTGCATCAAACAGGATGTTGAAATGATTGATATGGAAGGCAAATCCTTTACATGCACGCTCCGGGGTGAATGTGACAACGACAACACTCAAGGGCCGCATCTTCACGAAATCGACTATCAGCGCAATGCGCGTGATCGAGAAGGTGGTTGGTTGGTGCTGGGATCTCGTGCGGACGAGCTCCTTCATCTGCACTTCACCTTCATTGGAGATTATCCCAACGGCATGCAGTATGAAATCCGTTGTGTCGGCGGTGAGTATGACGGTGCAATGTTGGGGATCAGTCGAAACCAGTACGTCGGGTTCTACTCCGTCGCTTCGGTGACCGAGCTGTGGACAATAAATCTGGTCCCGCTGGAGGGTGGTCCTGACTTGGAACAGAACGAATTCGATTTCATTTTGCAGGACGGCCGCGGCTGGTCAGTACGAAGCCAGTTGAGAGAGCCCTGGGCGCACATGCCCCAGCATGGGATTGATTTCCTGACTGTGGAAGACCAGATGCCGATGATCCTGCGCGGTAAAATCCTTTCATTCGATTGAGACGAATTGACGCGCCTGTATGAGCCGGAACGACAAAGCCCCTGCCTTGCGGTCAGGGGCTTTGTCAGTCACACGCCTGTGCGAACACGGGCGCAGGCTACTGCCAGACGTTAAGCCTGAACCACCGGAATGTTGGCATTGGCTGCCGCATCACGGAATTCAGCGATCTGGTCGAAGCTCAGGTAGCGATAGACGTCGGCAGCCATGCTGTCAATGCTCGCTGCGTACTCCATGTACTCCTCGACCGTTGGCAGTTTGCCCAGGATCGACGCGACCGCCGCCAGCTCGGCCGAAGCCAGGTACACGTTGGCACCATCGCCCAGGCGGTTGGGGAAGTTACGTGTCGACGTCGACACCACGGTGGAGTTGGCGGCCACACGTGCCTGGTTACCCATGCACAGCGAGCAGCCGGGCATTTCCATGCGTGCGCCGGCCTTGCCGTAGATGCCGTAGTAGCCTTCTTCGGTCAACTGATGAGCATCCATCTTGGTTGGCGGCGACAGCCACAGGCGGGTCGGCAGGGCGCCCTTGACCTTTTCCAGCAGTTTGCCGGCGGCACGGAAGTGACCGATGTTGGTCATGCACGAACCGATGAACACCTCGTCGATCTTCTCGCCCTGAACGGTCGACAGCAGACGGGCATCGTCCGGATCGTTCGGTGCGCACAGAACCGGCTCTTTCAGTTCGGAAAGGTCGATCTCGATCACTTCGGCGTATTCGGCATCGGCATCGGCCGAGAGCAATTGCGGGTCGGCAATCCACGCTTCCATGGCCTGGGCGCGGCGCTCCATGGTGCGCGCGTCACCGTAGCCTTCGCTGATCATCCAGCGCAGCAGGGTGATGTTGGACTTCAGGTACTCGGCGATGGCTTTTTCCGGCAGCTTGATGGTGCAACCGGCAGCGGAACGCTCGGCCGAGGCGTCGGACAGTTCGAACGCCTGCTCGACCGTCAGCTCGTCGAGGCCTTCGATTTCCAGGATGCGGCCCGAGAAGGCGTTGATCTTGCCCTTCTTCTCGACGGTCAGCAGACCCTTCTGGATGGCGTAGTACGGAATCGCGTGAACCAGGTCGCGCAGGGTGATGCCAGGTTGCATCTTGCCCTTGAAGCGCACCAGCACCGACTCCGGCATGTCCAGTGGCATCACGCCAGTGGCGGCGGCGAAGGCCACCAGGCCGGAACCGGCCGGGAACGAGATACCGATCGGGAAGCGGGTGTGCGAATCGCCACCGGTGCCGACGGTGTCAGGCAGCAGCATGCGGTTCAGCCAGCTGTGGATGATACCGTCGCCGGGACGCAGCGATACGCCGCCACGGGTGCGGATGAAATCCGGCAGGGTGTGGTGGGTGGTCACGTCGATCGGCTTTGGATAGGCCGCGGTGTGGCAGAACGACTGCATGACCAGGTCGGCCGAGAAGCCCAGGCAGGCGAGGTCTTTCAGCTCGTCGCGGGTCATCGGACCGGTGGTGTCCTGCGACCCCACGGTGGTCATTTTCGGTTCGCAGTAGGTGCCAGGGCGTACACCCTTGCCTTCTGCCAGGCCGCAGGCCTTGCCGACCATCTTCTGCGCCAGGGTGAAACCCTTGCCGGTGTCGACCGGTGCTTCCGGCAGCTTGAACAGGTCGGTAGGGCCCAGGCCCAGTTCGGCACGTGCCTTGTCGGTGAGGCCACGGCCCACGATCAGGGGAATACGGCCACCGGCACGCACTTCGTCGAGCAGCACGGGGGTCTTGAGTTCGAAGGTGGTGATCACCTCGTCGCTGTCGTGCTTGCACACCTTGCCCTGATGCGGGTACAGGTCGATCACGTCGCCCATGTTGATGTTCGACACGTCGAACTCGATCGGCAGGGCGCCGGCGTCTTCCATGGTGTTGTAGAAGATCGGGGCGATCTTGGTGCCGAAGCAGAAGCCGCCTGCGCGCTTGTTCGGCACGTAGGGGATGTCGGTACCGAAGAACCACAGCACCGAGTTGGTCGCCGATTTACGCGAGGAGCCGGTGCCGACCACGTCGCCGACGTAGGCCACCGGGTAGCCGTCGCCGTACATCTGGGCGATCTGCTTCATCGGACCGATCGAACCCTGCTCGTCAGGCACGATGCCTTCGCGGGCCATCTTAAGCATGGCCAGGGCGTGCAGCGGGATGTCCGGACGCGACCAGGCGTCGGGCGCCGGCGACAGGTCGTCGGTGTTGGTTTCGCCGGTGACCTTGAACACGCGCAGGCTGATCTTGTCGGCCAGGGTCGGGCGCTTCTTGAACCACTCGCCGTCGGCCCAGGATTCCAGGACGGCCTTGGCGAAGGTGTTGCCGTTCTTGGCTTTCTCGGCGACATCGTGGAAAGCGTCGAACATCAACAGGGTGTGTTTGAGCTGCTCGGCGGCGATCGGTGCCAGGTCGGCATCATCCAGCAGCTCAACCATGGTGGCGATGTTGTAGCCACCTTGCATGGTGCCCAGCAGTTCCACGGCGCGTTTCTTGTCGAGCAATGGCGAGGTGGCTTCGCCCTTGGCGATGGCGGACAGGAAACCGGCCTTGACGTAGGCAGCTTCATCGACACCTGGCGGAACGCGGTGGGTGATCAGGTCGAGGAGAACGGCGTCTTCGCCGGCAGGGGGATTCTTCAGCAGCTCGACCAGGCCTGCAGTTTGTTCGGCGTTAAGCGGCTGGGGCACGATACCCTGGGCGGCACGCTCTTCGATGTGTTTGCGGTAGGCTTCAAGCACAGTTATTACCCTCATCAGTGGTCCCGGGAAGGGACGCTCATCCATGAAACGGCGAGCACTCGTGCGCTGTGCGGGCTTTTGGACCGCTTAGCCAGAGTTGCAGGCGTTCCATACAGAAGCTGTTTTCAAAGTTTTACGCCTGTAGAAGGATAGAGGCTGATGAGGGCTGACACCCCGCGCAGTAGCTGCAGGGGTGCCAAAATCCTTCTACTGGATCGACTGTGCTCGTGACGCTTTGAAAACAGCTTCCAACGGACATTGGCGCCTAAAAAGGCTGCATGATTCTACGGTAAAAATTCGAAAAAGGTAAGTGAGTCCTCATGAGTTGTGGGGTGACCCTCGTTAGACAAAGGGCTAACATGGCGCCTCGTTCCAACCTGCGGCGCGTCAATTACCCATGTCCAACCAGTCCATCAAGACGCCTTGCGTCGGTCTCTGCTCCACGGTCTACGGCGACCTGGTGTGCCGCGGCTGCAAGCGATTCCATCACGAAGTGATCCACTGGAATGGTTATGACGAGCAGCAGAAGCGTGCGGTGTGGTTGCGCCTGGAGCAGTTGCTGGTGCAGGTGATGGTCGCCAAGCTGGAAATCTTCGACAGCGCCAGGTTGCGCGCTCAGCTGGAGCAACGCAAGATCCGGTTCGTGCCACACCAGTCCGAATACTGCTGGGCCTATCAACTCATCGCTCGGGGTGCGCGCGTGATCAACCAGATCGAGGCCTACGGCATGGTGCTGATGCCTGAGTTTCGCGACTGGCCGCTGCCGCAGTTGCGCGATGCGATCGATCGCGAATTCTTCCTGCTGTCCGAAGCGCACTACGAGCGCTACATCGCGCCCGGCTTCATTCGTGAGATGACTGAACAACGGATTGTCTGAACGCCGTTGCAGCGCCTACACTGCGGCCCATTCAATGGAGCCCGCCCATGCTGATCGTCGCCGATGAAAACATTCCCCTGCTCGATGCCTTCTTTGCCGGCTTCGGTGAAATACGTCGACTCCCGGGGCGTTCGATCGACCGTGCGGCGGTGAAGGACGCTGATGTGTTGCTGGTGCGTTCGGTCACGCGTGTCGAGCGGTCCTTGTTGCAGGGCAGCCAGGTACGCTTCGTCGGCACCTGCACCATCGGCACCGACCATCTGGACCTCGAGTACCTGCAAGCGTCCGGCATCCACTGGGCCAGCGCACCGGGTTGCAACGCCCGCGGGGTCGTGGACTACGTGCTCGGCAGCCTGCTGACCCTGGCCGACATCGAGGGCGTCGGGCTGGACCAGCGCTGCTACGGCGTGGTGGGGGCCGGCCAGGTCGGCGGTCGTCTGGTCGAGGTCCTGCGCGGCCTGGGGTGGGATGTGCGGGTTTGCGACCCGTTGCGCGAGGCCAGTGGGGACGGCGCCTACGTCAGCCTCGACCACATCCTCGAGCACTGCGATGTCATCAGCCTGCACACACCGTTGACCCGCCAGGGAGAGCATCCCACCTGGCACCTGTTCGACGCAGATCGGCTGGCCCGGCTGCGCCCGGGAGCCTGGCTGATCAATGCGGCGCGGGGGCCGATCGTGGACAACCAGGCTCTGCGCACGCTGCTGCGGGCTCGGGAGGATGTGCAGGCGGTGCTGGATGTCTGGGAGCATGAGCCGTCGGTCGATCTTGAGCTGGCTGATTTGTGTGTGCTGGCCACTCCGCATATCGCTGGCTACAGCCTGGACGGTCGGCGGCGGGGTACGGCGCAGATTTACCAGGCGTTGTGTGCGTGGCGTGGTGAGGCGGCGGCGGTCAAATTGCGTGATTTGCTGCCTGCGCCGTGGTTGGCGCAGGTGGGGTTGTCGGCCGAGTGTGATCTGGCCTGGGGACTGGCGACGGTGTGTCGGGCGGTGTATGACCCGCGGCGCGATGATGCGGATTTCCGTCGCAGTCTGAGTGAAGATTCGCTGGCGCAGCGGGCGGGGTTCGATGCGCTGCGCAAGCATTATCCGCCGCGGCGGGAGATCGAAGGGTTGGTGGTGAAGGTGGAGGAGGGGGCCGTGGCCCTGCAGGAGATGGTCAGGGCGCTGGGCGCCATATCCGGTTGACGCCCGCGCAGTCCGCGCTGCGCTTCTGCGGGCGCTATAGCTCTTGATCTTGATCTTGATCTTGATCTTGATCTTGATCTTGATCTTGATCTTGATCTTGATCTTGATCTTCAGCCCCGTCCCCAGCTGGCCGAACGCAGGCGTTGTGCAGGGGGAGACGAGGCAGGAGCCGAGTCAGGCGCGCTCGGCCAGGGATGGCCGATCGTGCCGTGCCCCCGGAGCAATGCCGGAGTGAGGGAACCCGAAGCGAAGCGCAGGGCCAATGGAGGGGCCAGCGTTTTGCCTCCCCTTCTAGGCGCTTGTAAAAGGGGGGTCGCCGTAAGGGCGAAACCGTCGGTGGGCGCGCTGCCCGAATGGATAAGTTCGCAGATCGCTGGAGCCGCGGTTGCG